>ERZ1643247.2852-NODE-2852-length-12999-cov-13.640992_pt1 | contig 12999 bp, 13 predicted proteins | sample MGYA00579264_ERZ1643247 | MGnify/ENA primary metagenome ERZ1643247 (study PRJEB29033, sample SAMEA4952262) | chicken gut metagenome | biome: Broiler Chicken; feature: Gastrointestinal Tract; material: Caecum | place: Ireland | collected 2018 | study: Broiler... | reverse complement strand
TAGCTCGGGGAGTAAGTCTCGCGGAGCGGCCTGGCCAACCGCCGCCCGCTGCTTTCTTTTTGAATTTTTCGTTGGAAGGAGATGAAAAGATGGAAAAGAAAGAGATACCCATTTGGGAAAAAGCCAATCTGACGATTGAGGAAGCTGCGGCCTATTTTGGAATAGGGACTAATAAACTGCGGGAAATCACCAGTAATCCGGACTGTGAATTTGTGATCTGGGTCGGTACAAAAAGGCTGATTAAGAGGAAAAAGTTTGAGAAGTATTTGGAAGATGTAGATGCCGTATAGGAAAGGAAAATAATGGGCCTGGGTATAGGTTAGGACTATATCCAGGCCTTTTGCCTTGTGAGCATATGAGTGCAAATGATGCACAGGTTGAAAAAAAGAGTCTCCTGTATTATAATTAAATATGTATTTAGGAGACTCTTGGAAAGGAGCAACGGTGTCCGAAAGAAGACGCGACAATAAAGGACGTCTCCTGAGACAAGGAGAATTGCAGCGTAGTGATGGCAAGTATGAGTACAGGTATTACGATGAAAAGGGGGAGAGGAAAAGCGTATATAGTTGGAAACTGGTAGATACGGATCGGGTCCCATCTGGGAAGAGATGCACAGAATCGCTGCGATCAATAGAGAAACGGATCCGAAAGGATCTCGAAGATGGGATACAAACATATGAGGCAGATCGAACAACTTTGAACTGCCATTTTGATCGGTATATCGCCCAAAAGATTGAGATCAAGGAATCTACCAGAGAAAACTATAAATACATGTATAATAAGTATGTCAGAGATGAAATCGGATACATGAAGTTGGCCAATATCAAGTATAGTGATGTCAAGAGATTTTACCTGTCGCTGATTCATGAAAAGGGCTTCAAGCCAAACAGTATGGAAATCATTCATACCATACTTCATCCGGTTTTTTCTACTGCAGTTCGGGACGGCATTATCCGGTTGAATCCGACTGATGGTGTCATGAACGAGATCAAAAGAACACACAACTGGGAAAAACCGAAAAGAAAAGCCTTGACAGAAGCGCAACAATCTGCTTTTATTAGTTATGTTTCTTCATCCCCAACCTATAATCATTGGCTCCCTATCTTCACTGTGTTGCTTGGAACCGGGTGCAGGATTGGCGAAGTTGTAGGATTGCGGTGGCAAGATTGCGATTTTGCCGAGGGAATAATTTCTATAAATCACAACTTGGTTTATCGCAAACGCGAAAAAACGGGGAAGATGGGTTTCCACATCACAACACCAAAGACGAATGCGGGAATCCGGATTATTCCGATGCTTGAGGAAGTTCGGCGTGCGCTTATCCAAGAGCGACTTCGTCAAATGGAAGATGGTTTCAATGATACTGTGATTGATGGTTATAGCGGATTCATTTTTTCATCAAGGTACGGTGATGCTATTAGTCCGCATTGCGTCAATCGAGCGATTGAACGGATATGCCGAGACTACAATGCTGAGGAAACGGAACGGGCTAAGCAAGAAAAGCGTGCGCCGCAACTCCTACCGCATTTTTCATGCCACAACCTAAGACATACCTTTTGCACTCGCTTTTGTGAAAACGAGAAAGATCTCAAGGTTATCCAGGAAATCATGGGGCATGCGGACATCACGACAACAATGAATATCTACAATGAAGCTACCAAGGAAAGAAAAGTAGCTAGTTTCGTTAATCTTGAGGGGAAGATTCGGGTAAGCTAATTTACACCTGTTTTTACACCAGTTGAGAAAGAAGCGTTGAAGTATTATGAAACATTATAAAAACATTATGACGCATCTTTCGGGCATTGTTGAGGATATGGGAACGTATAGAGGGATACAGAAAATATGTATTTTGTTCCCCACCATGAAACCTTTGGACTGACGCAAATATGGCATACCAATGGGAAAGTTTCCCATTGGTATGCCTTTCTGCGCATCCCTGGAAAATAGATAGAAGGAGCGACCCAATGGAGTGGATCACCAGCCGGAAAAATCCTCTGCTCACCCGGATTCGAAAGCTGGCCGCCGGAAGCGGCCGGGACCGCCGGGCGGCGGGGGAGTACCTGGGGGACGGAAGGAAACTGTTGGAGGAGGCCCTGAAGTGGCACGCCCCCCTCACCACCGTGGTGGTGTCGGAGGGGGTGGAACTCCCCAACCTGCCCCGGGAGGTGCGGGCAGTTCAGGTGCCCAGGGACGTGATGGAGACCATCTCCCCCATGAAGACCCCCCAGGGGGCCCTGTTTTTGGTCCGCCTTCCGGAGACGGAGCCCCCGGAGATACTGACCGGGGACCGGTATCTGGTGCTGGACGGCGTTCAGGACCCGGGCAACGTGGGGACCATCTGGCGCACCGCCGACGCCCTGGGGGCGGACGGCCTGATCCTGGTGGGAAACTGCGCCGACCCATACAGCCCCAAGGTGGTGCGCTCCTCCATGGGGGCCTGCTTCCGCCTGCCGGTGTATGAGACGGACGCCGGCGGACTGTGCGCCCTGCTGGAGCGCTCCGGCATTCCCCTGTCCGCCACCGCCCTGCGGGAGGACACGGTCTCCCTGGAGCAGGCGCGCCTGGACCGGGCGGCGGTAGTCATCGGCAGCGAGGGGAGCGGGGTCTCTCCGGAACTGCTCTCCCGCAGCGTCCAGACCATCAAGATCCCCATGCGGGAGAGGTGCGAATCCCTGAACGCGGCGGCGGCCGCCGCCATTGTCCTGTGGGAGATGGCCCGGAACCCATAAAAAAGCGGGCCTCCCGGCCCGCTTGAAAAATCAGGATTTTGCGGGGCGCTTCCCCACCCCCAGCTTGATGTACACCCCCTGAATGAGAACCATGGAGCACAGCAGGCACCCGGCAAACAGGGCGTAGGCAGGGACATAGCTGCCGAACCGGTCGGCGAGGATGCCCGGCACCGGTCCGGTGACCAGGGCCCCTAGCATGTAGGAGGTGGACAGCCACTTCACCAGCCGGTCGTAGTCCGCCCCCCGGCTGAAGTCCCCCGCCCACACGGACAGGGAGACGGAGGAGAGGGGCATCCCCAGGGCAGTGAAGGTACAGGCGGCGGCCGCCAGCGGAACGCTGGGAATGGAGGCCAGGCAGCACAGACAGAGGCCCAGAATGCCCGCCCCATAGGTCACATAATTGGCCGCCCGGCTGCCCAGCGCGTCGCTGAGGGTGCCGTAGAGCACCTTGGAGATCATCAGGATGATGCCGAAGTAGGAGATCAGCAGGGCCACCGTGCCGCTGGGGTAGCCCTCGGCGGTGTAGAGCACAGACAGATGGGAGAAGCCCGGGCCGCAGGGGCCGCCGGTAAAGAAGGCGGCCGCCACCGCCGCCCACCAGAGGGCCGGCGGGAGCCGTGTTTGACTGCTCTCCCGGGGAGCGGCCTTGACGGAGGTTGCGCCTGTGGTGTAGGGGGCCAGCCCCACATCCTCCGGCCGGTCCCGGATAAGCAGCAGGACCAGGAGGGTGAGGGCCAGGCCGAACAAACCCTCCGCCCAGAAGGCGAAACGCAGGCCGGCGTTTTGGATGGCTGCGGTGAGCAGGGGAGGGGCCAGGATGGTGGAGATGCCCGTTCCGGCGGCCATCAGACCCAGGGCGAAGCCCCGCCGGTCCTGAAACCACCGGGAGATCACCAGGGTGAGGGGGACCATCCCCCCGTAGCCGTAGGCCAGTCCGGAGAACACTGCGGCGGCGCAGTAGGAGAGAAAGCTGTGGGCTGCGCCGAACAGAAAGTAGGAGAATACGAAACAGCCCAGCCCGGACACGATCACCCGCCGCAGGCCATAGCGGCGGCACAGGGCGTCCGCCGTGGCCATGGACAGCATGCCGAACAGGCTGCGTGCGGTGGTGATCCAGGAGCCCTGGGCGTTGGTGAAGTGCTCCAGCTCCAGCAGATAGGGCTGGTACACGGTGAAGGCGTTGACCCCCAGACCCATAACGGTGAACAGGGCCAGGCCGCATCCCAGGCATACCAGCCAGGCCCGCCGGGCGGACGCCCGCCCGGCCTGGGAAGAGACAGAAGTTGACATCGGTGATCCCTCATTTCTTGTGCCCAATGTACCACACGGGGGATGAGATTGTAAAGCATTTTGTGAAGTCTGTGAAAAGAAAACCGCTCCAAGCGGGAGAGGAGGCGCGCATCATGTTGAAGGATTGGATCTGGCTGACCACCCGAAAGGGGCTGGGAGCCCGGGGCGTGCTCCAGGTGCTGGACTACTTCGGGAGCCCGGAGCGGGCATTTTATGCCGATCCGGAGCAGTACGACCAGATTCCCGGCCTGTCCGCCCTGGCCCGCAGCTCCCTGCGGGAGAAGGGGATGGAGGGGCCTGACCGCATCCTGGGGGAGTGCGACCGCCTGGGACTGCGGGTGCTCACCCTCCAGGACGGGGACTACCCGGAGCGGCTCCGGGAGATCCCCGACCCGCCGGCGGTGCTGTACATCTGTGGCACCCTGTTCCACTTTGACCAGGAGGCGGCCATCGGCATCGTGGGCGCCCGGGAGCCCTCCCCCTACGGGGAGAAGGTGGCCGCCCGGCTGGGGCTGGAGCTGGCCCGGAACGGGGTGCTGTTGGTCTCCGGCATCGCCCAGGGCATCGACTCCATCGCCCTGAAGGGTGCCCTCCAGGGCGGAGGCCGGGTGGTGTCCGTGCTGGGCGGCGGGGTGGACGTGCCATACCCCTGGCAGAACCGGTATCTCTATGAGGACGTGGCCGCGGCGGGAGCGCTCATCAGCGAGTATCCCCCGGGGACGCGGCCCAACGGGGAGCACTTCCCTGTCCGCAACCGGATCATCAGCGGCCTGGCCCTGGGCGTGGTGGCGGTGGAGTGCGCCCGGCACAGCGGCACCATGCTGACGGTCAACCACGCCATGGAGCAGAACCGAGACGTGTTCGCCATTCCGGGCAACATCGACGCCCCCATGAGCGAGGGGCCCAACTGGCTGCTGCGCCAGGGGGCCCGCCCGGTGACCTGTGCCCAGGACATTTTGGAGGAATACGTGGACCGCTTCCCGGAAAAGCTCTCCAAGGCGGTCCCTCTGTCCCCGGAGGCCGCCCAGCAGCGGCTGGAGCAGGTGAAGCCCCGGGAGGAGCGGCAGGAGCCCTCCGCCAAGGCGGAGGTGGTGCGGGAGGTGGTCCCCAAGGAGCGGCAGAAGGCCCGCTTCACCGACGACCAGCTCTCTATCCTCCACACACTGGGGGAGAAGCAGAAGACCTATACCGCCGACGAGCTGGTGGAGCTGACCCAGATCCCGGCCCGGCGGGTGCTGTCCGCCCTCACCATGCTCCAGGTGGACGGCGCGGTCCAGGAGCACCCGGGGCGGCGGTTTTCCTCCCTGGTTGTGCTGGAAGAATAATATGCTTGGAACAGATAGGAGTTAGGAGATAGAAGATAGGAGATATTCTTGCGAAAGAAGTTCCGGCTTCCTCTTCCACAGACTCCGGACTGGACGGGCTTCCTATGGGAGGAGAAACGCCCCGGGTTTGGAAAACTCCTATCTCCTATCTTCCTATCTCCTATCTGAACAAATATCGTGGAGGTTTATCAACGTGGCAGCAAAAACCGATCTTGTGATCGTAGAGTCCCCGTCCAAGGCCAAGACCATCGGGAAATACCTTGGACCGGGGTATGAGGTGAAGGCGTCCATGGGCCATGTCCGGGACCTGCCCAAGAGCAAGCTGGGCGTGGACGTGGAACACGGCTTTGAGCCCAACTACCAGCCCATCAAGGGCAAGGAGGACACCATCAGCGACCTGAAGAAGGCGGCCAAGAAGAGCGGCAAAGTCTATCTGGCCACCGACCCGGACCGGGAGGGGGAGGCCATCTCCTGGCATCTGAAGGAGCTGCTGGACATCCCCGACGACAAGACCTACCGGGTGACCTTTAACGAGATCACCAAGAAGGTGGTCAACGAGTCCATCGCCAAGCCCCGGGCCATCGACCAGAATCTGGTGGACGCCCAGCAGGCCCGGCGCATCCTGGACCGGATCGTGGGCTATGAGCTCTCCCCCCTGCTGTGGAAGAAGATCCGCCGGGGCCTGTCCGCCGGCCGGGTGCAGTCGGTGGCCACCCGCCTGGTGGTGGAGCGGGAGGAGGAGATCCGCGCCTTCCAGCCCCAGGAGTACTGGTCCATTCAGGCCGACCTGAGCCGGGTGTCCCCCAACCTGGGGGGCTTCCAGGCCATGTTCCACGGCCGGGAGAAGAAGATGGACCTGAACAGCCGGGAGGAGGCCGAGGCGGTGGTCCAGGCGGTGAAGAACGCCCCCTGGTCGGTGGCCAAGGTGAAGCGCCAGGACAAGCAGCGCAACCCGGCGCCCCCCTTCACCACCTCCACCCTCCAGCAGGAGGCCTCCCGGAAGCTGAACATGACCCCCGCCCGCACCATGTCCATTGCCCAGCAGCTCTACGAGGGGGTGGACATCACCGGCGAGGGCACCGTGGGTCTCATCACCTACATGCGTACCGACTCCCTGCGGCTGTCCGAGGAGGCCATCGCCGCCGCCAAGGGCTTTATTGAGAGCCGCTACGGCAGGGAGTACTACCCCCCCAAGGCCCGGCACTACAAGACCAAGGGCAACGCCCAGGACGCCCACGAGGCCATCCGGCCCTCCGACGTGAACCTGGTGCCCGAGGACATCAAGAAGGACCTGACCACCGAGCAGTTCCGCCTCTACAAGCTCATCTGGAGCCGCTTCCTGGCCTGCCAGATGGCCTCCGCCGTGTACGACAGCGTCTCCATCGAGGCCCAGTCCGCCGGCTACTCCTTCCGGGCCAGCCGGTCTGAGCTGAAGTTCTCCGGCTTCACCGCCGTGTACGAGGAGGGCCGGGACGACGAGGAGGAGGCCCCCCAGTCCCCCCTGCCCGACCTGAAGGAGGGGGAGCCCCTGGAGCTGAAGGGCACCAAGGAGGAGCAGCACTTCACCCAGCCCCCCGCCCGCTACTCCGAGGCCACCCTCATCCGGGCTCTGGAGGAGAAGGGCATCGGCCGCCCCTCCACCTACGCCCCCACCATCTCCACCATCCTCAACCGGGAGTATGTGGTCAAAGAGGGCCGCGCCCTCCGGCCCACCCCCCTGGGCGAGGTGGTCACCGGCCTGATGAAGGACAAGTTCCAGGACATCGTGGACCCCACCTTCACCGCCCAGATGGAGGAGGAGCTGGACAAGGTGGAGGAGGGCACCGCCAACTGGAAAAAGGTCCTCTCTGAGTTCTACACAGACTTCGAAGCCGAACTCCACAAGGCGGAGCAGGAGCTGGACGGGGAGCGCATCAAGGTCCCCGACGAGGTCTCCGAGGAGATCTGCCCCCAGTGCGGCCGGAACCTGGTGATCAAGTCCGGCCGGTTCGGCCGCTTCCTGGCCTGCCCCGGCTGGCCGGAGTGCGACTTCACCATGCCTCTGGTGGTGGAGATGCCCGGCAAGTGCCCCAAGTGCGGAGGACGGCTCCTCAAGCGCACCGGTAAGAGCAAGAAGACGGGCAAGCAGTACACCTATTACTGCTGTGAGCACCTGAGCAATAAGGACGAGTCCAAGCGCTGTGACTTTATGACCTGGGACGTGCCGGTGAAGGACAACTGCCCCGTGTGCGGCTGGACCATGTTCAAGAAGTCCGGCCGGGGCTTCAAGAAGCCCTTCTGCATCAACGAGGCCTGCTCCAACTTCACCCCTGAGGAGAAGCGGGGCGGCTGGCGGAAAAAGACCGAGACCTCCGCGGAGGGAGGGGAGGCCGCCGGTGAGACCGCCGCGGCGGAGGAGGTAAAAAAACCAGCCTCCAAGAAGACGGCGGCCAAAAAGACAGCCTCCAAGACTTCCACGGCCAAGAAGACCACAAAGACCGCCGCGAAAAAGACGGCTTCCGCCAAGACAACCGCGAAGAAAACCACCGCGGCCAAGAGCGCCGCAAAGAAGACTGCAGCGTCCAAAGAGACGGCGGCCGAGAAGGCGGAGAAAGAATAAAATGGGGCTCCCCCGCGAGGGGGAAGCCCCTCAGTCACGCCGGAAGCCCCGCGGGGAAGCCGGATGGTATTGTTGAGACCCAAAAGACAGGAGGAACCCATGGAACCTGTGATCGTGATCGGCGCCGGTCTGGCCGGCAGCGAGGCGGCCTGGCAGCTGGCCCAGCGGGGAATTCCCGTGGAGCTGCGGGAGATGAAGCCCCAGAAGATGACCCCCGCCCACCACAGCGGGGATTTCGGGGAGCTGGTGTGCTCCAACTCCCTGCGCTCCGACCAGATGGAGAACGCGGTGGGGCTTTTGAAGGAGGAGCTGCGCAGATGCGGCTCGCTCATTATGGCCTGCGCCGACGCCCACCGGGTGGAGGCGGGGGGAGCCCTGGCGGTGGACCGCCACGCCTTCTCCGCCGCCATCACGGAGAAGATCCGCAGCCACCCCAACATCACCGTGGTGGAGGGGGAGGTGCTGGACATCCCGGAGGAGGGAAATGTGATCGTGGCCTCCGGCCCGCTGACCTCCGACCCGCTGGCCCAGGCCATCGCCAGCCGGTATCCCCAGAACAGCTACCTCCACTTCTTCGACGCGGCGGCCCCCCTGGTCACCTTTGAGAGCGTGGACATGGACAGCGCCTGGTTTGCCTCCCGGTACGACCGGGGCACCCCGGACTACATCAACTGCCCCCTCACCCAGGAGGAGTACCAGGCATTCTGGGAGGCCCTCACCACCGCCCAGGAGGCGGAGGTCCACGGCTTTGAGGACGCCGGGGTATTTGAGGGCTGCATGCCCGTGGAGGTCATGGCCCGGCGGGGACGGGACACCCTGTGCTACGGCCCCCTGAAGCCGGTGGGCCTGAAGGACCCCAAGACGGGGAAGGAGCCCTTCGCCGTGGTGCAGCTGCGCAAGGACAACGCCCAGGGGTCCATTTACAACATCGTGGGCTTCCAGACCCACCTGAAGTGGCCGGAGCAGAAGCGGGTGTTCTCCATGATCCCCGCCCTGAAAAACGCCGAGTATGTGCGCTACGGGGTGATGCACCGGAACACCTTCCTGGATTCCCCCCGGCTGCTGGACCGGTACTACCGGGTGCGCACCGAGCCCCGGGTCCGCTTCGCCGGGCAGATCACCGGGGTGGAGGGCTACGTGGAGTCCACCGCCTCCGGGTGCCTGACGGCCATGGAGCTGGCCCGGGAGCTGCTGGGGAAGCCCCCCATTGATTTCCCCCAGGAGACCGCCATGGGCGCGTTGGCCCTTTACATCAGTGAGGAATCTGTGGTACACTTTCAACCGATGAATGTAAACTTCGGGCTCATCCCGCCCCTGGGGTATCGGGTCAAGGGGAAGCGGAACAAAAATGCCGAGCTGTCCAGGCGGGCCTTGGAGGCCTTGGAAAAGCTGGATCTCTCCTGATCCCAGGGGGGTCGCCGCCCCCTTTTAAAGCCTTCCCCCTGGGGGAAGGTGCCCCAGTGCGCACACTGGGGCGGATGAGGGGGCGATGATAGCGTGGTTTCGTTTGTCGCAGGGGAGTTTCGCCGCTCCGGCGGCGAGTGCCGCTTTCTTCACCTTGAGGATCGCCGGGGGACGCGTACTTGTTAGATTTTGCAATATTTCCGGCGCGCAAAATTTGAGTGGCTTTCCGCAATTCAATCCGGGCCCATTGGGGCCCCGGGTTTGCAAAAATTACAGGTGTTGCGATTTAAGTTCTGCGCCTGAGTTTGCCGAGCCAACGGTACCCGGTTCGAGATACCTCATCCGCCCCCTTCGGGGGCACCTTCCCCTAAAGGGGAAGGCAGGAAGATACGATTTTATGCCTTTCCCTTTAGGGGAAGGTCCGAGCGAAGCGAGGCGGATGAGGTCTGTATGGGCGACCCTCGCGGTCACCCGGTGTTCCCGGTGCGAATTCTGGCGGGCGTATGCTATGCGCCCCTACGGGAATCCGGAAACGTCTCCGCTCCCGCCGTCCTATTGAGCCGCACTTGAGCCCTGACACGCCAAAAGGCGCGCTTTCCACCAGGAGAAGCGCCACTCAAAGGTTACTGAAAACTCAGCGGCAGCGGTGATAGAGCGGAAACCAATCAGCTGAACCACCCGCGCCTTTGCGTTGACCTACCAGTCGGCCTAATTGGCGGCCCCCGTAAAATGGGGTCCGGGGAAAGCGGTCCTATGGGCCTAGGCGGAGCCGTAGCCCATCGGACGCGTCCCCGGTGGCGTTTTGCCTACTTTGCCGCCATGGGCAAAGTAGGTCGCCGCCCGCAGGCGGCGAAACTCCTGCGAGAAAAGTGCTTTATCCCCGCAGCGCCCACCGAACCAGCGAAACCCCAAGACGAAAGCCATGGGTAAAGGAAATCTGATTTGCAGTATCCAGCAGGGAAAAGAGGGCTGGGGAGAGCTCCTGAGCTTCCAATTCGGCCAAAGCCCGGGCCATCTTCTCCTGATAGACCGGGTCGGAGTCAAAGTCCAGGTGGGCGTGGTCAATTTCGTAGTAATAGAGTTTTTGAAGTTCTGGAATCATATTGACACCACCAATTAAAATGCTTATAGATATATAATAATGCTGATAGATATATTTTGTCAAGGGGGTGTTGCCATGCTCTACAAAGAAATTTTTGCGATTCGCGTGAAAAAACTCCGAAAAGCGTATGGAGAACAGCAGAAGGAGCTGGCGGAAGCCATCGGAGCCACGCAGGCTACCATCAGCGACATTGAAAACGGCCGAAAGGCCACCTCCTTTGACCGGCTTGCGGCGATTTGTCAGCACTACAACGTCTCAGCGGACTACCTCCTAGGTTTGATCGACGAGCCCAGGACTTTGATACCACCGAAGAAAGAAGGAACTTGACATGAAGATCATCGTGGACGCCATGGGCGGCGACAACGCGCCCCAGGCCCCGGTCATGGGGGCCATCCAGGCCAACAAGGCGTACGGGGTGGACATCACCCTGGTGGGCCGTGGGGAGGAGATCCTGAAGGTGCTCAAGGACAACGGCATCCAGGACCTGCCCGCGGGGGTGGAGATCGCCCACGCCTCCGAGGTGGTGGAGATCTGCGACAACCCGGCCACCGCCTTCCGGGAGAAGAAGGACTCCTCCCTCACCGTGGGTCTGAACCTGCTGAAAAACGGGGAGGGGGACGCCTTCGTGTCCGCCGGGTCCACCGGCGCCCTGCTGGGGGCGGCCACCCTGCTTATCAAGCGCATCAAGGGCATCCGCCGGGCGGCCCTGGCCCCCGTGGTGCCCACCGGGAACGGCGGGGCCATCCTCATCGACGCGGGGGCCAACGTGAAGTGCCCGCCGGAGTACCTGATCCAGTTCGCCTATATGGGCTCCTACTACGCCGAGCATGTGCTGGGCCGCCCCGAGCCCAAGGTGGGCCTGCTGAACATCGGCGTGGAGCCCTCCAAGGGCACCGATCTTCAGACCGAGGTATACCCCCTGCTGAAAAAGGCCGGGGAGGAGGGCCGCATCAACTTCGTGGGCAATATTGAGGCCCGGGAGGCCGTGGAGGGCGCGGTGGACGTGATTGTGGCCGACGGCTACTCCGGAAACATCTTCCTGAAAACCATGGAGGGTACCGGCCTCTATCTGGCCAAGGAACTGAAAAAGATGTTCCTGAAGGGGGCGCTGACCAAGCTGGCCGCTGTGCTGGTGGCCGACGGGCTGAAAAATCTGAAAAAGATGATGAGCTCCAGCGAAGTGGGCGGTACCGCACTGCTGGGCATCTCCAAGCCGGTGATCAAGGCCCACGGCTCCTCCGACGCCCTGGCCATCCAGAACGCCGTCCGCCAGGCCAGCCAGGTGGCCTCCTCCGGGATCATCGAAAATATCGCGGCCAACATCGACGTCATGCGGCTGGACCCCGTGGAGCTGGAGGGCGGCAGACACGAGTGATGCGGAGAAATTCCCATTTGACTATTGACAGGGCGGGGAATTCTGCATATAGTAAGGAAAGAAAAACGTGCCGGTACGCACAGGCAAAAGGAGCAGTCAGCTATGATTTTTGAGAAAGTATGCGCACTGATCGCAGAGCAGTTCAATGTGGATGCCGATTCCATCACCATGGATACCTCCTTCGAGGACGATTTGAACGCGGATTCTGTGGATCTGGTGGATTTGACCATGGCGCTTGAGGAGGAGTTCGACATCGGCGAGCTCACCGAAGAGGACACCGCCTCGGTAAAGACGGTGGGAGACCTGGTCCATTTTCTGCAGAGTAAAGTCGACTGATCAGCCCCCAATGCTGGACATACCATCAAAACTCCGCCGCCGGCGGAGTTTTGCTTGTCCGGACGGCCCTGATCGGAGAGGAGAGAGAGCCGAATGACCACGTTAGAAGAAAAGCTGGGATACACGTTCCAAAATCCGGCCCTGCTGGAGAACGCCCTGACCCACAGCTCCTGTGCCAACGAGAGCCGGGGCAAGCTCCAGAGCAACGAGCGGCTGGAGTTTCTGGGAGATTCCATTTTGGGCATGGTGGTGGCCGACCACCTGTACCGCAACCACCCCGACCTGCCCGAGGGGGAGCTGACCCGCACCCGGGCGGCTCTGGTGTGCGAGGAGAGCCTGGTGGAGGTGGCCGCAGAGCTGAACCTGGGGGAGTACCTGCGCCTGGGCAAAGGGGAGGAGTCCGGCGGCGGACGGCACCGGCCCTCCATCCAGGCCGACGCGGTGGAGGCGGTGCTGGCGGCGGTCTATCTGGACGGCGGCATCGGATCGGCCCGGAAGATCATCCAGCGGTATATCCTCTGCCGGGAGATCGAGGGGCTGAACAGCTCCCGGGACTATAAGACCGCCCTCCAGGAGCTGGTCCAGCGGGAGAGCGGCCAGGTGCTCAAGTACCGCCTCACCGGCGAGGAGGGCCCCGACCACGACAAGCGCTTTTTCGTGGAGGTGGACCTGAACGGCACCCCCGTGGGCTCCGGTAAAGGCCACAGCAAAAAAGAGGCCGAACAGATGGCGGCCAAGGCCGCCATCGCGAAGCTGGGCGGCTGAAAGCCGTCCAGTTCGGCCTCTTGCGAGGGGAAGCGAGCCGCGCCGAACGGCGCGTCCAAGCAAAATTTCCGGCT
>ERZ1643247.2850-NODE-2850-length-13011-cov-4.056036_pt1 | contig 13011 bp, 9 predicted proteins | sample MGYA00579264_ERZ1643247 | MGnify/ENA primary metagenome ERZ1643247 (study PRJEB29033, sample SAMEA4952262) | chicken gut metagenome | biome: Broiler Chicken; feature: Gastrointestinal Tract; material: Caecum | place: Ireland | collected 2018 | study: Broiler... | reverse complement strand
ACTTGAGGTATTTTCTTTGGTCAACTCCCTGATTTAAAGTATACAGGAAGCTTTCATACATTCAGCGCTGTCCGTTTGATGTTTTTTATTATAACGTTTTCAAAAAGAACCAGGAACCTCTCCGCTTTACAAAAGGTATGACTATTCTCTTCCCACAGTATCATTTTTTAAGAAAGGTATCATTTCAAAAGATTTTCCATAAAAAATGATTTGTATTTCATTTCTGCTTTCCCTTATACTGATATTCACAGGAGGATTTTATATGTATCGGCTTATTTTGGTAGAAGACGACTATCAGATCCGTACGGGTCTCTCCAGCTTTTTCCCATGGAACAGCACAGGCTTTCAGCTTCTGGCCAGCTTTGAAAACGGGAAAAAGGCTCTTGATTTTCTCAGAACCCATAAGGTTGATGTGATTCTGACCGATATTAAAATGCCTGTTATGAACGGTCTGGAGCTTGCAAAGGCAATCAGGGAATTTTCTGCAGACATCAATGTTGTATTCTTAAGCGCCTACCGAAACTTTGACTTTGCCAGGGAAGCGCTGGAATATGGGGTGCGTAACTATATCGTGAAATCAACCCGGTATGATGATCTGATTGAGATCTTTTCTCAGTTAAAGGAAGAGCTGGATGCCAGGGGAAATCTTTCCCCCGCCCCCTCTCCGGCTGCCGAACCGCGCGTAGACAATCAGGTGATACGCCAGATCATTGAGGCAATTGACAACGATATCTCAAACGCATCGCTTCAGCATCTGGCCGATCTGGTCCAGATCAATCCGGTCTATCTCAGCCGGTTCTTCAAGGAAAAAACCGGCATGAATTTTTCCGATTATATTTTGAAAAGGAAAATGGAAACGGCTGCAGGACTTTTAAAAAATACCAACAGTACAATTTATGAAATCAGCGAAATGGTAGGATACAGCAATGATAAAAATTTTTCACGGGCGTTTAAAAAATATTTCGGGGTGTCTCCAACCACGTATAAACATATTCCGGAATAAGCAAAACGGTTCCCCTTATGCCCATCGCTCCATACACCGGAAGTATTTCCGCCAGACCCTTCTTCTTCTTCTGGCTAATACCCTGATCCCGATTTTTATCATTGGAATCATTGTCTCCATTTTAATGATGCAGAATCTGCGCCGGACGGCAGATGACAATAACTATAATCTTCTTGCACAGTTTCAGTCCAATATGGAAAACATCATCAATGATGTTAATTACATGAATATCGGAATTTCCGTCAATTCCGAGCTTTTCAGCACCATAAAAAGGATTATGACCCATGAACAATACGACTCCTCTATTTCAAAGCTGAATTCCACCGTCATATATCCCTATCTCATTCCCCTGATTGCGACACGGGAATATATCGATTCCATGTACATCTATATTGACAATGATTTCGGCCGTTTTGTATCGGTTCCGGAAGGCCTGTGCCTGTTGGGGCAGTATCCGGACAGCTCCTGGCTGGAAGGCTATCTGGAAAAAAAGGACAGCGGACTGAATATCTGGTGCGAACCGCGCAGTTATCAGAAATACAGCTTTCTGGATGAAGAAGAAAAAGTAATCAGCATTTACCAGAAATTTTATTACCACGAGGGAGTATCCATTATCAACCTTTCCACAGAATACTTTATTGAGGAACTGAGCTCGCTGAGCCTGGAACCCGGCCAGGTCATTCTCGCCGTAAATGACAGCGGTGAGATCCTGTTTCAGAGTTCTGACAGCCTTTCCCTGCCTTCCGATACCCTGCTTTCGGATCTTTTTTCCCAGTCAAATGAAATCATTCCTGACTATTCATATAACAGCCAGCATTATTACATTGTCCAGTTGTTTTCGCAGTTGGGAAACATCCGCTATATTTCCATTACGCCGCATGCTTCTCTTTATCAGACCGTATACCAGTTTCTCACCTATATTCTGCTGCTGATTGTCGCCATAACATTTTTATGTATTCCCATTTCCATGCTGGTCAGCCGCCGCTTTTATCAAAATATATCCCAGATCATTGATCTGTTTGCCGCCGCGGAAAGAGGGGAACCTCTGCCGGAAATATCTTCAAACGGGAATCTGTACGGCCTTCTCACGCAGAACATTATCAAAACCTTTGTTCAGCAAAACGCCCTGAAAATGCAAATCAGGGAAAATACATACCAAAACAAAATTCTGGAACTGAACTCCCTGCAGGCCCAGATCAGCCCGCATTTTCTTTTTAACACGCTGAAATCCATCTTCTGGATGAGCTTTCAGCTAACCGCCTCCAAGAATCCGGTTTGCGAGATGATAGAAAATATGACGGATATTCTAGACTACTCCCTGACCGAATATGACACGCTTGTACCGTTGAGCATGGAAATCAAAAACACCAGAAGCTATGTTACCATCCAGCAAATGCGGTACAATTCCCAGTTCACCGTAATCTGGGACTATTCTGAAGATTTGCTGCAATACCACACAATTAAGCTCTTGATACAGCCCCTGATTGAGAACTGCATTACGCACGCCTTTACATGGGAAAAAGAAGATAACAGAATAAAAATCAAATTGTATCAAAAAGGAGATGATATGATTCTGAAAGTGATTGATAATGGAACCGGGATTGCCAGGCAGCAATTGATTCAAATTCAGGAGCGGCTGAATTCCGAAAGCGCGGAAGGCCATATTGGAATATATAACAACAACCGCCGCCTCTGCCTGACCTTCGGCCCCAGATATGGGCTCCAGATTCACAGTAAACAAAATATGGGAACCGTCATCACAGTTACTTTCCCCTGTCTGCTTTCTCCATCTGTATAAAATATACTGTTGCTGACAAGACTGCCGGAAGCGCCCTTTGCCCCGGCAGTCTTTTTCAGGCTAAATGTGTGTCCATTCATTCAACGCTGTACAATATTTCAGATACGCTTCATTCCACTTTTCTGTATCGTGGGGCTCAAATCGTCTGATCTCCTCCGAATCCGCAACAACGCTCCGCAGCTCAGAAAGGCCGCCGATCTGTCCCGCTGCCATGAGCTGAAGAGCGATGTTGCCGTAGACGGTTGCTTCCACCGGTCCGGCGCAGACAGGACGGGCGCAGGCGTCTGCGGTAAACTGGCAGAGAAGGCCGCTCTGCGTGCCGCCGCCCACCATGTGGATGGCCGTGTACTCCGTGCAGGTCCGGATCTCGTCCAGCGTCATCCGGTATTTTAAGGCAAGGCTCTCATCGATACAGCGCACGATCTGCCCCTCGTTTTCCGGGACGGGCTGACCGGTCCGCCTGCAGAATTCCCGGATCCGTTCGGGCACATCTCCAGCGGGCACGAATTCCGGCGCATCGGGATCGATCAGGCAGCGAAACGGTGCTTCTTTTGCCGCCAGCTTTTCCAGCTCTCCGAAGCTGTATTCCTTCCCTTCCCGCATCCACTGACGGCGGCTTTCCTGCACCAGCCACAGGCCGATGATATTTTTCAGGAAGGAAATGCGTCCGCCGGCGCCGCCTTCATTGGCGATATTCAGCCTCCTGCTGTCCTGTGTAATGATGGGGGCGGGCAGCTCCGTTCCAAACAGGCTCCAGGTTCCGCAGCTGATGAAAATAAAATCTTTTTCCTGCGTGGGAACCGCCGCCATGGCGCACTGGGTATCATGTCCCGCGCCTGCCACCACCAGCATCGGCTCCAGACCCAGTTCCTGAGCAATTTCGGCTCGCAGGGGAGACAGCGGCGTTCCGGACGGGGACACGGGAAGAAGGATGTTTCCCGGCAGCCCCAGCGCTTCCACCACCTCTTTTGACCAGGTCTTTTCCATCGCATTCAGAAGCTGTGTAGTGGACGCCGCGGAGTACTCACAGCATTTTTCTCCGCAAAGAAAATAGTGAAAAAGATCCGGCATCATCAGCATGCAGTCCGCACGGTCCAGAAACTCCTTCCTGTTCTGAGACAGATACAGAAGCTGAAATACCGTATTAATTTCCATGAACTGGGTACCTGTGATCTGGTAAAAACGGTCCGGATCCAGCAGAGAAAAGCTCTTCTCCAGCATGCCGTTTACCCTTCCGTCCCTGTAGTGCACCGGATTTTCCAGCAGATACCCCTGCGCGTCCAGCAGGCCGAAATCCACGCCCCAGGTATCCACGCTGATGCTGTCAACCTTCCCGTATTTTTTTGATTTCAGAAGTCCCTGTTTGATTTCATGAAACAGACGCAGGAAATCCCAGTACATCGTTCCCCCAAGCGTAACCGGATCATTGGAAAAACGATGCAGCTCCTCCACGCTTATTTTTTCTCCGTCAAAGCTCCCTGCCATCACCCTGCCGCTGGAAGCGCCCAGATCGACGGCCAGCAGCTTTTTTTCTGTTTTTTTCATTTTTCCGGCGTCTCCTTTCTTCCCATTTCAAAGCCTCCGGTTTCACGGAACATTCCGTCTGTCCGGCAGACTTCGTTCCGAAAACATATCCGTTTTGGAAAAAGAGCCGCGCATACGGCATTTCACCATATACCGGCCCTTTTCTCTTTTCCTTCTTCTTTCTGTCCGCAGCTCTCTTTCGCCCGACAGCCGCGCTTTATTTATACAGAGGTCCGTACGCGGCACATGCTCTGTAATCCTGTCCTTCTTTATCCATGCCGAATGCATTCCATGCGGACGGACGGAAAATCTTTTCTTCCGGAACGTTGTGCATGCTCACCGGAATCCGGAGCATGGAGCACATGGTGATCAGATCCGCACCGATATGGCCATAGCTGATCGCTCCATGATTGGCGCCCCAGTTGTTCATTACATCATAAGCCGTTTTGAAAGCTCCCTTGCCGGTGGTTCTGGGTGCGAACCAGGTGCACGGCCAGGTGTAGTCCGTTCTCTTCCAGAGCTTATCGGTTACCTCTGCCGGAAGCTTCACCGTCCAGCCCTCTGCAATCTGAAGCACAGGCCCAAGGCCCTTTACCAGATTCAGACGGATCATGGTAACAGGCATTTCCGCTTCGGTCACGAAACGGGAGGAATAGCCGCCTCCGCGGAAGTATCCGAAATCCGCCTCGTTCCAGGTGGTAGCTCCCATGATGGCCTTCTGATCCTCTTCAGTGATTTCATACCAGGGCTTCATCACGTTGTTGCCGTCCGCATCCTTCGCCTGTCCGTTGGCATCCAGGCAGGCCGCTCCGGAGTTGATCAGATGAATGAATCCGCCCGCTTCCTTCGCAACGCCTTCCAGCTCATAGCCCGTGGCCTTCTTCACTGCCTCAGGGCTCCAGTAGGTACGCACGTCCGCAAAAATCTGCGCCCGGTTGGTCAGAAGCTTCATGAACAGCATGCCGAGGCCGTTGAGCACATCGTTTTCCGTTGCCAGCACATAAGGCTCCCTCGCTCCGTTCCAGTCAAAGGAGGTATTGAGCATGGCCTCCGCGAAATCCGCATTGGGATAGAAATCCGTCCACTGACGCTGCCCCTGGAAGCCCGCCGCGATGGCATTGTGACCGACCATTTCTTCCTCGCGTCCTTCAGGAAGATTTTTGTTGCCGTTCATCAGATCCTTGATGATGCACATCATCTTCACGACGAACTCCCAGTCCTGATCCTTCTGCTCTCTGTTTTTCTGCACAGCCTCCGGATTCTTGTCAAAGCCCTCGATGCAGTTTGCCTTCGTCCAGGCCAGCGCCTTTTCAAACTCCGCCTGATCGTAGATGCCCTCTGTCATACGGCGGATGATTTCCACCTCGTCCACGGACTCCACGCGCATGCCGAGATATTCTTCAATAAATGCAGGATCGATGATAGATCCGCCGATTCCCATGCAGATGGAACCGATCTGCAGATAGGATTTTCCCCTCATGGTAGCGACAGCAACCGCCGCCCGGCCGAAACGCAGCAGCTTCTCCGCCACATCCTCCGGGATCTCCGTCGCATCCGCATCCTGTACATCATGTCCGTAAATGCCGAAAGCGGGAAGGCCCTTCTGCGCATGGGTAGCCAGCACGCTCGCCAGATACACCGCGCCGGGACGCTCCGTTCCGTTAAAGCCCCACACGCCCTTGATCGTCCTGGGATCCATATCCATGGTCTCTGCCCCGTAGCACCAGCAGGGCGTAACCGTCAGCGTAATATCCACACCTGCCTTCCGGAACTTGTCCGCACAGGCAGCCGCCTCTCCCACACGTCCGATGGTGGTGTCCGCGATGATCACCTTCACCGGTTCCCCGTTGGAATAACGCAGATTCTCGGTAAACAGCTTTGCCGCAGACTTCGCCATGTTCATCGTCTGCTCCTCCAGCGACTCCCTCACCTTCAGATAACCCCTTCTGCCGTCAATCGTCGGCCGGATTCCGATCACCGGATAGTCCCCTACATATCTGTTTTCTGCCATTTTTTCCTCCATTTCTGCCTGTAACGGCACATAAAGCTTTGCTTTGCCGCCCGCAGGCGGCACCCTGTTTTACTCTCTTCTTTTTTGAAGTCCGTTTTCCTATGTCACCAGTATAACATTGCCCCCTTCCCTTTTCCTGTGATATAATGGCATAAAATATAAAGATATTCACCTCTACGAGCCGGGCATCCGGAAGTCTTCAGAGCCAAAGGAAAACTCGTTTTCCTTTGGTTTTGAAGGCTTCCGGATATGCGGCGACAGCCGCGAAGCGAAGGGCCAAAGGCCCTGAGCCTGCCCGGCGGATTTCCGGTTTGCATACCTCCAAAAACGAAAACATCTTTTTTTGTTTCTGTTTTTATGATAAAAAAGGTTATCGAACGCGAGGAGTCAAATGAAAAAAACACTGAATGATTATCTCAAGCTCCCCTATCGGATGGAATTTGTCCGGGATGGGACAGAAGGCGGTTATGTCGTATCCTTTCCAGATCTTCCCGGCTGCATCACATGCGGCGAAAATCTGACAGCCGCCGCGGCCAATGCCGGGGATGCAAAAAAAGCGTGGCTGGAAGCCGCGCTTGCAGAAGGCCTTTCCATTCCCGAGCCCAATGGTTTGAAAAAAATCTTTAAGTGAGGCTTTTCTATGCATTATCTTGATTATAACGAAAAAATCAACCACGGCACACCGGATTTTCCCATCGCGTTCTATCATGTGGACGAGCATCATCCGCGCTATGCCATGCCGTTTCACTGGCATAAGGAAATGGAGCTCATCCGCATTCTGGAAGGCTCCATTACCATTTCTCTGGATTCGGTTTTTCTCACCGCCCGTGCCGGGGATCTGATTCTGATCGAGGAAGGGGTCATCCACGGCGGCACGCCTGAGCATTGTGTCTATGAATGTGCGGTCTTTGATCCCAACATACTTGCGCACACGGACGCCTGCAAGCGCTATGTCCGCCTGACGACCCGTCATCAGATTCAATTATATAACTATTTTCAGGCGGACGATTCCCGTTCTGCCCCGCTTCTTGCCGCTGCGGAAAGGCTGTTCCCCGCTATCCGCTGGCCCCATGCCGGAAGCGAGCTTCTCACTCTGGGCGCCCTGTATGAATTCTTCGGCCGTCTTTTTGAGGGGGAGCTTTACAGCGAGTCACGGGAAGAATCTGTCAGCCTGCGGCGGAAGATGGATGTGCTCAAGCCCGTTCTGGAATACATCGACGCCAATTACGCCTCCCCCATCACCCTCTCTGACCTTTCGCGGCTGGCGGGGATGAGTCCCAAGTATTTCTGCCGTTTTTTCCGGGCGGCCCTGCACCGCACACCCGTGGACTATCTGAACTATTACCGGATCGAACGCGCCTGCCACATCCTCACCACCACGGAACTTCCGGTGACGGAGGTGGCCTACCGCTGCGGCTTCAATGACAGCAGCTATTTCGTGAAAACCTTCCGCAAATATATGGGAATAACGCCGCGCGCTTATGCGCACAGGAGTTGATTTTTTCTACTCCGGCTTCACCCCAAGCGCCATCAGCCTCTCCTGCAGACGCTCCACCGGAAGCTCCCTGGGCTGCAGGCCGCCCGAAACACAGAGAGCCGCCGCAATGCCTGCCGCCTGTCCCATGTTGGCACAGATGGGCATGACGCGGTAGTTGGAATGTGCCAGATGGGTGCCGGAAATGCACCGTCCTGCCAGAAGCAGGCCGTCCACCTTCTGCGGCACCAGACAGCCATAGGGAATCGTATATCCCTTCGGCTGACTGAATTTTTTCTGGCAGCCCGTTTCATCCAGCCCCGCTCCCGTAATGTTATGTACATCAAAATTAAAGTGCGCATTCGCCACCGCCCAGTCCGGGAAAATGCGGGCCGACAAAATGTCCTGCTCCGTGATCGTGCTCATTCCGATGAAATGCCTCGTCTCCCGCACGCCGATCTGGGACGCTGTTTTCAGCACAAAGCTGTTCTCAAAACCCGGCACATGCTTCTGCAGAAATTCCATAATTTCCGGAAGCTGCTCCCGGCACTGGATATAGGCTGCCGTCAGGTCATCCGCGTTGGTGCCGTCCACTCCGGTCACGTTTGTCATGTTCAGCGTGACCACGCCGGGGAAAACGGAAGGATAGACCAGCACATGCCCGGCAGGCGCAGGGATGCATGCTCTCGCCAGCTTCTGGATGTCCCCCTCCGGCACTTCATAGGTTTCTTCGAACGCATACACATATTCCATGCGCTCCACGTCCACGCCTCCCACCTGCACCATCAGGGTCATGGGCTGCATGGCGCCGTCGCTTTCTCTTCCCTTAAAATAGGGCGCGCCCGCTCTGGCCGCGATATCCCCGTCCCCGGTGCAGTCAATGGACACCTTCGCGCGGATCAGGCTCCTTCCGCTCTTGTTTTCCACGAAAACTCCGGCAAGCCGGTCTTCTTCCAGATACGGTTCACACGCCATTGTGTTTAAAAGCAGCTTTACGCCCGCTTCCCGCATCATCTGCAGCGCTCTGGTTTTCATCGTTTCATGGTCGATGTATTTGCGCATTTCCTGATCGTTCAGCTTCGGATTTTTTCCGTAAACATGGTGGGTGCGCTCCACAATCTCTTCGTAAATTCCCCCTGTGGTATTTCCCGTCCAGTGGCTCATAAGCCCTGTCGTCGCCACGCCGCCGATATCCGAGCTTCCTTCCACCAGAAGGGTCTTCGCCCCTTCCCTCGCGGCGCTGATAGCGGCTCCCCAGCCGGCAGGCCCCGCTCCCAGAACCAGCACGTCCACCGTGTCGTATACCGGTGTCTCCCTCTGCAGCTCCAGCACTCTGTTTTCTTCCATTCTCACTTTTCCTCCACATTTCGTCTTTTCTGTCTTTTGTTTTTCCACATCAGGCAGCATTTTCATCTGTCTTTATTGTACCAGTTCCCTTGTAAAATACCTTCTGATTCCGGTTCAAAACCTAAACAATCGTGCACAGTTTTGATTGCAGAGCGCGGCCTCCCATGCTATAGTGAAGTGGAAACTTTCCGGCCGGGAATGAGCCTGGAAATGTACCGGGGAATTCGATCTCGGATATGGAGAATGACATGAGGAAAATCACATGATTGAACAGCTTCTGCGGGATATTGCCGCTTACTTTGATTATCTGCATGATTTTCATAAACTCTTTGCCGCTTTTCACAATGCTTCCATCCCTCTTGGGAATCACATGGCGGCCCTTTCCAGATATAACATCAACAGCAATCCCTACTGTCTCTATGTCAAATCCAGCGATACCGCCTGGACGCGCTGCATCAGGCGGCAGCCAAAGGTATATAAGAAATGTGAAGAGGGGCCTTTTTGCGGCACCTGCTATGCGGGCATGGGAGAATACGTGTATCCCATCCTGGATGACGGGAAGGTACTGGGCTTTGTTGACGTGAGCGGCTACTGTTTTGACCGGAACCGCTCTCTTTCCCGCCTCCGCCGGACGGCGGAAGTCTATGGACTGTCCGAAGAATCCCTGCGCACCCTTTTTCTGAAAAATACAAAGCCCCCGCTTTTGGACGAGGGCTTTCTCAAAACGCTGATTTCTCCGCTGTGCTCCATGTTCATCCTGCTGAACCGGGAGCTTTCCGCCGTCTACGGCCCCGCCCCCAGACCGGGCGATACGCTGAGCAATGTTCTCAGCCATGCCGTCGTTTACCTGGAGCGCAATTACCTGCTCCCCGTACATGCCGCCGACGTGGCCGCCGCCTGCCACTGCAGCACCTCCTTCATCAGCCACATTTTCAAGAAAAATATGGGGATGAGCATCTGCGATTATGTCAACCGGCTCCGCATCCGGGACGCCAAGCGGCTGCTCACCGATACGGAGCTTTCCCTCCAGCGGATTTCCGAGATCGTCGGCGACTCCAGCTCCACTTACATGAGCGAAGTGTTCCGCGCTCTGACGGGGATGTCTCCCAGGGCCTGGCGGCAAAAAAAATAAAATTCCGGGGATGTTATCTGCATTCCTTCCGATACTGCAGCGGCGTCATGGAAAATCGTTCCCGAAACAGCCGGATAAAATAACTGACGTCGCCAAAACCCACATTCAGGGCGATTTCCGTAATTGGAAGATCCGTTTTTCCCAGCAGATTTTTCGCGTCCTCCAGCTTCAGGCGGTTGCAGTAGGCCCGGATGGTGACGCCGCATCTGCTTTTGAACATATGGCTGATATAGGACCTGCTCCTTCCGAATTCCCGGCAGATTTCGGAAAGAGTGATCTGATTGTGATGCTCATTGACGTATTGAAAAATCAGATTGTATTCCGGATCCGCGCTGTCCACCGGGCAGAGAAAGAGAAGCTCCAGCATCCGGCATAAGGGCGGCATGACCCTGCTGCACAGCGCCTGCGGGATCTCTTCCGGATCCAGACTGTCCTTCCAGAGCTGTATATCCTCCGGCTCTCCCGATGGCGTCGGCTTTCTGTATCCGCTCGCCGCCGCATAGCCTGCCACCGCCCCGTCCTCATAGATGGGATAGATAAACTCAGAAACGCCCGCATGGCATACTCCGCAGAAGCTGCCGCATTTTTTACATTTCTGAAGCACCATCTGCTGGGCCCGCAGGCATCTTCTGTGTTTATCCCCATTTCTTTTTACCATGATACAGTAAGGATTCTGATGGGCGTTGTATGGCTGAAGCGCTGTCAGCACGGATTCCGGCATGTGGTTCAGCTTCTCCTTCCCGAAATGGACGGATACCTGAAGCCCGCACTGCTCATTCAGATAATCCAGATAGGCGGTAATCTCCTTCATCAGCTGTTCCATCGCGTCCTCCTTTGCATTTTCTTTCTATTTTCATGCATTTATTCCCGAGCAAATCCCCTGAAAATATAATAAAATTATATCATAAATCTGTTTTATCACAAATAGGAGGAAAAGTCATGCTGGAAAAAAGAACGCTGCTATGCGACCTGTGTGTGATCGGCGGAGGGATGGCCGGAATGGCCGCCGCCATCTCCGCGGCAAGGGAGGGGCTGAAGGTCGTTCTGATGCACGAGCGGCCCGTGCTGGGCGGCAACGCCTCTTCCGAAATCCGGATGTGGATCTGCGGCGCGAACGGAGCGGACAACCGGGAAACGGGCATTCTGGAGGAAATCGCGCTGGAAAACCTCTACCGCAATCCCACCAAAAGCTATGCCGTCTGGGATACGGTCCTCTATGATTTTGTCCACAGAGAGAAAAACATCACCCTGCTGTTAAACTGCACCTGCATGGACGCGGCTGTAGAGCGAGGGTCGTTCGCCCATGGCCGGACAGAACGGATCCGTTCCGTCACCGGATATCAGATGACAACCCAGCGCTTTTATGAGGTGGAAGCCGCCTTTTACAGCGACTGCTCCGGAGACAGCATTCTGGCCCCTCTGTGCGGCGCTCATTTCCGGATGGGACGGGAAGCCGGCGCGGAATTTGAAGAGGATACCTCCGTCCACACCGGCGACAGCATGACCATGGGAATGTCCTGCCTGATCCAGGGACGGGAGACAAACCGGGAAATCAAATACATTCCGCCGGAATGGAGCAAAAAGCTCACGGAGAAGGACTTCGAGCACAGGGATCCGGATCTTTACAGCGATTATGAAAATTTCTGGTATCTGGAGCTGGGCGGAGACCGGAATACCATTGCGGATACGGAAGTGCTGCGGGATGAACTGGTCAGCCTGGCCGCAGGAACCTGGGACTACATCAAGAATTCCGGAAAATTTGACGCCGGAAGATGGGATCTGGACTTTCTGGGATTTCTGCCCGGAAAACGGGAATCAAGACGGATGTGCGGAGAATACATGATCACGCAGAGAGACATTTCCGATGGCAGGGTATTTGAGGATGAGATCGCCTATGGAGGCTGGAAGCTGGACGACCATTTTCCCGGCGGCTTCTGGCACAGAGGAACGCCAAACACCGATATTCCCACACCCGCTCCCTACTCCATTCCCTACCGGGCGCTCTACTCCGAAAACGTGGAAAATCTGTTTTTTGCCGGAAGGAATATCAGCATGACCCATATGGCCATGAGCAGCATCCGGGTTATGGCAACCTGCGCGCTGCTTGGGGAAGCCGTCGGCAAAGCCGCGGCTGTGGCAGTCAGAAACGGCATCGGCCCGCATGAAGTCTATCTGGAGCACATGAAGCAGGTACAGACGCTGCTTCTGAACGAGGACTGCTTCCTGCCCTCCAGGACCAGACAGATCTCCGAAGTCTGCCGGCACGCCTCCCTCTTTGGAGCGGATGACACCATCCGAAACGGCCAGGACAGGGCACATGAAATCTACCATACGCAGGGCTCCGAGGCCGCCTGTCAGATTCCGGCAGGAGAGGAAATCCGTTACCGCTTTCCGGAAACCCTTCTGTCCTGTGTGCATCTCGTGTTCGACAGCGACCTGAACCGCAGCACCCTGCCGGTCTCCGAATGCGAACGGTATCATTCCATGCGCGCCTGTCAAAGGTTTGACAGCCCGCAGCTGTGCATGCCGAAAACGCTCTGCCGCGAATTTCTCCTGCTGGGAGAACACGGCGGAAAGAGGGAAGAGCTTCTGCACGTTACGGATAACCGGAAGCGCTGCTGGCATCTGAACCTGAACAAAGCCTTCGACGGTCTCGTGCTGATTCCCATTTCAGGCTGGGGAGAGAGCGGCCGGATTCCCGTCATCTCCTTTGATTTTGAAG
>ERZ1643247.2848-NODE-2848-length-13012-cov-4.106969_pt1 | contig 13012 bp, 9 predicted proteins | sample MGYA00579264_ERZ1643247 | MGnify/ENA primary metagenome ERZ1643247 (study PRJEB29033, sample SAMEA4952262) | chicken gut metagenome | biome: Broiler Chicken; feature: Gastrointestinal Tract; material: Caecum | place: Ireland | collected 2018 | study: Broiler... | reverse complement strand
CCCCGTCTCGACAATATCTACGATGGCATCGGAAAGGCCCAGAAGCGGCGCCAGTTCTACGCTGCCTTCAATTTTGACAATGCGGACGTCCATCCCCTTTTTTTCGAAAAACTGGCGCGAAACGTTCGGGTATTTTGTTGCAATTGTCTTTTCTGCATATCCGGAATAAAAATCTTCGCCTTTTTTACAAGCAAGCGCAAAACGGCACCTGCCGATCCCAAGATCTGCAATCTCAAAAAAAGACCCGCCATATTCCATAATGGTATCCTTGCCAACCACTCCGACGTCACAAACACCGTGTTCAATATAGGTAATAACATCTGCCGCCTTTGCAAGCACCACCTCAAAAGGCGTCCCCGGAATAGGGAGGATCAGGCGTCTTCCCTTATTTTCAAGTTCGGTACAGTCGAGTCCCATTTTTTTAAATAACGCTATGGTGCTTTTTTCAAGCCTTCCTTTGGTTAAGGCAATCCGTATCGGACGCATCAGAACCCCTCCTTTGCACTGCGCAGGAAAACGCCGTTTACCGTGACATATGCGATGGTATCTATTCCCTTTGCCCGGGCGTAATGCAGCGCGTCTTCCAGCGTTTCCATAGTAGCGAATTCCGCAGTCGTCCCTTGGATTATCATCCGGTCCAGTTCGTGAAGCGCCGCAATCTCACAGCCTGTCTCCGCAAAGACGAGGGTCTGCGGCATTCTGGATGGAGCGCCTTCATTCCTCAAAAGCGCCCGCGCAACTGCATCCACATTAACCGCAAAGCCAATGGCGGGCGTCTCCTCGCCATATCGCCCAATCAGTCGGTCATAGCGCCCGCCGGACAACACCTCTTCCCCGTGACCTTCAATATACCCCTTAAATACAATTCCTGTATAATAATCCGTTCGGTTGACAATGCCAAGATCAACCGTAACACAGCTGCCAAGTCCCGCTTCATTGAGTTTTAAATACAATGTCCGAAGATAAGAAAGCGGCTCCTCTGCATCTGTCCCTTTTAAAAGCATTTCTGCCTCCGGAAAAACCCCGTCACCGCCAAACAAGCGCGGAAGCCGTTTCAATACTTTTGCTTCATGCCCGCCGAATGTATCAAGCAGATCATTTACTGCCGGATAATTTTTCGCCTCAATGTACAACCGTAGCTGTTCGCGTACTGCATCATCCAAGCCAAGTGAGGAGACAAGTGCATTAAAAATCCCGATATGGCCGATCTCAATACGAAAATTTTTCTGACGGCAGCGCTGAAGTGCCTGAGCGGCCAGAGATGTCATTTCAAGGTCGGCCCGAAGCCCGGCCGCGCCTAAAAGCTCTACACCTGCTTGTTTTACTTCATCGCTTCTCCCCGAAAGCGTTCGGTTTTGTGAATATACCGTCTGGTTATAGAAAAGGCGCAGCGGCATCTGTTCCGCCCGCAGCCGTGTTGCACAAAGACGCGCGATCGGCATGGTGGAATCCGGCCGCAAAACCATCAGCCTTCCCTTATAATCACTCAGCTTATACATATATTCAATCGGAATGCTGTGTCCTTTTACGGAAAAAACATCTAAGAATTCAAGCCCTGGTGTAATAACCTCGCTGAAACCGCGCGCTTTAAACAAGGTATGTAAAAGCGTCTCCGCCTCTTCTCGAACGGCTGCTTCTTCAAACAGATAATCCTTTGTGCCTTCCGGCGTGATGAGTTGATTTTTCAGCATGCTATCCCCTCTTCGCTTTACTATGGTAATGTGGTACTATGTTATCACAATAAATCGAATAAGTCAATCAAAAAAATGTCATTTGGCTCGTTTTGGGAAGCGAACCAAGCGCGCCGGCCTCTTCTAACATTTCAATGACTGATTTCGACACACCGGAACGCGTCTGTACCTCATCTACAGAAATATATGCTCCCTGTTCGCTTGCTTCCTGTAAAGAATGCGCCGCCGCTTCTCCTACACCTTTTAAGGCTGTAAACGGCAGACGGATTTTCCCGTCTTCAATCTGGTACTTGGTTGCGTGCGAACGGTATAAATCAATCGGCAAAAACGCATATCCCCGGCAAAGCATCTCATTAATAATTTGCAGCGTGACATAAGTATCCTCTTCTTTTACCGTACGATCGTTCCCTTTGGCGCGGAGTGCATCCAGCTTCATCTGCACGACAGATTTTCCGCGTACTGCGCTTTCTGCATCAAAGTCGCCGCCGCGTACCGTAAAAAACGCCGCATAATAAGGAAGCGGATGGTACACTTTAAACCAGCCAAGTTTGCACGCTGCAATAACGTATGCCGCAGCATGCGCTTTGGGAAACATATACTTGATTTTCATACAGCTGTCGACGTACCATTGCGGAACACCATGCTCTTTCATAGCCGTAAAGTGTTCCTCCGTCAAAAGCTTCGGCGCTTTGCCTTTACGCGTAATCTCCATGATTTTAAACGCCATTTTCGGCTCCAGCCCTTTATGTAATAAATAGGTCATGATACTGTCACGCGTACCGATAACCTCCGAAATCGTACAGGTCTTGTTTTTAATCAGATCCTGTGCGTTTCCTAACCACACATCCGTTCCATGGGACAATCCCGAGATCTGGAGAAGGTCGGAAAACTTTTTTGGCTGTGCATCAATCAGCATCTGCCTTACAAAGTTGGTTCCCATCTCCGGAAGAGAGAGTGTCCCTGTTTCACTATGGATTTCTTCCGGCGTAACGCCGAGTGCTTCTGTTGAAGTAAACAGGCTGATAACTTTTTCATCCATCGGCGGGACATCAGCAATCATAATTCCCGTCATATCTTCCAAATGTTTGTATAACGTCGGAACATCGTGCCCAAGTTCATCCAGCTTCAAAATGGTGTCGTGCAGCGAATGGAAATCAAAATGTGTCGTTATCACACCTGACTCTTTAGAATCCGCTGGGTGCTGAACAGGTGTGAAATCATATACTTCATATTTGGAAGGGACAACAACCATGCCGCCCGGATGCTGGCCGGTTGTACGCTTAACGCCCGCACATCCCAAAGCAAGCCGGTTTTCCTCTGCTTTGTTTACTGTGCGGCCCTTCTCTTCAAGATATTTCATAGCAAAACCATATGCCGTCTTATCCGCAACAGTGGAAATCGTACCCGCTTTAAACACATGGTCTTTACCGAACAGTTCTTCTGTGTAGCGGTGGGCGCTCGACTGGTATTCTCCTGAAAAGTTCAAATCGATATCCGGCGCTTTATCACCGTCAAATCCCAAAAACGTCTCGAATGGGATGTCATGGCCATCCCGGCCCATCGCCTCGCCGCATTTGGGGCAATTTTTAGGCGGAAGGTCAAAGCCGGATCCCACAGAACCGTCCGTAATAAACTCACTGTACTTACACTTAGGGCAGACATAATGCGGAGGCAGGGGATTTACTTCGGAAATGCCTGCCATAATGGCAACGAACGAAGAACCAACAGAACCACGGGAACCGACATGGTATCCGTGTTCTTCAGAATTGGCAACCAGTTTTTGGGCTATCATATACAAAACCGCAAAACCGTGTTTGATAATGGAATCCAGTTCTCGGTTTAACCGTTTTTCTACAATCTCAGGTGCAGGATCGCCATATACTTCATGGGCTTTTGCCCAGGTAATGCGTCGCAGATCCTCCTCTGAGCCTGGGATTTCCGGAGTAAAGGTGCCGCGTGGAATCGGGCGGACTTCCGGATCGATCAGATCCGCAATTTTATTCGGATTGGTGATAACCAGTTCTTTCGCCTTTTCTTCACCAAAGTATGCAAATTCTTTTAGCATCTCGTCCGTTGTCCGGAAATAGAGCGGCGGCTGTTCGGAAGCATCCGCAAACTTCATGCCGAACAAAAGGATCTCCCGGAAAATGCTGTCTTTCTCTTCCATGAAGTGCACGTCACATGTGGCGACAACAGGGATGCCCAGCCTATCCCCTAAATTGACAATTGTCCGGTTGTATTCCCGAAGCTGCTCTTCACTTTCGACCATACCTTTTCGCAGCATAAACATATTGTTGGCAATTGGCTGGATCTCCAGATAGTCGTAAAATTTGGCGATCTCACATAACTCGCTCCACGGTTTTCCTGCTGTAATCGCACGATAGAGCTCCCCTGCTTCACAGGCGCTTCCTATTAAAAGCCCCTCACGATGCTTTGCCAGCACACTCTTTGGAATACGAGGGCGTTTAAAGTAATAATCAAGATGGGAAAATGAGATCAGTTTATAAAGGTTTTTTAATCCAACTGCATTTTTAACTAAAATAATCTGATGGAATGTCTCTGCTTTTTTGACATCTACACCAGCACATGCTGTATTGATCTGCTGAGCCGTATGGACTTCTTTCTCATTTTTTAATTTTTCACAAAGATTCAAGAAAATAGCAGCCAACATATTGGCATCGTCACAAGCACGGTGATGGTTAAATTCACCAAGCTTCAGATGTTCCGCTACAATATTTAGCTTGTGCTTTTTAAGCTCGGGCAGGAGATTGCGGCAAAGCGGAACCGTGTCCAGTGAGGTAAACTCACGGTTCAATCCCGAACGGCGGGCCGCCGCGCGGATAAACGCCATATCAAAAGGCGCATTGTGCGCAATTAGAATATGCGTACCGCAAAAATCCAAAAACGCCGAAAGGGCCTCTGCTTCAGAAGGTGCATCGCGTACCATCTCATTTGTAATCCCGGTAAGCTCTGTAATTTTAGGCGGAATAGGCTTTTCTGGGTTCACAAAAGTGTTAAACGTATCTACGACTTTACCGCCGCGGATACGTACTGCTCCGATTTCTGTCATCCGTTCCGTTGCGGCGCTCAGTCCTGTCGTTTCCGTATCAAATACAACAAATTCTCCATCCAGCGGCTCATCTTGTACACCGTTTACGATTTCGACCGCATCATTTACGAAATAAGCCTCCACGCCATAAATAACTTTAAACTCTCCGCCTTCTTTCCGTATTGCGTCTACAGCGTTCATTGCATCCGGAAAAGCCTGCACTACGCCATGATCCGTAATAGCAACAGCTTTATGTCCCCAGCGGTAAGCTGTATTGATCACCTGATCAATTTTGGTGGTTGCATCCATCGCCGACATGATGGTGTGTAGATGAAGCTCTACACGTTTTTCCTCCGCCGTATCCATCCGCGGCTCTTTTTTCATTGTCATGATATCAAATGGACGGATGGTCACCTCATGCTCATACTTGTCATAGGACGCATCCCCGCGCACCAAAAGTGCAATCCCTTTTTTAATCGCAGCATATTTCTCTTCGTCTTTTTTATCCGCAAAAATTTTCAAAATATTGGATCCCGTATAATCCGTAATGCTGACCGACATAATAATTTTCGTTTCATCGCGGTTATAACGCGAATCGACGTCGAACACTTCACCGCAGACGATTACCCGCCCGCTTTCCGCATTGACGTCCGAAAGGGGGATTGGCTGTTCTGCAATTTTTCTGCCAATTAAAACAGCGGCGTCGCTGCACGGAAAAGGAAGGGCAGAAAAATCAAGCTTAATCCGCTTTTCCCGCGGTTTAGCTGCCGGCGTGCGGCTTTCCTCATAGTGAAAAGGAGGAGCAGCTTCCGTCTCAGGTGGCGCTTCATTCGGAAGCGGTACTGCTTCATAAAACGGAATATCCGGTGTTTCTGCGTAATAAGCGTCCTGATCAATTACGGTTACGCCGTCAAAGCGCACCTCCGGCCGGAATGAAAACTCCTGCTCGATAAGCGCTGCAACATGCCCGCGCACATTGCACCGTTCTAAGAGTTCAAGCCCGCCGTGCTTTAAATGAATTGTCAGCGTCTTATTTTCGTACGTGCCCGCCGCATCCGTAAAATATCCATTTATAACCGAGACGCTTCTCTTTAAATCGGCGGCAATTTGCGGAAGATAATCCGGCGTAAAGCGATCCGGCGTATACTTTACTGCTATCCTGCATTTAGAAAGGGAAAGCGCCTGCGCAATAGCCTGTTCTGCCGCAAACAGCATTTGTTTTTCTAAAAGTGCATTTGGCCGAATGGTAACGACCATTTCCCTTTTTTCCTTCTCGACTTCGAGGCACAAAAGTACCGCCTCTCCTAAAAGCGGATCAAGATCCTTGTCAAAGCATGCAGCAAATAAATCCAAAAACTGTTTTTCCAATTTCTGTCTGTCCTTTTCTTTATTGTTGAGCTACAATCGGCCACTTTGTCACGACATAGATTCAATTTCTGCAAGCAATGCAGGAACCACATCTTCCTCTGGGATTTTTCGAAGGAGCTGTCCCTTGCGGAACAAAACGGCGCACCCGTCCCCTCCTGCAATCCCAATGTCTGCTTCCCGCGCTTCTCCCGGCCCGTTTACAGCACATCCCATCACGGCAACTTTGATGGGCTTTGTACAACCAGCCAGTGCCGTTTCCACTTCATTTGCCAATGCGATTAGATTGATACGTGTCCTGCCGCAGGTCGGGCAGGAAATCACCTCTGCTCATGTTTTTCGTATGCCTGAAGCTTTCAAAATATCATATCCGGCGCGCACCTCTTCTACTGGATCTGCAGTCAAAGAAACGCGAATCGTATCCCCGATCCCATCCAACAGAAGGCTTCCGATGCCGATGGCATTTTTAATCATTCCCATACGTGCGGTTCCTGCCTCCGTTACCCCCAAATGCAGCGGGTAAGCACATCTTTTGGATAGCAGGCGGTAAGCTGCGACCATTGTCTGCACATCTGACGATTTAATAGATATCACGATATCGTCAAAATCAAACCGCTCTAAAAGCGATACATGGTATAGTGCGCTTTCTACCAGCGCTTCCGGAACCGGCGCGCCGTACTTTTCCAGAATGTGTTTTTCTAATGAACCCGCGTTTACACCAATCCGGATCGGGACCCGATGTCTGCGGCAAGCGTCTGCTACCGCCTTCACACGGTCGTCTGCACCAATATTTCCAGGATTAATCCGTATTTTATCAACGCCTGCTTCTACAGCTTTTATTGCCAGCCGATAATCAAAATGGATATCCGCCACCAGAGGTACGGAAACAGCTTCTTTTATCGCGGGAATCAGCCCTACCGCTTCTTCATTTGGAATGGCGGCCCGGATAATCTCGCAGCCTGCCTTTTCAAGTTCTACAGCCTGTTTTACACTGCCTTTCCTATCCGATGAAGGAACCGACAACATGGACTGTACACGCACAGTACCGTCGCCGAATACCATCTTTCCCATTTTCACTTGTTTTACTTCCCGCATATTTGCTTCTCCTTAAAATAGACCCAAAATATCCTTAAAACAAACAACCAACATAAGTGCAAACAACAGAATCAACCCTGCTGCATTTACCCAATTCTCAATTTTCGGATTAATCGGTTTACGTCGGATTCCCTCAATAATTAAGAAAACAATTCGTCCGCCGTCCAGTGCGGGGAACGGCAAAAGATTAAAAATACCGATGCTGATCGAAACAAACGCCGCTACATTAACAAGGCTCTTCCAGCCGATTGCCGCCGCCTGACCGACAACCTCGCCTACGCCAACCGGCCCGGACAGTTCTGAGATGCCGATATTACCGGTAATAAGATCGCCTATAGAAACCCACGTATTGCGAACCAGCGAAATCGTGCTGCCCCAAGTCTGTCTGACTGCGCCTAAAAAGCTTGCATCTTCCGCAAGCACCTTAAAGTCGAGATCCAGCGTTTTTTCTTCCCCTTCACCGGAAACCTGAAATTGTACTGTCTCCAGCCTTACCGTCTCGCCATTGCGTACGACTTCCATAGATACTATGCCGTCATCATCGCGGAGCAATTCAAAAACGATATCATTCGCAGTAAAAATAGTCGTGTGATTGACTTTTTTTATCGTATCTCCTACCATTAACCCACTTTGCTTTGACAATGCATTCTCAGAATTAAATACTGCCACTGTGGAAGAACTGTAATATGGCTCGCCGATAAACGTTACCAATGTCAAAATAAATCCTAATATGATATTCATTGCAGCACCAGCAGCGCAAATCAGTATGCGCTTAGGGACGCTTTTGCTCCGAAAGGCGTTCTCGTCTTCCGAATCCTCATTCTCCCCTTCCATAGCGCAGTATCCGCCAATCGGCAGAAGGCGCAGAGAATACAGGGTCTTCTTCCCTTGTTTTTTTAAAATGGCAGGGCCCATTCCCAATGAGAATTCATTTACCTTTACGCCGGTCATACGCGCCGTGATAAAATGCCCGAACTCGTGGATAAAAATAATAATGCCAAAAATTAAAATCGTAAGCAGAATGGTAATTACAACGTTCAATCAGATGTCCTCCTTTGTCTCAGACCGATGCGCGTACAAAATTGCGCGCCAAACGATCGGCTTCAAGAATATCGGAAATAGCGAAATCTTCTTTATCATATTGGATGGCCAGCGAATCCATGACCAACCGGCCGATATCCGTAAACCGAATTTTCCCATTCAGGAAAAGGGCAACCGCCTCCTCGTTTGCACCGTTTACTATTGCCGGATAGACCCCGCTCCGCCGCATGGCCTCTTTACAGGCAGAAAGACAAATAAACGTTTCCTCATCCGGTTCAGCAAAAGTCAGCTGCCCATACTTCGTCAGGCTTAGCCGCTGTGTATCGCAGCAAAGGCGCTTAGGATAAGTCAGCGCATATTGAATCGGCAGTTTCATATCCGGCACGCCGAGCTGCGCCATAACTGCGTGGTCTTCATATTCCACAAGAGAATGGACAACGCTCTCTCGGTGTATAACAATTTCCACATCCTCTGGTTTCTGATCGAACAGCCAGCAGGCTTCGATCAACTCTAACCCCTTGTTCATCAAAGTAGCGGAATCAATGGTAATTTTTGCGCCCATGGACCAGTTTGGATGGCAAAGTGCTTGTTTTACCGTTACCGTTTCAAGGTCTTTTCTCGTTTTTCCGTAAAACGGTCCGCCAGAAGCGGTAAGGATTATTTTCTTAACGCGGTTTTGCGCATTTCCCTGCATAGACTGAAAGATAGCAGAATGCTCGCTGTCGACCGGAAGAATCGGTACACCTTTTTCTTTTGCAGCAGAAATAACCAGCTTTCCGCCGGTTACAAGCGTTTCTTTGTTTGCCAGCGCCACAGCTTTCCCAGCATCAATCGCAGCAAGCGTCGGCTGCAGCCCTACCATGCCAACGACAGCGTTAAGCACCATATCGCATTCCGTCATAGAGGCAAGTTGGCAAAGTCCTTCCATCCCAGTAAAGAGCTGAACTCCCGTCCCATCTGTTTTCTCTTTCAGTTCAGCGTACCGGCTTTGGTCAAAAATACATGCTGCTTTCGGCCGAAGGGCATGTATTTGCTGTGCCAAAAGCTCTGTATTGGAATGTGCCGCAAGTCCTACAACCGGGAAGCGCAGCGCCTTACAAACTTCAATCGACTGTCTGCCAATAGAGCCAGTCGAGCCTAAAATGCAAATTTTTTTCATGATCATTCTTCCTTTGGGATAAAAAACAGCAAAACTTCCCCGGTGCATTGTGCCCCAAGGAAGTCATTGCCTGTCATACGTCAAATTACAAAAAAACGCAGCCACACATAAAAAAATGGCGCAACAAAGAAAACTGAGTCGAACCGGTCGACAACCCCTCCGTGTCCCGGCATAATCGATCCATAGTCCTTAATTCCATTCTGCCGCTTCATAATCGAAGCAGTCAAATCCCCAAACACACCGACAAATGTCGCCAAGACAGACGCTCCTGTCAAAGACAGATAATTAATGGAAACCGGCTCGCCTAAATACGACATCAATGCAGAGTATCCGAACGTAACCAAAACTACAGATATCAGGCTTGCCAAAATGCCGCCTATTAATCCTTCTACTGTTTTATTCGGGCTAATATTCGGCGCCATTTTCCGCTTGCCGAAAAAGCGCCCCGCAAAATAAGCACCGGCGTCAGACATCCATGCGCACAAGAAGATCAGCACCGTATAATACAATGCTTTGGATGCGCCGAAGTCATCGCGAATGTAAAGCAGGGTTGTCAGCGCAATCGGATAGACCACCGATACAAAAAAAATCTGAGAAACCTGTTCTGTACGCAGCGTATCATGCCAACGGAGCAAAGCGGCAAACAGGAAAGCGGCAAAAGCAAACAGCAGAAGTACACGGTAAGGCTTCAGCAGCGGCAACTCAAACCAGGGAAGCAGTGCGCCGAAAGCAACGCATACGACTGTGATCAATTTTCTTTTGCCATACTGGGCGGTTTGCAGCAGTTCATATACGGCAACCCCCAGAATCAGGGAAAGTGCGCCGTTAAAGACCGGCGTTTCAAAAAAGATCAAAATAACCAAAAACAGTGGGATACCAATCGCTGCTGTTAAAAGCCGCGCTTTCATCGGTTAAACACCCCCAAAACGCCGATTTCGGCGCGCAAATTCTTCAAGTGCTTTTTCTAAGCACTTTTCATTGAAATCCGGCCATAATGTATCCATGAATACATATTCCGCATAAGCCGCCTGCCATAAAAGGAAATTCGAAAGGCGCATCTCGCCGCTTGGACGGATAATCAGATCTACATCCGGCTGTCCCGCCGTATAAAGATAAGAAGAAAACTGTGCTTGAGTCAATTCGTCCGGCACAATTTTGTGAGCGGCAGCATCGGCAGCAAAGCGTTTTGCCGCCTGCAAAATCTCATCTCGGCCGCCGTAATTGACTGCAATATTGAGCGTCAATCCTGTAAAGCCGGCGCTCTCCCGTTCACAGTCACGCATCATCTCCTGAATATCAGGGGCAAGCACGGTCAAATCACCAATAAAGTGCGTTTTCACGTTTTCTGCACGATGGTTTTTGGCATCTTTTAAAAAACTACGGAGCAGATTCATAATAGCGTCTACTTCTTCCTGCGGACGCTTCCAGTTTTCCGTCGAAAAAGCGTATACCGTCAAATATTGAATGCCGATTTTATTACAGTACCGTGTGATTTTCTGAAAGGTACTCGCGCCGACCTTGTGCCCCGCTTGCCGAGGCAAGCCACGCTTTTTAGCCCATCGCCCATTCCCATCCATTATAATTCCAACGTGCTGCGGCAAGAGTCGATCATTCGCCATTTTTCTTTCCTCCGGCTTTTCCTTTTCAGCAAAAAGCGGGAGATAAACTCCCGCTCCGCTCTGCCTTTACGGTGCGTATCCAAAATCAAAGAAGTTTAAATTTCCATGATCTCTTTTTCTTTCGCTTTTGCATGCTCATCTACGATCTTTACATATTTATCAGTCAGCTTTTGAACCTTCTCCTCACCGACCTTCAAATCGTCCTCTGTAATTTCAGCACTCTTTTTTAACGCCTTAAGCTTATCGTTTGCATCACGGCGCAGGGAACGGATGGCAACCTTGCATTCTTCCGCGTATTTCGCCACTTCCTTTGAAATCTCCCGCCGGCGCTCTTCTGTCAAAGGTGGGAAGGAAATTCGAAGAACTTTTCCGTCATTTGCAGGATTCAGCCCTAAATCCGAAGCTAAAATTGCTTTCTGGATGGCATTAAGAGTGGTGGGATCCCACGGCTGAATGACCATCAGACGCGCTTCCGGCACACTGATCGCTGCCATTTGGTCGATTTTTGTCGGTGCGCCGTAATATTCCACCGTCAGCTTGTCAAGGATTGCCGGTGTGGCGCGCCCCGCACGAATTGATTTGTATTCATTATCCAGTGCAGCAACCGATTTTTTCATTTTTTCTTCTGTCTTTGCAAGTCTCTCCTGAATTGCGTCCATCGTCATTCTCTCCTTATATGCTGATCTTAAATATATCGTTGTTTTTCAGTCTGCAACAAGTGTGCCGGTTTCTTTCCCTTTTACAGCGTCCACAATATTCTCCGGCCGCGCCAAATTAAATACCAAAAGCGGGATATGATTGTCACGGCACATTGCCGCCGCAGTAGAATCCATAACCTGTAGATCCTTCCCAATAACTTCACTAAAGGTCAGATGATCAAACTTCTTTGCATCATCGAACTTATTGGGATCCTTATCATATACGCCGTCTACCATAGTCGCCTTAAAAATAACGTCTGCGTCAATTTCAGCAGCACGCAGCGCAGCCGCTGTGTCGGTCGAGAAGAACGGATTTCCAGTCCCACAGCCGAAAATGACCACACGGCCTTTCTCCAGATGGCGGACCGCACGGTTGCGGATATATGGTTCTGCAAATTGCTGCATAGCAATCGCCGTCTGCACACGGACCGTAACCCCCATCTCTTCCAAAACGTCGGCTACAGCAAGCGCATTCATTGTGGTTGCCAGCATGCCTATATGGTCTGCACGAGTGCGATCCATTGCGCCGCTGGAACGCCCGCGCCAGAAATTTCCACCGCCTACGACTATGCCGATCTGCACCCCCATCGCCGCACAATCCCGAATGCTTTTGCAAACTGTACGCATTACCGAATAATCGAGCCCAAAGCCCCGCTGCCCGGCAAGCGCCTCACCAGACAATTTTAAGAGAATACGTTTATACTTGATTTCAGACATATTTACAACTCCTACCAGCAACGCATCTTGCACTGCGCCTCATTGTGTTACATATATTTTACATGAAGCCGTATCGCTTGTAAAGTGTATCTTGCAGTTTTTTTACAAATGCAGTATCCCAGTGTAAAAGCAAAATATTTTCAGGCGTTTTTTTTGCGAACGCTTTTTGACCCTTTTCCCGCTGCTCCTCCGCAGTTATCTACCAATCTTAGGATTATCCCAAAACACCCTTTTCATGCGCAAAAAAGGCTTTACATCACAAATGGAATATGCTATACTATCAACGTGCCGCGCCTTGGCTTTGGGATTAAGCCCTGTATAGGGAGTTTTGCCTACCCTCTGCTATGACGCAGCAACTTTATAAAGAGGTGAAAAGCATGTTAAGAAAAGAAGAAAAAACAGCTGTTATTGAAAACAACCGTCTCCATGAAAAGGATACCGGCTCTCCTGAGGTTCAGATTGCCATTCTGACCACTCGTATCAATGAGCTGACCGAACACCTGAAAATCCATAAAAAGGATCATCACTCCCGCCGCGGCCTGCTGAAAATGGTCGGCCATCGCCGTAATCTTTTGAAT
>ERZ1643247.2846-NODE-2846-length-13019-cov-6.542425_pt1 | contig 13019 bp, 17 predicted proteins | sample MGYA00579264_ERZ1643247 | MGnify/ENA primary metagenome ERZ1643247 (study PRJEB29033, sample SAMEA4952262) | chicken gut metagenome | biome: Broiler Chicken; feature: Gastrointestinal Tract; material: Caecum | place: Ireland | collected 2018 | study: Broiler... | reverse complement strand
TTGCTTCCGTGCTGTCCCATCGGCATTCCCGGTAAGGAACCTACGTTCTTAATGAAGGTAAAATAGGCAGAATCGGATTTTATACCATCAGGCGAAGAATTTATAGGCCAAACCATTCAAAACGAAATCCGGCACATTTACATTCATTCCGAATGAGGATATATGACTTTATTTATCAGATACGCTCATTCTCAATGAGGATAAAATAGCCAGAATCGGATTGCTCCATATCAGGTGAGGAATCCTAAGCCGAGACTATTTGAAACGAAATTTACTTCATTTACACTCATTCTCAATGAAAGTTGACATGTAAACCACAATTCCATCATTCAATGCCAGCCGGCAGGCATTTAAAAAATCAATACAGGAGGAAAGCGGTTTTCCTAGGACTTAAACAGCGCGCTGTACCTTTTGTATGAAATGCCAGAATTATTATATACACACGATGATTTAAAGACTATGCAGAGCTGGAGCCTGGAGCGAAAAATCCAGGTAAGCCAGACAAGGATTTTAGAATGGTACACCCGGCACAATAACCAATGCTTTGTGTCATTTTCAGGAGGCAAGGACAGCACGGTCCTTGCTTATTTAACCGCCCGGATTTGCCAGGCGGAACATATTCCCTTAATCCTTTGGTTTTCAGATACCGGATTGGAATTTCCCGAAGTAAGGGAGCATGTGAAAACCTATGGAGACTGGCTGATGGGACACTTCCCAGGTCTCCGGGTGGAAACCGTCATGGACCATCCAAAGGACCGGAAAGGGAACCGCATTTTATTTAAGGATGTAATCCTGACATACGGCTATCCCGTTTTAAGCAAACGAATCAGCCGTAAAGTGGGAGATGTCCAAAAGATGGGCCAGAACTGTTATGCAGCCCGTTGTTTTGATGGAAGGGAGACGAGAATCTATGACCTGCGGAAATGGGCCTTTGTCATTGACGCTCCCTTTAAAGTCTCCGACCGCTGCTGTGATGTATTAAAGAAAAATCCGGCAAACCGTTTTGTGAGGGAATCCGGAAAGTATCCCATCATCGGGACAATGGCCTGTGAGAGCCAGGCCCGCCGCCAGGAATGGTTCCGTCATGGGTGCAATGCCTTTGACAACAAAGAACCTGTCAGCCGCCCTCTAAGTTTCTGGACGGAGCAGGACATCCTATCGTTCATTCAAAAATACAGCCTTCCCTATCCGAGCGTCTACGGAACCATCCTTCAGGACAAAAAAGGAAAATGGTACACGGACGGCTACCCAAGGACCGGGTGCATGTTCTGTGCTTATGGAGCCCATCTGGAGAAGGAACCAAACCGGTTCCAGAAATTAAAGGAGACCCATCCCAGGGTTTGGGACTACTGCATGAGGCCCGTGGAGGATGGCGGATTAGGGATGAAGGAAGTTTTAGATTACATATACGTAAAGACAGAATAAATACAAACTGCCTCCATCAGGAGGCACTACAAATAAAATACAGGAGGAACATTCACTATGAACCAAAAGACATTGGACTTTTTAGAGAACTACAGAAACACCCTGGAGATCCTCCAGGTTATAAACAAAAGGACGGAATCTGCAGATTTTACCTTTACTCTCAATGAAGGCGGCCAGCGGTTCCCATCAGGAGGCGGTGCTAGTGAAGGGACAAAAGCATTGGAATGACCCAAAGCGCCGGGAAGAACAGGAGGAACAAATCAAAGCCCTTACGGATCAGCTGGAGAAGGGAATCAAAGAGGTGTTCACTTCCGAGAAATACAAAGCTTACCTTTCCACGATGGAGAAATTCCATTCCTACAGTTTCAATAACTCCATCCTCATATACGTCCAGAAACCCAATGCTTCTATGGTGGCCGGGTTTAAGACCTGGCAGAGTCTGGAACGTCAGGTCAAGAAGGGAGAACGAGGAATCCGCATATTTGCTCCGCGTCCCTATAAGGTGATCCGGGATGTGGAAGCCGTTGACCCTGGAACCGGCGAAGTGCTGCTGGACCCAAACGGAAAACCCATTATGGAGAAGGAGGAACGCTCCTATGTCCGTTTCATCCCGGTGAAAGTCTTTGATGTTTCCCAGACGGAAGGGAAGGCCCTTCCCACACTGACCGAGGAATTACAGGGAGAAGCACAGAACTATGAGGCGTTAATGGCAGCCATCAAGGAAACCGCCCAGGTTCCCATCCGGTTTGACACATGGACGGATTCCAAGAAGGGCTATTATAACCTGACCAATCAGGAGATTGTGATTAAGTCCGGTATGAGCGAGAGGCAGACCGTGAAAACAGCAATCCATGAGACAGCCCACAGTATTTTACATACGGACCCGGATGAGATGAAAGACAGGGCAACAAAGGAGGTGGAGGCCGAGAGCGTCGCCTTCATTGTCTGTCAGCACTTCGGGCTGGATACATCGGATTACTCGTTCGGCTATCTTGCCAGCTGGAGCAACGGAAAAGGACTGCCGGAATTAAAGGCCTCCCTCCAGACCATCCAAAGGACATCCAATGACTTAATTAACCGTCTGGACCAACTGGTTTTGAAATATACCAACAATCTTGATATTTCCCAGAGCATAGCGGAGGAACATAAAAAAATACCAAGTATAGGTGATATTTGGAAAAGAATCAGACATAGGAGGTAATCGGATGACGGAGTTGGAAGAATTACAGGCAAAGCACAGAGAGGAAGCAGCCCGGAAACGGGAAAAGTTAAAAGAACGGAAAGCCAGAGCCCACCGCTTAATCGAGAGAGGCGCAATCTTGGAAGCAGCATTAAAGGACATCGTGGATCCGGCGGCTATTTCAAATGAGGAGATAGAAAAAATCGTTTGGTTTGCCATCCTCTCTCCTGCCACAATCGACTATATTTCGGAGTTGGGACTGTGATCCCTTCTCTATTTTTATATAAGAAGGGCGCACTTATCCCTGACCCGATGGGCCAGGCGTGCGGCCTGCGGCGCTGACAGTGCGGATACGCACAGACAGAAAGCCGGGAGGAATCCCGGACATATCATAATCCCATCCAATCATCAGACCACTTCCATTCACCACATATCAGAAAACACCCACTACATCAATAAAAGGAGTTGATACCATGGCAATTTACCATCTTTCTGTTAAAATCATCAGCCGTTCTTCCGGTCGTTCATCGGTTGCTGCCGCAGCTTACCGCTCCGGTGATATACTCACCAATGAATGGGACGGAATCACCCATGACTATTCAAAAAAACATTGGATTGAACACACCGAAATCATTCTCCCTCCCAATGCACCGGAAGAATTTAAAGACCGCTCCACCTTATGGAATGCTGTGGAGATGGCCGAGAAGCCAGGAAACGCCCAACTGGCCAGGGAGGTTGAACTTGCCCTTCCCATTGAATTAAGCCCACAGGAACGCCTCTCCCTTGTCCGTTCCTACATAAAAGAGAACTTCACTTCTAAAGGAATGTGTGCTGATTTTGCAATCCATAATCCGCCTCTCACGGATGACAGAGGAAGGCCCATTGATTTAAACGGCAATCCCACAAATGACATATCCAAAATGATTTTCCGAAACCCTCACGCCCACATCTTACTCACAATGCGGCCACTATCTATGGATGGGAAATGGGAGCCTAAGTCCCGGACGGTTTACCTATGTAAGAGAGGCTGGGAGGAACAAGCCTTTTCTGCAGATGAAATAAAATCGGCGGAATCCCAAGGCTGGATGAAGCAGTACCAATATAAAATAGGGCGAAAAAAGGTATGGCTTACAAAGGAAGCCGGTGAGCGTCAGGGATTAAAACGAGTGAATAAACAGCCCAAAACCCGTAAGGAACCAAACCCAATCCTACAGGAATGGAATGCAAAGGACACCCTGCTTTCCTGGCGTGAGAACTGGGCTTCCCTTTGTAATGACGCTTTACAAAGAAACGGAACCAATGCTAAAATCGACCACCGCTCCTACGAATCCCAGGGAATAAACCGTCTCCCACAATCCCATCTTGGTCCTCAAATCTGGCAGATGGAGAAGAAGGGAATCCATACCAGTAAAGGAGAACTCAACCGGCGGATCAGGGAGAACAACCGCTTCCTAAGAACTTTTGAGGAACAAATCCGGGAAATGGAACGCAAAGAAAAGGAACATCTGGAGAAAACCGCCGCCCGTTTGGAGGGTTTACGGGCCAGGGCCATCACCTATGCCTATGAACGTATTTCCCTATCTTCCATTATAAAAGCCATTGAGAATGAGGAGCAGGATGACATCGCAAGGGCCGCCGTTCTGGCAAAAGCATTGGAACAGATTTTAAATGCAATCGACCTCCTGACAAAGGCCGTGGAGCAGGCAAAGAAGGAATTGTCTGTCTTAAATCCTGCTGACTACTCACGCCGGGAATCCCTAAAGGAAACCATCTTGGAAAACGAGAAGCAAATCGCCTCCCTAAAGGAGCGCCGAAAATCCCTGTATGAATCCTATAAGCCTCTCCCAAAAGGGAAACGGACAGACCCGGACATCCTAAAAAAATATCGGGAACGGCTTGCTTTTATCAAAGAGGAACAGGGTAAAATCCACGAAGAATTTACCCGGTTAGTCAGCGAGAATCAGGAGTACATGAAACAGTTAAGGGAAGTCTGCTTAAAGAAGCGTGAGGCCTACACGGAGCAGACAAAGGGCCGTCTAAAGGGACATTACAAAAGTAACTTTTCTGCTGACATATGGAGGACATCCCAGGAATTAGCACCGGACTTCCCTATGCCGGAGGGAGGCCCATTAAAGAGAGAACGAATCCACAGAAGATAAATTTTTTGAAAATCCTTAAAATATTTTTTCCAAAACGCCCAAATCTATCATATTAATATACGAGAGAGTTATTTCTCGCTGAAACAAAAGAAAGGAATACAAAAATATGGAAGATAAAAGATTAATGGACATTTATCAGGCAGGCGTTAGATTAAAAAAAGAGATTTTAAATCAAAGTGAAAAAGACAATATTTACAAATGTATAAATGCTGGAAGCAGGGCAAAGCTAATGAATGCGCCTTCCTGCAATAACCCGAAAATGTTTATTGAAGCAGTTATGGAGATTTGCCAGAGGCATTCTTTATTAATCCCAAAAGCGGTTATGGATTGCCTGGACATAAGTGGTTTTAAATATGGAAGCAGGGCTTTTATTTGCGGCCTGTTTTCAGAAGATGACGCCTGATTTCCTAATTAAATTGATTGACACACAGTGCTGTCCCTGTTCGCGGATGGCGCTTTTTGTACGCTTTTCACAGACTTTTTAAATACGTTCCAAACACTCTTGAAATCTATGTTTAAATACGATAAGATAACCATAGGGTATCCGTATGAGAGACTATCAAAATTGAAACTTTCCTATTGACGGTCCATACGGAAAAAGAGTATAGTTAATCTATAGACTACAAAAAGGAGATTAAATATGAAGGGTATGAAACGAGTAGCGGCACTCGTACTTGCCGCAAGTATGGTATTAGGAAGTGCAATGACTTCTATGGCTGCAAGTTGGCAGCAGAACGCTACCGGATGGTGGTGGCAGAACGATGATGGCTCATGGCCAGCAAACACTTGGCAGTGGCTAGATGGAAATGGTGATGGAGTAGCAGAGTGCTATTATTTCGATAGTAACGGATATATGGCTGCAAACACAACCACTCCGGATGGATATCAAGTAAATGCAGACGGTGCTTGGGTTGTAAACGGTGCTGTACAGACACAGACAACTCAGCCAGCTCAAACAACAAATACAGATGTAATGACCGGCTATAACGCAGATGGAATTAGTAATGCGGCTATTGATATTTTAAATCACACGCAAGCAGAAAACGCCAAGTATGGTGAAATTCAAACATATGAAGGAAATGGTTCTTTTGGGCCGCTTGTACGTGTTTGGTATAATAATGGATTAATTGCAGAATATTATACTTCTGGAGCAGCATATCATAATGGCTTACCTGATCGTGTGTATACTGAAACACCTAATAATATAATTAGAGGAATAGATAATTCTATTAGTAATGCGGAACAAGCTGAAAGTAATTTGGAAAATAATGGATTTACAAATACGTATAATGATGGAATAAATACTTGGACAGTAAAAGGCGTTTATTATATTTTATGGCTCCCATCAGCAAAAACCTTAGAACTACAATATGCAGATTAATAAAAAAGGACTCTTCGCGAGTCCTTTTTTATTGGAATCTTTCATAGCCTTCAATAAATCCCTTCCATTCTCTTCCAATATTTGATAAAATAAATCTTAGGAAAGTACCCATGACAGGAGTGGCTGCCTCTCAACTATGACCCGTAAGGGAATACATAGGAAGGGAGGTGGTGCGTATGACGGCTTACGAAATCGTAATGGTAGTCCTTGGTATCCTCGGACTGCTGATCGCGTTCGGCGGCTTTGTTGTCGCGCTGCTTACCTTTCTGGACAAAAGAAAGCGTAAGTAAGAAAATGCCCACCCTGTCTGCCAACAGGATGGGCGGTGCCCATTAGGGCGATAAACCCAATGTGAGGTATCCACTTTTGGAGTGGGTACTTTCTTTTTTGTTTACACTTATATTATAATCAATCCGAACCCAAAATTCAAGTAATCCGGATAAATTCCTTTGGAAATGCTCCTCCTGCCGGGCACACAGGATCAACATAATCCGTAAGACACTTCTATTATACCCTATTCCTCCCAATTTCAATCCAAATTCCCTCTATTATTCCATCAATTCTTCAATAACCGCTCCCTGTTTGAGGCGTTCCTTAAAATTATATTATCAGTCTAATCATTCCAATCCATTAAATATACAGATAATTCAATTCTCCTATTTTATGTCAGCCTTTGTGCGGTTCTCACGGTCTTTCTTACAATTCCCTTACATCCCATCCCGAAAATGATACGGCTTGCACGGCTCCTACCCACATAAAAGCCCTTCTGTTTCTCACTATTGCACGGCCCTTTGCAAAGTCAATCCGCAAATTATACGGCCTATTTGTCCGGAAAAATTCCGGCTCTTTCTTAAATTGTACGACTTCGCTTTCCTGCCAGCGCCCAAAGAGGGAGGCGCTATTTAATTTATACAGACCCATTCATCAATAAAAATTATCCCTTCTACACATTGCACGACCCTCTGAAAAAATCACCAGACCCAGGACAAAATTTTCAGCCGACTTTGCCGATGTACGGCCCACGCCTAACCCTTTATAATAGTACCAGGCGCCAATTTTTTTAAGGAAGGTGAAGGAAATTAAAACAGAGAAATATGATTATTCCGAGAGCGCAGACCAACGGGAGCAAATCATCACGGAGTTGTATGAACTTCCAACCGAACAACTTTTCAAGATCCGTTCATATGCCCGGAAACTAAAGGAGGAAGAACACAGAACGAAACAACTCTCCTGCCGGGAGCGTTTCCGTCTGGCAGTCCTGCCCTTGCTGAAGTTTTTTGCGGAGAGCCAGGGAGCGGAGCTGGAGATTACAGAGGAGCCGGACGATACAATAACCGTCACCATTGCGGAGGTCAATACACTGAACCTGGGAAGCCGTGAACATCCTAATCTCCCTATGCTCCTCTCTGCTGATATGAGGGTGGACGCAGCAAAGGACCGGCTTTGTCTGTATCTCACATACCGCTTAAATGACTTCAAGGGATAAAGGAGGTGTTTCCTATGGATATGAGAGACAGCAGGAATCTTACAATCGGGATTCTCCTAAGCCTGGGAAGTGTTCTTCTCACCTGCACGCTTTACCTGGGATACCATTTTATGATGGCAGAAGGAATAAACCGGGATTTGAATATGGAATACGCCTTACTCGCAAGGGAGAACAAGGAATTGCAGCAAAAGTTAGAGGAAAAAGAAAAAGCAGGGAGCCGCGTCCCTACTTAAAAAATTCCGCTATGTCAACATCCAGGTACTTTGCCATCGACACTAATTCCGAAGCATACACATTGGCAAGGTCGTGCTCCAATTTATAATACCGCTGCTTATTAATATTGAGGCCCTGTAATTGTAATTCACGGATCAGGTCGTAGGCCCGGACACCCTTGGCCTGCCTGATCCGTTTTATATTGGCACCGACACTGATTTTATTGTCAGAGCGGATTTTGATTTCCTCCATTTTGCCAATTCTCCCTTGAAAAGTATGGCTTAATGGTATAATATGTAATCAAACGAATGGTATCCGTATGGCTTACCATTTACAAAAAATTAATGTTCTATTGCATTGACGATGGATACCCTTTAGGAGTATAGTTAAGAAAGAGACTACAAATAATGAAGGAGAAGTGTGTATGAGAAAGTCAAAGAAAGCAATCGCCCTTATGTTGGCGGCCCTTATGACCGTAGGAAGCGGAATGACGACATTTGCGGGCCAGTGGGAACAGACCGGTTCGGACTGGAAATATATGCAGGATAACGGAACATATGCCACAAATGGCTGGCAGTGGATTGATGGCAAATCCTACTATTTTGACGCAAACGGAATTATGGCAAAGAATACAACCGTAGATGGGTATACGGTAAATGCGGATGGACAATGGGTAGTGGATGGTGTAGTTCAGACGCAGGGTTCCACATCTGGTGATTCTACCGGAACCTCTGTAAACCATAATGCTGGATATGATCCGGCACATCCGTTGGCTGGTAAGATTGATGAGTGGAATTTAAGATTACCAAGCAATACAATAACGGGATTTTCCGTTTGTACAGACAGTTTGCAAGCCTTATTAACTAATCAAATGGATTATTATAATTATTTGGATGTTGCAAATTATGCTCCATTGGTTGACGGAATGTATATTGCCGAAAGAAACGGGACCACTTTTTATATTACAGAGGAAGATTATATAAAAGGAAAGCAACAAGATCAGCAGTTATATGACTGGTTCTGTAATTGGTTGAATGGAATGGACTTTGAAAATATGTCTGAAATGGAAAGAGCGCAGGAAATCCAGAAAGTAATGGCGCAAATTGAATTTCAATGGGATGACAATGATACATCTGATACATACATTAATACCTTAATTAATAAAAAAGGCGCTTGCGCAGAATGCGCTATGACAGCAAGTTCATTGGCCAAAGCTTTGGGCTTAAAGGCAGCTGTTTCTGGAACTGGTAATCATGCTGTTTATTATATTCAAGTGGATGGTGTAGCCTATTTTGGACAGAATGAAACTTTAAATCTTAACACGCCTACACCGGATTATGTATACTTCCAATAAAAATATAATTAACAAAATCTCAATAAAGGAGCGCATAGAGATGAAAAAGGCAAAGCAAATGGCGGCTCTTATAATGGCAGCCCTTATGACAGCGGGAAATGGAATGACCGCTCTTGCAGGCCAGTGGCAATGGCTTGATCAAAACCAAGACGGTATCTCCGAGTGCTATTACTATGATGACAATGGGACAATGCTTACTAACACAACCACACCAGACGGATACACCGTGGATTCAAATGGAGCGTGGGTAGTGAATGGTGTAGTACAGACACAGACTTCAGGCACCGCTTCTAATACTGTAAATCATAATGCTGGATATGATCCGGCACATCCACTGGCTGGAAAGATTGATGAGTGGAATTTAAGATTACCTTATAATATGGTTGGGCCCATGTATATTTGTAATAGTAACGTACAAGCAATGCTGACAGGACAGATGGACCAGTATTTTGCTGAACCAGTTGGTTATTATACTGATTCTATGGGTAATACAATCCATTCAACACAGGAAGACTATGATAGAGCAAGAGCAAATGAACAGGCTCTTTATAATTGGTTTTGCAATTGGCTAAATGGAATGGATTTTGAAAATATGTCTGAAATGGATAAAGCAAAGGAAATTCAGAAAGTATTAGCATCCGCAGAATACGAATATGGAGCAGAGAGTAGAGATCCTTATTATAGCGTTTTAATAAATAAAAAGGGATATTGTGGTGAATTTGCTATGACTGCAATGGGATTAGCAAAAGCATTAGGATTAAAATCTTCTATTTCTGGGACTGGTAATCACGCAGTTTATTATATTCAAGTAGATGGTGTTGGATATTTTGGCCAAAATAATATGCTTAATCTTGATACACCAACACCGGATTATGTGTACTTCCAGTAAAAGCATAAATTGATTATTACTAGGCTCCTTCGGGAGCCTTTTCCATACCCACGAATCCAGACCAGACACGCCTGCCCTTCTCTCCCGCCCTTCCTTCCCAACATTTCCATTCTATATATTCATAGAATATATAGAATAAGAGAATCCCTAAAATTTTTCTCATTTTGGGTTGACAATCGATTCCAGCCTCGCTATAAATAGAAAAAGCGCCTCCCAGTAGAAGCGCCTTATATATCATTCCCTTGTCTTATATAAATCTACTATCAAATCATCCAGGTCCAATTCGAAGCAGCCCAGGTAATCTGTCATATCAACATATTTTGGAATATCGGACTCGCATTTAGTATCATAGACGATCAAGATAGGAATACTATCTTGCAGGATCAATTTATCAAGGATAAAATCCTCAAGTTCGTAATATCCTCCCTCAATAGCAACTCCATCATCCGCACGAATCATTCTGCTCCTGATTTCTTCCGCGGAACGGATCGGGCCCTCATACGCCTGGATGATACGGATTCCCAACAGTGCCAAACCTTCATATTCAATTTTTCTTAAAGTCTCCATACAATTCCTTTCCTAACATTTCTATTCGACGGACTTGTATGTACTGCCTTCTTTCCTATCCAATCTTTCTGTGGCAGCGGAGATTCTTCTTTGCCGAATCCGCCAGGTTTCCTGACGAGATGTTATTTTCATATTTTATTATCAAAGTTCTGCAGGTCAATACCCACGGATATATTATAACTGAGTTTCTTGAAAGTGACAATGTACTCTCCGAAAAAAGTTTTAAAAGCCAGATGGGCCAGGGAAAAATGGCCTCTCTGCCGGTCTCTAGTGCTTCCCAACAGCTTATGTATTCCCGGCGGTGTTTAATGAATCCATCAGCCATTCCAAATCTATGTAATCTTCATCCAGTAAGGGTGTAATATCTATGGATATGTCGGCCTCATTGTCAAAACAATCTTCAATGGCCTGGTCCTCCATAGAAAAGCCCTCCAGTTTACAGGTATCTCCTTCTTTATAAAGGCCGGTGATTGCAAATCCGTTTATCTCATACACATCATACGCGCCATTAAAAACTTCAATCCCTTGGCCCGTCCTCCTGGTGATCTGGGATACGAGTGTTAAGTCTGCCTCACGGATTCCCAAGGTATCCTCATAGGCATTAATGATCCGCTGGAATAACGCTTCCAGTCCTGCATATTCAAGGGATGTTAAGGTGTTATTTTTATTTGTTAATTCATTATGTTTCATATCGTTTTAATCCTTTCTATTCATTAAAGTTTATCTGACCCGGCTTCATGCAGCCAGGCGTTTGCAGTACGCCATGGAGAGATTGTTTTATTTCTCCTGGCAACTATATAATGGTGTGATTTGACCAAAATCGTTAAAACAAATTGAATGGCATATTTCACAAAGTTTTTGAGTTAAAATTGTGCAATATTCCCATCCCTTATTAAGAGTATTCCGGTTAGGCCGCCTTCTCCTCTGACCGCTTAAATATCCCTGTCTCCACAATCTTTTCCGCAATCATCCGCACCACAGGAACCGCCACACTATTCCCTAACTGCTGATAAATCCTTTCCTCCCTGACCGGAAAGACAAAATCCTCCGGGAATCCCATAATCCGCTTGGATTCATAGGGTGTAAGTCTCCTGACCCTTCCATTGATGTAATAGGCCTCCGTACTTCCTGCCGGCCCTCTGGCACTCACTACAAAGGTAGGCGTACAGCCCTTCACACTGTAAACCCGCCTTCCCTGGCTGATACTTTTTATATATCCCATCCGGTATGTATCCAACTGTCGGACAGTCGTATCCGGCTTATAAAAGGTAATGCTGTTAATGTCCAGGTAATACTTCTCATCCACATCCCTCTCCAGGTAATCCTCCACGGATACATCTTGGAAGGTCGGCTCCGGGAATACAAAATCTACCTGTAAGTCCTTACGGAAGCAAACAAAATAAATCCGTTTACGGATCTGCGGAACGCCATACCAGGCGGCATTAAGTATCTGATAATGGACATCATATCCCAAGTCATTCAGGGTATCTAAAATAACCCTCAATGTATTCCCGTTGTCATGGCGGGCCAGATTTGCCACGTTCTCCAGAAATACAACTTCCGGCTGTTTTGCCTTTACAATCCGTACAATCTCAAAAAATAATGTTCCTCTTGCGTCCTTAAATCCTCTCTGTTTGCCTGCTATGGAAAAGGGCTGGCAGGGAAAGCCGCCACAGAGGATGTTAAAATCCGGGATGGAATCTGCCGCAATCGTTGTAATATCTCCCTCCGGTTCCTCACCGAAATTTGCCTGATAGGTCTTCCTGGCCTGCCGGTCCGTATCACAGGAAAAGACACATTTTGCGCCCAAAGATTCCAGGGCCAGACGGAAGCCGCCAATCCCACAGAAAAGGTCAATAAAAGTAATCTCCATATGTTCTTGCTCCTTAAAGTCAAAAGTAGGGACGAATCTCCCTCTGACCTTAAAATGCAAGATGGGTTAGGTAAAAAGGGCTGATTAGATAGGTGGTGGAGAAATATTGAGGAAGATGATCGGAATTACAGGAAACGTATTGGAGATTTCGGATGTTTTATTATCTTTGCAAGAAAAGGCTTTGAAAGAAAATACAAAAAAATTTCAAAAACGCTTGACTTGAAAATAAGCCTATGATATACTTAAGTTCCACTCGCGAAGAGTGTGTACAAGTGGATGACAATTAAATAACCATATTGGTATTTTTTAAGCCAATTATTTTAATTAAGCAATGAGAAGAGGATGATTACAGGTGTAGTCTGCCCTTCATAAATTGCTTAATTAAAATAGTTGGCTTTTTTGTTATCCACTTGTACTTTTTTGCACCTTTACAACTAAATAAGCCGTATCACAGACCAGAACAATCCCTGGATGTTTACAAGGCGGCGGAAT
>ERZ1643247.2845-NODE-2845-length-13025-cov-5.811488_pt1 | contig 13025 bp, 16 predicted proteins | sample MGYA00579264_ERZ1643247 | MGnify/ENA primary metagenome ERZ1643247 (study PRJEB29033, sample SAMEA4952262) | chicken gut metagenome | biome: Broiler Chicken; feature: Gastrointestinal Tract; material: Caecum | place: Ireland | collected 2018 | study: Broiler... | reverse complement strand
CGCAGCGGATCGTCATTTACGATATGATAAAATTCGTGCTGCAGAAGAAACTCAACTTCCTTTTCATCAAATGCATTGATCATATAGGAAGGAATCACAATGTATTTCTTTCTGATCCCAACGGTACACGGTGTAGATAGGCCGCAGCATCCAACCAGAAACACATCCGATACCTGCTTTTGTTTTTTTATCTCAGAGAACTTGACACTCCAAAAATCATCACAGATACAAAATGATTGGTTTTTCACCATATTTCGTAACCGCAGATATTTCCATACAGAACGGAACAGGACCACCAGCACCCCAACCAGCCATATCAATCCTACGTATTCCATGCGGAAGTGCTCTCTTACTTGACAAACAAAACCGTCATATCCGCCAATATCCTGGAACACCAACAGCTCGCCATTTATTAAAATAGCTTCCGTACCATCTTTGATAGAAATTGCAAAATAAAACGGCAGGACAAAAGAAAGCAGTGCCACTGTATTTGCATGTACCATTGTTTTTGGGGAAACTATTTTACTGGCAAATTTCTCAAACGGGAGAAAAATTGCGCAAAAAACAAAGCCGCTAATAGACATTAGTATCACCATGATAAATGCTCGTTCAATGATCAAATTCATCTAACCACGCCTTTAATTCCTGGAGCTCTTTCTTTCCGATTTTATCACTGCCGCGAAAAGCAGTTAAAAAGCTCGTCAAAGAACCACCAAACGTATTTTCCAAAAATCCTTCCGCTTCCTTCTTTTTATACTGGTCCTGACTGATCAACGGAAAATAACAAAGTCTTTTTCCTTGTTTCGTAACAGACAAAAACCCTTTTTTCTCCAGATTTTTCAGGAATGTAGCAACGGTCTGATACGCCCATTCTTCTCCTTCCCTATTCAAAATTTCTACCATTTCCGGTACGGTTACCATACTCCCTACAGCCCAAATCTGCTTCATCACTTTTAACTCTGCATTCGTAATGTGCACCTGTTTTCCCATATCACTCACCTCCATAAACTACGATATCTTATAATAGTTATACTACTATGGGATATAGTAGTTGTCAATAGTTGTCAAAATCGCATCCCATTTCATGATGATATGCCCGAATCGGATGGATCTGTGATAACATTTTCTCCCTGCTTTTCCCAACATACGCAAAGCCTGTTTTATCATGAAAAAATTCCATTTTACAAGCTCATCAGGAATCTTATCTCCGCCAATGGGTATTCGTTTCCCACAATCCACATCACAAATCATTTGGTATCATCTTTTATAAGTTCGCATTCTCCGATCTTTCCATATGTTTTATAGTAATCATACGCAATCGTTTCTTTGATCCGCTCCCTATAACAAGTAATCCCATCAACCTCTGATGGATTGATGGGATTGTTATGATTCCGATCTGTATCACGGAACGCTTTATGATGAAAATCTTTGTTGCCACTTCCTGTTATTGTTCCGAAGTCCCAACTTTCGTTTTCCAGAACTCCCGACTGCTGTTTTTGCAAAGACAAGACTTCGGTTGTCCCGAACTTAGAACTTCCTTCGCTCCTTGTAAGTGCTCACCCTTCTTCTCCGGTTCGTTTTCTTCTGTTTTGACAGCGACCGAAACGCTGTCTATGGATTGCTGGCATTCCGAAACAATACCGACTTTCCACACCTATGCATCGGCTGCCTTCCTCATCGGGAAGTATTTCGATACGATCTGAACAAAGGCGCTGTTATGCGTAAAAAGGGTGTTGACAAATAAAAACTGCTTCGGATATTTTGTAAAACAAAAACGATTGCTTTTCCATCGTTTTCTACCGCTGATTGGAATACGTTTGAAAGATATCACGATATAAGCGCCGGATTGCTTCCTTATCCAAGGTGACCGGATTGTTTTTCAATCGTGCAACATTTACTGATTCCACAATGCAATCCAATTCTTCCATCCGAAAGTTTTCCGGCTCCTCCTTTTGAAAGAACCGAACATAGAAATCGGTCATCCGTTTCGGCGCCTGCTGCGGATTGCTGCAGCCAATCGCCCGCGATATATCCGATAACGTTGCCAATAAATACGCCTCTCCTCGCGGATCGGCGCAACGTTCTAGATGACAGAGCATATACTGCCAAACATCAGGCAGACAAACTGCAACCGCTCTGCCATGCGGAAGACCAAATATACTGGTAAGTTTATAACTCATGGCATGCGCAGCCGTGGTTTGGGTGATATTGATCGCCTGCCCAGCTAAATTTGCTGCCCTCAGCATTGCCTCGTTTTCTTCCGGCTGATTGTTCAAATACCCATCCATCGCGTCTAAGATCATTTGGACAGCCTGTTTTGATAGATTCCTGCTTTCTTCCGTAGAATGGATTGACCACCACGATTCGATTGCCTGACACAGCGCGTCCATCATCGTACATTTTTTCTGATAAAGAGATACGGTATCCAATACATCTGCATCCAGGATTGCCAATTGCGGAATCACCGCCGGACTGGATATCGACTGTTTCATGCCATGATCATAAATGACGGCAAACCGCGTGGACTCGCTTCCGGTCCCAGACGTCGTTGGAACCGCGACCAGGGTAATCTGGTTTTCTTTGAATTCTTGCTTCAGGTAATTCTCATGGGAATCCATGGTGCAAAACAACTTGATGCACTTCGCTACATCCATAGTGCTTCCGCCTCCAATTGCCACGATTGCATCACAAGCTTCTTTCCGAAACAGTTCCACCCCTTTACAAGCATCTTCGTATAGAGGATTCGGGCAGAACTGGTCAAAAACCACATAAGGTATCGGACATGCTGCAAATGCTTTCGCAAGTTTCAAAAATGGGAACGCTTGATCGCATACCAGCAGCATTTTTTTTGCTCCGCTCTGTTCTAAAAACGAAAACAACGCTTCTGAACCATTGCGTTGACATAAAATAGTTTGATTCATACGCTTTCTCCTGTCATCGAATCCTTCCCATACTTCTGGATGAACGCCGCAATATCGTTAAACTCCATCAGGCGTTCCTTCAACACCTCATGCTCCCAGTCCCACCAACGGGTAGATTCTATTGCGAAAATCACCTCGTCGGAAAATCTCATCCGGATTTTTCGTGCTGGAACTCCTGCTACAACAGCATATGGCTCCACATCATGGGTAACAACAGAACCGCTTCCTACCACTGCTCCATTGCCAATCGTAACCCCCGGCATTATCGTCGCATGATGCCCCAGCCACACATCATGCCCAATGATGACGCTCCGACGCTTTCGTTCTTGAAAAAATTCAGCATCGTCCTCGCCAAACCCAAATAAACTCCGTCGATACGTAAAATGATGCTGCGCCACCCGGCTGTAAGAAGGATGGTTGCCGGGGTTGATCCGCACAAAACTGGCAATGGAACAAAATTTCCCAATATGCGCGGCGTAGATTTGATTGTATCCGGCACAATACGAGTAGTCTCCCAGTTGGGTTTCCTCCAGTATACTGTGCGCTTTGATTTCTGTATACCTTCCAAGCTGTACCTGATTCAGCACGACATCTTCTTCTATGGTCGGTTCTATTCGCAGCATATCGCTTTCACCCCGCTCTCTTCGGAAAGGCAACAGCCAAGTTCATGCACCTCTTTTTCATATCTGCCGTGGTAATCACTGCCGCCAGTCAGGAACAGATGATATCTGTTGGCATATTCCCGAATAATCGTCTTATCTGCCTCCTGATGAGCTGGATGATTGCATTCCAAACCGGTCAATCCTACCTGCACTAGCTGTGGAATTAACCCAAAGTTTTGTTGCTGACCGCTATGCGCCAATACTGCCAAACCGCCGGCTTGCCGAATGATGCGCACTGCTTCATATGGGTTCAGATAGGTAATGTCAAAAGCGCAAATACCACCATTGCGAAAGGTACGTTGATAGAAATCTCCGAACATCTCTTGCACCTGCCCTGTTTTCACAAGGTGTTCCATAATATGCTGCTTATAAATATATTTGCCATCCGCACGATGAAGCTGCGTCAAGTCAATCGAAAACCCTGCCTTTTGTAAAATTTCAATTTGTTTGCAGGCATTTTCGTGACGGGCAATCAGCAAAGGATGCACAAATTCCTCAACCAGCGTGATATTTTGAATCTGGTATCCCAATATATGCACCCTCTGATTCGCTGCATCATCAAAGCAAGAAATCTCAATGCCGGGAATCACCCGAACGGGCAAAGCATCGGAAATCAGACGCACCTGAGAAAGTGTGTCATGGTCCGTAACCGCAATAACATCCAGCCCTTTTTCTGCTGCTTGCACCGCTAATTCCTCTATGGTATCACTGCCGTCCGAAATTCTGGAGTGAATATGTAAATCCGCCTTTATCATACCAACGTCCCCTCCGAAATATTAAACACCTTGTCGCACAGACCGTCCATAAATTCCAAATCATGAAAGATACCAATCATACTTGTGCGCTTCTCTTTCAGACGGATCAGCATATCTTTCACCAGTACCTTTGTCTTGTTGTCCAGGGAAGCTGTTGGTTCATCCAGCAACATAAACCGCGGCTGCTTCACCATGGTGTGCGCCAAATTCAGACGTAACCGTTCTCCACCGGAAAAGGTATTTGGATAGATATCCCACAGATTTTCCGGCAAGCGGAAATAGCGAAGCATCTCTTCCGCCTTTTCTTTTGCTTCCTGAAAACAGACCCCCGATTCCAACAGCGCATTCATCACATGCTCCTTTGCCGTCGTACGTGGCATCACATGAAGAAACTGCGATACATAGCCGATTTCGTTTTTCCTCAAATAAAGAATTTCTCTTTCAGAGGCTGTCATCAAATCCACACGTCCAAAGGCGGCGCTATGATAATAAATGTGCCCCTGCGTTGCCAGATAGGTACGGTGGATACACTTGAGAATGGTCGATTTTCCTGCGCCGGACAGACCAACGATTCCCACAAACTCTCCCTCTTGCAGATCCAAAGAAATATTTTGACACGAACGGATATGCTGGTCTGCATGATGCAAATAAAATTCTTTTGATAGATTTTGAATAGACAATATTTCCATAGTTTACCTCCTGTATTCCACCCGGGAGGTGGTACGCCCGTCCACCAACACATGGGTGATCACCGGGTAGCCATCCAGCAATTCAATAATCAGCAAATCCGCCTTTTTCCCCGGCTCAATGGAACCATATTCCTTCCCCAATCCAACGGCTTTCGCCGGATTCAGACTTGCTTTGTTTACCATCTCAGGCAGTGGTATGCCATATTTTTGATGCATCATAAAAATACCGTGCAAAATGGCGGGCGGATAATAATCCGAACAAAGGATGTCCCCGCCCCCTTCCCGGATTGCCTCAGCCGCAGACATATTCCCGGAATGAGAACCGCCGCGCAGGATATTCGGCGCTCCAACTACCGTGAAAAATCCCATGGCATTGGCTTGTTTCGCTACCTCGACCGTGATTGGAAATTCGCTGATGTCTACGCCAATTTCGCGGTTCAGCTGAAGTTTTTCCTGTGTATCATCGTCATGAGAAGCCACTGCGATCCCATGCTCATGCGCCATACGGCATAGTGCCTGAAGCTGCTCAAACGAAAGGGTTTCCTTCCCTTTTTCTCTCTCCAGAAAGCCGTCAAAATCAAATTCTTCTATCTCACATCCCTGATATTTTGCCAATGTTTTCCGGTATATGGATAAGTCACGATATTGTCCCTGCCCCGGGGAATGGTCCATAAAGGAAATTTCATGTACCATCCCTTTCGTAATCATATCTCTGGCAATATCGTAAGCATCCAGGTTATCAATCTCTATCCGCAGATGAAAGCGATGATGCAGCAGATGGAAACGCTCGTGAATATCGCGGATCAGTTCTGCCATTTCCTGAACGCTTTTCAGCGTACGCAGCGGACTTTTTCCAAACCTCTCATCCTTATACAGTGACAGAGAATGATACATAGTGGTAATCCCTTGATGCAGCAATTCCCGTTCACATTCTTTCAGCGCCAATTCAAAATCGAACTGAGCCGTAGGTCTTGGCAGAATAAACTGTTCAATTCGGTCAGAATGAATATCTATAAATCCTGGTGTGACAAAACGACCGTGGGCGTCAATGACTTTATCTGCTTTTGCTGGGATGGTTTCTGCAATAGACTGAATGCGATCCTCTTCCACCACCAGATATTTCCCATCTACAATGCTATCGGGCAGGACCAGCCGCCCATTTTTAATGACAATCACACAAATATCCTCCTTACAGCAACGAATGAACCAGCTGCTGTGTATAAGCATGCTGGGGATCTTCCAAAATTTGATCCGTTAGTCCACTTTCAATAATCTTACCGTCCAGCATCACAATCGTTCGATCTGCCAACATCCGAATTACCGCCAGATCATGAGATACTAGCAAAATGGAAATGCCGTACTTTGCTTTGATGTTCCGGATCAGATCCAATACTTTTGCCTGTACGGACAAGTCCAAACCAGTAGTGACTTCATCCAGCAGAAGCAACGCCGGATGATTCGCCAACGCTTTTGAAATTTGTACCCGTTGCTGCATACCGCCGGAAAAATTCTTTGGCGCCTCGCTCATACGAGAGGTAAGAATTTCGACTGCTTCCAACAGCTCTTTGGCTCGTTCCGTCATCTGCCCGGCATTACGGCTGCCGGCGGCAATGATTTTCTCCGCAATGTTGGATGCAGCAGAGAAATCCATTCGCAAACCACGGACAGGGTTTTGATATACCATTCCCATCATGGTATTTTTTATATGCCGTTTTTCCGCAGCGCTTGCTTCCCAAATATTCTTATTTCCATCTGCGTAGTTTTGCAGATATGCCTTACCGCTGGTAGGCTCTAAATCAAAATACAGGCTCTGCATCAAGGTGGATTTGCCGGATCCGCTCTCTCCTACAATCCCCAGCACCTCACCGGGATAAACCTCCAACGACAAATGATTTGCCGCCCAGACGGTGCCGCATACCGTACACCGGTTTTTCTCTAGATGTTCCGCACAGTATGGACAGCCGCTGCCGTAACGGACAGTCAACCCCTGCACTTTTAGTATGGGCGTTTCCTGCAACGTCATCTCGAACGCACCTCCTTACAGTAAGAAGTATCAGAACATTGATAATATCGCTCTCCCGTAGCCGAATCAAACAGTTCATCCAAGTAAGTATCCGTGCTGCCGCACAAGCGGCATTGTTTTCCTTTGAAACTTTCTTTTTCAAAAGGAATATCCTCAAATGCCAACGAAACCACTTTCGTGTGAGGCGGAATCGCATAAATCTTTTTTTCCCGCCCTGCGCCAAACAAATACAGACATTCCGCCTCATGCAGCTTCGGATTATCAAATTTAGGAATCGGGCTGGGATTCATCATATATCGATCCTCTACCAGACATGGATATTCTGCGCCAATCGTTATTTTTCCATATTTGATCAGGCTTTCGTACAGCTGCACCCAAATCGGCGCATAATCTGATTCCGCGTGCATCTTCTTGGTAATGGACTCTTGCGGCTCCACAATACGCAGCGGCTCTGGCAGCGGTACCTGCAGCACCAGAATTTGTTTGTTCGTCAGCGGAATTTCTGGTATTCGATGGCGCGTCTGAATAATCGTCGCATCCTGCGTTCGGGTCGTACAGGGTACATCCGTACACATTTTTACAAATTTTTTGATATTCACCGCATTTACGCTTTCATCACTGCCCTGATCAATCACCTTGAGCGTATCTTCCGGTCCAATCAAAGACAACGTCAGCTGAATGCCGCCAGTTCCCCATCCGCGACCAATGGGAAGTTCTCGAGAACCAAAGGGAACTTGATACCCTGGAATCGCCACTGCTTTCAGCACACTGCGGCGTATTTCCCGCTTGGAGCCTTCATCTAAAAAGGCGTAATTATATTTATCCATCATGGTTTTCCCTCCTTGTTTTCCGCACCGCGTCTAATTTCGATTGGAACGTGACGTAATGCGGAAGCTTCAGATGGGAAATGAACCCATTCATCTCCAAACTATCACCGTGCAGCAACACAAACTCGTCATTTTGCGCAGGAAAGTCCCCTACGGTATCCAGTTCGTGGTCCAGTACTGCCATCGCAATGGCTTTATTTTCGTTACGCCCCATAACCGCGCCATATCCGCAGGCCAGTTTGAGTTGATTGTGATCATCCGCCTCGTTAAAAACCTCTACTTCTGTGAGCAGAATTTCCCCAATCCATATGCTTTCGTCTGCATTATCCAAATAAGGCACTTCAATTTCCACATATCCGCTGCGCAATTCGCCCACTGTGGGATGCACCTGCCCAAACCCGCGCAGAACGGAATAGGCAAGCCCGGAAAGAAACCCTGTGTCAGCACGAGATAACGTCTGCAATCGAGCGCTGCGGGGAGCGGGGAATTCCAGCAGATTCTGCGTGACATCAAACGGTTCTTGATTGTCCGGCGCATACTGATCCAAAAGCCCCTCCTCCTTCAGCTCATCAGACACTCGTTTGCAGGGAGAGATTTCCGCTGGTTCCTGATGTTCCACTTCCTGCTGTATTTTCCGGCAAAGTGCAGGAGCATCTTCCTGCTGTAAAGCAAAGTTCATGAGCCGGTGAGTATAATCATAGGTTGCACCCAACATTTGACCTCCCGGAATATCCTTAAAGGCTGCTGAAATGCGGCGGGTCAAGCGCATATTTCGCGTATCTGCTACGCGTGAGTCGTAGCTTCGCTTGATTGTAGAGCGATACGCTCTTAATAAAAATACCGCTTCATCCGGCGATCCTTCGCATTGCTTAAGCGCCAATGCTGCATATCTCTTATCATACAGCCCGGCTTCACTCATCACTCGGTCTACCAACAGGCTCATCTTCTCTTCGATAACCTCTAAATCCAAATCTTTTTCGGTCCCACTCCGATAATATTCCAGCAGGCGGATACTGGCTTCAATCGCCTCTTCACCGCCCGATACTGCTACATAAGCCATATCCTGATTCCTCCATTCTGACCAGTCTCGGAATGCATAACAACTCGCTTTCCGGCAAAAGAAAAATAAAATCTATTCCCTGGGGATACTCATACTCCTGCACATCCCGCTGCTGCATTGCATCTGCAACCTCTTGAGGTACCGTCACTGCTGTTTTTCCTTTCACTCCCGGTCCGCTAAGCAGAACCTCTCTCTCCAACTGTCCGCCCGGAATCTTCCACACAATCGTAGCCGAAGAATGCGGATTTTCCAGCGTGCCCTCTTTTGCCTTTTGCATGACCGTTAGAAGTTGGTTTGCAGAAGACACAAATACATAGTCCGCTTCTTCCGGCGCTACCGGTTTCGCATGCGTCAGCAATAGAATTTGTTCCGTAAGCGCTTGGTTTTCCAACGCAGAAAAGGGAACCTTCGCATCCAGCAATGTCATCGCCACTGCCAGAATATCCGCATTCTCTCCGAACAGTTTTTCCTGCTGTTGTCGAATGCTGCACCGGCGTCCTGGATTTGCCATCGCCTCCAATAAACAACGAAATACTTTTTGCGCATCCAATACCTCGTCAAATGTATGTAACTGTTTCATAATGTCCCCTCCGAATCCATGGAATGAAACTGAACCATCGTCTGCAGAAACAGGGCATTTTCCTTTTCCAGCTGCAGCTTTTGTTCTTTCTCCATCTGCTCCAAACGCTCATACTGTTGAAATACGCCTTTGTTGCAGGCTGCGTCAATCACCGCCATGTCCAGTACTTTCTCAAAGTCATCTCCCATCATAACCGCAATGCCTTTCGTACCGTCCAAATCCACAATCGCTTCGCTTATGATTACTTCTCCCAGATAAAACAGACTTTCCTTTACCGGTTCGCGCATGCGGATCATGGTTAAGGATTTCTCCGGGGCTTTCACAATCACGGGAGAATAGGTTTCTTTGATTTCATCCGCCAGTTTTTTGACTTGTTCTTTCCCAGCTCTCGCCAATATTTTCGATAACCGTCTTTTTTCCATGTCAATATCTCATCTCACTTTCGCCTTAATTTTGGTGGAAATCATCTCCAGAATCACTACCGCGATGACAACAATGTAAGTTAACAGTCCCATCTCATGCAGGTCAAAATAGAAGCTGCCTGCCATAAATAAATGGAACCCAATGCCTCCTGCGCCAGCCGCAGCGCCCATTGCTACTGCATTGGCAAAATTGATTTCAAAGCGCATAAACGTCCAAGCCACCATGGATGTGATGGTGGATGGGATAATTGCCTGACAAACAATCTGCCAATAGCTGCTGCCATTCGCCTTGAGCGCCTCAATGATCCCGGGATCCATTTCTTCAATAGATTCTGCATATGCCTTTGTGAGATACGCAAAACTATGGAACGTCAGACCAGCCACAGCCGCCACGCTGCCCAGTCCGGCAGAAACGGCAAAGATCAGTACCCATAATACGGTTGGTACCGCACGAGCCACGGCGACAATACTTTTCATGACATTGACACATACGGAATTTGCAAGATTGCGGGCACACAGCAAAGAACAGAAGAAGGCCAGCACCGCGCCAATGATCGTAGAAAGCGTGCCCAAGCAAAAAGTAACGAGCAGCTGATATAATACACCGCTGAGCGTATCTCGCGTCAATTCCGGCTCCAAAAATACCGTTTGGATATTACGCAATGTATCGGCGACTGCACTGCCGAAGGCAATGCCTTGATAATCAAAAGTAGCAAATGCAAACACCGTAATGCCCAACAGCGTCAAAACCAACAGATGCATCGCCAGCTGGCTTTTGCTTTTCGCTCTGATTTTGATTTTTCCATTTCGCGCATAGCGGATCGCCGGTTTGCCATCCCGGTCCGAACGATTGGTTTCATGCGATCCGATTTGTTTCATGATTAACGCCGTCTCGTTTGTCACAAGATCACCTTCCTAATTCTATTGGAAATGGTTTCTATCACCAGTACCAAAATAACAATAGACACTACCACCAAACTAGCAGAAGCAAAATCCAAGCGCTTATAGTACAGATCAAACAGATAACCGATACCCGTAGCTGTCAGGATTCCAATCAGCGTCGACGATCGGATGTTGGTTTCAATCATATACAGTACCCAAGTTGTGATCCCCGGCAGAGAGGACGGAATAATGCCTTGAAATACTTTTTGAATAAAACCGGCGCCGGTTGCGTCTAACGCTTCCACACAGTTTGTGCTCACTTCATCAATCGTTTCGATAAAAGCGCGCGTCAACAGACCAAAGGTCGTAAAAAACAGGGCAAAAAAGCCAGTCAGAATATTCTGTCCAAAAGAAAACATCAGAAGCATCGCCCAAACCACATCCGGTACATTACGGAAAAAGGCGGCTACGATCCGCACGATTTTCTTGAGGATACCGCTCCCTTTGGTGATATTAGAACCCAACAAGCTGAAAAAGAAGGACAGTGCTGCAGCCACTACCGTAACTGCTACGGATAACAAAGCCGTTTCTGATAGCTCGCTCAGAATTTTCGGCAGACGCTCTATCGCCGCTTCATCCGGAATCAAATTAGAACCAATCCACTGGAGCGCTGCCGGAAAGGAAACGATCCCATCTATTGGATGAAATTCTGCAATGACAGAAGCCCCGGCAAAAATAACAATAAAAGCAACAAATACCAGTGTATAGGTCAGTTTACGTTTTTGAAAGATATCCATCGTTTTCTGCATCGTTCTCACCCCTGCACATCCATAATCAAGTCATGGTCATTGGACTGATAAATTTGATGAATGATGTCCTTTGTCAGTCTGCCGGCAGGTCCGTCATACACGATTTCCCCTGCCGTTACACCAATAATACGCTCCGAATATTTCATTGCTATGTCTACCTGATGCAGGTTGACCAAGCAAGTAATGTTTTTTGTCAGATTGATCGCCTTCAGATGATCCATGATTACCTTAGAAGATTTCGGATCAAGTGACGCGATCGGTTCGTCGCACAAAATCAATTTTGGATGCTGCATAATAGCTCGGGCAATTCCGACTCTTTGTTTCTGCCCGCCAGACAATTCGTCGCAGCGCTTATAAGCCTGTTCCTCCAGTCCCATTTCCTGAATAATTCGAAACGCTTCCTTTTTTTCTTCCTCTGTATAGTGACCGGCTGCGCCGCTGATAGCGGACTTTTGCCCCAGCCGCCCATGCAATACATTTTCCACCACACTCAAGCGGTCCACCAAATTATAATGCTGAAAAATCATAGCGGTTTTCATGCGAATCTCCCGCAATTCTTTCTTTTTGCTTGCAGTGACATTATGCCCATCGAAAAAAATCGCTCCCTGCGAAACATCAACCAAACGGTTGATGCAACGCAGAAGAGTCGATTTTCCGGCTCCAGAGGGCCCAATGATGGACACAAACTCGCCTTCTTCCATGGAAAATGTTACATCTTTCAGCGCGGTAGTGACGTTGTCATACGTCTTACTGACATTTTGAAAGCTGAGAAGTGCCATATTCTTATCTCCTTTTATGATTTGTCGTACTTATTCGCTCAGTTCACGAATGGGGTCAAACCAGGAATCTTCCACCAACACAAAACGTTCGTTTGCAGACTTTTCAAACATCCCCACATTCTCGGAATCTTCCGGAACAAAAATTAACTCATTATTTGCGACTTCATCCGAAGTAAACAGGTCTTGGATCGCTTTGACATCGTCCGGGTCCAACGTTTCCGCGTTATAAACAAAAGGACCATTGAGCACCGGCGTGGACTGGATCACCACAAATTCTTCCCCGGTCACAGAATCAAACGGCGCGCTGGCATCCTCTTTAATCGCATATACGGCGCCAGTCGTATTCGGCTCGCCTTCCACACAATCCGCATAAGGAGCAATTTCCGTATCACAAAAAGCGGCTACATCCGCTTTGCCGGACATCAGGTTAAATGCAGAACCCTGATGCGAACCGCCAAACAGCACCTGCGAGAAGAGCATCCCTTCGCCGCCTTCAATCAAATCATCTTCCGTAAGCCCCCGATCGCTGAAGTGACCGATGATAGAACTGGTCGGCACCTTAAAGCCGGAGGTGGAGCTGTTGGACACAAAGGAGATGCGCTTGCCCTGGATGTTG
>ERZ1643247.2844-NODE-2844-length-13026-cov-3.595868_pt1 | contig 13026 bp, 9 predicted proteins | sample MGYA00579264_ERZ1643247 | MGnify/ENA primary metagenome ERZ1643247 (study PRJEB29033, sample SAMEA4952262) | chicken gut metagenome | biome: Broiler Chicken; feature: Gastrointestinal Tract; material: Caecum | place: Ireland | collected 2018 | study: Broiler... | reverse complement strand
CTTCCTTTCCATAATATAATCTTTTTGTAACATAATTTGAAGTATGGTTAGCCGTAAATCGGATACCAGAGGTTTGCCGAAAGAGCGATGCTCACGATGGCAATTATGATGTAGGGTATCGTGAACTTCATAACCTTGGACACTTTATAGTTGCCGGCCGCATATACCAGCGCGCTTTCCGCGGAACCTGAGGGGAATCCAAGGGAGATTACGTTTGCAATGGCGATGATGAGCATAACGCCTCTAGGATCCCAATTGCCTGCCAAGCATACTGTAGCGGCCACGGTGTAAAGGATATTCTGTGTAGCGGAATTTGACATAAAGGTGGTCATAATCGTACATACCGCGCTGAAGATGAACATTACAAGGAGCGAACTAGGCTGTCCTCCAAGGGTCTGCAGGATGAAGTTTCCCATCACCTCGCCGGCTCCGGTTTTCGTCATAGCCTCGGCTACTCCCAGTACGCCGGCCATCAGGAAGATCATGTCTGCGGTCAGAGCCTTGGTGACCTCCGGCACTTTAAGGGCCTTGCCGTAGATCAGCACAAGGACGCCTGCCGCAGGAGCCACATACATCAGCTGTCCGGTCCATTTGTTGAGTACCAGTACTGCCATAACCGCTACGAATGTAATATAAACCAGCTTCTCCTGAGCGGGAGGCAGCACATCTGTATTCTTGACTTGTTTCAGTCCAGCGGTATTGACGTTGCCCTCCTTCGGAAGGATGCGCCAGAAGATCAGGCAGTAAACCGTCAGGCAGGCTACGGGAATCAGCCCAACTTTAAATTTATCGAACATCTGAAGCAGATAAGCCTCATTTGTGATAATCTCCGAGTAGCGGGCATTGATCGTGGCAAAGGAGGTAGCCCCCATACCGATGGGAATGAATCCTTTCCAGGCGCAGGATATGCCGAGCATGGGCATCATCAGCCGGCTGGGAGTGACCTCTCCCTCGTTGCTCAAGGTAGCAAGGAATACAACCATGATGGAGAAGGTGGCCGTTGCGGGAATGAACTGAACGAAGGCAATCACGATCAGGAAGAAGAAAATGATCAGGATCATGCCTGTCTTGCCGCTCAGGTCGTTGACCTTCTGCCTTATGGTAGGAACAATACTTGTTTTCGTTATAGCGGAACTCAAGGCCATCATGGGAGCCACCAGGATAATCGACTGATTGGTAAAACCGGAAAATGCCTCTGTGGGGCTGAGAATCCCGAAAATAGCCAGCAGTGCGCAGGCTGTCATGGTCGTCACGCCCATTGGAACTTTCTGCCATATGAACATAAAGATCATGAAGGCCATAATCAGCAATGTGATAATCAGCTGTGTATTCATGCTTTCTCCTCCGATATCTTTATTACATATCCAAGCGCTTTTATTATGTAGATTTACTATATCATAGATTGTAAAAAAACGGAAGATTGTGCAATATATCCAATATAAATAGTACTATTCAAAAAAACGATAGTATAAATGTGCTTATTTTTTGTTATTGCTCAAAATACTGGATACCGGCGATACAGCCGTCCGCTTTCAGTTTTTCAAAGTCAACCCTCACAGGGATTCCGGGTATGTCAGGGAGATACATCTTTCCATCGCGCAGCTCGCTGCGAACGCAGTAATAATCCTCCACATAATCCTGATTGGGCTTGTGGAATTCGATCAATTCCCCTTCTTCCAGAAGGGTACCCATCAGCACTCCAGGCATATAGCCCTGGCCGCTGGTGATCCGGCAGCCGTGCTTTCTTCCGTAGTCCGCCACTCTGAGGGCCTCCGCTATGGTATAGATGAAAGGCGTGGGCTGCAGTACTTTCACTCCGGAGCGCACATAAGAGCAGAAGGTATCATAATATTTCGCAGACTCTCCCATAGCGATGGGAACCTCCAGCCCTTCTTCTTTCATCATGGAAGCCAGCTTCGCGATTTCCTCCATCTCATAGGCCTGCACCGGTTCTTCGTACCACTCTATGCCGTATTCATAGGCGCCTCTGATAAATTCCATGCAGGTCTGCGCATCCCATGCCTGGTTGCTGTCCACCGCTATCTTAAAATCCGGTCCCAGCGCCCTGCGCACCTTCTCCATGCGGCGTATATCCCGTTCCGGCTCGCAGATGCTGATCTTGAATTTTGTTCCTTTAAACCCTTCTTCCTTGATGGCCAGCAGCTCTTCCGCCAGTTCCTCATCGGAACGAAGGACCGATCCGCCTCCTTTATATACATCACAATAATCTCTTTTAGCTCCAAGCATGCGGTGAAGAGGAATTTCCTTTTTTCTGGCCAGCAGGTCAAACATCATCATCTCAATCTGAGACATGGCCCGAAATGTTCCGACTGCCGCCCTTTCCTTCCAGTAGAACAGCCGTCTCCACTCCAGATTAGTCCTGGGCGTATTGTCCTTAAGCATCATGGGCAGAAAAATCTTCCACACCTCCGGTGAAGCCGTTCCTTCTCCATAATAGCCGTCTTTGTCATAGATTCTCATCCATGCAGGGAACGACCACTCCCTGCTGACCTTCCCGGTCCCATCCTTCCACACCTTGGCCCTTGGCTTTTTGTTAAACGTATAAAGTTCCGCCCTGACAATCGATATCTGATCCGGGAATGCCAGTTCCTCATTGATCTTCATGGCGATCGTCTGTTCTATTTCATTATCAATTCGATATTTGATGCTCATAACTTACTCCTCCATTATTTTTCATGTCAAATTTAAAGGGGAAATGCAATCGGTATCCATATCATAAATGCAGCTGTCATTCCATAAAAAACACCTCCTGATCATAACTCGTGTATCCGGGGCTAAAAGCCCGGGAAATATTATGTTTTTACTTCGAGTACACCGTACTCGAACTACTTACTTTTTTATATGGCAGCCGCCGGAGAGTATCTAATTCTTTTCGAAGACAATGGTTTTCTTCCTCCAGTTCTGCCATACTGCAGCACAGGCTCCACAGGACTCCCGTCATCATTTGCGAGACAGTACCAGGTCTGTCCGGTGCTTGTCTTTACCGTTACTACTTGCATTGCTCATGCTCCTTTCTTTTATAGTCAGGAGCAATAACGATAAGTACACGACACGAGTTATCTTTGTTGCTAATGATTTTTTATCAGTATAACAAAAGAGTTTTCTTATGAAAAATACATAAAACGAATTGCGCTATTGAAAATTATAGTAATCCAAATCAATAGTGGAAAAAATTAAAAAACAAAAAAGGCAGCTCCATTGTCATATCATGTATTTATCCACAATACAAAAATGACAGAGGAGACTGCCTTATGTCTTATAGTATATTTAACCGAAAAAGTAATTCCTAAATTAGAAAAGCTCAGAAAGACTGGATGTAGTGCCGGGACTGCCTGGCTGCGCTCATAAAAGAAGTCTGAGGCAATATGACTTATTATGCCTCGTACACGTTTCTGATCCATTTTCCGCTGTTCAGTCTGGATATGCACCAGATGGATTTAATCACATAGTCGATACGCAGGCATATGATAGTCAGCCATCCGGGTCCTCCCAGGACTGGTCCAACCAGGATGCCAAGAGGGATGCTGGCGATCCATAAGAAGAGGATATCGGCCTTCAGCAGGAACTTGGTGTCTCCGCCGCCTCTCAGCACGCCCTTTGTCATGACGCTCTGGATGTTGGCGAAAATAGTGATAAATCCATAGGCAGCCATCATCTGGTCGGCTATGATGACAGTATCAGCCTGCAGGTTGTAGAAGCCGAGGGTAAAGGGGCCGATCAGGAATACCAGAGTACCGTTTACGAGGCCGAATATAATGCTCAGAAGGTAGAATGTCTGACCCTGTTCCAGGGCCTCCTCCCTCTTCCCCGCCCCGATGGTATTGCCGATTACAATGCTGGAAGCATTGGATATGCCCTGGATCACAACCGTAAATACCCGGTCGATAACCTGACAGATGGAGTTGGCGGCTACTACGGCAGCGCCCATACGTCCCATAACGATGCTGATGGAAGCATTGCCAAGGCCAAGCAGCCCGTCGCTCATGAGGGCAGGAGCTCCAAGCTTGAAATACTTCTTAATAATCTCCATGCTGGGATTCTTGAGGAAGTCGCGGAGTTTAAGCCCCAGGCTCTTATCAATGCAAAGCACATATACGAAGGTTACGGTAAATTCGGCGCTTCTTGCGATGAGGGTTCCAAGAGCTGCTCCGGCTATTTCCATCCTGGGCATGCCGAACTTTCCGAAGATAAAGACCCAGTTGGCGAAAAGATTAACCACAAAGGAAACGATGGAGACGATCAGTCCCAGATGAGCCTGCCCCACAGACCGCATAAGGAAGGATACCACCTGGCTGAGTCCGTGTATGATATAGATAAAGACTGTGATTTCCAGATAACGGACGCCGGCATCGATGACTGCCTGTTCTGATGTGAAAAGGCTCATGATCTGCGCCGGAAAGGCCCAGGTTACAAGGGCAAATGCGAGTCCCAGAAGGATTGCCAGCCTGACTGCCAGGCTGAATACCTCCTTGGCTCTCGGTTTGTCGTCGGCTCCCCAGTACTGGGATACCAGTACGCTGCACCCGCCGATAATGCCCATGCACAGGGTAGTGTAAAAGGAGTTTGCCAGGGAGGAGCCTGACAGCTGTACCTCTCCAAAACTTCCAAGCATGACGGTATCCATCATGTTGACTCCCATGTTAATGGCCTGCTGGGCAGCTACCGGCAGGGCTATGGCCAATACCCTTTCATAAAATTTTTTATCCCTGATAATTCTGATCCGATTCATTTCAATATCCTGCTCCTCCTCTTATCCTGATATTTTTATTTTTGACTCTGCTGCACAGATGATGATTTCTCTATTTTTAAAGCCCCGGACGATGGATGACACTCCGCCGGGGCATTTTCAGCTGTCAAGCCGGTAAAAGACCAGCGCAGCTATGGTCTGTGAATTACATGATATGGGGGGCTCCGTCCATATCATAGGCATTAGGAGAACTGAGGTTGACACGGCTCCATACGATGGGGGGATGGGCCTCAAGGAACTCATAATTCAGATCCATGCCCCAGCCGGGTTTGTCATTGGGGGTTATGAATCCATCCTTTACCTTCAGCACGTCGGTAACCAGATCTGCGTCCATACCTTCCTCTCTGGGTTCGTTCTCCAGGAACGTGACGTTGTAGGTACACATGCAGAAATGCACGTTGATGCAGTTCGCAAGGGTGCTTAAAGGATTGTGGGGGCTGAGCTTGCGGAAGCTGGGTTCTGCCATAGCAGCAATCTTGCGCATTCCGGTAAATCCGCCGGCCAGCAGGATATCAGGCTGCAGGATATCCACAGCGTGCAGGCTGATGAGCTTCTCCCAGGACCAAGGATCAAAGATTTCCTCGCCTGTGGCCAGGGGAACATTGACGCCTTCAGCCATCTCAGCCCAGTTTTCAAGATTGTCGGAGCGGATGGGCTCTTCTACAAAGAAGGGCCGGTAGGGCTCCAGCAGATTGCAGACGCGCCTGCCCTCAAAGGGTTCATAGATTTTGCTCTGCATATCGATGCCGATTTCCATATCATCCCCCAGGGCTGTGCGGAGGCCGTCAAACATTTCATCCAGTTCCTTCTCAGCCTTGCCATAGGGATGATATCCCAAGGAACGAACCCCTACCTTGAAAGCTTTATAGCCGTATTTTTCCAGCTTGGGCATGACGTTTTCCAGGGTTTCCTTGGAGTTTTTGCCTCTTGCGTGGCAGTACACGGGTACTTTGTCCCTTACGGCGCCGAGAAGCTTATATACAGGAAGGTTCGCTACCTTGCCGGCAATATCCCACAGCGCCAGGTCGATGGCGCTGGCTGCGGTATACAGGACAGATCCTCCGGGAAAACGGGAGTAGTTAAAGATCCGTTTCTGGATGCGTTCACGATCCAGAGGGTCCATACCGACTACCCACTCGGAAACATACTTTACCATCTCCTGAACGGCAACATCCGCACCTACGCAGAAAAGCTCGCCGATTCCGTGGATCCCCTCGTCAGTGTCAACTCTGACGAAGTTGAAGTTGCGGAACTGAGTGGTATGGGTTGAATAAGTGGTAACTTTTGTTATCTTCATATGATTCATCCTCCTAATATAATTTTACAGCTATCCATCCGTAAATGCCAGATTACCAAAGCGGATAAATGAGGTTTACAGAGATAAATACAAATACGGTTCTTATGATGAATGCGGGCAGGCAGGCGAGGAAAACTTCTTTCAACGTGTACCTTCCGGCTCCAAACGCGATTGCCACTGAAGGAGAGGACATAGGAGTGAGCATAGCGCCGGTGGTCGCGAGAGAGATAGCGAGAACCATTCCTCTGGGATCAAATCCCCGGGCAACTGCGGTCACGATCGAAAGCGGCACCAGTACATTGTAAGTTGCGGTGTTGCTCATAACCTGGGTGAGGATTGCGCCTGTCAGCATGAATGCGACCTCCACGGCGATGGGGGACGGATTTCCTCCAAGGAGCGATACGACGATATCCGCAACAACTTCAGCCGCGCCGGTTTTCTGCATGGCGGTTGAAAGGCAGAGCAGTCCGGCCATCATCAATACAGAGTCAAACTGGATGGAAGCTTTCGCTTCTTTGGAATTCAGGCATCCGAGGGCTGCAAGAACAAGGTCCGCAATAATCGGAATAATCTGCATCGGGACAGGCAGATAATTACTGAATGCCAGGCAGATCATAGCGATAATGAACACAACATAGATGATCTTTTCGGTTTTAGGATCGCATACTTTGCGCTCTTTCGTACTTTTAATCTGGGAGGAATCGATCTCATGTTTGGAAAACAGTTTATAACCTACCAGCCAGAAGTAAACAAACGTAACGATACAGGGAAGGATAACGCTGATCGATTTATCAAATAAACCGATCTGGTACTGACCTGCTCCATTTGCCTCCAGAAGAGCGTTTGCTGTAACATAATAAGTTAATCCTGCACCCAGAGGAGTCAAAGACTGGGAAGCGTGGGAAACGACCGAGCCGGGATACAGAAGCTGAGAGGTCGTAACAGGGCTGTCTTCGCCCAGAGCCGCGCTTAAAGGCAGCATCATACTGATAACGCCCAGGGGGCTGACCAGCTGGGTAAGGAGTATAACTCCGGCTAAATACAAGAATACGATGGTCCTGCCGCTTGCGTTTCTTGACATGATGAAATCACGCACTTTATTAACAAGAGACGTTTTATTCAGGGCCCCGGCAAGAACGAACATGCCGCACATCATGATAATATTGTTGCTGGCGAAATTCTCATAGGCTTCGTCAAATGTAAGAACGCCGCTGGCGCACATAAATGCCGCGCAGCACATGCCAATGAAGCCAAAATTTGCTTTTCCGCTCAGAAACATGATGATTACTACTACCAGAGTTCCCAGAGTCAGCATAAGATCCATATTCATTTTTAATTTATCCCCCTTCCATAGGAAAATAACTTTCTCTAATATTTTGCATAATAGAAATTAATGTTTGGTTACTTTTTACGTTTTATCCGGATAAATTCTTTGCATAATCACTATATTACACAATAATTTCTTTGACAACCTCGTTATAATTATATATACTATTAAAAAAAGTTATTTAAAGTTCCTTGGGACATACGTGGTTTTTCCGGTGATAGTTTTTGATTTGTTGTTTATTTAGTATTGGGATTGTGGGGGGTATTATGGACATTACACAGCAGCAGTATATGATTGCTTTGGCGGAAACAGGATCTCTTACAAAGGCGGCTGAAAAGCTTGGCGTGTCTCAGCCTGCCATCAGCAACTGGCTGAAGTCGATCGAGGAACAGTTTCATACGAAACTGGTGATACGGTCCAGGCACGGCCTCGTGCTGACTCAGGCAGGAATCATTTATCTGGAAGCTTCCCAAAAGATGAGGGATATCAGAAACCAGACCTACCGGGATATCCGCGGGATCGCCAATGAGGGCAGCACGGTGATAACCATAGCGGGTACTCCCAATGGAGGGGCGGAGCTGTTCGCGCGGATTTATCATGATCTGGGAACTGAGCTGCCTTCCCTGGAACTGAAATTCGTAGAGAGTTATAACCGGAGTTCCATCAATATGGTCAGACAGGAAAAGGCAGATCTGGTCCTGGCTACCATCGCGGGCAATATAGAGGATTATGGAGACGATATAGAGTATATAGAGACGGTCAGGCATGAACTGATGCTGGCCGTGCCTTATGGATTCCCTACATCCTACGACGCTTCGGCCGTAAAAAGCGAAGATCCGTTTCCGAAGGCGGATTTATCAAAGCTTGCAGATCTTCCTTTTATCATGCCGAATGAGGAAATTTCCTACTATGACGTGCTGATTAAGTGGTTCCGTCAAAAGGGATATTCTCCGAACGCCGTCTTTCGCAGCGCCAGCACCAAGTCGATTTACAACATGATCAGGAGCGGGAATGGCATAGGAATTGTGCAGCGGCGTTTCTTTTCACCATTAGACCGGGTGTCGCCCTTTTCGCTGGATCCTCCGATTCAGGTTTTTTCAGCTATCATATATAAAAAGGGGCGGGACATGAGCCCGGAATTTCTGGCCCTGTTGAATAAACTGTGTAAAATTCTGAAGCACTAAGGGAGGTCTGCTTGTGAATACACGGACGATGGAATACATGAAGGCTCTGGAAAAGTGGGGCAACATAACGAAAGCTGCCAGGGAGGTACACATTTCCCAGTCCGCCTTCAGTCAGTGCCTTGCAAAGCTTGAACAGGAATTGGGGACCGCGCTGTTTGAGCGGAGAGAGAAGAAGTGGATGCCCACTCCTGCGGGAAAGCTGTATCTGAAAGGCGCCGGCGAGATGCTGGATATAAAAAATGAGGCCTATCGGCGAATCAGCGCCCTGGCTATCAAATCAAGCTATACCATGAGCCTTGCCATATGCTCCGAGGTCTTTATCTTATATAGCAATCAGCTGTTTTCGGCCCTCCGTTCGGGATTTCCGAGTATGCACCTCAATCTGTTCCGGGCAGATTCCAAGAACGCTTTGGAACAGCTGAGAAGTGGGGTTGCGGATATGGCCATCTACAGCAGCGTGCCGTCAAAGATAAAAGAAGATCCCGGAGAACTGCTCTATCAGGAAGAGCTTGTGATGGCAGTACCCTTTTCCGGGAACGGAGAACCTGAGAAGGAGGCGGGGCGGGAGAATATCATAGATTCGAATCAGCTTTCCGCTTCCTCATTGATTATCCCTGTGGAGGACTCTCATATGGGAAAGCTGCTGTATCCGCTGCTCAGGAGCTATTACGTAAATCTGGAAGACTGCTATACTGCGGACAGTTATTCGGGGATCAGCCTGCTTTTTCAAAATGGATACGGCTCCGCTTTCCTTCCCAGCCGGCTGCTCGCGCGGGAAAAGACAAAGAGCTATAAGATCTATCATGCGGATCCTCCCATGCGGTATGATCTGAGATTCATGGCAGGGGAGCGTTTGAAAAAGGAAAAAGTGGCGGCAGATATGCTGTGCCTGATCAGGAAGCAGATTCAGTCGTCCGAAGAGAATTAAGCTATAAGGTTTTACAGATGAAGAAAGAGGCGGAGAATTATGAACCTTAGGCAGATCGAAAATATCCTGACGATAGCGGAAGAAAAAAATATTACGAAAGCAGCGGAGAAGCTTTATATCTCCCAGCCGGCCCTGAACCAGCAGCTTTTGAATCTGGAAAAGGAGTTGGGCACGCCGCTTTTCCAAAGGAAGCGGAGAGAGTGGGAGGTGACGGAAGCAGGGGAGATATACCTGGAGGCAGGCCGCAGGATCTTAAATATCAAAAAAGATGCATATGCCCGGATTGCGGATGCAGCCAATACGAAGAGGGAAGAACTGAATATCGGCGTAACGCCGGGAATGGGAGATCAGATCCTGAACTGGATTTTCCGAAGATTTTACAGAAGCTATCCGGATGTTCAGATGCATATTGTCCAGGGGGACACCGTATCTCTTCGCAAGAGTGTGATTCAGGGAAATCTGGATATCGGAATCGGCACGGTCAGCTCCTGTAATGATACGGACAGGGTGGGGTATCGGGAACTGAAATCCATTGAAACGCTGGTGATCGTATCGGAAAAAAATCCTCTAGTGAAGAAAGCATATCAGGAGGCGGACGGCTCTTGGTGCGTGGATATCCGCGGATTTCAGGAAGAACCCTTTGCCCTTGGAGCCCATACGGGTACCAATGGGGAAATTCAGCAGAAAATTTTTGAAAAGGCCGGATTTTCCCCCAGGATTTACCAGGAGGGAGGGGGAAGAAGGCTGCGAATCTCTATGGTAGAACTGGACCTGTGCTGCTCGTTCCTTGAGGAGCATTATATAAACGAACTGCCGACCACGGTCAGATGTTTTAAACTCTCGTCCCATCCAAAGATAACCTGGGTAGCTATCTATAGGAAGAACAGCCATCTCAGTAAGGCGGCAAGATTTGTTATGGAGCTGGCGGAGCAATACTGGAAAGAGCGATAGTGCTATACCCAGACTTTGCCATTTGCTTCATCGAACTTTCCCCATCCGATTAGGAAACTTCATTCCTTTATGGTAAAATATAAAAAAACCGAGAGAAGGAGGCGGTTCTGTGGGACGGACAAATTTCACCAGTGTAACTTCTGCGGCGGACCGGCTGTTTTCCTGGAAGGATCCCTATGACCTTGGAGGGAGCAGCGGTGTTTTTCTTGAGGCAGTGCGGGAAAATCTGTGCTGGCATAAAAGCAGGTGCGCCGGATACCGGAATATTCTGGATTTTTACGGATTTTCCATGGGGCAGATCACGGGGGAGGAGGATCTCTGGAAGATCCCGGTGATTCCCACCCTCTATTTCAAGCGCCGCCGCCTGTATTCCATTCCCCGAAATAAAGTGCGGCGCACGGCGGTGTCGTCCGGAACGGGCGGGATCCGAAGCCGGGTGGTTTATGATTTTCCTTCTCTGGTACGGGGAGCGGCCATGGTAAAAACGGTGCTGTCCCATCACGGAGTGTTTTCCCCTGTTCCCTGCCGGTATCTGATCATGGGATATGAGCCTGGGCCGCGGGAGGAGACGGGAGCGGTGCAGACCGCTTTCGGGGCTACCTTCGCGGCTCCCGCCCTCAGCCGCGTGTACGGAATGAAACGGACAGAGGGAGGAAAGGAGATTTACCGGTGGAACCTGGAGGAGGTGGAGAGAACGCTGTTTCCCTACCTCTCCGGCGGGCCGTCCTCCCGGATTCCTCTGCGGATTGTGGGATTTCCGGCATATATCTATTTTCTGGCGAAGGAGCTGGAGCGGAGAAAGAAAAGACTGGCTCTCCCGGCGTCCTCCTGCATTCTCATGAGCGGCGGCTGGAAGACCTTCTGGAGAGAAGAGATCGGGCGGGAGGAGGTTAACTGGCTGGCAGAGCAGGTGCTGGGAATCCCGAAAAAACGGATTTTTGAGTTTTACAGCTCTGTAGAGCACAATATTTTGTACCGGAGATGTCCGGCGGGCCATTTCCACGTGCCGGTGTACAGCCGGGTGTTTGTGCGGCGGCCGGATACTCTGGAACCGGCCCCGGACGGAGAGGCGGGCATCTTAAGCTTCGTCACTCCCATGATGACGGGAATGCCTCTTTTAAGCACCATGACGGACGATCTGGCGGTCATGGGCCGGCCGGAGACGGGGACGGCCTGTCCCTGCGGCTGCGGGACTCCCTATTTTGATCTGCTGGGCCGGGCGGGAGTGGGGCAGATTGTCACCTGTGCGGCGGGAGCGGCGGAGCAGCTGAAAGAAGCGGTGGACGGCAGGGAGCCGGAAAGGGGGATGGGATTGTGAAATGGAGTGATCCAAACTGGAAAGCAGAGACCAGAAAGGCCCTGGAGGAAATGAGTCTCCAGCCGGAAGAAGTGATCCGGGCCTGCGCCAGGGTGAGGGAGGAGCTGGATACGGAGGAGAACCGGGCCAGGCTGCTTTCCCTACTCATGGAAAGCGGTCTGCCGGGAGGGGAGGCCCGCGGCCGGCTGGAGGCGGCCTGGAACGGGCTGGCGCCGGAGAGCCTGAGAAAGCAGATGGAACTGGAGTTTGGCCCGGACTGGGAGCGGGAGTTCTCCCTGGGCTTTGAGGAAAGTTTTCTCCTGGGAGCTTCCGGCTGCTTTGAGGAAAACGGCCGACGCTACGTGCAGAAATGGCGGCCTCTGGGGGTTCTCTTTCACATCGGGGCGGGAAATATGAAGGGAATCTCCGCGTTTTCTGCCCTGGAAGGGCTGCTCACCGGGAACGTCAACCTGGTCAAGCTGCCCGGCGGGGGAGATCCGGTGTCGGAATGGCTGATTTCCCGGCTGCTTCAGGCGGAGCCCAAGTTAAAAAGGTATCTCCATCTGTTTCCTATTTCCTCGGAGGAAGAAGGATCCATGAGGGAGCTGGCGGAGGCGGCGGACGGAATCGTGGTTTGGGGCGGAGATGAGGCGGTGAAGGCCGTTCGCCGCCTGGCGGATCCTGGAACCAGACTGATCGAATGGGGAAACCGGTTAAGCTTTGCCTATCTTCCCGCGGCGGCTTTAAACGGCCCTGAGGAGGAGCGGGACGGTCAGCTTCAGCTTCTGGCCCGCCATATGGCGGAGACCGACCAGCTGCTGTGCAGCTCCTGCCAGGGGATCTATGTGGACACAGAGCGGGGCGGAGCCCTGCTGAATGTGGGACGCCGTCTGCTTCGGGCTCTGGAGGAGGAGATGGAACGGCGGGAGGGAACCGGCGGCGGATCGAAGCCGCACGAGAGGCCGGACCGCGGCGGTCTGGAGACGCTTCGGCGGCAGGCAGCCATCGCCCTGGAGCTGCGCACGGCTCAGCTGGAGTCGGTGAAGGAGAGAAAGCGGGTTTTAAAAGGCAGAGGCTGCAGCGTCACCGTTTTCGGGGACAGCAGCCTGGAAGTCTCTCTCCAGTACGGAAATCCTTGGGTGCGCCCTCTGCCGGCCTGCGACCTGATTTCCAGGCTGCGGCCCTTCCGGGGAGTGCTTCAGACGGTCTGCATTTTGTGCCCCCGGACGGCGGATGACCGGCTGAGGGAACAGTTTTTCCGGGCGGGGGCTGTC
>ERZ1643247.2843-NODE-2843-length-13030-cov-5.551985_pt1 | contig 13030 bp, 10 predicted proteins | sample MGYA00579264_ERZ1643247 | MGnify/ENA primary metagenome ERZ1643247 (study PRJEB29033, sample SAMEA4952262) | chicken gut metagenome | biome: Broiler Chicken; feature: Gastrointestinal Tract; material: Caecum | place: Ireland | collected 2018 | study: Broiler... | reverse complement strand
TGGCCTCCTTTGACCAGCTCTTCTCCCCTGTGCTGAGCGGTCATCCGCTGAAAAGCATTTTGCTGAGCGTTGGGACACGCATCCTGTTCGGTGTGCTCACCGGCCTGCTCTTTGCCGCAGTCAAACGCCTCCCTCACGCCGGGATCGGCATATTCGCAGTGGGTTTTCTGGGAAAAGGAATTCATTCCCTTCTGGTGTATGGCGCTCTCGGCCTCTTTTTCCCGGAATCGGGCTACAGCATTTCCCAGACGTTCACCTCCTTTTCCTTTTTGAGCGACACTGTTTCCGGGCTGGTCATTGGCGCGATTGTATTTCTCGGATGGAAACTGGAGCAATCCCGTTTTTGGAAGAAATATTGGATTAGAATGGAAAAAGTACAGAGCCGGCATCTGGAAGATCGATACCACCGCCTTTCCCTTGTCATACTGCTTGCCCTGGTCCTTTGCATGGCAATTGCGGTAGCCGTTTATTTTGTGCAGCGCATGGAGTATGTGCTCAAGGAACGCGGCGTTCCCTTATCCCCCGTTGATTACGGCAATCTGGTGCATTTGCAGATTCAGTTTGTGATCGGCATCCTTTCCCTGATGGCGTTGGTGGCCATCTTCCTCATCTTCAACCGCCGCTATGCAACATATTTGGAAAACGAAGCAAGGGTGGATGCTTTGACAGGCCTGATGACGCGAAAAACATTTCTTCATGTGTGTTTGAAATCGCTGGAGGCCCACCGGGGTACGGATGGGAAATGGGGCTATTTTGTGATGGTCGACGTGGATCTCTTCAAGGAGCTGAACGATGAATACGGCCACCCGGAAGGGGATCGCATTCTTCGCGCCATTGCCGGCAAGCTTCGGGATACCTTTGATGACCTGGGAAGCATCGGACGCATGGGCGGGGATGAATTTGCCGTGCTTGTATTCACACCCATTTCCCAGGCGCATCTGCAGGATTGCCTGGAACAATTCCTTCGGGATATCACAACCATCCATGCGGGAACCCACACTGTTTCCTGCAGCGCAGGTGCTGTCGCCATACAGAGCGGCAAAGGGATCGAGCATTTTTACCGGGAGGCGGACCAGGCCCTCTATCAGGCCAAGCACAAGAGGCGCGGACAGTATGTGCTGCTGAAAGGAACGGAGCAGGATTTTTCCGGCAAGGCTGCGCTTTGACACCATGCACTGCAAAGAGCAGACAATCCCGGGCCGGCTGTCCGGGGTTGTCTGCTCTTTGCATCTATTGTATAATGAAGAAAACTGTGAAAAAGGCGGTACAGCAATGGAGCGAGCGAGAGAAACGGCGATTTTTACGAACATGTGCATGGTGCTGGATGAGGCGGACAATGTGCTGGTGCTGGACAGAATCGATCCGGGCTGGCCGGGGATCTGCTTTCCGGGCGGCCATGTGGAACCCGGGGAATCGTTTGTGGATGCAGCCGTGCGCGAGATGCGGGAGGAAACAGGGCTGGAGGTTTCGGACCTGGAACTGTGCGGCGTGAAGGACTGGACGCTGGAAGACGGCACGCGCTATCTTGTATTTCTCTACCGCACTCATACCTTCCGCGGGGAACTGCAGTCCTCCGAGGAGGGGAAAGTGCGCTGGGTTCCGTTCTGCGAGCTGCCGCAGATGGCGCTGGCCGAGGGCATGCTGCAGACGCTGCACCTTTACGGCACCCCCACGCTGAGCGAACAGTTCGGCTGGGAGCAGGACGACGAGTGGCAAAACGTGCTGAAATAACGGCGGAGAACATGACACCTTCCGCCGCAGGCGGGCGCAGATGGTTCTGTGCCCGCCTTTTTGCTGCAAAAAAGCGAAAAAGATCAATCATTATCCTAAAACGCTACTTGTCATCCACCTCCTTTTTTGTGTAAAATGGGAAAAGAGCTGCAACACAAAGGAGGAATTTGCAATGCTGCAGAACATTTGGGGCTCCGGCATGGAGCTGCGGGAGGATGAACTCCTGCGCCGCCAGGCGCGGAACCGCAAATACATGATGGATTTGAAATCGGAAAACCTGCTTCTGAACTTTAATCTTGAAGCGGGAAGATACACGGCGCCTTTCCACCCGGAGGGCATCCACGGCGGCTGGGAAGCGCAGACCTGCCAGCTTCGCGGACATTTTCTAGGCCACTGGCTTTCCGCGGCGGCCATGCATGTGTATGCCACGGGCGACATCGAGATAAAGGCCAAGGCGGACGCCATCGTGCATGAGCTGGCGCTGTGCCAGCAGGAAAACGGCGGCCGCTGGGTGGGATCCATTCCGGAAAAATATCTGGACTGGATTGCCCGCGGCAAGCAGGTGTGGGCGCCGCATTACAACCTGCACAAGACACTGATGGGCCTGGTGGACATGGCCGAGCTCACAGGCAGCCGTGAGGCGCTGGATGTGGCGGATCGCTTTGCCGACTGGTTCTATGACTGGACGGCCCAGTTCACACGCGAACAGATGGACGATATTCTCGACTTTGAGACGGGCGGCATGCTCGAGATCTGGGCGCAGCTTCTGGCGCTCACGGGAGACAAAAAATACCGTGTCCTGCTCGAGCGCTACTACCGCGGGCGCCTCTTCACCCCTCTGCTGGAAGGCAAGGATGTGCTCACCAACATGCACGCAAACACGACGATCCCTGAGGTGCTGGGCTGCGCGCGTGCCTATGAGGTCACGGGCGAGCAGCACTGGCGCGACATTGTGGAGGCTTACTGGAAGCTTGCTGTGGACAAGCGCGGCGCCTATGCCACCGGCGGACAGACGAGCGGCGAGGTTTGGTCCGCCATTCAGTCGCTCGGCGCGCGCCTCGGCGACAAAAACCAGGAGTACTGCACCGTCTATAACATGCTGCGCCTGGCGGAATACCTCTTCCGCTGGACGAAGGATCCGAAATACGCCGACTACTTCGAGCTCGGCGTTTACAATGGCCTTATGGCGCAGGCCTACTGGCAGCGCTTCAAAACGAACGGCCAGCACTATGACAGCCCTGACGAGGGCCTGCTGACCTATTTCCTGCCATTGGCCCCCGGCTCCAAAAAGGGCTGGGCAAGCGAGACAAATGACTTTTTCTGCTGCCACGGCACGCTGGTGCAGGCCAACGCGGCCTGGGAGCGCGCAATCCTCTATCAGGAGGAGGACGAGCTCTTCGTCACGCAGTACTTCAATTTTGACGCTTCCGTGGAGATCAACGGCCGCCCCGTGTCCCTCTCAATGGTGCGCGACACGCTCACCGGCAGCTTCCACCTCTCCAGCACCTCAAGCGCGCGCCAGAACATCCATGAAAACACGGCGAAGTATCCGCATCACCCGGATTGCCGCGCCGAAGTCCTGTGCGTGAAGACGGAAGCACCCGCCACGTTTACGCTGAACCTGCGCATCCCGTGGTGGGTGAACGGCGAAGCAGTGGTTTCCGTGAACGGCACGGAGGAAGGGCGTTACGCTGCCGGAACCGGCTTTGCCTCCCTGCGCCGCGAATGGAAGGACGGCGACACCATCCGCATCCTGATGCCGCAGAACATCCACACATGGAGCCTGCCGGAGGACAAAAACACCGTTGCGTTCCTTTACGGCCCCGTGCTGCTGGCCGGGCTGTGCGGCGAGGAGCGCCGCCTGGAGGTGCCCGCCGGCACGGATCCTGCCGCCCTGCTGGTGCACGACGGGGAGCGCGAATGGGGCGCATGGCGCGACACATTCAAGGTCACGGGGCAGGCTCAGGGGTTCCGGTTCCTGCCCATGTATCAGATTGGCTATGATGCCTACACCACATATTTCCCTTTGAAATATGTGTAAATCAGGAAACGTAAGAGAGGAAGGATCCCATCATGAAACCGCTTGCCGATTACAGCCATATCAGAGGCTTCAACTATACCGCCAGCTATGCAAAGGATGACCGCGATTTCTGGGAGCATTACCGCCACGACGTGGTGGACCGGGAAATGGGATACGCGCAGCGCATGAACCTGAACAGCGCGCGCATTTTCCTTCCCTACGTTTCCTACCTGCGCGATCCCTCCGGCTTCCTGGCCGGGGTGAAGGATTTTGTGCAGACAGCGTGGGCACACGGCATTTCCACCTCCCCCATCGTCTATTTCGGCCGCCCGTTCTACCCGGATTTCGAGGAGAAGGAACCTGCCGAGGGCGAGCCGCGCCTTGTGAGCATGCTGAAGCCGGAAAACTATCACCTGGCGGACGAATACTTCGACGACCTGTGCGACGCCATCGGCAGCGAGCCCGGCCTGCTGTTCTGGGACATTGCGAATGAGCCGGGCTACCACACGCCGAACTTCGTCACCTTCTATCCGGAGGAGCCCGCTTTCCGCCAGGAGCTCTCCCCGATGCCGGAGGACATGGAGTCGTTCCGCGCCAAGCAGGAGCTTGTGTGGCAGTTCATCCGCCATGCGATTGCCCATGTGCGCGAAAAGGATCCGGTCAACGCACTGGGCGTGGGCAACACCTACGCCTATGAGATTGAGCCGAGCAAGACGGCCCCGCTCGTGGACATCCTTGTCTACCATGATTATTTCGAAACGCGCAGCCGTGTGCGCAACGTGTGCGAAATCATGAAGCGCCTCAGCGAGCAGTATCACAAGCCCGTCATCAACAACGAGACGTGCTGCCTGTGCCGCTCCAACCCCTATGACATGGCGCTTGAAATTCTGCAGGAATATCACTTCGGCTTCTACGTGTTCGAGCTCATGATCGGCAACGACATGTGGCGGCGCGTGCACGGCATCTGCTACCCGGACGGCACGGTGCGCGATCCCTCCATCGTGGCGGCCGTGCAGGGTTTCTTCCGCAACCGCACCTCCTCCGCGCTCCCGGAGAACGTGAACGAAGAGGGCTCCGCAGACCTCGCCATCCGTCTGGCCACGAAGGCGCTTTCCGACACGGCGGACCGCTGGAACCGCGACAACAAAAAGAAGGCTGAACAGCTTCTGGAGGCCGCCGAATACATCTGCAACCTGCTGGAGGCGGGCCAGTATGTGCCCATGCACATTCCGCCGACGGCCCGCGTCGAAGCCTACCGCGCCCAGGAGAATCCGAACGTGGAAGAAATCCGCGCATGGGTCTATGAGCTCATCGGCCAGCTGCGCGACGCATGCTGCATGGCGGGCCAGGGCGCGACCAACAACCGGGCGTAACACGTTTCACCATCCTGTTTTCGTAGAAACACAAACAAAAAAGAGCCGTCCCCGCGCAGCAATCATGCTGTCCTGTGCGCGGGGCGGCTCTTTTTTCAAACAGGGGGGCAGGCATCATTCTGGAACAGAGGCGCAGTTCAATCCGGCAGAACCTCGGAGGCAGCGCAGAATGCACGGGTTTTTCCGTCGATCCAGCTGTCTGCCAGAATGCGGAAGCTGGACGTGAGCCGGATGTCCTCGGAGGAGGAGCCGACCTGCACCTTCACCTCGCCCCGCTCAATCTTCCAGCGCATTTCCTCGTCAAGGAAGGCCAACTGGCTGGGAAGCACACGGAACAAGACCATTTTCCGCTCCCCCGGCAGCAAAGTCACGCGATGGAAACCGGCCAATTCCTTCACCGGGCGCGTCATGCTGGCATAAGGGTCGCTCAGATAGAGCTGCACCACCTCGTCGCCGCTTCGGTAACCGGTGTTCTGCACCGTCACACGCAGTTCCAGCCCCTCATGCGGCTGTACGCTGTCTGCGGAAAGGGTCAGTCCAGAATAAACAAACTGAGTGTAGGAAAGGCCGTGGCCGAAACAATAGCGCGGCCTGTGGGGCAGATCCACATAGTCCGGGAAACCCACACTCTCCCCCTGGTGCCAGGCGGAACCGTAGGGATGGTTATACTGGATCGGGAGCTGACCGGCGCTGCGTGCCACTGTGACGGGAAGCTTGCCGCCCGGATTCACCTTGCCGAGCAGGACATCCGCAAGGGCCTGCGCCCCGCATGCAGCCGGCGCCCAGGCCTCCAGGAGGGCGGAGAGGGACTCATCCGCCGCATCGCTGGAGATCGGCCGGCCGTCGAAATGAACGCCGATGAGCGGTGTGTCGGTCTGGGAGGCCAGGCGCAGGAAGCGCTCCTGGCAGGGCGGCAGATTGATGTCGGCTCCGTCCACTCCCTCGCCCATGGTGGCGATGGGGCCAAAGCTGTACCGGCCGCCGAGCGTGAGAATGGCGGCATCGGCCCCGGACACAGCCTGCAGCGCCTCTTCCAGCTGAGGCGTAGCTTCCCCCGCCGCCTCATAGCCGCGCACAACCTGGATCTCCACGCCGGGCAGCGCTTCGCGCAGCGCATCCAGGAGCGTCGGGCAGCCGGGCTGCTGACGATCCAGCACGCGGCGGAAGGCCTCCCCTTCCGCAGACTGGACCTTCGTACCGGGGATGCGCTGCACGGGGTCCCCCTGTTCCGTCCGCTCCGCACCGGCGGGAGCGGCAAACGCAGCCTGCGCCATGCTCACATCGGTGTATCCGCCGAAGAAGGCGGACGCATCCGCAGCATGCGGGCCGATCACGGCCAGACGCCTGATTTCGGGAGAGAGCGGGAGCGCCCCCTCGTTTTTCAGGAGCACAATCGACTCCCGGGCCGATCGGAGGGAGAGAGCGCGGCCCGGTCCGCCGCACACGGTGCGGCGGAGCTCTTCTCCCTGCAGCGCAAAGGGCTCTTCAAACAGGCCCATGCGGAATTTTGCCGTGAGCACGCGCAGGACGGCTTCGTCGAGTGCGGAAACATCGGCCTCTCCCGAGCGGAACAGTTCCAGCAATTCCGCGCCGAATGCGGCGGCGCTTGGCAGCTCCACGTCGAGCCCGGCCCGCAGGCAGCGGAGCCCGGCCAGCGGCAGCGATTCGCACACATGCTGCACGCGGAACACATTTGAAACGGCGCTGTAATCGCTCACGCACACGCCGGAAAAGCCCATCTCCCCGCGCAGCAGGCCGCGAAGGATGGCGCGCGACGCTGTGACCGGTTCGCCGTTGAAGGAGCAGTAGCAGGGCATAATTCCCTTCAGCCCCGCCTCCATGATGGCCGCCTGGAACGGTTTGGCAAACACCTCGCGCAGTGTGCGCGGTGTCAGCTCGCTGTGTGCGCCGTGAATGCCGCCCTGCGAGGCGTGAAAGCCGAGAAAATGCTTGGCAGCCCCTTCTGTGCGGCGGCCGGCCGTCTCCCCGCTGTGAAGGCCCTTTGCATAGGCCGTGCCGAGTGCGGCGACAAGCGTGGGATCCTCTCCATAGCTCTCCCCGTACCGGCCGAGGCGCGGATCACGCGCGACATCGAGCACGGGAGCCAGCACCTGTGTGATGCCGCACGCCGCTTCCTGACGGCTCACATCGCGGCCAATCTCTTCCTCCAGTTCCGGGTCCCACCCGGCGCCGCGCGCCATGCCGGAGGGATAGCTTGTGGAATCCTGAAGGAACGGGCCACAGATCCCTTCCATGTGAAAGATGGCCGGGATGTGATGCGGGCTGTTTGACATCACGATGCGCTGCACGGTGCGCTGCCATTCGGCAGCCTCCTCAAGCGTTTCCATGCAGCGCATTTCCAGCGTGCTCACATGGCCGATCCCGTTCGGAACGGAGGCGCGGATGCTCTCCCAGCGATAGGCGGATTCCCCCAGCGGGAAAATTCCCTGCACCTGTGCCAGTTTTTCTTCCAACGACAGTTCGGCCAGCAGGGCGCTGGCCCGTTTTTCCGGCGGCCACGCAGAATTTCCATACAGATCCATTTTGGTTCCTTCCTTCTCCCGTCTGCTTCTCCCCGCGCGGGCTTTCCCGCACTTTTCACAAGGCGCGGGCTGAAACGGGGCAGCACGCTTCCTTCTCTGTTTTATGATACCGAATCCTGCGGCGGAGCGCAAGGGAAAACAAAGTCATGACCCCCGGCAAAGCCGGGGGCTTGTGTAAGCCCTAGAAGGGCATCGTACCGGCAAGCCTCTCAAGAGGCACTGAAAAATCCGTCTCTTGCATCACTTGCCCCACAGCCCGTAAACGGGCACTGTTCATCTAAGATCAACTTCCTGATAATAGTAATGTTGTTGATTTTTTTCTCGCTTCGCTCGATGCTTGAATCTAAAGCTTTTTTACTCTCCCCGGCCTAGCCGGGGGTTGTCGTTTCGCTAAAGCATATTAAAACAGCGGCGCGCTGCCGGTCCATCTCCGCAGTGCGCCGCGTTTTGTCTTCCTGATTTGAAACGATCAGCTGTCCCACTTCCGGCAGCGGAAATTCTTCAGCAGCAGAATCTCCTGCGGACGATAGGGCTCGCCGTCCGGATACAGAATGCAGTGGAACCAGTTGCGCGGTTCCGGCGCGCCCTCCGGCCAATCCCACGGATAGTGATACTGGGCGGAACCGGCGCACAGTCCCCAGAAATAAAAGCCGATGCTGTTCTCCGAAAAATACGGCAGAATACTTTCGAAGGTGTTGCCGAAGGTGCGGGCCAGGCATTCTGTGCACAGAACAGGCCGCCCGTAGGAAAGGGCGCGCTCGAGCTCGCTCAGGAAGTCGAGGGAGCCCATGAGAGCATACGGCGGCTCTTTTCCCGGCTGGGTATAGTTGTGGAACGTGATAATGTCGGACAAGTCAAACCCCTGCCAGCAGGCCGTGAGCGGCTGGGAGCAGCCGAGCGTGCGGGCATAGGCGAACTCCTGCTCCAGCAGAGCGGCATCCTCCGCCCACGTCTCATTCCAGAGATCCCAGGCAATGATGCGTGCATCCTCCTTGTGTTCCGTCATGAAATCCTGCATCATGCCGAACAGATCCTGCATCATCTCCGGATGGGTGGAAAGCGGTGAAAAATCGGAATTGGCATGCTGCCAATGGTTGCGGTGGCAGCCGGGATGGAACTCCACATGGCAGGTGCCTTCCTCTTCCCCTTTTTCGTGGCGGAAATAGTTGGGCTGGAACGTCTGCATGATGGAAAAGCCCCGCTCTGCCGCCATCTCGTAAAACCGGTCCACGTTTTTCTTCACGCTCTCCCAGCCGCCGCCCCGCTGGAAGCTGAACAGGGGCAGGAACATGCGAAGGCTGTTGACGCCGCATTCCTTCGCCCAGTCCAGTTCCCGCGCGATAACGGGCTCGCGGAAATCATACCAGAGCTGGATGTAATTATAGCAATAGGAGGGCACAAAATTGCAGCCTACAATCGTGCCGAATTTTTCCATATATGACCAGGCACGGCCCGGCTCCCACCTCATGGCGGCGATCTCTTGTCTGGAACTCACAACGCTCATCCTTTCCCGCTGCGCTCCACCGCACGGCGGGCGCTCCCTGAATTTGATCGGATTATAGCAAATTCACTATGACAAAGCAAGAATCTTTTCTGAAAAAACGACATCTTTTTTGATTTTTTTATATTGTTCGGCAAGAGCGGGGATTGTATCTTTGATCAGGATCTGCAGGCCCATGGATACGAACATCCTATATTAAAAGTATAACGCTTATAGACGGTTTCGTCTGTAACAGAGACGTAAAAAAAAGATGAATTTTTATTGACAGCAAAAAAGCAGCCGGCACTTTCGCACCGGCTGCCGCAGGAATCGAAGTAGGACCGCGGTCTGACTAACTGAAAAAACGGCGTCCAATCACACCTTTGGCGATGTAAGCGCGGAATCTGCGCAGAGGGCGGGCAATTCCGCAGAGGGCGGCAGCACGCCGGATCGCTCCAGCGCAAGGAGGCTTGCCTTCCGGGGGATGCCCCCGGCATAGCCTGTGAGACTGCCGTCCGTGCCGACGACGCGATGGCAGGGGATGAGAAGGGAAACGGGGTTGCGGCCCACCGCATGGCCGACTGCCCGCGCAGACACGCGCCCTCCTCCGTTTTCCGCCGCCATTTGCCGCGCAATCTGCCCATAGGTGGAGGTGGCGCCATAGGGAATTGTGAGCAGGGCTCTCCACACCCGCTGCTGAAACTCGGTGCCCTGCACATGAAGCGGCACCGAAAATGAGGGATCCTGCCCCGAAAAATAAACATCGAGCCACCTCCTCGCTGTTTCCAGCACAGGCGTTTCCCGTGTTTCGCTGTCTTTTTGCAAGCCAAGCCCAAAATAGCGCTGGCCCTCAAACCACAGGCCGATCATGCCAAGCTCGTCTGCCGCAAGAAGGATTTCTCCCAGTGGAGATTGATAGCGGCCATTCTGCTGCATGGAATCCCTCCCATCCTTTCCATGAGGGGCCGCGAGACAAACTGCCTGCCGGGCCCCGCTCTATCGTATCACAGCGTGAGAAAAAACGCCAGTCCTCTTTTTCCGCATGCCATTGACAGGGCTGTCGTCCCCACAGTATACTCTGATCAAAGAATCACAAGATGGGAAAGGAGGAAAAGCCTGTGCGCAAGACAGGGTACAGCCGGCAGACGGGACTGCGGGAACTCAATGTACAGTGCAACGGATACGGCCCTTCCTTTCACATGGAGCGCACTCATTTTCACGACTGCTTTGAACTGTATCTGCAGATTGACGGGGATCGTCACTTGCTCTGCAACGGCAAATTTGTTCATGTGGAACCGGGGGATGTCGTGTGGATCAAGAGTTTCGATCCGCATCAGTCCTTTGCAGGCCGGGATTCCGCCGGTATCCGGGCCGTGCTGTATTTCTCAGAAGACTACCTGCGGGACGTGTTCCGGGAGCGGACGGACGGGATGCTTGCGCTGTTCACCGGCCCGTTTCAAATCCTGCGGCTGGACGGCGTTCAGCAGCGGAAAACGCTGGAACTGCTTTATGAAATGGAACAGGCGGAAAAAACCGCTCAGGATCTCTATGGACGGTTTGTGTTCGGGCAATTTCTTTTGCTGCTGGAAACTTGGTCCAGATCCAGCCTGTCTCCCATGCGTGAGGATGCCAACATTGACCCGAAATACGATCGCATTGCCGGCGTCCTCACATATCTGAAAAGCCACCGCTGCGAAAAGCTGCGGCTGGAGGATGTGGCAAAAGCGTTTTTTATTTCGCCCTGCTACCTGAGCCGGACATTCCGGCAATGCGTGGGGATCCCCTTCGTGAGCTACGTCAATCATTTGAAGATCGAGCGCGCCAAGGAACTGCTATGCAGGGAAAAAAGCGTGACAGAGGTGAGCATGGAGCTCGGCTATGACACGCTCACCCATTTTGAGCGGGTCTTCAAGCAGATGAACGGGATTTCCCCTTCCGCTTGGAAAAAGCAGCGGTCCTCCTCCCCGTGAGGCGGACCGCTGCTTTTCAGCCAGTAAACGCAAAAAATGTTGATTTTCTGCATTTTATAGCGAAAAAAGAATAGAATTTTGCCGTTTCTTGTTTTATTCTGTTTTCTGTGAAGAACCCCCTTCAGGGGCATCCGCTGTGAGAAAGGAGTCTGCCTTATGAAAATGGGCCTGCGATGGTTTGGAGAAGGGTATGATACCGTCTCCCTCGAAAAGATTCGCCAGGTGCCGGGCGTGAGCGGTGTGATCACCACGCTCTATGGTGCCATGCCGGGCGAAGACTGGGAAAAAGAAGAAATTCTTGCCCTGAAACAGAAGGTGGAGGATGCCGGCCTGGAAATTCTGGGCATTGAGAGCGTCAATGTCCACGATGACATCAAGATCGGCCTTCCCTCCCGGGATCGGTACATCGAAGCCTACATCCGCACGATCCGCACGCTGGCCGAATGCGGCATCCACCTGATCTGTTACAATTTCATGCCCGTGTTTGACTGGACCAGGACCGACCTGGCCAAGCCGCGCCCCGACGGATCCACCGTGCTGGCCTACGATCAGCGGGCGATCGACGCGATGGACCCCGACCGGCTGTTCGCCTCCATGGAGGCAAACGCCGGGGGCCATGTGCTGCCCGGCTGGGAACCGGAGCGGCTGGTGCACCTGAAAGAGCTGTTTGCCCGATACAGCGATGTGGACGAGAAAAAGCTGTGGGAAAACCTGATCTATTTTCTGAAGGCCATCATGCCCACATGCGAAAAATACGAGGTGAAGATGGCCATTCACCCCGACGATCCCGGCTGGAGTGTGTTCGGTCTGCCCCGGATCATGACGAGTGGGGAAAATCTGCGGCGCATGACGGAGACAGTGGACTCCCCCTGCAACGGCGTGACGCTGTGCACCGGCTCCCTGGGGACAAACCCGGACGCGGATCTTCCGGGGATCGTCCGCATGCTGAAAGGGAAAATTTTCTTCGCCCATGTGCGCAACATGGAGCACACGGCCCCCGGCTGCTTTGAGGAGAGCGCCCACCTCTCCAGCGACGGCTCCTTCGATCTGTTCGCCATCATGAAGGCGCTGTATGAAACCGGATTCGACGGCGTCATGCGGCCCGACCACGGCCGCATGATCTGGGGCGAACAGGCCATGCCTGGCTACGGCCTCTATGACCGTGCCCTGGGAAGCCAGTATCTGCTCGGCCTCTGGGAGGCCATTTCAAAAGCCTTTTCACGGTAAAGGAGGACTTATCTCATGCTGAACATTGCGATTGTGGGGACAGGCAACATCGCCCCGGCCCATGTCGAAGGGCTGCTCACCTTCCCTGACCGCTGCCGGATTGTGGCCATGTGCGACATTTACCCGGAAAAAGCCCAAGCTATGAAGGAAAAATACAAGCTTTCCTGCGAAGTGTTTGACGATCATCAGAAAATGCTGGCCTCCGGCCTCCCCATTGATGTGGTGCACGTGTGCACCCCGCCTTACACCCACGCGGAGATCGCTATCCATGCCATGGACGCCGGAAAGAATGTGCTGGTGGAAAAGCCGATGGCCACCTGCCTGAAGGAATGCGACGCCATGTTGGAAGCCGAACGCCGAAACGGCGTCACGATGGGATGCATCGCGCAAAACCGGTTCCGGAATTCCATTTCCGGGCTGAAAAAAACGCTGGAGAGCGGCAAAGCCGGAAAACTGCGCGTGGTCCATGTGAATTCCCTGTGGTGGCGCGGCCACTGCTACTACGATCTGTGGTGGAGAGGGCTGTGGGAAAAGGAAGGCGGCGGCTGCACGCTGAACCACGCCGTGCACCACATCGACATGATCAACTGGTTCCAGGGAGAACTTCCTCAAAAGGTAACTTCGGTTCTCTCCAACGTGATGCACGACAACGCCGAGGTGGAGGACCTTTCCTTCTCTACCCTGCA
>ERZ1643247.2838-NODE-2838-length-13047-cov-8.701663_pt1 | contig 13047 bp, 8 predicted proteins | sample MGYA00579264_ERZ1643247 | MGnify/ENA primary metagenome ERZ1643247 (study PRJEB29033, sample SAMEA4952262) | chicken gut metagenome | biome: Broiler Chicken; feature: Gastrointestinal Tract; material: Caecum | place: Ireland | collected 2018 | study: Broiler... | reverse complement strand
TCCAAACGATGATCCCTCGTGAATTATATGAGGAAATTTCCTCTTTTTTGAAAGAGATCGGAATGACAAAGGTGCAGTTTATAAAAGAAGGATACCATTACCTTAAAGAAAAACACAAAAAATAAATACAATTTATTCGCGTCATTTGAAGTTACAGTCATAATCTACATATTTAGATATATAAAGGAACTGGATATTGACAGAATTAATAATTTATGTTATAATGCAAAAAGAATTGAACTGTATGGGAATGTCCGATTGTGCGGTTGTTTCTCATGTCATTACAGGTTGACAGGAAGCAGTAAAACATTTCAATGCAGTTACAGGCTAATGCAGACCTGTCCTGGTATTTTTGCTTATTTTGAGAAACCTGACAGGGTAACTGTCAGGTTTTTTTGCTGTAAAATCAAAATGTAAGGTAGCTCCTTACAAAATTCAAAGCAGCGCTTGGTTGTTTTTCAGCAGGCTACGCTTTACAATGTTGGTAAAGGAGGGATAAGGTAATATGAAGCTTTCAGATAAAATCAGAATCATCAGAAAAGCTCGCGGTCTTTCACAAGAAGGTCTAGGAGAAAAACTGTCCAGATCTAGTCAATATGGAATCAGTCGTCAATCGGTTTCAGATTGGGAAAACGGGAAGACAGAACCTAAGCTTGAAAACATTCGAGATTTAGCCGAAGTATTGAGAGTATCATTTGATGCTCTGCTTGATGAGTCGATAGATTTAAATAGCCCGGAAACGCTAACTGCAGTGCTTCAAAATTCTCAAACTGAGAGCAGAAATGAAGTGGACAGCAGTTTCCGATATATTCTATATGCAAATAAATTATCGGTTCGTTCTTTTATCTGTTGTATTATTTTTTTCATATCAATCTTTTTGACAGGTTTGTGTTTCGGACTAGCTGCATGGACAACAATAGATATTTTTGGAATCATTGCTATCGCTTTTATTGTTCTTTCTATAGGTTGTATGCCAAGTGCAATTATTGAGGTGGTTCGAGCGATACGAGGAAAAGTCCGTAGTTATATGGGCGAGATGAATCAATCACATTTGATTCTTAAAACATATCAAAAAGCAGAAAACACCCTTGTCATTCCGATTAATAAAATTGTAAAGATGGAGCTTGGGAAGAGACAAAAACGGAGGCATGGCGAAGTTATAATAACAATTGACGGCCGTATGCGTCCGGTTACTATTATTGACATTATGGATCCCAGACAGATGATTGATGTGTATGAAAGAATATCTGCATATAACGTTGATGAGGATTGTATAAAAATCTTTTAAGAAAAGGGGAAAGAAATGGATATGTCATGGTTGCAAAATATAACTAGTAATGAGAATGAAAAATCTAATTACACTCAAAAGACAAATAGAAATTCTTCTATCATACATAGAGGACAAAGATATGCGGTTACGCCGTGCAAAAGAACTCAACGGATATGCAACATATCCGCGTGATGGAATATTAATGGAAATACCAGAACATTACAGAATTGTAATAGGGGAACAATGAAAATTATAATTTTTGATTTATTTGATACCCTGCTTGATAAGGTGTGGTTTGATTATGATAAAGGACTTTTCTATCTTGCGGATAAATATTTTGACCACAGACGCGATGAACTAAAGCTTTATGCGGAAGAATACAGGGAACGATTCATGCTGGATCGCAACGAAACACAGTGCGAGAAAAGTTTTTTTGATCAACTTGCCTTTTATGAAAACAAATTCGGCAAAAAACTTCTAAAATCAAGTGATAAGGTTGAGTGGGAAGTGTTTTCTGTATGCAGGGAAGAACGTCTTGCAGTCGGCGCAAAATCTCTGCTTGGCTATCTTTTTGACAGGGGTTATACGCTGGCAGTGCTCAGCAACAGCATCTTTTCGTCAAAGACGCTTAAAAAATATATGGCTGAATTTGGAATAGAGCAGTATTTTACTGAAGTAGTTTCAAGTGCTGATATTATTTATCGTAAGCCTTCCGGGGAAGCGTTTCGATTTGTACTAAACGCATTGGGTGTTTCACCGTCTCCCGAGATTTATTTTATCGGAAATAAACTCGACAAAGACGCCATGGGAGCACTGGATGCCGGTCTAACACCGATTTTGATTTCCAAAGAAGCTGTTATTGCTCCTTGTATTACTCTGCAAGATTTGAACGAAGTAAAACATTGTTTGGAGTCAAGCTACTTATATGTAAACAGCATTGCCGAAAAAGAATCACTGATTGACGGTCCGGGGCTAAGAACTGTGGTATTCTTTCAAGGGTGTACGAGGGCATGCAAAGATTGCCATAATCCGATGACATGGCCGCTGGCATCGGGAGAGCGTTATTCGGTAAAAGAACTTGCCGGAATTTTAAAGAAGAAAGCGAAAAACAAAAAAATAACGTTTTCCGGCGGTGAGCCGTTGCTTCAAGTGAAAGCAATTACGGAACTTGCCAAAGAACTGAAAGAATATGACCTTTGTATGTATACAGGAATGAGTGTAACTGATGTTCCGGACGAACTGAAGGGGCTTCTGCACTATTTGAAAGTTGGTTCCTTTCAACGAGATAGTAGGACTACGGTAACACCGTATATAGGATCAACTAATCAATTGTTTATTGATTTAAGGAGAAAACATGAAACAGTTAACAAACGATAACGCAGCCAATCGGGCAAGTTATGTCGGAAGCGTATATAATGTCGGTGAAAAAGCCGTAAAAGAAAATCTTCTTGCTGCTTTTCCGAGTAAATGGTCAGATTTGCATCGGAAAGGGTATATCCATATTCACGACCTGGATGCTTATGGAAAAACATATAATTGCCTAACTTTTGATGTGATTACGAGATTTCCTTTTCAGTATTTCAAAGGACTTTCGGATACTGCAATTATTATCCGCCTTTTCGGATATTTTAAGACCATGTTTGCAGATATGGGCAATGAGCAATCGGGTGGAATGGCTTTTGCAAATTTTGATAATGATTTGGAAGAGATCCTTCAAAAGTTGAATGTGAAAGACAATTTGCAAAATAGGGAATTAATAGCGTCTTGTATAGGCGATTTTATTCTTTGGTGTAACAATACGCATACCCGTATGGGGCAAACAAGCTATTATATTACTTTGAATATAGGCCTTGCGCGTAATGATCTGGCAAAGTTTATTGCTTATTCGGTTATTGATGAGTTTGAAAAATGCGGCGAAACGGTTTACAAACCGAATATAGTTTTTAAAGTCAGTGCAGGTGTGAACAGAAACGAGGGGGAGCGCAATTTCGATCTTTATAAAAAGTCTTTACTTTGCACCGCAAGAAAAATGATTCCTACATATTTGCTCTGTGATTGTGAGGAAGACAACAACACTCCTGCGGAAAAACTTTCCGTTATGGGGTGCAGAACAAGGGTGGTTGATGATATTTACGGCTGTACGGGTGCTGTTGGAAGAGGAAATATCGCAAACATCAGTATTAATCTGCCTCGGCTGGCTTTAGAAACAGATCAAACTTGTGGCGATCAAAAAATGGCCGAAAAAGTGCTGCGTTTTAAAAAAAAGTGGTTGGAGATTGCGGACGCGACAACAGAAATACTCCTTGATCGTTATCGAATAACAGCAGGACTGAGTTCGGAGGACTTTCCGACAAACCTTGCCCGTCAAATGTGGTGTGTCCCTTTTGGAACACCGAATGACGTATTCAAGCACGGTACTTTGTCAATTGGCTTTATAGGACTTTCCGAAGCAATGGAAGTGCTGACGGGCTCGCGCTTTTATGCATCGGAGGAAGCCTATAATATTGCGCTGGATTTTGTAAAATTTATGCGCGAATATTGTGATCGGCAAAGAGACAAGTATCATTTTAACTTTTCATTGCTTGCCACAAGCGGGGAACTCATCAGTGGCAGATTTTCTGAAATTGACCGGACAATGTTTCACCCTTCGTGTGATATTTTTTCCAAAGGATTCTATACAAATTCATTTCATGTGAATGTAGACAGCGGAATATCGGCAAGGGAAAAGTTGCGAAAAGAAGGGGCGTTTCATATTTATTGCAACGGTGGTTCCATTTCGTATGTTGAGCTTGGTGAGGCGCCTATCGGAAATGATGAAGGAATCAGAGAGCTTGTTGAAGAAGGGATTAGAGCTGGAGTAAGATATCTTGGTATCAATTTCCCCAAAGATATATGCAAATCATGCGGTACTTCAGGCGTATTTGATATTTGTCCCGTCTGCGTGTCAAAGGATATAACAAGAATACGCAGAGTGAGCGGCTATCTTGAAATTCTTGACGGTTTTACAAACGGGAAAAAACACGAAGTGAAAACAAGGACAACAAATTAGGAGGCATAAAATGCATATAGCAGTGGAGGGATTTGACGGAGTCGGAAAAAGTACTGCGGCAAAGAAACTTGCAGATAAACTTGGATTTCTGCTTGTTGAGAAACCATTACACTTTCTCTTTGACGAGGAAGGCGATAAAGAGTATATCCGAATTCGTGATGCGGTAAATAAAAGTACAAATAAACAATTCACTGGATGGTTCTATGGCCTCGGAAATATATATCTGTATGAGAAATTCAAAGGACAGAATATAATTACCGACAGGCATATTCTCTCAAATTATTGTTGGAGCGGTGCTCCTGAAACTGATTATATCTTTGATGCCATTTATAAAACGATCGGGGCGCCCGATTTCACTTTTTTAATCAGCGCTGCGCCGGAAGTTATCGAAAAGAGGATGAAGAAAAGAAATCCGAACGACTCTGACCTTCGAAAGGTACAGTATATAAAAACTGCCTATGAAAAAATGCAATCGGTCCTTTTTCGGTATCAAATGCCCGGCATGGTGATTGATACAACTGAGCTTGACGAAGAAGCTGTTGTGGAACTTATGATAAGCGAACTGCAAAAGAGAGGAATGATCAATGGCTGAAAAAACAAAAGATACTCTGTTCATTGACATGAAGTATGTGATTTTATATCGTAAACTCGGGTACGATGAAATTGCCCCTGATATATTTGTATATCATTATCCTGATACGACGTTGACGATATATTCGGAAGAACAAAGGTTTGAATATCGGGAAGTCAGTTATCCTCTCGTTGCTTATAAGGACTTTGCCATACTGGAATGCATTGACCGTTTATTGAAAAAAGGCTATGCCTCGGGCGATATCGTGGTGAACGGTTTGGGGTATGATATTGTCATAAAAAAACCAGACGGAGGGTTCTACTTGGGAATTTTAGCTGAAGGATGGGGAAAGAATTACGAGAATCTACTCCGTTCTTATGAGCGGAAATCAACGGTAAACGAATGTCTTTATACATCGCAATTATCGGGAGGGCTGATAGATTTCAAATCTAAAATTTATGTAGGAGAAGAAACATTTACAGCCGGTGTATTTGAAAAAAAGGCAGTCAGATATTCTGAATATTATTATAATCCAGACTCAAACGAGGTTTTTCCATCTGAATTTATAGTGAAATGCGGAGAACTTCTGAAATATACGGGTAGCGAAAAAACAGTTATTGTTCCGAATGGCATAACAAGAATCGGAACAGGTGCGTTTTGGTCAAATCTTGCGATAGAAAATGTTGTATTGCCGCAAGGCGTTGAATGTATTTGCGGGGATGCATTCGTGTACTGCGAAAACCTAAAAAAAGTCAATATTCCAAGCAGCGTTTCCGAAATGGGGGATGATCCTTTTGCCGGATGTCTCAATATTGAAATTGAAAATCAAAGTGCGAATTTTATAAATGAAAACGGCGTTTTATTTGATAGGACAAAGAGATTTTTGATTCACTATACTGCAAGTAAGCCTGACGAGGAGTACACGATTCCCGAAACCGTAACTTGGATCGGAAAGCATAGTTTTTACAAATGTGAAAATCTGAAACTTGTACGAATTACAAAAAATGTCAGATTTATGGGCAACAACGCGTTCTCAGATTGCCGAAATATTCGTCTTATCAATGAAAGCGCATATTTCAGGTATGTGAAAGGTGTTCTTTACGATAGAAATGCAACGACTTGTATGCATTATTCCATAGGGTCAGGTGTCAGGGTTGTGGAACTTCTGGATACTGTCAGAACGATCGGAAGAAACTGTTTTTGGAACTGCGATATGATTGATAAAATCGTAATTCCGAAATCGGTTCGTCAAATCGGATATAATCCTTTTGCAAACTGTAAAAATGTCATTCTTGAAAACCACAGTCCCTATTATAAAGTAATAGACGGAATTCTCTATGATGCAACAGTAAGAGAGCTTATCTATTGTCCCCCTAAGGCGGCAAAAGGGAAAACCGTTGAGATACCTCAAAGCGTTGTCAATATCGGCAGAAGCGCATTTACAGGGTGTGAAACCTTGACAGATATTATTTTGCCGGAAGGGCTTAAATTTATCAGCAGAAGTTCTTTCAGTGGTTGTACGGCTCTTAAGACAATAAGTATCCCGAGAAGTGTGGAAGAGATTGCGGATTGGTGTTTCAACGGATGCTCCTCCCTTGAAACAATTTATCTGCCAAACCATATTAAAGTTTCGCAAAACACGCTGAAAGGATGTCCCGCTAAGGTAATAAGAATATGAAAAAGAAAGTCATACAAATTGGCGGTAATTTGAGGATAAACGGTATCTCATCTTTTATTATGACGCTTTATCGTAATCTGCAAGATGAGTATCAGTTTATTTTTATAAATACAGCCGAAGGAAAAGACCATTACCGCGCTGAAATAGAAGCAATGGGGGGAAAAGTTTACGATGTCATCGTGAAAGGGAAAGGTTTTGTAAGAGCTTTGCGACAGGCGAAAAGGATACGAGAAATCATTCAGGAAGAAAAACCGATAGCCGTTCATTCTCATTATTATTCTAATAATGGTTTATACCTGAGACAAGCCTTTCTTGAAAACGTGCCTGTACGTATATCACATTGTCATCAATCAAATCCAAATGGCTTGACATTTGGGAAAAAGATAGCAAAATTCTTGTCTGCAAAAATGGTGAGAAAATACGCTACCCATTCCTTTGCTTGTTCTGATACTGCAAGAAAATTTCTTTATGGAACTGCCGGAGAAGTATTTTTCAATGCTGTTGACTATGCTCGTTTTTCTGTTTCTTGTGAAGATGTTTATGCAAAATACCATTTTGACAAAGGGAAAAGGTATTGCCTGTTTGTCGGTCGTTTTTCCGAACAAAAAAATACAGACTTTTTGCTATCCGTTTGTAATATCATGAAAGAAAACGATGCTTTATATTTTCTGCTTGTAGGTCATGGGCCCAAAAAGGAGAGCATAGAACAATTTATTGCAGAAAAAGGATTGAAGAATGTTTTGATCCTTCCTCCAGACAGCAATATTCCCGAACTTTTATCCATTTCATCGGCATTTTTATTGCCGTCCCGTTATGAAGGTCTTCCGATTACGCTTATAGAAGCGCAGGCAGTCGGAGTTCCGTGTATTGTTTCAGATGCGGTGACACGCGAGGTGCAACTCGGGCTGATCGATTATCTGCCGCTTACGTTTGAACTTTGGAAGAGTAAGATAACAGAGCGAATCAAAGCAGCGCCGCAGTTTACGCCAAAGAAATCCATATTGTTTGATGATAAGTTTCAGGCTGCATTGCTTGATGGTATTTATTCAAACGCTGATGCTGACGAGTGGATTCAAAGAGGGAAGGAATATTCAATAGGCAGCAAGCGTTTTATTCGCAGTAAAGAATTATCGTTTGCATCATTTAAGAGGTCTCATTTGCTTGGCAATATCCGAGGAACTTTTTATTACGCGCTTGGATTTTTTGAGGGAAACGGTACGGCAAAAGACAGAGAAAAGGCAAAAGAATTGGTCAATCCGATTGTGCTTGCTGTAGAACACAAGGCAAATGAAAACATAGCGGAATATGTTGTGATACTTGCGGATATGTATTCTTTCGGTTTGGGAAAAGAACAGGATTTTAAAAAAGCTTTTACGCTCTATTCGAAAGCCGCCGAGCTTGGCAATCTTGAAGCAATGTGCGATCTTGGATATATGTATCTCGTCGGTCAGGGCGTAGGAATGGATAAGGAAAAGTCTTCATATTGGTACAAAAAGTCAGCTGATCTCGGGTATGTTCACTCTATGCGTGATGTAGGACAAAATTATTTGCACGGATATGGGGTAAAAGAGAACGCTGAACTTGCCGCAGAATATTTCAGGCTCGCTTCTGAAAATAACTATTCGCACGGTACAACGGATCTTGCGTATTGCTATCTGAAAGGGGTGGGCGTCCATAAGGATTTGGCAAAGGCTGAAGAACTGTACTTATTGGCGCTGAAGCAAGACTCGGAAAGAACAATGCGTGACTTAATATCTCTTTGCATAGACGTGAAAGCTTTGCTTGCTGGTAGGGGACTTTATTTTCTCGATATTACAAGTATCGAAAAAATTGACGAACAAAATTGTTATGAAGGGGTCGTTTACGTTTCCGAAAAGGTCGAAAAAGTCGATCCGAACTGTTTTTATTCTGCAGATGTAAAAAAAATTTTTGTGGAAAAAGAAAATCAATTTTATTCGGCGGCGGCAGGAGTATTATTTAACAGAGAAAAAACGATACTTGTGCGCTTTCCGCCGAAATCCCCTGAGACTATTTATACGGTCCCAAAGGGCGTAAAAGTTATCGGCAAACATGCATTTCAAAATGCCAGAAATCTGACAGAAATCATACTGCCAGATACATTAGAGACAATTGATGACAGCGCCTTTGATGATTGCAAAGACTTGCGCAGAATCACTATTCCTGGCACAGTAACTACTATCGGCGCGTGGGCTTTTCACGGTTGCGATAAAATAGAGAAGATTGTTCTGTCGGAAAACGTAAAAACTATCGGTTTATATGCGTTTGGGTCTTGCGAATCTCTCCGAGCGATTGAGGTTGATAAAAGAAATCCATACTACTGCTCACATCAAGGTGATTTGTATACAAAAGACATGCGCGAATTACTTCAATACGCGATCGCAAAAGAGGATGAGATTCTTGTTCTTCCTGCAGGAACGGAAAAGATTGCTTTTCGGGCTGTTTCGGACGCGTATTTTATCAAGATCGCTGATTTACAAAATGTTCAAATTGTCGGGGAGAAAGCGTTCTATTATGCGACTTCTCTTGAACGTGTCATTTTTAAGAGTACAACAGTAATCGGAGAAAAAGCATTTGCATTTACTTCAGAAAGATTAACGAAAGAGGTCAAAGAATGATATATCTTGCATCGGATATTCATGGTCATATAAGGCTCGAATGGCTGAGACTACAACTAAATCAATTATCGCTTAAAGAGTCTGATTATCTGATCATTCTCGGTGATGCGGGCATGATCTGGAGTCAAACAGAGCATCTTGAAGTGCGAGCGTATTATGAAGGATTGCCTTGTAAAACATTGTTTTTAGATGGCAATCACGAAAACTTTGATTTGATTTATGAATATCCGGTAAAAGAATTTTGCGGTGGTCTGGTTCATCAAATCAGTGACAAATTATTTCATCTGATGCGTGGCGAGATTTACTGTATAGACGGAAAGACGTTTTTTGTGTTTGGCGGCGGCTTTTCTGTAAAAAAACTCACGAACGCATCACCTGTTTATGTTTGGGAACAGGAAATGCCTACAGAAAATGAATATAGTAACGGCATTCAAAACCTTAAGAAGAATGCTTTTACTGTCGACTATGTATTTACTCATGTGGCGCCGACAGGAATTGCTGAAAATATAGGAGCAAAACTTCTATCCGAAGAAAAGATATTAAACGATTACTTGCAAAACATATCTGAAAAACTAAACTTTAAGAAATGGTATTTTGGACATCACCACAAGGATATTCATATCGAACCGTTTGTGGGTGTATTCGAATCGGTTTTAAGATTGGGAGAATAGTATGAAACAGCAATTTATTGATTATATTCGACGACTTGATATTTTTTGCGAAGAAATTGACGCGGATTTTTCTGATCCTGCTTTTGCTTATGACTATAACGAAGTTCAGGAACTTTACTTTGATGAAACCCAAAACAATTTTGTTTTTCTTGCAGGAGAATGCGGTTTACGCAAAAAGGATATGCTTGCAAGGATTTGCAAAGATTTACTTTTGCGCGGCATAGAGAAAGAAGATATTCTCTATCTGAACTATGAATTACCTATTTTACACGGTGAAGATGTCGTACAACTGATTTCAGATTTTTACTCCGCAAGAGCGGCAAGCGAAGCATTGTATCTGATTATAAATGAAATACAGGAATGCGGAGATTGGTTTTCCACCGTGACGGAAGTGAGAAATAAATATCCTAAGATAAAACTTCTCAGTGCTTCTTCTACTCCCCCTTATATCTACGAAAAAAATTATGACGAGGGATGCGAATGGTGCAAAATTGTAGTGCTTTCAAAAAAGAACGCGTCAAACATAAAATATGAGTCGCAGACTTTCGGAGTGTTTGAGGAATTCAAGTATAATCAAAAAGGTGACGTGATCGAAATCAAGGGTATGACCAGAGAGGGAAAGAAAATGCCTCATCATGTCGTACCGAAAACAATTAACGGGAAAACCGTAAAAATTATCGCAAGTGGGGCCTTTCACGACAGAAGTGAAATGCTTTCCATCGATTTGCCGGATACAATCGAAATGATTGGGGATTACGCTTTTTCTAAATGTTGTAACCTGGCTGAAATTCGGCTGCCGAAGAATCTGACGTATATAGGAGACCATTCTTTTTTAGGAGCGACAAAGCTTGCGAAAATCATCGGCGGAGATTTGGTTACGCATATAGGCAACAGCGCATTTTATAAAACGCCATGGCTTGAAAATCAAGAAGACTTTGCAGTTATAGGCAAAACTTTGTACAAATATAAAGGGGATAACCGTACAGTTCTTTTGCCGAAAGAAATAAGCAACCTTGCAAGCTATGCGTTTGCGGATTCCGGTGTCGAGAGAGTAAAAGCAGTACAGCGTGTATCTTTGGGTGAAGGGGTATTCTATCGGTGCAAAAATCTGTATGAGATAGCCATAGATATAGATAATATACCGCCGTATTGTTTTTACGATTGCGTGAAATTGAAGACGCAATTTTCAGTGGAAGACATCGGTAAATTCGGTCTTTACAACTGTCGTAATGTGCAATCAATAAGTGCAAAAAATATCGGAGTATGTGCACTGGCTTATGCAAGAAAATTAGAGCATGTATATGGTGTAGATAAACTTCTTGACGGCGCATTGTTTTCTTGTGAATATCTTGAAGAATTAGAATTTAATACAATAGATATAATAGGGCGGTTTGCTTTGGCAAAAACGGGGCTTAAAAGTATAAAATTTGCAGGCAGCTATATCGGGGATTTTGCTTTATATCAACTGCCAAAATTGTCCTGGGTAAAAATAGATTATAAAACACGAGTGGGTAAATCGGTTTTGCTCGATAGTGTATCTGTCAGAACTATGACGATAAGCGGTGAATATAAGCTGACTTCGTATTTTGGCGGTAAAATGCCTAAGGTTACAAAATTATACGTGCACGGAAATGTATCAGACGATTTTTGCAGAAATAATCCATATTTGCAGGAATTACAGATACTTCACGCTGAAAAGTTTGGCGGTTGGAGTTTTTACAATAATTCGGCTTTGAAAGCCGTAACCTTTACCGATGTGAAGACCATTGGGTGTTGGGCCTTCGCTTACTGCGACTGTATAGAGACTATAACTCTTCCGAAAACAGTTGAGTTTATAGGAATGAACGCTTTTCGTTACTGTCATAATTTATCCCAAATAACGATAAACTCCTCTAATTGTTTATTGTTTGGAGCAAATGCATTTTATTCAACAGCAGAAGAAAAGGTTTTCTATGTTAAAAAGGGACTAAAAAAAGAATATCTTAAGGCTTCTATATGGACTGAATATCGGGACTTGATAAATGAAATGGTTTGATAAATTAATACAATGTAAGTTTAAAACGGAGTAAAATTTTAATACAAATGAAATATTTATTTTTTGATATTGAGTGTTGTGACGGGCATCATATTTGCGAATTCGGATATGTACTGATTGATGAGCAGTTTAATATTTTAGAAAGAGACTGCTTAACCATAAATCCGGGACATAAATTCAAATTAACAGGCAGAGAACATGAAAGTGATATACAGCTTGCTTTCCCGGAAGAAGTGTACTATTCAAGCCCGAAGTTCGATTTTTATTATGAAAAAATCAAGGCTTTATTGACCATGAAAGATTGTCAAATTATAGGTTTCTCATTATCTAATGACACAGGTTTCCTGGCAACGGCATACGAACTTTATGGAGAAGAGCCAATACCTTTTACATATTACGATTTTCAAAAGTTGTATCAGGGGTACACAAAAGCAAAGAACAGGACGTCGGTAGAGGGGATTGTAAAAGAACTGGAGATCATCGGTATACAGCTTCACAAAAGTGACGATGATGCATATGCAGTAATCAGAGCATTGCAAATGATAGGGGAAAGAGAAAAGTTGACACTTCCCGAAACTCTTGAGATGTTAAAACAGAAAAATAAAAGTTATAAGGCTGAAAGAGCAAGGGAACACAACCTGTCACTTATAGAGAAGATCAACAGCGGAAACTCAAAGGCACAGAGCGAATTTCTTAAGAATTTTATTCATAGACTGAAAGTATCGGAAGAAAAGAAAGAAGCTATATTCTTTGGCAAAATCGTATGTATAAGTTCTCATTTTCAGGCAAAAAGATTTAGTGAATTCCTGGCGATTATAAATAGGTTATATGAGTTCGGTGCGACTTATACAGGCAAGGCTAGCGTGTGTGACATTTTCATAGAATATCAGGACGGAGAAAAGGAGGATGTTCGTATGGAAAGCATTAAACAAGTCATTGAAAAGGAAGAAAAAGAAATTAAGATATTATCTTTTGCAGAAGCAGTGAGTTTGTTAGGACTTACGGAAAAAGATTTAAACAAGGTCGACTATATAAACTGCAAACTCTATACTGAAAGAAAAACACGGAAATATCTAAAGAGCCAAACCTATATAGACAAGAATGACAAGCCTACAACTATAGGAGATGTTTTAAGAT
>ERZ1643247.2834-NODE-2834-length-13067-cov-33.005918_pt1 | contig 13067 bp, 9 predicted proteins | sample MGYA00579264_ERZ1643247 | MGnify/ENA primary metagenome ERZ1643247 (study PRJEB29033, sample SAMEA4952262) | chicken gut metagenome | biome: Broiler Chicken; feature: Gastrointestinal Tract; material: Caecum | place: Ireland | collected 2018 | study: Broiler... | reverse complement strand
TTTTCACTTGGTTTATAGCCCATCATGAAATCTTCGTAGGAATAGTTTTGATGGAACTGCACGAACTCAATTCGACTATCGTCTTTTTCTCCCATCATGGACCACGCCAGACGCCTCGCTGCAAATGTCTTACCAACACCGGGAGCACCCTGTAGGATGATATTCTTCTTGTTGCGGAGAACGGCTACAAGTCTCTCATAGCGTTTTTCGGTCATATAAACCTCATTAAGGAAGTCATCCTTCGTATATGTATCAATAGAATCTTCGGCAACCACAGGATTTTCGTCTCGGATCATATCGAGAATGAAATCATACTCGCCTCTGGTAAGTTTAAATAGGCTGCCCTGCGGATTCTGAAAATACTCCATACGCTCCAGTTCCGGGCATTCTTTTAGTGTAGCATAGTCAATAGGTGAAGTCAGTCCCTCAACTTTCTCGAAGAACAACTTCTCGCCATCCTGTTCTGCGCTGATACGACCGATCGCAACAATCTGCTTTACCGGATTGGATTCATACCCTATGATCATATCACCGGCTTTTGCGTCAAGGAAGTTCTGGAAGATGCGTCGTTTATTCCCGTTTTCATTATAGAGCGTATAGGATTGAACGTCACCAACGGCAATGTCAGAGAAGCTCCAGATTTTCGGATTCGCATTCAGCCACCAATATCTGCGATCAGCCTCTCCGGAAGCTGTGGCCACATACAATTCGACTTCGCTTAAATCGACTTTATCAAGGGCAGTAGAAAGTTCGTCCCTCAGTTTCCAAACAAAGCTACCATCTTCATCTTTCCCAGCATCACGGCCCGTATAGAGGATGGTCCACCACTGTGTAGAGCCATCTTCTCGTGTGGCTGGAGTGATACCTGTGGACTCACAAACTCTTTTGGCCAGTGCAACAGAACCAGAGTTATAAAAGTTTGGTGTCTCACCGTATTTAACCGCCAGCTGAGTACATGATGCCACGCCGCCGTAATCTTTCATGCGCCTCATAATTTCAAGCGCACTGACTGTAAAGATAGTCCTGTCCTTCAGCAACTTGTCCCAATCGTCGACAGAAAGGCCGGGGTCATAATCAACGCCATACCAGCCTGTGGTGGTGTCAACTACTGCATCTTTCTTAGAATAATACCTGCTAATGTAGAAGCCGACATCAATAGTTAACGTTTTCAACTCAGGATCAGAATAGCAGGCGTCCGTTAGCTGTGATTGGAAGATGTTTACTAACTCTGTATCCGATTTCAAATACTCGCTGATCTCATCGTATAGCTTCAGAAAATTGCGAATATTGTCAGCGTAGGCACCTTTCTTGAAGCGGTAATCCGCCTCAAGCTCACTGGCAACTGCCTTTACCTCACTCAATTTGAAAATATAATACTTATCCGGATACCGGAGCCAGAGATAAGTACTGATGGCGTTTTCGTATTGATAATGCTGCCCTGCGCCATTTCCGTACTTCTCCAGTAATATAGAGGATTGATTTTTGAAATCCAGAACACGAGATACTACATCATTGCTCTCATCAAAGAGTGCAATAAACATAGCACGAACTTCCTCTGGGGCAACTTTTGCAAAGCCTTGAATCATTTTTGCCGGGAAGTTATTCATTGACGCTAAGAGATTGCATGTCTTGGAAAGAGAGCGAGTGAGCATATCAGCAAAGTCTTTTGCATTGATATCCCAATTGTCCTGAAAGCACTTAACTGCTTCCCATTTGTATTTTTCGTTTGGCCACTGCTCAGACACAAAGACCTTTTTGTACTGTACAAGGACCTCTTTTAACCGAAATATATCAAACATAAGCTCCCCCCTTTATTTAGTTGGCATTTCGTAGACTTCTGTAAATTTCGTCGGAAAAGATACCAAGCACCTGTCGCTTCATTTCATCGTTGGAGAGCAACAAAGAGAAGAAGTCCTGATTCTGGGAAAGCCCCTCGATCAGTGCATCATCGATATCGTCAAAGTAAGAAAACTCGAAGTCTTTCTGGGTGTTGTTCTTCGCACTCGTCTTCAGCTTGTCCGATTTCATCAAAATATCACGGATCTGGAGCATTGCCTTAACCACAACATCGTTGTCATAGGATTTTCCTGTGCGACTGTTGATCTCGTCAATAATTTCGGACAGCCGTTGTTCCTTATCCTCGGTAAGGCCAAAGTGTTCTGCTGTCGGCAGTTTCACAACCGGTTTTGCCACAAGATTCGGAGAGATGTGTTCTTCTCCTTTTTTCTGCACAAAGTTAGATGCCTGAATTTTCCCGTCCAGGTTAAATCCAGCGCCTGGATGCTTGATGTTGATATATGCAAGAAGATAAGCGATAAAATTATACTTTTTATGCAAGTCATGATCCTCAAAGCAGGACACTTGCAAGAGAAATTCATAGTATCGGACAAAACTACGCATATCAGCGACGGCCTGACGTTGCTCTTCATACTCATAATGATCGAGAAGCTTCTTGCTCTTCTGCAAGAAGAAAGTCAACCGCTGTTTTTGCTTGCTGGTTATCTTTTCGGAGTACAGGATCTCGTTTGCACTGTCGATATCAGCAGGATCAAACAGCGCATAGGCGTCAATCTTAGCCTCCAAATCATAAATTGCACTGGGGGTCACGGAATTGGACAGCAGCGTGGTCGTGTAATACGGCGCAAACGCAGCCTTCATATCTTCGTAGCTGTTCACAAAATCCAAGACAAAAGTCTTTTTATCATACGGCGGGCAGATACGGTTTAAACGGGAAAGCGTTTGGACCGCATTCACGCCCCGCAACTTTTTTAGCACATACATGGCGCAGAGCTTCGGCTGGTCAAATCCTGTCTGGTACTTGTTTGCAACCAGCAGTACCTGATAAGCGTCGGTATCAAATTCTTTTGTGAGACGATCTTCCGGGAAACCGTTCAGGGAAGCCTCCGTGTATTCGTTCTCATCATGGGGCAACTTCACTTTGCCGGAGAACGCTACTAGGGCGTGGATACCCTCATATCCTTTTTTCGTGATGTAGTCCTCAAATGCCTGACGATACTTCACAGCAGCTTGGCGGGAGGCTGTGATAACCATTGCCTTGGCCTGTCCGCCCAGCTCATGCATGACAGTTGTGCGGAAATGCTCAACAATGACCTCAATGCGCTGGGCAATGTTGGTCTCATGTAATTCCACAAAACGGGCAATTTGGCGCTTAGCGGCGTTGGTCTTACAACGAGGATCGTCTTCAATCTCTTTGTTGATCTGGTAGAAGGTTGAGTATTCCGTGTAGTTCTGTAATACATCCAGAATGAAGCCTTCCTCGATGGCCTGCTTCATAGAGTAAACATGGAATGCCTCGCGCTGACCTTTGGTATTTAGGCGGCCAAACAGTTGAATGGTAGTGGGCTTCGGTGTGGCGGTAAAAGCAAACATAGAAACATTGGCTTGCTTGCCGTTGCGCTTGATTTCATCGGAGATCATATCTTCCACGTCTGCATCTATCTGCTCACCGGAGCCAAGGGACATGGTCACTGCTGCCATGTCTTTGCCAGCAGTGGAAGAATGGGCTTCATCAATAATCACAGCAAACCGCTTATTTTTCAGGTCCTTTACACTGTCCACGATATAGGGGAACTTCTGAATGGTAGTTGCAATGATTTTGGTATTGCCATTTAACGCAATTGCCAGATCAGCCGAGTTACACTTATCGTCCATCACGCGGATAAGGCCGGCTTTGTGCTCCATTCCCATGATAGCTTTCTGCAGCTGGCGGTCTACCACCACGCGGTCGGTCACAATGATGATGTTGTCAAATATGATCTTGTTGTCAGCATCATGCAATGAACTCAAACGATGAGCCAGCCACGCAATGGAGTTTGTTTTGCCGGAACCGGCGCTGTGCTGAATTAGGTAATTCTGTGCGGTACGGTTCACGCGGACATCGGTGAGAATTTTACGAATGACATCCAGCTGATGGTAGCGGGGAAAAATGAGATTTTCAGACCGCTTTATCTTGCCGGTCTGGTCATCGACTTTCTCCTTCACCTCAACAAAAATGAACTTGCTGATAAGATCCAGGATGGTATCTTTCGTCAGAATGTCTTCCCACATATAGGATACGCTGTATTTATCCTCAAAAGTAGGATTCCCTGCACCAGCTGTCACCCCCTCGCCGTTGCCCATGTTAAAGGGCAGGAAGAATGTGGCGTCCCCGGCCAATTTGGTGGTCATATAGACCTCTTCCAGATCCATCGCAAAGTTTACAAGACAGCCCGCCTTAAACAGGAACAGACGGGTCTTGGGGTTTCGCTCAGTCCGGTACTGGTAAATGGCGTCCTGATAAGACTGTCCAGCGATGTTACATTTGAGTTCAAAGGAGATGATGGCAAGGCCGTTCAGGAAAATAACTACATCGATGCGTTCTTTGTCGCTGGCCCAGACCTCCTCCATGACAGAGAAGATATTTTGGCCGTATTTGCGCGTCAGTTCCGGGTTGAAGGTGGTGGCAGGCTTTGTGTACATCAGTTCCAACTTTTGATTGGAGATCTCAATACCATGCTTCAGCACCTCAATCAGGCTGCCACGGGCTTTGGTGGTTTCTGCATTGATAAAGCTTACGATGGTATCCTCCAGATCGTCCTTGTATATTTTGCGCAGGTACTCCATCGTATCCGGTTGGGTATCGTTCAGGAATTTGAATAGCATTTCCCGGTCAACGGCGAACCGGCGGTCAAAGTTGGCGGCCTTGCGGATGACATAACCATTGTCCTGAGACAGCCGCTCCAGGAGGAACTTTTGATAGTCTTTTTCGGATAAAACATTCGTCATTGCACAGGCACCTCCTTTTTCCCAGTCACATACTCGTAGATAAGCGATTTTTTGTAAGCTTCCAAAACAGTTAGCTGTTCTTTTTTCTGATCGCTGATACTGTCAATTTGTGAGCATTTCATGTCTAAATAAGACGCGATATCTTCCTGCTCAGACAGCGGGGGCTCATAAAGCGGAACCTGCGCAAAGTTTGAAAATCTCAAATCCTGTCCGTCTCTAATGAAATTACAAGTACCCTGTAACGCATTTATGTACGCCGAGGACTTAAACAACCATTTGTAAAAACGTGGACAGATTGGTTTATTTGCCTTCAAAACGACATAATGCCATGTGATACATCCTGTAGTCTCGCTCATCTCAAGGCCACCTTGAAAACTGCGTAGACTGATGACAAAATCGTATGGTTCAACATGCTTCCAGTTTTCTAACCCCTGATTGGCAAAAACAATTTTAGAATTTTCACGTTCCATGTACTCTTGCTGAGTAATAATGCCATGCTTCTGACTGGCTGTGAGCTGCTAGTCACCTTCACATTTTCTCTTGTCTGAATTATGAAACAAATACTTGGAAGGGATTATTTTCCAGTGCGCTGGCATTTGTTCTATCCATGAAATCTGGTGGCATGCCATCTCCACATCAGGATTCAGGCCCTTGGTGATCGCTTCGGTAATGACGGAGCGTTTGTATTGCTCCAGGGTGTCGATCTGGGTCTGGATATCAGCAGCAAGAGCATCAATTTCGGCACATTTAGCGTCCAAAAAATTAGCGATATTCTGTTGCTCTAATAAATCAGGAAGCAGATAGTCAATTTCACGTAGTTTTTTCCAATTTGTATCGCAGGTTCTTACTCTTATACCGGTAGATAAAGATAGAAACAGCCCACAGTAAGCCATAGAACGCATCAAATACATTATGTATTTTTTGCATTCGGTGGTATTCAAAACGTTAAGTACCGGTGTTGCTTTGCCTCTAGAATCAGATATTCCAATAGCACCAGCAAAGCCATCCATTCCGTGTACAATAAGGTCACCTACATCAATGCCTTGATAACCAGTTTCGGTTAAAGAAACAGTAAAACCATCCTCCCTTCGATTGGAACGTAGCGTAACTTCACCATCTCGAAAACAAGTAATAATCTCGTCTGTCTCCCTCGCTGGTTTATTGAGTAATGAAATAAAATATTTTCCTTTATTAATTCGCCAAGTGCTCGGAATTTGCCCGATCCACTCAATCCTGCTATCCTTCATCTCTCTCATACCACCACCGCCTCACTCAAACAGCTTTGCCACACGCTCAGATACCGAAAGCTCCAGCTCCATAAACTTCGCCTCCAGTTCCTCACTGGGCACAGGTTGCTGGTATTTATAGAAGTAGCGGGTGAAGGGGATCTCCGCACCGGTTTTCACAACGGGCTTCTTGGCATCCAGATTCTCCTCAAAAAACGCCACGGCATCTGGAATATGGGGTAACACCTCGCGGGCCATGTAGTCCTCGATGCTCTCGTCCCACTTCACGATCTCGGTGTCCTTAGTTTCCTTGTCATAGAGCACATTACCTTTACGGTCACGCTGAATTTCAGCGGACTTATCCATAACGGAAAGGCCATCGGCGATTTTCTCCAGCAGTTTCTTGTCTGCCGTCACATTCGTCAGCACCTTGGTAAGCACTGGCATGAATGCCACCGGAGAAAGATAAACCTGAGCAGATATTGCATCACTCAAGGCGGCGACAATGGCTTCATAGACGGGCTGGTTGTTCTGATAAGCCTCCAGCTTTTTCAGCTCTTTCCCGGTAAGTTCCTCGGCATTTTCCAGTTCATCTACCTTTGCCTGGTCATACAGTGAGGACAGAGACCCCTTGGAGAGCATGGCCTCAATGCGTTCGGCGGTAATGGCGTAGCTACGCTGGAGTGGCTGCATTACTACATACTCCCGGTAGATAAACTCCTGGTTAGGATAAATTTTGCAGTATTCGTTCTCAGCAAAGTCAGCATACAGCTTTGTGATGGCCGTTCGGTCTTCTGGCGAAATCTCGTTTTTCTTATCGCCCAGGGCCTTCCGCAGTTTCTTGGAGAAACTGGACGCATCGATCAGCTGAATTTTACCTTTACGCTCCGGACGCTTATTTTTGGAAAGCACCCAGATATAGGTAGCGATACCCGTGTTGTAGAAAAGGTCTACGGGCAGAGCAATGATTGCTTCAATCAAGTCGTTTTCCAACATCCAGCGGCGGATCTGGCTCTCACCAGAAGCTGTACCGCCGGAAAACAGCGGGCTGCCATTTTCAATGATAGCAGCACGGCCGAAGTTGTCGTCCATCTTATCAATAGCAGATTGCAGGAACAGCATCTGCATATCGCCAGAACCTGGCAGGCCCGCGCCCCAGCGACCATCAAAGCCCTTCTTGTATTCTTCCTGAACAGCAGTCTCTACACCTTCCGCCGCATCCTTGCCGCCCCAAGGAGTGCCAAAGGGTGGATTTTCGATCACGAACCGCATCTTGGTACCCTTAAAACGGTCGGCCTTCATGGTGTCCTGGTAGCAGATGTTTTCTGCATTCTGGCCTTTGATCATCATTTCCGCAAGGCAGATTGCGTAAGATTCCGGATTGATTTCCTGACCGAAAAGCCGTACATCAGCGGTGGGATTATACCTCTTGATAAAGTTGTAGCTAGTGGAAAGCATACCGCCCGTTCCACAGGCCTGATCCAACACAGTAATGACCTTGCCATCATCAAAAATATCATCGCAGCCTTCCGCCAACAGGATATTGACCATCAGCTTGATAATGTCTCTGCCGGTATAGTGATCGCCAGCCTCGGCATTTTCTGAGAACTTTCTGATTAGCTCCTCAAAAATGTAGCCCATCTTCACATTATCAATGGTACGAGGATTTAGATCCAGCTCGGAGAACGCCTTGACCACAGAGAGCAGGCGGTTGTTTTTATCCATCTTATCGATCTGCTTATCAAAGTCCAGGCTGCGGATGATGTCCTGGATGTTTGCAGAAAAGCCTTGGATATAAGCCTTGAAGTTAGCCGCCAGGTGGTCAGAGTCGTTGACCAATTCCGCCAAGTCATACTCACTGGTGTTGTAGAACTGGAAACCGGACAGGCGATACATCGCCTTTGCCGGATAGTTCGGATTTGCCTTGAACATTTCCACGACCTTAGCCTTGGTGGGTGCCAAAGCACACTCAAAGCGACGGATGATGACCATCGGAATGATGACATCCTTATACTTATCACTCTGGTATGTACCACGCAGTTTATTTGCAATGGACCAAATGAAGTTTACCTCAGTAGAAACATCAATGGGCGAGTCATCCCACATTGCATCAATGATATGTTTGTCTGCCATTCCACGTACCTCGTTTTTCATTCTGGTAGTACCATGCTACCCCTACTACATTATAATTCTTGCTGTCCTATAATCAGGATTTTACTCGTTTACCGGTCATCATGTTAAAGTGCTGGCTTTGTCCCAAAGCATCAAAAATCATCTCAAAAACTCGTTTATAGGCTTCCACATCCTCACAGTCCTCAACATAGTTCAGACCGTCGCTGATACCGTTTGGATTATTGATGTAAGCCAACAAAGAAGATGCTAAGTGATAATTGGTCATATCCGGCTTTTCACCTTCGACCTGGCGTATAAACTTAGTCCGGTTTTCCGCTTTCTCTAGTACAATTTCTCGGAGATCACTTCCTTCGTAACCGCAGAGCTGGAGAAAGTAGTATTCGAGAATGCGCCTCATCACATTCAGAGCGGGAATCGTAGACTTAATGTCTCGAAGCTCGTCCCACAATGCAGCATAAGAGTTCTGTACCGGATTGTAGTTTTCTTCTTCAGTCGGCACCTCCTTACTCTGCCGCTTGCAGAGTTTAACGGTGGAAGTGTTGTCGTTCTTTCGGATCATGTAGAACGACGTACAATTATAATAGCCGACCTGTTGATAAGTGACTTCACGATGGAAATACACATTATGAGTCAGGATGAACAGCTGCTTGATGTAGTCACCTGGGACCTTCTGATTCAGATACTCAGTATTGTTTCGACAAACATTGATCATTTCACGGACAATGGCACTGACGAGGAACAAGGCTGTACTATCCATGCTAGATACCGGATCATCGATGACGACAATCTTTTCTTTCAGCTCCTCACCGGTCATACTGCCACGTACCTGATGATAGAAGTACAGGAATGCGATGAAGTTCCGCTCGCCCTCACTCAGGTTTTCAGCAACGGAACCGTCCTCGCGGATAACCTCGTACACATTCTCAACGCCTTCTTTGGCACGGATGCTAAAGCCTTGGAATCCAGAATCCTTCAGAATCTTATTGATGCTGTCAATAGCGGCCTCGGTGTTTGCATTGTGTTTATTGAGGTCGGAGATTTCTTTTGTCAAATCTCCAATTTCCTTTTTAAGATTCTTCCCGCGCTCGGTTACAACTTCAATTTCTTTCTGTAGGCGAGCGACCTCATCATGATAGCTCTTAATATCATCAGCAAGTACAGATGCAAGGTACTGCATAATCTTCGTTTTGCACTTAGTTTTGCTAGACCTCTTGGCAGAAATGACATCATTATTGGCCTTGATGATCTTGTTGATGTCATCAATCAGAGCGCCAATCTCAAGCAGGAGCGTATCGGTATCTTCAAGGGAAACTTTCTTTGAAGGCTCCTTAACTTTCTCTGCAATACGCTGGCGATTAATCTCAAAATTACTTTCCAGCAAGGCAATCTTTTCCTGATAGGCCTTTAGATCAATTGTAGGCATGACTTCGTTGGTGTTTGCCTGGAGAACCCGGACGATCTCAGCGGTTTCTCTCGCGTATATTGCTTGGAACTGACCGAGGTCACGGACGTCCTGTTGGTACTGAGCATCAAAGGTGGCGGCAATCTCGTCTTCAAAGTTTGCCGGTAGCTTCTGCTGGCAGTAAGGGCATTTCCCACCGGCGGCACCGGCATAATGGGTATGACCGTCACGGACCCAGTCGGATGCTGTGTCACCAAGAGCCTTCATGAATTTTGCAAAAGGCGTATCACTGCTACTGACAATCATCCTGTCGAGTAGGTCTTTTCCGGGAAGACTGCCGTAGGTGGTGGCAGCCGCTTTCTTAAACTCCGAATAAGCTCTGGCCGAATCATCAAAAGCTACATCGTACAGACGCTCCAGTTCCGCCAAATCGTGATCGATGGGGTTAGCTTCTTTAATAATGGCCTCGGCAAAATTCTTCTTTTGCTTCTTGCCATCCATGCACTTATCAAAGCGTTTTCGGATTATTGCTGTCTTAGTAAAGCAGGTGTCTTGAAACTGTGTAAGTGCAGATTCAAGACCCTCAGTTTTCTTTTTGTATTCATCAAGAGCTGCTAAACGTGCCTCAGATTTCTGTCTTTTCTCATCTGAAAGTTTATCAACTTTCTCTTTAGCTTCGATGTCTTCCTCCCCAAAGATAAAAACACCCTTGAGATCGCCGTAATTTGCAAAGTTGTTGTTAATAAAGTTCTGGTTATAAACGAGTACATCAAAATCAGCAGCTGATTTTCCGTCACCCCACACAACACCATCGTCTTCTTCTATGGCATAGGCAATAGAAGATTTTCCCGCTCCATTGTTGCCATAGAAGAAATTGACGAATGTAAGCTCATTAATGGGAACATTTGAAAAAGTTGCTCTATTGAGCGTAATATTTGTAATTGCAGAAGGAATTTTACGTTGCATTCATCACACCATCCTATCCCTCATTTTGATGTTCAGTCCTGAATTTTCCCTTTACGCACCCATTCATCAACTTCGGAGATTTTGAATTTATATCGTTTGCCAGCCCGGTAAACCGGGAGTTTTCCTTCTTTGATCCATGTACGGACTGTATCCTGGCTGATACTGAGATGCTCAGCGACATCTTCCAGATTAACCCACTTCTCAACCTGCATTTCTTCATATTCGCGACTCATCGTATGACCTCCATTTTATGCGTAACCATGAGCTTAGAGTTTAAATACTCTGTATCCGGCCTTTTCTAAAACCTCCACCAGATTGACTCGCTTAATCGCCCAATGCGTCCGGCTAAGTTCATTATAAGCCTTTGCGCCTCCAATGCAGAGATCCGCAGCGAGGTCTATCAAAACCTGTTGAGGTAATGTATTCAGTTTAGTGAAATATATTTTGATTCCGTTATCCTGCACCTTTATATCTGTTACATAACCGTAATAGGCCATGTGGTCAGGATCAGTCTTTGTAAAATAATGATTCTCGCTACAAAACAGTGCGGGAAAAGTCTTGACGATCTCAATTGCTTCCGGAGTGAGCGCAGCGCACTGTGCTTTCATCTCATCCGATGTACTTTCTGTCAAGGCTCGATTCTTTGGAACCATGAATGTTGCACCGTCATATTGCTCAGTTCCAAGGACAAAGAAATTAAAACAGTCATAGTTGAATGTGACACCTTGTCCAATGACAGTCCCGCTGGCTGGTTGAGTTCCCTGCATAATGAGCACAGTCTGATTCGTTGTAGCATCATAATGTTGAACATACGCAATCTGTGTACTCTCATTTCCATACTGATTCAGATTTGCCTGAATTGGTTGCTGCGGTTGGTTGGTTTTGGGGAGGCTTTGTCCCATCTTTGCAATCTGGGTGTCATCACTCATTTCATCAGTCCTCCTGCTTTTTGCTCCTGTAGTAATTCTCAATGTGACCTATCTGAGTCCCGTTGTTGCCATACTGATAGAAATTAAATACGAAGGGATTATTCACGGTCTGTTGAACCGGCTCAGCCTGCACATCTTCAGTGATGACCGTTTCAACTGGCTTGGAATCTGTTTCTGATTTCTCTACATCGTCTGCATAAAAGATCGTCAGATTATCAAGAATTCCCTCACCAATGTGAGCAGTGAATTTTCTCTGACCTCTACCAGCAGATGGACACCACATATCGTAGGTTTTTTTGCCTATGCCGTTATCCTTTCGATTTACAACTACATAATGCCAAACGCCAAGTAAGAATGACGGGAGGCACACTTCTTTAAGGTCGCCAAGTGCGGCCTTTTTCTTTTTTTCACCATTTGGCTCAATATAGAACTCGTCACTGGCTTTGATACTTTGATCTTGCTGAATCAGGTCGACAAGGGCTCGAACTAGATTGATATCCTTATGGATCGTCTTGTTCACATCGAGGAAGTCATTAACAAATTTGATCATTCCGTTTAGGGATGTTTGATAGTCGGTCTTCACGGTCATATCGAAAGCGGTTACAACCTGATCATCATCAAATGGAAAATAGGTGCTGGTCGAAGTTTCGCATCTCTTATAGTTGTTCACTATAGCCCTGAGTTTTTCCTTACCAGGATTTGTATAGGCGGGATTAATTACCTTAATGAGGCCTACCAGAACTTCTGGGTCAGATAGGCCGTCACTGTCGCCCTTGTAATGTTCTCTCGCATTCATTCGTTGCCGGAGGGCTTGCAGCACCAATGTGAAAAAGGTACCTCCACACAAGCAAGGATATTCGTTTGTCGTCACAGGTTGTTCCTCCAATTGACAGTTACTTAACATCAAAATGCAGTGGCAGTTTAGGATATACAACCCATAACAACCCCCACTAAAACACATTATATCTTAAAAAACTGAAATTACAATCCCAGCAATGAACTCGCTATGGCGAGAATATAATCGCTCTTTGCATTGCTGACCTTATAAACCCTATCAACTATGGAAGATGGCCTTACAAACGATTGAATATTGTATGTCCAACAAGGTCGAGGCCTAGATTTCTAAAAAGTTTTCTAATCCGGACATGGCCTGTCCGCTTTAACCTGTATGATTCGGCCATGGAGGTGAAAGGGGGTGAGAGTGTGAGGATCAACGACCGGCAGCAGCAGATCATCAATCTGCTGTGCCAGCGGCGGAGCGATACCGTTCAGAATCTGGCGGCGGAACTCGGCGTCTGCGAACGGACCATCCGCCGTGACATTGAAGAGCTCACACTCACCCACCCCCTTGAGACAGTCCGGGGCCGATATGGCGGTGGGGTAAAGATGGCCGACTGGTACTTCCGGGACCGGCCTAAACTATCCCCCAAGCAGACGGCCCTGCTCAAGCGACTAGCAGTTGGACTGCATGGCGAGGACCTGGATGAAATGAACCATATCCTGGCCCGTTTCGCTTCCTGAAGGAGCGCCCGCCGCTCCACGACACCTTGAAAAGTTCATACCAGCAGTACGGATAACCGCCTGAACAGTTGAGCGTCATGCAGCGCGCGCCATGACACCCAGGGC
>ERZ1643247.2833-NODE-2833-length-13067-cov-62.470719_pt1 | contig 13067 bp, 12 predicted proteins | sample MGYA00579264_ERZ1643247 | MGnify/ENA primary metagenome ERZ1643247 (study PRJEB29033, sample SAMEA4952262) | chicken gut metagenome | biome: Broiler Chicken; feature: Gastrointestinal Tract; material: Caecum | place: Ireland | collected 2018 | study: Broiler... | reverse complement strand
ATCAATCGGGCGGCTGCGTCCTCAACTTGACCGAGATTTCGGATGACGAGGACTTTGATTACGACGATCAGAATACAGACCTCTTTTCGGTGGGCAAGAAGGTGAAGATCGACCTTGCGGACATGGATCATGTGTCATGGAAGCGGGAACTGGAAAAGGATGCGGAAAACCTGGAACTGCTTTCCCTCATGATCGCTGATATAACGCCGGAACACGATACAAAATTGCAAACACTGCTTGAACTGATCCGAAAGAAAATAGAACAGCCGATCAATCCGGGCAACCGAAAGCTCCTTATCTTCACGGCGTTTTCCGATACCGCCGACTACCTGTACGCAAACGTAAGCAAGTTTGCAAAGGAAAAGTTTGGATTGGATTCGGCTGAGATTACGGGCGTTGTGGAAGGCAAGACGACCATTCCCAAGCTCCGCGCCGATCTCAATACGGTGCTCACCTGCTTTTCTCCGATCTCCAAAGGGAAGGCGACGCTGCTACCCGGGAAACCGGACGAAATCGATATCCTGATCGCGACAGACTGCATTTCTGAAGGTCAGAATTTACAGGACTGCGACTATTGCGTAAATTACGACATCCATTGGAACCCTGTCCGCATTATTCAGAGGTTCGGGCGTATCGACCGTATCGGCAGTAAGAACGACCGTATTCAGCTTGTCAACTTCTGGCCGGATATCGACCTCGACGAATATATCAACTTAAAGAGCCGCGTCGAGACCCGCATGAAGATATCCGTTTTGACCGCCACGGGCGATGACGACCTCATCAATGCCGAAGAAAAGGGCGACCTTGAATACCGCAGGGCGCAGCTTAAACGCTTGCAGGAGGAAGTCGTCGATATCGAGGATATGACGAATGGCATTTCAATCATGGATCTGGGGCTGAACGAGTTCCGCCTCGACCTTTTGGAATATATGAAACAACACGGCGATATCGAGACGGCGCCCAAAGGTCTGCATACCGTCGTCGGGCAAACGGAAGACGCACCCGCAGGCGTCATCTTCGTTCTTCGCAACATCAACGACAGCGTCAACATCGACGACCGCAACCGCATCCATCCCTTCTATATGGTCTATATCGGCGTGGACGGCGAGATCGTCTGCGATTATCTCAACCCCAAAAAGCTGCTGGATACCATGCGCCTTTTGTGCCGCGGCAAAAGCGAGCCGGTGATGGAACTTTGCCGAGCATTCAACGAGGAAACAGACGACGGGCGCAATATGGGCGCGGTCTCCGAACTGCTTTCCGAAGCCATCAATTCCATTATCGACGTAAAGGAAGAGAGCGACATCGACAGCCTGTTCAAAACCGGCGGCACGAGCGCGCTTTTATCGGCGGTGTCGGGGCTGGACGACTTTGAGCTGATCTGCTTTTTGGTGGTGAAGTAAGGAGGGCGCAATGTTTGGTTTTCCCGTATCGACCGAATTTAATAAGCGTATTCCCAAGCAGAAGTTTTACGAGAATATCGAGGTATCTCCCGCCGTAAAGCGCATTTTTGTGGAACAGATACACATCATCTATTGGCGCAATAAACTGGCGGCGGCGACGTTGAATTTAGCGGCGGGCGATGCCGTAACGGAGATAGAGATTTTTGAAGTAAAGCTCAACACACCGCAGCTCGACGAGGCAGTCTTGCGGCAGATAGACAAGGCGATCCCGTATCATATTCTCTTTGTTTTGACCTATGAAGGCAAGGCGCAGGCATGGATCGGCTATAAGGAAGCTTCTTCGGGCGGCAATGCCTTTAAGGTGAACCGTTATTATCATACCGACTGGATGCCCGAAAATGAACTGCAATTCATGCTCGGTGGGCTGAATATGGACGCCGTGTACGAAAGTTTGGTGCGGCAAATTGCCGGTGACAGGTTACAGGCAAGCGCCGGTGAAAGCTTGAAAAGTTCCGTTGCGCGCGACGAGGAGCAGCGGCGGCTTGAAAGGCAGATCGCCGCATTGGAAAACAAACTGCACAAAGAAAAACAGCTCAACCGCAAGATGGAACTGAATGCGGAATTAAAACTGCTAAAGAAACAACTAAACGATTGACAGAGGTAGAGATTGAATGCAACTAAAAGAACGGACGCTGCAAAAATTAAGGGAAATAATCAATGGAGATGGTACTGCGTATTATAAATCGGGCCCGATGTTGGTTGGTTTTTTCAATAGTCTGGGTGGCAACGACCATTATGGACAAGGCTTTCCATCTCGGTGGTTTTACACTGATGATAAGCTTAAAGGGATTAACGGAACACCTGAACTTGATAAATGTATTAAAAAGATATTTTCCGTCGAGGATCATATTGAGAACATTGAAGAATTAGATCAGAAGATTGCAGATTTCAATAAATATCTGGCATTTGATAAATGGCAAGTTGTCCGAGAAAACGATACAATTACTTTTAAGCGGCTGGACAAAGTTGTCGTTGCAGAACCCAAAAAAACGCCTGCCGATATAAAAGAAGATGATTTTCTTAAATTGACTTTTGATGTCAATGTTGATGCACTAAAATTAGACGTAAGCATAAGCGAGATAATAAAGCAGCGCCTTCATGAAACGGAATCATGCGTTAATCATGATGCGCCATTAGCGTCCATCTTCTTAATTGGGAGCATTTTAGAAGGCATACTGTTGGGAACAGCTTCTGCTTTTCCACGCCAGTTTAATCAAGCGCAATCTGCCCCAAAAGATAAAGATACCGGGAAGGTGAAAATCTTTCCAGAATGGACACTCAATAATATGATTGATGCTGCTGCCGAAATTGGGATTCTGAAACAAGATGTCAAGAAATTCAGTCATGCAGTTAAAGACTTTAGAAATTATATCCATCCATACCAGCAGATGTCCTCTCAGTTTTCACCGGACAAACATACTGCCTTAATCTGTTTTCAGGTATTAAAAGCCGCTATATACCAAATAGGTGATTATAGAAAATCTTCTGCTGCAAAGTAATAGGAGGCAATACATAATGGACAAAATGAAATTTGAAACGCCGGATATGACGGCAGGGAATGTTGAAAAGATCGCGGAATTGTTTCCGAATTGCGTGACCGAGATGCGGGACGAAAATGGAAAAGTAAGGCGCGGGATCAATTTTGAAGTGCTCAAACAGATGCTTTCTTCCGACGTAGTGGATGGCGACGAGTGCTACGAGTTCACTTGGGTAGGCAAAAAGGCCTCTATTGCGGAGGCGAACAGGCCCATCCGCAAGACGCTGCGTCCTTGCCCCGAAGAAAGCAAAAATTGGGATACAACTGAAAATCTGTATATCGAAGGCGACAATTTGGAAGTTCTCAAATTGTTACAAGAGAGTTATCTCGGAAAAGTAAAGATGATTTACATCGATCCGCCATACAATACGGGCAATGACTTTATCTATGCCGATGATTTTATGCGCTCACAGCAAGAGGAAAACGAGCAGATGGGGATGTACGACGAGGACGAAAACCGTCTGTTCAAAAATACCGACTCTAACGGGCGGTTCCATTCCGACTGGTGCAGCATGATGTATCCGCGGTTGATGCTGGCGAGGAATTTGCTTTCGGACGACGGCGTGATTTTTATTAGTATTGATGATAATGAAGTTGAAAACATTAAAAAAATATGTGACGAAATTTTCGGAAGTAGCAATTTTATAGGACAGTGGAATTGGTATAAGAGTGCAACACCACCTAATCTTTCTTATAAGATTAAAAAAAATGTTGAATATATTTTGTGTTATGAAAAGTCTAAGGACAGTATACGATATAAAGGTCTACAAAAAGAGAGTCCTAGCAATGATCCATTTACAAAACCGCAAAATCAATTAAAAATACTGACATTTCCTCCACACTCTATTAAGACTTCATTGGAGGACGGTATATATAAAAAAGGTATTTATGGTACAAATAAATTCCCTAATGAAATGTTAAAAGATTTGATAATAAGGAATGGTACCAATATAAATGAAGTATCTTTTAAAAATAGATTTATCTGGATTCAAGACACATTAGATGAAAATATAAAACAAGGAATAAATATTTTTTTAAGTAAATCATTAGTGTTATCATATAAAAGGAGAAATTATTTGCCTGAATGTCCTCCTAATTTAATCGATAAAACAGTTAATGTTGATACTACGGAGCAAGCAGGTAAAAATTTAGTTAAGTTGTTTGATAATGTTAATGTATTTGATTATCCAAAAGCTGTTAGCTTGCTTAAATATATTATTGATTTTAAGGTTGAAGTAAACGATATCATCCTCGACTTCTTCTCCGGCTCTGCCACCACTGCCCACGCCGTGATGCAGCTCAATGCCGAGGACAATGGACACCGCAAGTTTATCATGGTGCAACTTCCCGAGCCCTGCGACGAACAGAGCGAAGCCTATAAAGCGGGATATAAAAACATCTGTGAGATCGGCAAAGAGCGTATCCGCCGCGCGGGCGAAAAAATCAAGGCGGAAAACGGCTTGACGGCGCAAAACCTCGACATCGGCTTCCGCGTTTTGAAGCTCGCCGACAGTAATATGAAGGACGTTTACTATGCGGCGGACGATTACAAACAGGCAGATCTGTTGGATATGGTCTCCAACATCAAGGACGACCGCACCGATTTAGACCTGCTGTTCGGCTGCCTGATCGACTGGGGCTTGCCGCTCTCCATGCCCTATACTTCGGAACAAATCGAGGGCTGCACCGTACATACCTATAACGACGGCGACCTCATCGCCTGCTTCGATGCAAATATCCCCGAAAGCGTCGTCAAAGAGATCGCAAGCCGCAAACCGCTTCGGGCGGTGTTCCGCGATTCGAGCTTTGCAAGCAGCCCCGCCAAGATCAACGTATTCGAGATCTTCAAGCTGTACATGCCGGAGGATGCGGACGACATTTCCAAGCGTGTCAGGGTTATCTGAGGGACAGCGCCATGTTAAAACTTCAATTCAAGCACCAAAAATTCCAGGCGGATGCGGCAAAAGCCGTTGTAGACGTGTTTGCAGGGCAGCCATACCTCACGCCTACCTACCTTATGGACAGGGGTACCGGGTATCAGCAGTCTATCACGGACGAAGAGGACTTTACAGGCTGGCGCAACGAGCGCATCGTGCCGGAGCTAACCGACAAAATCATTTTAGAGCATCTGCAAAAGGTGCAGCGGGCAAATCAGATCAAGCCTTCCGACAAGCTGGAAGGGCATTACAACCTGACCATCGAGATGGAGACGGGCGTCGGAAAGACGTACACCTACATCAAGACCATGTACGAGCTGAACAAGCACTACGGCTGGAGCAAGTTTATCGTGGTCGTACCGAGCATCGCCATCCGCGAGGGCGTGTATAAGTCCTTTCAGGTGACGCAGGAGCATTTTGCCGAGGAATACGGAAAGAAGATACGCTTTTTTATCTATAACTCCTCGCAGTTGACGGAAATCGACCGCTTTGCCTCCGATAGTTCCATCAATGTGATGATCATCAATTCACAGGCATTCAACGCCAAAGGCAAAGATGCGCGGCGCATTTATATGAAGCTGGATGAGTTCCGTTCCCGCCGCCCCATAGAGATTATTGCCAAAACAAACCCGATTCTCATTATCGACGAGCCGCAATCGGTCGAAGGGGTGCAGACAAAAGAGCGGCTGAAAGAGTTTCATCCGCTTTTAACGCTGCGCTATTCCGCCACACACAAGGCGGACAGCATTTACAATATGGTCTATCGGCTGGACGCGATGGAGGCGTACAACAAGCGACTTGTCAAAAAAATCGCCGTCAAGGGCATCACCGAATCGGGCAGTACGGCGACGGAAGGATATGTCTATCTGGAAGGCATCAATCTTTCCAAAGCCGATCCTACGGCGACGATACAGTTCGACTATAAAGGCGCGGCGGGTATTCGCAAAAAGACGGCGAAGGTTGGTATCGGATTTAATCTTTACGACAATTCCGGCAATTTAGACGAGTATAAAAACGGATTTGTTGTAAAGTTTATCGACGGGCGGGATAACTCGGTAGAGTTCCTAAACGGTATCAAAATTTTTGCAGGGGATGTCGTCGGAAAAGTCAGCGAGGAACAGCTGCGCCGCATTCAGATCCGTGAAACGATTCTCTCGCATATCGAACGAGAGCGGCAGCTCTTCCATAAGGGCATTAAGGTTTTGAGCCTGTTTTTCATCGACGAAGTCGCAAAATACAAGCAGTACGATGAGGCGGGCAATCCTTATAATGGTATCTATCTGACGGACAAATATTATGGCGATAAGGCAAACGGAGAGATCAAAGTCGCCGAAGAAGTTGCCGACAGCCGTGACGCCATTATCAATATTCTGGATTCCGTTTACGACAGCCGCGCCATGCAGCCCGAAAATGCACGCAGTGCAAATGTCGAGTTGCAGGTCGATCCCGAAAAGTTGGCGATGCCGGAGTTCAAAGCATTGTGGAAGCGGATCAGTCCGAAGTCTGTTTATGTAGTAGATTTTGATACCGATGAGCTTGTCAAAAAATCGATTGACGCAATCAATCTGAAACTTCATGTGCCAAAGGTGTTTTTTAAGGTTGAAACAGGCACGATGGAGGAAATCAAGTCGAAAGACGAGTTGTTGGAGGGAAGTGCTTTCTCGAAGTCAAAATCTTCTACTTATGATAGCGGCAGACGAATCCATACAAACAGTAGCGTAAAATATGACCTCGTCGGGAAAATCGTCAGTGAAACAGGATTAACGAGAAAAGCCGTCGTGGATATTTTGGTTGGTATTGATAAGACTGTTTTTGAGCAGTTTTCATACAATCCGGAAGAGTTTATCATCAAAGCCTCCGATTTGATCAATGACGAAAAAGCAACGGCGATCGTGCAGCATATCACTTATAATATGCTTGATGAGCGCTATGATACAGATATCTTTACCGAGCCTACAATTAAGGGACGGCTGGGTGTCAATGCCATGAAGGCACAGCTCCATTTGTATGACCATATCGTCTACGACTCTACCAACGAGCACGATTTTGCCGCGGAGCTGGATACGAATACAAGCGTTGCCGTGTATGTGAAGCTTCCCGACAGCTTTTATATTGCAACTCCCGTCGGGCGCTACAATCCCGATTGGGCAATCGCATTTTACGAGGGGACGGTAAAGCATATCTATTTTGTCGCCGAAACAAAAGGCTCAATGTCTTCGTTGCAGCTTCGCGACATTGAAAAAGCAAAGATCCACTGCGCGCGGGAACACTTCAAAGCGATCAGCAGCGGCAATGTCGTCTATGACGTCGTCGACAGTTATCAGGCGCTGTTGGATCGGGTAATGAAGTAAAGTAAAGGCCACTGCCGATTCGTATAGTGTCGGCGGCGGCTTTTACTATTGTTGCCTTATGGATATATTTATCAACAGCGGATTGATTTAACCACTTCTTTTATGCTATACTAAACTCATGCAAAAGGGATATCGCATTTTATCTGTCGAAGCGGCGGATATTTATAAGGCCGAACGGGAAAACAGCGCCGCGGTCGGGTACAAGTTACCCGAAAGGAACAGCGACGCCTGTTTTCGGCTGTTTAAGGTGTTCTTGGACAACTCTTTGGACAGCGCGGCGCTGGAAAAAACCTATACGCGCGTCTGCCGCAAGAAGTTCTCCTTTGCGGATAAGTACGGCAACGCTTATACCCTTGCCGTCATCAACGTCAAATTCAATTATGTGTATAAGCCCGAAGGCGGCAAGACCGTCAACCTCAAAGCCCTGCGCGAACATTTTTACACGAACGGCTTTTGCGTAAACGGCGTGCATTATGTAAGATACAAGCGCAGCGCATGGGCAGGCGCTTGCCTTCCAACGCAAACAACGTCTTTGAAAATTTTAATTTGCCGTCGCGGCGATTGATTTTGTACTGCCCTGCGTAAGCCGCGCTGCCGCTCACATACATCGCTTTTTCAGGTGATTGCTTCATATAACTCATGGGTAAAACTCTTTTTTTATTCCAAGGCGGCCGTGCCCTTGGCTGCTTCGGCTTTTTGGTAGATCTCCGAACGTTTCGAATTCCTCCATTGTAAAGCCGCTTTAGCCGTGATCGCAACGCCGCTTGACAGATTTTTTTGGCGAAAAGAAATGCTCTAAATTTTTATATTATAGATGTAAGATAGGCCGCGCAGTTGCACGGCCGGGTTCCTTATGTTATAAAAAAGTTAAAATAGTATAATGGGCATCTAAGCGATCTGCGATATTGGCGGTACGATGTTGAGCTAAAGTCAGTGTGCCTGCCGAAATAACTAAGAGTGTCTTTGATAAAGTTGAGGCATGCGTTAGTGATGATTGATATGAATGAATTTAAAGGGCTATTCTTGAAAAAAATCGGTAAAGGTTTTTCCAAAATATAAAGCTAAGCTTTCGATCGTGGAGATCTTATTGATACCATTGTTGATCCAACGGTTGACAACGCGAACATCGGTTCCGTAATCAAAAGCAAATTCTTCTTGCGTCATGTTTTCCATTTTTAAAAAAGTGCGCAAATTTTTACCGGCCAACAGAGAGTAGCGATTATTATACTCCATAATCATCCCCCGCGTTTCGGTGTGACAGTTTATGCCTGGCGATCATGCGGTCGATAAATTCTCTGCTGCCCATATCGACCGCGGGTCGAGGGACGACAAGGCCTCCCTGATTTGGCGCACGGCAGAGTTTGGCTAATTTTGAAAAATATTCTGCGTCGTTTCCGATCTCTTCCTGCGTTTTGGGGATGTATGCAGATTTTAAGGCATAGGCGGGCGTATCTTTTTCGAGGCACATGTCGATTTCATTTTGAGACGGGATCTTGCCGGTTTGCCTGCAATTTTCCCAAAGCTCATCGAATGCGGAAGGCGTATCGAACAAGATACCTTGTTCAAATTCTTCCTCCATGAGTTCTTCTAATTCTTCATCGCTTAAACCGGCATATGGATGGGGCGGATCTCCCGACCAATTATAGGTGACGAAAAAGTTGGTGCAGTCTCTATAATAATTCAACATATTCTGCTTACTTGTCTGGAAAATTTTGATGTATTTTTGCGCCAGGGAAGGATCGTCTGCAAATTGCTTGCAGCACCAGGGGCAAAAATTAGAAAATGTGTCAAGTTTTACATAGCTGAAAAAATCATTGCTGCCTTTGCTTAACCTCGCCCGAACACTTTTGAACAGCAATATCCATTGATTTTCCTCCTATATCTCAATTAAAACAGACTTCTTGCAGACGCCTTTGAATCTTGGTTCAAGGCCTTTTTTATTATTGCCTTTGTGGGAATAGACTTCAACGGAGGCTTCCGTTGTAAAAATGAGAGAACCCCGAAGGCTTTCACCTTCAGGGTTCTCGGGCTTATCGTCTATTCTTCGTTTTGGTTTCGGCGGCGTGCCTGTGTAGTTCAGTATCAGCTCTATGCGGTCTTCGTGGATATACACCTTATCGACAAGCAAGTCTATCATCATTTCAGGCTCTTGCTTTACGGCTTCTTTGAGATAGTCTGCGATGGTTTTCTTGTCCAAGACGACCTGCTCCTGCATACGCTCGAAGATTAGCTTTTCTTGCAACTCACGGCGCGTTGCTTCAAGTTCTTGCAGGCGTTCTTTGGTCGTGTCGGTTATGATGCCTTGTTCAATGGCTTTGAGAATGTTGTTGATGGCTTTGTTGATCTGCGCCAATTCCTTCTCCAACAGCTTGACGGGGTTCTCTCCGAGCAGTTTCGCGTTGTGCTGCCTGTATATCTCGTCTACGACCAAAGTAAGGTTTGCACCTGTCAAGGTGTTTTGCAGGGCTTGAAGAACGATATTGTCCAGCAGGTCTTTCTGTATGAACTTTGCCGTGCAGTTCTTCTTGCCTATGGCGTTCCAGCATTTGTAGTATTTGGACACGCGCCCTGACTTGGATGTACCGCTGTAAGAAGTCATCCTCGTGCCGCATTGTCCGCAATATACGCGCTTGCGCAAAAGGTAAGAGTAGTCGGGGACATGGTTGCCGTAGCGGTTGGCGTCAATTCTTTGCTTGCAACGCTCGAAGAGTTCCGGCTCTATGATGCGAGGGTAGATGTTGTCGTAAACTTCTCCGTGCAGTTCGTATCTGCCCGTGTACTTCTCGGCGTGCAGTATCACATAGATATTGGCGGAGCTGAACGGCTTGCCTCGGTAGAGGATACCACGCTCGGCGAAGCTGATGGCAATCTCGTTTCCGCGCTCACCGGCAGCGTATCTTTCAAAGATCTCCTTGACGACGGGGCCTTCCTCTTCGTGGATATACACTTTCTTATTCTCTGTGTAGTAGCCGTAGTTGAGTCTGCCCGCGCAGTGTAAACCTTTCAAGCGAGTTTCCCTTTGTCCGCGTCTGGTCTTTTGGGAGAGTTCCTCGCTGTAGTATTGGTTCATGCCTTCCAAACAACAAAATGGACATAAAGTTGTTCGGAGGGGTTGTTGTGTGTAAGGGCTACAAAATGCTATCGATGTCGATCTTGTAATATATATGGACTTCTTGCGGTTTGCCCGTGACTGTTTCTTTGCCGCCGATGACAAGTTTCTCGAATAGCTCCAGACAGAGCTCTCTTGTCAGTTCGGGGGCATTGATGTGTTTTTTCATTCGCCGTATAAACTCGTCCACGTCGGTTGCCGCTCGCTGCTTTTCTTCAAGTCCTTGCGTAAGATAAGAAATCCGTTCTTTCAATTCCGTTTGCTCGGCGGTGTACTTGTCGATCAACTGCAAGCACACCTTTTCGGGGATCTTGCCTGCGACCTTTTCTTCGAACGCCGCGCTTATGAGCTTATCGAGTTCTGCAACGCGCCGTTCCGTTCGCTTGAGTTCTCTTTTGACGTCGGCTTGGTTTTTGTCCGCGAGCCTTGCGGTATGTTCCAGAAACTTCCGCCTGAATTCCCGTTCGTCGGCAACGATTTTTTGCGCTTTGTCTCTCACATCGTTCAAGACGATCTTCTCTAATACCGGAACGGTGATGAAATGACTGAAGCAGGCAGACGAGCCGCAGCGCGAACGTGTTCCGCAGTTGAAGTTGAAATAGGGAATGTCTTTCGGCATATTCCAACCCAACCGCATTTTTGCGCCGCAGTCGGCACAGTACAGCAGCCCCGAAAGCGGATGCATATAGCCGCGTTTCGTATGTTTGCCGTGACTGACGGAAGACTCTACCTCTTTCACTCTGTCCCATAACTCTTTGGAGATGATCGGCTCATGCGCGTTTTCGATCACGATCCAATCTTCCTTCGGCCGCCGTTGCCACTTATGATTCTTGTAGGAAACGGTGGTAGTCCTGTGCTGTGCCAGAGTACCGATATAAGCCGGATTATCCAAGAGCGTGCGGAGAACGGAAGTGTTCCATAGGTGCAGCGAAGCGGGTACGGTCGTAACGCCCGTCTTTGACAGCCTGTAATCGTTGGGTGTCAATATGTTTTCGGCATTCAGGATATCCGCGATCTTTCTCGGCGTCAATCCTTGCGCCCGCATTTCGAATATCCGCCTTACGATCGGCGCGACTTCTTCGTTTACTTGTAAGGTGCGTTTTTCGTCCGTTCCGAGCGTGTACCCGTATGGAGCATGTGACATTCCGTTTTTGCCCTTCTTTGCGTTTTGGATGCGCACGGCGCGCAGTTTCTTGCTCGTAGCGGCAGCCCACCATTCGTTGAATACGTTTGTGATGGGCATCATATCCATGGCGGCGGTGTCTTTGTTCTCGGTATCGATGTTGTCTGATAAGGCGATAAACCGGATGCCGAAAGCGGGAAACACATAATCGAGATACTGTCCGACCATAATGTAGTTCCTGCCGAAGCGGCTCATGTCCTTTACAAGCACGGTATTGATGACGCCTTGCTTGGCGTCGTCCAAGAGCCGTTTTACGCCGGGACGGTCGAATGTCGTTCCCGAAATGCCGTCGTCCACATATATATCGTAAAGCGTGAAGCCTTGCTTTTCTATGTATTCGTTCAGGATCGCCTTCTGGTTCTCGATGGACAGCGATTCGCCCGTGCGTTCGTCGTCGCGGGAAAGTCTTACATACATGCCGACGATGTAGTCTTTGTTGTTTTGCTTCGATGTCATTTCTTTTACTCCTCTGAATCGAAGCGGCTTTTTATTCGGTGTGCTTTTATTATACGGCAAAACACACAAAACATCAAGCCGCCCGTGCGGTCAGTCTGTCGGGTGATCCGTTTCTGCAAGCGTTTGTCTGAAAGCGTGATCGCAGATGATTTTTTTGAAATCCTTCTTGCCTGCATAATGACTGACAACGATATATCTTTTGCCGCCTATGAGTTCTTCACGGACGGTTATCCTTTCTTTTCTCGAACAGTTCGATTGCATTTTTAACTCCTTTCAAATTGCTTTGTCGGGAATGAAAAACGCAGTCTTGCTGTCGGAATAAGAGCGCACCGGTTCTTATTCGTTTCTCATTCTTTGTTGCGGTTGTTTGTCGGATTCTCGCTTTGCAACGTCTATGTAAAGCCCGAGTAGATTAGTTTCTGCATGGCAGTTTCCTCATTTTGCGGATAGGTTGTACTTGTCGGAATTTCCGACAGGTTGACCCTCGCTTTCTCCTTTCGTGGAGAGGGTACACTCCAAAGAGGCAAGGTTTCTTGCCACTTTGAAAAAGTTTTTCGTTTGTTTTTCCACATGGTACCCGTCAAATAGGAAGGCTATTTTCCTATTTGAAAAGATTTTTGAAAAAGTTATGCACAGATAGGACATGGGACTTTTTCGCTGTTATCCGTATATGGCGGCATACCTCGCGCGCATTTTCTCGAAGTATTCGTACACCGTGCTTACCGCTCTTGAAAGCTGTTTCGCTATCTCGGGATAGCTCAAGCCGGACATGCGGTAATCGAGTGCAAGACTCATATTTTCAGTGAGGTTCAGGGAAGCCGCGATCTCGTCTGCGCGTGAGAAGTCCTGTTCCTCGTCTGTTTGATATTCATATACGAGTTCAGGTTCTTCTTTCGTGAATTCAAAGCATTGACATCTGCAAAAGGCTCTGTGGCCTCTTGCCAGCATTCTCGTGACAATGCGATAGCATTCTATTTTTATCGTTCTCGGCTTGCCTTTTTTGGAGATATACAGGACGTCGTCCAAATACT
>ERZ1643247.2831-NODE-2831-length-13077-cov-3.865305_pt1 | contig 13077 bp, 9 predicted proteins | sample MGYA00579264_ERZ1643247 | MGnify/ENA primary metagenome ERZ1643247 (study PRJEB29033, sample SAMEA4952262) | chicken gut metagenome | biome: Broiler Chicken; feature: Gastrointestinal Tract; material: Caecum | place: Ireland | collected 2018 | study: Broiler... | reverse complement strand
GCCCTGATTGTGCTGATGGCCCAGATCGGAAGCTTTGTACCGGCGGACAGCGCCAAAATCGGCGTGGTGGACCGGATTTTTACCCGTGTGGGAGCCTCTGACGACCTGGCCAGCGGGCAGAGTACCTTCATGGTGGAGATGACGGAGGTGGCCAACATTCTCCGGAACGCAACCTCCGACAGCCTGCTGATCCTGGATGAGATCGGACGGGGAACCAGTACCTTTGACGGCCTTTCCATCGCGTGGGCGGTGATTGAGCATATTGCGGATACGAAAATTCTGGGGGCCAAGACGCTCTTTGCCACCCATTATCACGAACTGACGGAGCTGGAGGGCAAGCTGCCCGGCGTTCACAATTACTGCATCGCCGTCAAGGAAAAGGGTGACGATATCGTGTTTCTGCGGAAAATCGTCAAGGGCGGCGCAGATAAGAGCTACGGCATCCAGGTGGCCAGGCTGGCCGGCGTGCCGGAATCGGTGCTTTCCAGGGCCAGGGAGCTGGTGGAGGAGCTGTCGGATGCGGATATTACGGCAGCCGTCAAGGATCTGGCCGGAACGAAAAAGAAAAAGCCGAAGGCGGCTCATTATGATGAGGTAGACATGAAGCAGATGTCCCTGTTTGATACGGTTAAGGATAACGATATTATTGACGAACTCTCGGGGCTGGATATTTCCAACATGACGCCTCTGGAGGCTCTGAACACACTGAACCGCCTTCAGAACAAGATCAGAAACCGGTGGTAAAACTATGAGAAAAATAGAAATACTGGATCAGAAAACAATTGATAAAATCGCTGCCGGAGAGGTTGTGGAGCGTCCGGCCTCCGTGGTCAAGGAGCTGGTGGAAAACGCCATGGATGCCGGAGCCACTGCCGTCACCGTAGAGATAAAGGACGGAGGCACTTCCTTTATCCGAATTACAGACAACGGCTGCGGCATCCCGGCAGATCAGGTCCGTATGGCCTTCCTGCGCCATGCTACCAGCAAGATCCGGAGTGTGGAGGATCTGGTACAGATCGCCTCTCTGGGCTTCCGGGGTGAGGCGCTCTCCAGCATCGCCGCTGTATCACAGGTTGAGCTGATCACTAAAACGCCGGAGGCTCTGACTGGAATCCGATACCGCATTGAAGGCGGCGCGGAGAAAGAGCTGGAAGAGATCGGTGCGCCTTCGGGCACTACCTTCCTGGTCCACCATCTGTTTTACAACACGCCGGCCCGGGCCAAATTCCTGAAATCCGCCGCTGCGGAAGGCAACAGCGTCAGCAGCGTAGTGGAGCAGCTGGCGCTCTCGCATCCGGATATTTCTTTTAAATACATTCAGAACGGGCAGAATAAGCTGTATACCAGCGGGAACGGTAATCTTAAAGAAATTATCTACCAGATCTACGGACGGGAGCTGACAAGAGAGCTGGTTCCCGTGGAGGCTGAAACAGAACTGCTGTCTATCCGGGGATTTATCGGAAACCCTTCTGTGGCCAGAGGAAACAGGAATTTTGAAAATTATTTCGTCAATGGCAGATACGTGAAAAGCAGGCTGCTTGCCAGAGCCATAGAGGACGGCTACCACGGCTTTATGATGCAGCACCGATATCCGTTTACGCTTCTTTATCTGGAAATCGACGGGGAAAAGGTGGATGTAAACGTGCATCCGTCTAAAATGGAGCTGCGTTTTTCCAGCCAGGAGGAAATCTATCATCAGCTGTGTCTGACTATACAGAATGCCCTGCTGGAACGTGAGAGGATTCCGCAGGTATCTCTGGATACAGGAAAAAAGGAACCTGATTCCGCAGAGAAGAAAGAAAAAGAGGAAAGGCGAAGCCTGAAGGCGCCGGAGCCCTTCGAACAGCGGCGGCGAAACCTGGCTTCTGCAGTGCCGCAGATGCCGGGCAGGACGCAGATGCAGACGCCGCCCCTTCTTCGGGAGGAGCCTGCCGTATATGGCATGGAGGAGGCGAAAGCCCGGCCTGTTCCGGCGGCGGCAAAATCAGAACAGATGCGGGTACCGGAAGCAGCGCACGCTCCGCAGCCGGAGACGAAGACGATGGCAGAAAACGCAGCACTGAAACCGGAAGAGAATCAGACGTCTGATACCGTAATAGCGGGAGAGCAGACAGAACTGTTTGACGGGAGGCTGCTCTCCGTCCAGGCCAGGGACCGGCACCGGATTATCGGTCAGATTTTTGACACCTACTGGCTGGTGGAGTACAGGGACGCGCTCTATATCATCGATCAGCATGCGGCTCATGAAAAAGTACTGTTTGAACGGATGATGCGGGAATACAGTTCAAGGCAGGTGACTTCGCAGATGCTGTGTCCGCCTCTGGTGGTGAGCCTCACAGACCGGGAGGCAGAGCTTCTGAAAAAGCATATGGAGATATTCCGGAAATCCGGCTTTGAAATTGAGGAATTCGGCGGACGGGAATACAAGCTCTGTGCCGTTCCGGCCAACCTGTATCAGGTCGCGGCCGGGCAGCTTTTTGTGGAAATTCTGGACGGACTTGAGGATTTCGGAGGACAGACGCCGGAGCTGATTCAGGAACGTCTGGCTTCCATGGCCTGTAAGGCGGCAGTTAAGGGGAATCAGTCCATGTCAGCGGTGGAGGCCGAGAAGCTTATTGACGAGCTTCTGACTCTGGAAAATCCATATAACTGTCCTCATGGAAGACCGACCATCGTTTCCATGACCAGATATGAAATGGATAAAAAATTCAAAAGAATCGTATAGGTGAGTATATTGAAAAAACCGTGTATCGTACTGTCCGGACCTACGGCCGTGGGGAAAACCCGTCTGTCCATACGTCTTGCGAAGGCGCTGAACGGCTCCGTGATTTCGGCGGATTCCATGCAGGTCTACAGGGGGATGGACATTGGTTCGGCAAAAATCCGGCCGGAGGAAATGGAAGGTATTCCTCATTACCTTATTGACGTGCTGGAGCCGGAAGAAGAATTTAATGTGGTCCGCTTCCAGCAGATGGCGGAAGCGGCCATGGAAGAAATATACCGGGCGGGGCGGCTTCCCATCGTGGTGGGCGGTACCGGCTTTTATATACAGGCCCTTTTAAAGGGCGTGGATTTTACCGAAACAGAAGGAAACTCTGAGCTCCGGAGAAGGCTGGAGAAGCTGGCTGAGGAAAAGGGCGGAGAATATCTGCACCGGCTGCTGGCCGAAAAAGATCCTTTATCGGCGGAGGCCATCCATCCCAACAACGTCCGGCGTGTGATCCGCGCTCTGGAATATTATGAGGAAACGGGTTCGCCCATTTCCGTCCACAACGCGGCCTGGAGAGACCGGGAATCTGCCTACTGCTGCGCCTGGTTTGTGCTGAATGACGACAGGGAAAGACTCTATGAACGGATTGACCGCCGTGTAGACGAGATGATGAGCCAGGGACTCTTGGAGGAAGTGACGAAACTGCATGGAAGAGGTCTTACAGAGGAGCACGGCTCCATGAAAGGCCTTGGATACAAAGAGCTGCTGTGTTTCCTGGAGGGGGAAATTTCTCTGGATGAGGCGGTGCGTATTATCAAAAGAGACACCAGGCACTTTGCCAAACGGCAGATTACCTGGTTTAAGCGGGAGAAGGACGTGATCTGGCTGAATCTGCCGGATTTTCAATATGATGAACAGGCCGTTCTGGAATATATGCTATCCAGATGGCAGAGTAAGCTGGGAGAGGAAGAGAAAAAAGATGAACAGTGACCATAGTAAAACAACCGTTTTAAATCACATGCTGCTGGATGGTGTCTATGAAAGCATCGGTATCAGCAGAAATGTCCGGAAATACGGGGAGGAAATACTGAAAGGGCTGAAGGAGCGTTTTGACCGGATTGACGAAACGGCTGAATACAATCAGCTGAAGGTTATCCGCGCCATGCAGGAAAACAGAGTCAGCGAGGCATGCCTCTACGCTTCAAGCGGCTATGGCTACAATGATATCGGAAGGGATACTCTGGAAAAGGTCTACGCATCTGTATTCCGCACTGAAGACGCGCTGGTGCGCCCCCAGATCACCTGTGGCACCCATGCGTTAGCCGTGGCACTGGCCGGGAATCTCCGGCCCGGAGACGAGCTCCTTTCTCCTGTGGGAAAGCCCTACGATACGCTGGAGGAGGTTATCGGCATCCGTCCCTCCAACGGTTCCCTGGCGGAGTACGGCGTAACCTACCGCCAGGTGGATCTGCTGCCGGACGGCTCCTTTGATTATGAAGGCATCCGTAACGCAGTCACAGACAAAACGCGGATGGTGACGATTCAGCGCTCCAAGGGTTATCAGACCCGCCCCACTCTGTCTGTGAAACGGATCGGAGAGCTGATCGCTTTTCTGAAAAGTATCAGGCCCGACCTGATCTGCATGGTGGACAATTGCTACGGAGAATTTGTAGAGCCTGCGGAGCCTTCGGAAGCGGGCGCAGATCTGATCGTCGGCTCACTGATTAAAAATCCCGGCGGCGGCCTGGCTCCTGCCGGCGGGTATATCGCCGGAAAACGGCAGTATGTGGAGAACGTGGCCTACCGGCTGACTTCCCCGGGACTCGGCAAGGAGGTGGGCGCTTCTCTCGGTGTGAATCAGTCCTTCTATCAGGGCTTTTTCCTGGCGCCGTATGTGACAGCTTCCGCTCTGAAGGGGGCCATTTTTGCCGCCAATGTCTATGAGCGGCTGGGCTTTCCGGTCCTTCCCAATGGTACGGAGAGCCGGCATGACATTATCCAGGCAGTTACTCTGGGCAGCCCCGAGGCGGTCATCGCTTTCTGCCGGGGTATCCAGGCGGCCGCTCCTGTGGACAGCCACGTGGCGCCGGAGCCCTGGGCTATGCCGGGGTATGATTCCGACGTCATTATGGCGGCAGGCGCTTTCGTACAGGGATCTTCCATTGAGCTGAGCGCCGACGGCCCCATCAAGCCGCCCTATGCCGTCTATTTTCAGGGAGGCCTTACCTGGGCCCACGCGAAGCTGGGAATTCTCATGAGCCTGCAGAAGCTGGTGGATGCGGGTCTTGCGTCTCTGCCTGCTGCGGCGGGGGACGGAGAGGGCAGTCCGGCTTAAGGCGGGAGGGCGGTTCCCGCATTCTTTGTCCTTCAGAAAGGAGAGCGTATGAGCAAACGTGTGGTAATTATAGGCGGAGGCGCATCCGGCCTGATGGCCGCTGTCCAGGCAGCCAGATGCGGCGCCGCAGTGACGGTCCTGGAAGCCAATGAAAAGCCGGGGAAAAAGCTGCTGGCCACCGGAAACGGCAGATGCAACCTGACGAATCTGACTCAGGAGAGGGGCTGCTACAGGGGCGGGGACTGGGCGTTTACCGAAAAGATCCTGGAACAGTTTCCCGTTTCCGCGGCAATTTCTTTTTTCTCGTCCCTGGGGATTTATACGAAAAACCGGAACGGCTGGATCTATCCCAACAGCGACCAGGCTTCCTCTGTGCTTCAGGTGCTTCTTCTGGAGGCGGCCAGCCGGAAGGTCAAGCTAAAAACCAGAGAAAAGGTCGTATCGGTGAAAAAGAAGGATTCTTTTTTTGTGACAGAGACAGACACCTGGCATTATGAATCGGATGCGGTGATCGTGGCCTGCGGGAGCCCGGCTTCGGCCATCGAGGGCGCTTCGGATACCGCGGCAGATATTGCAGGCAGTTTCGGCCACCGGTTCATCCCGTTCCGTCCTGCGCTTGTGCCTTTGAAATGCCAGGGAAGCTGGTTTTCCAAATGGGCAGGCGTCCGGGTGCAGGCCTCGGCCACGCTGATTCTGGCCGGTGAGCGAGCCCGGACGGAAACCGGAGAAGTACAGCTGACAGACTACGGCATTTCCGGAATACCGGTTTTTCAGCTGAGCCGTTATGCAGTCCGCGCCCTGGAGGAGGGCTGCAGTGTGATGGTCAGCCTTGATTTTCTGCCCGGCTATGAGAGGGAGAGCCTGTACAGCTATCTGGAATGGCGGATGGAGCAGTGTCCCTATAAAACTCTGCAGCAGTCCCTGATCGGCCTGATTCCTGACCGCCTGATCCCGCTGGCGGCTCCGGCAGAGGCAGACCTCTTCCGTGTGGCGGAATTCCTTAAGGATTTTCCGGTTATTATCAGAGGGGCGGCTTCCATGGCCCAGGCACAGGTCTGCTCCGGCGGAGTCTGTACGGAGGAGCTTACAGAGCATATGGAATCCCGCCGCGTCCCGGGATTGTATTTTACCGGCGAAGCGGTAGACGTAGATGGCGCATGCGGAGGATACAATCTCCAGTGGGCCTGGTCCAGCGGAGCGGTAGCGGGATGCGCCTGTGCCGGAGGAAAAGAGCTATGATTCAGATTACACAGTTGAAGCTCCCTGTGGAGCATACGGAAAAAGAGCTGAAGGAAAGGATCGCGGCAGAACTCGGGATCCGTACGAAGGAATTAAAAGGCTGGAAAATTGTCAGGCGTTCCGTAGATGCCAGAAAAAAAGAAGAGCTGAAATACGTGTATACCATCTGGGCGGAAACAGCAGAAGAAAACAGAATCCTCGCAAAAAGTAGACATAAAAATATTATGTCAATTATCCCGGGGAAATACATGTTTCCGGAATCCGGCGGCGCAAAACTGGAGCGGCCGCCTGTAATCGTAGGAAGCGGTCCGGCCGGATTATTTTGCGGTTATGCCCTGGCGCTGCATGGCTATCAGCCTGTTATTCTGGAACAGGGCGATCCTGCTTCGGTCCGGCGGGAGAAGGTGGAGGCCTTCTGGAAGGACGGCGTTCTGGACCCGGACAGCAACGTGCAGTTCGGCGAGGGGGGCGCCGGAACCTTTTCCGATGGAAAGCTGAACACTGGCGTTAAGGACAGAAACGGGCGGAACCAGGAGGTGCTGCGGATATTTGTGGAGGCCGGGGCGCCTGAGGAAATTCTCTATGACGCCCGTCCGCATCTGGGCACCGATCTGCTGGTGAGGATCGTGGAAAATATACGGAACAGAATTCTGGAGGCGGGAGGAGAGGTGCGCTTCCGTTCAAAAGCGGCGGATCTGATTCTACGGGACGGCCGCGTCCGCGGCGTGCGCCTGTCAGACGGAGAAGAGCTGGAGACAGAGGTGGTAGTGCTGGCTACAGGCCACAGCGCCAGGGATACCTTCTCTATGCTGCACGACAGAGGGCTGCAGATGCAGCCGAAGTCTTTTGCCGTGGGCGTGCGGGTGGAGCATCCTCAGCGTCTGATCACGGAACGCCAGTACGGGCCGGACGCTCCGGCCTCTCTTGGAGCCGCAGCCTACCGGCTGGCCCATACGCTGGAAAACGGCCGGGGCGTCTATTCCTTCTGCATGTGTCCCGGCGGCTATGTGGTCAATGCTTCTTCGGAGCCGGAAAGGCTGGCTGTCAACGGTATGAGCTACCACGCGCGGGACTCCCTGAACGCCAACAGCGCTATTGTGGTGTCCGTGACGCCGGAGGATTTTGCAGCGTACCATCAGGAGGGAACGTCTCCGGTGCTGGACGGCGTCGCTTTTCAGCGGGAGCTGGAGCGCAGGGCTTATCTCTGCGGAGGGGGCGCGGTTCCTGTCCAGAGATTTGAGGATTTCTGCCGGAATAAAGCCGGTGGTTCCGGTGGCCTTACTCCCTGTATAAAAGGCCGGTACGAATACGCTAATGTACGGGAAATCTTTCCGGAATATCTTTCCGACTCCCTGGAACGGGGAATTCGTTCCTTTGACAAAAAGATTCCGGGCTTTGCCGGAGCAGACGTTCTGCTCTCCGGCGTGGAAAGCCGTACCTCATCTCCTGTGCGGATCTGCCGTGATGAGAATCTGGAAAGCAGTATTTCCGGCATCTATCCCTGCGGAGAAGGCGCGGGATATGCGGGCGGAATTACCTCAGCAGCCATGGACGGGCTTCGTATAGCAGAGGCTGTCGCCGGAAAATACAGACCTGTCCATAAAATTTTATGAACATTTTATGAAGTCATATACTTTGAAAGTTTTTTGTGCTAGAATAAAAGCTGACTCTTAAGGGGCTGCCGTTTCTGCATCGGGGAGAGAGTAGAACGGAGGAACCATGAATCCATCAGGCACTATTAAATCTATGCCTGAGGCAGAGAGACCTTATGAAAAATGCCTGAATTTCGGGCCAGAAGCATTAAGCGATGCGGAACTGCTTTCTGTAATTCTGCGCTGCGGCGCACAGGGATGCAATTCGCTGGATCTGTCCAGGGATATTTTGCGTCTGTGCCGGTTTGAAGAAGGGCTGACCGGCATTCATCATCTTTCCATCCGCCAGCTTCAGGAAATAAAAGGCGTAGGACAGGTAAAGGCGCTGCAGATTAAGTGTATCGGTGAACTGTCCAAGCGCATCGCGCGGGCGGAAGCGAGAAAAAGTCTGGATTTTCAGAATCCGGAAACGATTGCGCAGTATTATATGGAAAGCCTGCGGCATGAGGAACAGGAAAATGTACGCTGTATGATGCTGGATACAAAGAATCACTTTCTGGGAGATGTCGCCCTGACCCGGGGAACGGTTAATACGTCTCTTATATCACCCAGAGAGCTTTTCCTGGAGGCACTTGCTTTTCATGCGGTACACCTGATACTGGTACACAACCATCCCAGCGGAGATCCGACGCCCAGCCGGGATGACCTGCTGGTTACAAGGCGGATTGTCCGGGCCGGCGAGCTTCTTGGAATTACGCTTCTGGATCACATCATCATCGGAGATCAGCGTTTCGTAAGCCTCAGGCAGGCGGGGATGCTTAAGTAACCAAAGAGGGGATTGGGTACGAATGTTGTTTCAGCAGGTTTACGGTATAGATCTGGGTACCAGTACGGTTAAGATCTACGACTGGAAAAAAGATACCATTACCAAAGAAGAAAACATGATAGCGGTGAGAGACAGAGATACGGTCTTTGCCGTGGGCAATGAAGCCTATGAGATGTTTGAAAAAACACCGGAAAACATCCAGGTTGTAACGCCCATGTCAAATGGCCGTATTAGTGATGTCCTTCTTGTGGAGGCCATTCTTCATACCCTGCTCTCCCGTGAGCATACCTCCATGGGTCACCGTCCTACCATCTATTTTTCTGTTCCCATGGATATGACTGAGATCGAAAAGCGGGCATACTATTCTGTCGCCAGAAGAGGAAAGCTCAAAAAATGCCGTGTATATCTGGTGGAAAAGCCCATTGCCGACGCGCTGGCGCTTGGTATTCCTCTGCACAGGACCAGGGGCTCCATGATCGTTAATATGGGAGCACAGAGCACGGAGGTTTCCGTACTGGCCGACGGGCGGGTCATTATGAGCCGCATGATACCGAGCGGAGGGAAAAAGTTTGATGAGGCCATAGCAGCGGCCGTACGCCGGAAAAACAGTTTTCAGATCAGTACGAGAACAGCAAAGCGCCTGAAAATTGCTTTGACAGATCTGGGCAGCAGCCGTCGGGAGGGAAGAAAGGCGATGGGCATCGACACGGTAACCGGCCTTCCCAGAGATGGAATCGTCACATCGCATACCGTGACGGAAACAGTCCGGGAGCAGGTATCCAGAATAGCGGATGAAACCCGGAAAATTCTGGACCGGACGCCGCCTCAGATTCATTCGGCCATTCAGGACGAAGGGATTTATCTGGCCGGAGGAAGTACGCAGCTTCCGGGACTGGACCGTTTCCTGAGCCAGTATCTGGACTGCCCGGTTCAGCTGTCACAGTATTACGATCTGTGTACGATCTGCGGACTGAAGGAATTGATTAACCACCCGGCGCTGCAGCGCTGGGCATCCGTTCCAAAAATGAGAAAGTATTAACAGGAAAATCATCCATGAAAAAGAAAAGAAAATTTCAGATAAAAAGTAAACATCTTCTGGTTATCATGACAGGTGTCTGTATCAGCGCCATCGCGCTGACTGTTACGGAAAAAGTCTCTATCGCGCCCCTCCGGGATGCGGCCGGAATGCTGATTGTTCCGTTTCAGAATGGAATTAACCAGGTGGGAAACTGGCTTACAAATCTGCAGAAGGGATTTCAGAACGTGGAGGACCTCGCGGCAGAAAACGAGGCATTACAGGAAAGAGTGAACCAGCTGACTGAAGAAAACAGCATTTTAAGTCAGAATCAGGCGGAGCTGGAGCGGCTGCAGGAACTCTATCAGCTGGACGGCAATTATTCGGAGTACGATAAGGTGGCGGCGCAGATTATCTCCCGGGATACGGGTAACTGGTACAGTACCTTTATCATTAATAAAGGCAGCGATGACGGCATTGCCGTAGACATGAATGTTATAAGTGACGGCGGCCTGGTTGGAATTGTGACGGAAGTGGGGCGAAACTGGGCTACAGTCCGTACAATTATTGATGATTCCAGCAATGTCAGCGCCATGACCGCCACGACTTCTGACACATGTATTGTATCCGGCGACCTGCGGCTGCAGGATGAGGGAAAGCTGGCCTTCAGCCAGATGAATACAGAAAATGAAATAGCAGCAGGAGAGCAGATTGTCACTTCCAACATCAGTGACAAATATCTGAGGGGAATTCTGATAGGCTATATATCTGAAGTGACAGAGGATTCCAACCACCTGACCAAAACAGGATATATTATACCGGCGGTGGATTTTCAGCATATTCAGGAAGTTCTGGTCATTACAGAACTGAAGGATACGGGAGACAGTACGGACAGCGAAGCTGCCGCTGCAACCGACGGCGGGGCTCCCGCATCGGTTTCTTCCGGCAGCGGTCAGGAGGAAACGAGCGGCAGCAGTTCTCAGAGTGCGGGGACTTCTGATACGGCGGACGACGGAACAGGAGGCGAATAAATGCGCAGAAAAATCATTACAATTATTCTGATTCTTGTGACCTTTCTGCTGCAGAGCACGCTGTTCCCGGCCCTTCCGATTTCCTATGTGACGCCGAACCTGCTTCTGATTCTGACGGTGTCCTTCGGATTTATGCACGGAAAAAGAACCGGCCTGTGGGTGGGATTTTTCTGCGGGCTGTGCATTGACCTGTTTTACAGCAATCTGTTTGGATTCTATTCGCTGGTCTATATGTATGTCGGCTATCTGAACGGGCTGCTCTATAAAATGTTTTTCGATGAAGACATAAAAGTACCCATGATCCTGGTGGCTGTCAGTGATTTGGGCTATAATCTGATTTTTTATCTGATTCAGTTTGTATTCCGGATGCGATTTGATTTCTGGACTTATTTCCAGCACGTAATTCTTCCGGAAGTAGTCTATACGGTACTGCTGACGATTATTTTTTACCGGATCTATTTTATTATCAACAAGAAACTGGCAGCGGACGAATTGGAGGGACAGCAATCACCTTGGCTAAGAAAATAAGAAATTTTTTCAAAAAGCTCTTTTCCCAGCGTACGATGATTCTTTTGGCGATTTTTGTCGTCATGACGGTTATTCTGGTGGGCCGGCTTTTTGATCTCCAGATTGTAAATGGTGAAGAATACGCGCAGAACTTTACGATCAGCACCACCCGGGAAAGGGCGCTGAAGAGCACCCGCGGCAATATTTACGATGTAAACGGAAAACTGCTCGCCTACAATGAACTGTCCAATTCAGTTACCCTGGAGGACAGCGGAACCTATGAAACTACCCGGGAGCGGAACCTCTCTTTAAACGGAGAGATTTATCGTCTGATACAGCTCATTGAGAAGAACGGAGATTCTATTAATACCAGCAGCTTTCACATTATTGTGGATGAAAGCGGAAATTTTGCCTTTGATCTGTCGGAGGGAACTTCTTTGAACCGGTTTCGCGCCGATGTATATGGTGAGGCTCTGATCGATGATCTGGAAGAAGACGAGCTGAATGCATCTGCGGACACCATCATGGAATATTTAAGCGGATCCAGCCGTTTTGCCCTGTATAATGAGGATAATCCCTATACGGCGGAAGAGCTTTCTGAACACGGTCTGCCGGCAGAGATCAGCCGTGAAGAGCAGCTGAAAATTGTGATTGTGCGTTATCAGCTTTCTCTGACCAGTTACCAGCGTTATATGCAGGTAACAGTAGCTTCTGATGTCAGCGACGAGACAGTGGCAGCTATTATGGAAAATATTGACAGTCTTCCGGGCGTGGATATTGCAGAGGACTCCATTCGGGTATACAATGATGCAGAAGCACTGTCGTCTATCATTGGCTACACGGGCAGTCCTTCTCAGGAGGAGCTGGAAGAGCTGCAGCAGGTACGGGATGACTACAGCAGCACTTCGATTATCGGAAAGACGGGAATTGAGCAATATATGGAAACCACGCTTCAGGGAACAGACGGATCTGAACAGGTGATTGTGGATAACCTCGGCCGTGTGCAGGCTGTCAACGAAGATGCCACAGTGGAACCGATCCAGGGCAATGATGTCTATCTGACAATCGACAGTGAGCTGCAGGTTGCCTGCTATCAGATTCTGGAGCAGCGGATCGCCGGTATTCTGGTCTCCAACATTCAGAACATCAAAGCTGTGGATGACACGGCAGATACAGAATCCGATGCGATTCCCATCCCTATTTACGATGTGTATTATGCGCTTATCGAAAACAGTGTAATTGATATCTCTCATTTTTCAGCAGCAGATGCAACTTCTCTGGAGCAGCAGGTCTATCAGAAATTCCTGCAGAAGCAGGAGAGCGTGCTGTCATGGCTTAACTCTGAACTCAACGGAGAAAATCCTGAAGCATATGCTGCACTGAGCGATGAGGAAAAGGAATACGTCGATTATATTGTGGATGAAATGCTGACGACGGATACCGGTATTCTGAGTACCGATGTCATCGATACAGCGGATTCCGTCTATCAGGCATGGACCACGGATGAGAGCATAAGTCTGCGTGAATATCTTTCTTATGCCGCAAGCCAGAACTGGCTTGATATATCACAGCTTTCAGATGAGAGCACTTATCTGAATTCGGATGAGGTGTATCAGCTTCTGGTATCCTATATCCAGTCCTATCTGACAGAAGATACAGGATTTTCCAAGCTGCTTTACAAATATATGCTGCAGAACGACCAGCTCTATCCGGAGGAGGTCTGCGGCCTGCTTTACGACCAGAATATCCTGTCCAAGGACGACGCGGCTTACCAGAGCTCTCAGGCAGGTACGCTTTCACCCTACGATCCGATGATTCAGAA
>ERZ1643247.2827-NODE-2827-length-13085-cov-6.844436_pt1 | contig 13085 bp, 12 predicted proteins | sample MGYA00579264_ERZ1643247 | MGnify/ENA primary metagenome ERZ1643247 (study PRJEB29033, sample SAMEA4952262) | chicken gut metagenome | biome: Broiler Chicken; feature: Gastrointestinal Tract; material: Caecum | place: Ireland | collected 2018 | study: Broiler... | reverse complement strand
CTCTGTTTGAGCGCATGCGAGTTAGCACGCTGTAAATCCTGCTTTTAGCTGATTCCCAGTCTTTGCGATTTTTCTTAACTCATGGAACGGAATCAGAATTCCCCGTCCCTCTCTTCTGAATACGTCCTTCAAACACTTTCTTGTCTTCTGATTTTCTATTTACTGACGGAAAATTCCTTCGATAAATCCGAATTCGCTTTTCTTTCATATTTGTGCTATACTTTTTGTTCAGAAACCACAAGGCTGACATCAGCGGTATGGTAATCCCGCAGGAAAGGAGACAAGATGCAGACATCAGCGGAATTAAGTAGTTTACTTTCCCGGATTGACCACAGAGGTTATCCGGCTTATAAGGATACAAAAGGAATGTACCAGTTCCCGGGGTACGTTCTGTCGATTGATCATGTTCAGGGGGATCCGTTTGCGTCCCCGTCCAAATTGAGTATACATGTAAAGGGGAAGACGGCGGCATTTCCCCGGGAACTGTATAAGGAAAGACATCAGAGAATTGCGCTTCAGGATGAGCTGACCAGGAGGTTCGGAAGAGAGGCGGAGCAGTTCGCATTCAAGGCAAAGGGTTCGGGAAAGAGCGGACTCATTTCCGTAAGCCGCTGCGGCCAGGAGGTGCTGGAGCGTACGGCGTGTACGCTGGATCCGGCAGACGGAGATATTGTGATGCGGTTTGAGGTGGGATTTCCGGCCAATGGCCGTACGATCAATGCCAGGGAGCTGGAGAAGATTTTATTTGATTTTCTGCCCCGCTGTGCGAAGAATTCCCTTTTCTATAAAAATCTTGATCCGAAACGTCTCAGGGAGTTGATTGATCTGGCAGAAGACCAGCAGTATATCCGCGATATGCTTCCGCAGCTGGGGCTATGCGCTTTCGTGGCGGACGGCAGCGTTCTGCCAAGAGAGTCCGGGATTTCTTCCCGGCCTATGAAGGGCGGCGTTAAATTCAAATCTCCGGAAGAGATGAAAGTAACACTGGATCTGCCGCACAAAGGGAAAATTACCGGTATGGGAATCCGGAAAGGAATCACACTTATTGTAGGCGGCGGCTATCACGGAAAATCCACCCTGCTTAAAGCGCTGGAGCTGGGCGTTTACAATCATATTGCGGGGGATGGAAGAGAATATGTAATTACGGATGACACAGCTGTGAAGATCCGGGCGGAAGATGGAAGAAGTATCCGGAAGACGGACATTTCCATGTTTATCAACGACCTGCCCAACGGGAAGGATACGGTCGGCTTTGTCACGGAGGATGCCAGCGGAAGTACATCCCAGGCGGCCAATGTAGTAGAGAGTATAGAGGCGGGGACTTCCCTTCTGCTGATTGATGAAGATACCAGCGCCACGAACTTTATGATCCGGGATGAGCTGATGCAGCGGGTCATTCACAGGGATATGGAGCCGATTACGCTTTTTATCGACCGGATCAGGGAGCTGTATGAAGATTACGGCATTTCTACGGTTATTGTCGCGGGAAGTTCGGGCGCATATTTCCACATTGCGGACCGTATTATCCAGATGGACCGGTATGTGCCGAAGGATATTACTGTTTATGCCAAAAAGGAAGCAGAAAGTTTTCCTATGATCAGCGGACCGGATAAGCCGGCGGAAAAGCCGGATTTTGTCCGGTGCCCCAGACCCTCCCAGGCGTTTAAAGGCGGCGACAGAATAAAAATGAAAACCCTTGCCAGGGAAGGCGTGATGATTCAGAAGGAGACGATAGATCTCAGATATGTGGAGCAGATTACAGACAGCGAACAGGTGACGGCGCTGGGATACTGTGTGAAGTACGCGCAGAAAAATATCCTGGACGGCAGGAAAACTCTGAGACAGGTTGTAGATGCGCTGGAAGAGGTGATGGAGTCCCGGACACTGGCCGGGCTCTGTGAAAGCCGGTCTTCTGTTGCAGGTATGGCAAGACCGAGACGGCAGGAGATTTTTGCCTGCTTTAACCGGTACAGAAGTCTGAAACTGTAATGCGGCGAAGAAAGAGCGCAGAGAGAAAAAGCAGATTTGCGCGCTGTATGCGGCACATGATCTTACAGTGATGACAACAGCGGAAAATAATAATATAATAAGAAGGACGGAGGAAATGCAGAATGCAGTTAGTGGACGGAAGACCGGAAAATACGGAAGGAAGACTGGAAAAAGAAATACGGGTCTATGATTTTCTGGACTCTCTGGGGGTGCGGTACAAGCGGATTGACCATGAGGCGGCTATGACAATGGAGGCCTGCGAAGAGATTGACCGGACGCTGGGAGAGGGCGCGGCGATCTGCAAGAATCTTTTCCTGTGCAACCGGCAGGAGACAGAATTCTATCTTCTGCTGATACCGGGGGAGAAACCGTTTAAGACAAAATATCTGTCTGCCCAGATCGGATCCTCCCGTTTGTCCTTCGGAAAACCGGAATACATGGAGAAGTATCTGGATATTACGCCGGGATCGGTGAGCGTGCTGGGGCTGATGAATGACCGGGAGAAAAAGGTACGTCTTCTTATTGATGAAGATGTCCTGAAGAAGCCGTATTTTGCCTGCCATCCCTGCATTAATACATCCAGTCTCCGGTTTGACATGCAAGACCTGACCGGGAAGATTATCCCGGCTATAGAGCACGAACCGACAATTGTGAACCTGTAAAGATGCTGTGAGAGAGGAGAAGGCGTCATGACGGAAGATAAAACATTGAGAGATACAGAAGCGGAAAAAAGATCTGAAACGGAAGTGCCGGAAAATGCAGATGTACAGACAGATTCGGAAAGGGAGCAGCCTTCTTTGGAGCAGCCGGATACCTCCCTTTACGACAGATTGTATGCAGAAGTTTCCGGAGACGAAGACAGCCCGCAGCCGGAAGATTATGGCGAAAAGGCAGATGAGGGAAGAAAGACGGAGGAGACTGCGTCTGATCCGGAGGAAAACCGGACAGAATCTGCAGGCTGGTCCCGGGAAAATGCCGGCAAAGCAGAGCCGGGATCCGGACAGCAGGAAGAACAGTCGGGAAAAGCGGAAGAAGCTGCCCCGGAGCCGGAACAGAGGACGGCAGAGCCGGGGCCGGAACCGGCAGGACAGGCTGCGGGAGCCGGAACGGACCGGAAACCGGGCAGCCGCTTTTTCCGTTTCTTTACAGGAGAGGGAAAATATATCCGGGAACAGGCTGTTCTTTCCCGGATCGACAACGAGCATCTGATGGATTATCTTCTCCTTGAGCAGAAACGGTATGAAAGCGAGCAAAAACACCGGGATGAGAGAGGAAAGCGGATTCTTTCCGCTTTTCAGCTGGCTGTATCGCTGGCAGCGATCGTGGCGGTAATCGGCTCCCTGAAAGATGAGCCCACGGTGCTTGTCAATATTCTGTATATTATTGGAATTATAGCAGCAGTCTGGCTGTGGAAGATGAAAAAATAATTCAAAGGAGAACGGTGCGGTGGAAAACTGGCAGGTTACAGACTGGGTGAGGCATTTCATCCGGGAACAGGTAAGAGAAGGAGATCTGTGCATTGACGCTACAATGGGCAACGGAAATGATACCCTCCTTCTGGCGCGGCTTGTGGGACCTGAGGGTCATGTAATGGCCTTTGACATACAGGAACGGGCGCTGGAAAATACTGCAGAAAGGCTGAAACAGGAGGGACTTGAAAAGAACTGCACGTTGTTTCTCCGGTCCCATGAAGATCTGTCGTGCTGCGCGGAGGCGGGAAGCGTCTCCTGTATTGTATTTAATCTCGGATATCTGCCCGGCGGGAGCCATGAGACAGCCACCACCGGAGAAACGACTCTCCGGGCGGTGAGGGAAGGTCTTGCGCTTCTGAAGAAGAAGGGACTGATGACAATCTGTGTCTACAGCGGAGGAGACAGCGGATTTGAAGAAAAAGATGCGGTTCTTTCATTTGTAAAAGGGCTGAATCCCCGGGAGTATCTGGTAATACAGTCGGAGTATGTGAACCGGCCCAATCATCCGCCGGTGCCGATTCTGATTATTAAGCTTTAACATAGAAAATTATGAATGAAAATCATACTGTAAGGGCACACTGATAAGGGTGCTGTGAAATCTGTGACAGAGAGACGGATTTTGCAGCATCCTTTTTTAGTCAGCAGTCTGGGCAGCGGTCTTTAGAAGAGGCTGTTTTGCGGATCAGCCAGGCGGAATAAAGGAAAGGAATTGCCCATAGTATGAAGAAGTGTATCAAGACAGCGGCAGTGCTCTTACTGGCGGTTATCCTTACCGCGGCGCCGGATCACATACAGGAGATGGCGGAAACTGCGCAGACCGATGTGGGTTCGGCAGCAGATGAGAGCGGGGAAGTCTATGGCACTGTGCTGGGAGACAGTATTGCCAGAGGATATTCCGCGGAAAAAAATGTCCGGATTGAGTGTTACGGGAGTATTGTTATAAAGCGGAAGGCAGAGGACGAAGCCTGTCTTTATGAAATCAGAAATTATGCCAGAGACGGGCTGGACACGGAGCAGCTGAATGAAGAGGTGCTTACGCGCAGGGAAGTTCTGCAGGATCTGGCAAAGTCAGACGTTATTCTGATCAGTACAGGTTCCAACGATCTTCTGAACCAGTGCAGATCTGTTATTGGCCGCAGCCTGGGCGGAGAGGAGGAATTTACAGATATCGGACAGGCCGTGAAAGCACTGAAAGAGAGAATCCGGGAAAATCCTCTTCTGGTTTTCCGGGTGGCTGAGGCTCTGGCCGGATGGGACTGTCAGGCTTTTGAGCAGGAATGGATCAGAATGCTGGATACAGTGACCGGGAAAAAGAAAGACGGCGCGGAGATTGTGGTAAACAATATTTACAACCCGGCGGAGCATATGGATCTGCCGGATCCGGTGAGGCGGGCGGCGGCCGGTATGATCCGCGATATGAATGATATTATAGAAAACTATGCCCGGGAATACGGGTACAAAGCCGCAGATCTGGCGGCCTCTGACATATCGGAACATGTACAGAGAGATGGGGTGCACCCGGATCAGACCGGGCAGGAGAAGATTGCGGAGATTGTGTACGGCTGTCTGCAGCATGAAAGATGCCGGGAGACTTCCGCAGAACCGGGGGGAGAAGAACCGCAAGAGGGACAAGCACAAAAGACTGTCACATTTCCAACACAGAACGTTCACAGAAGATTGTTACCCTATTGAGCATAAAAATACGTTTCAGGAGGGCGCAGTTTTGATAGAAGTGAGGAATCTGGTGAAAAAATACGGGGACCATCTTGCCGTAGACCACCTGGACTTCAAACTGGAATCCGGGAAAGTCTATGGTTTTCTGGGACCGAACGGGGCGGGAAAATCCACCACAATGAATATTATGACCGGATATCTGGGTGCCACGCAAGGCCAGGTGATCATTGGCGGTCATGATATTTTAAAAGAACCGGAGGCAGCGAAAAAGCAGATTGGGTATCTGCCGGAGCAGCCTCCTCTTTATATGGAAATGACAGTAAGGGAATATCTGGAATTTGCGGCGGAACTTAAGAAAATACCCCGGAGAAACCGGGAAGAAGCGGTAGATGAAGTGGAAAGGCTGGTAAAAGTCAAAACCGTAGAGGACAGACTGATTAAAAACCTGTCTAAAGGATACCGGCAGAGAGTGGGGCTTGCCCAGGCGGTACTCGGGTTCCCCGATATTATTATACTGGATGAGCCTACGTCAGGACTTGACCCGAAGCAGATCATAGAGATCAGAGAACTGATCCGCAGGCTTTCAGAAAAGCATACGGTGATTTTAAGTTCTCATATTCTGGCTGAAGTGCGGGAGGTCTGCGATTATATTCTTATCATTTCCAGGGGAAAACTGGTGGCCAGTGATACACCGGAAAATCTGGAAAAAATGCTGGGCGAATCCGATACTGTGGAAATCGAGGCAGAGGTTTCGCCTGCCGCGGTGGAGGATACCCTGAAAAATGTTCCCGGCATTGATCAGATTGTGATAAAAGAAACAGCGGATGGAATTACCCGCGCGCAGATCCGGGAAAAGAAAGGGGAAGATGTGAGGGGACGTATCTTTGATGCCTTTGCCGGAAACGGAATGACCCTGCTGACGCTCCGGAGACTCAGCGTCAGTCTTGAGGATGTGTTTATGGAACTGACACAGAAAGAGACTGTGCCGGAGGCGTTCCGAAGGACGGCGGAAAAGCCGGATTCTGAAAAAGCGCAGGATCCGGAATGGAATCCGGAAGATGACCCGGAGCAGGATTTCCTGCAGAGCAGCGAAAAGGACGGAGAGGGGGACGATATCGATGACAGCAGTTTATAAAAGAGAACTGAGAGCGTATTTTCAGTCTATGACCGGTCCGGTGTTTATTGCATTTCTCCTGGCGTTTACGGGGATCTACTTTGTGGCCTACAATCTGTCGGCGGGGTATCCCTATTTCTCGTATACTTTGTCCGGATCCCTGATTGTTTTTCTTGTGGGAATTCCGCTCATAACGATGAGAAGCTTTTCGGAGGAAAGGCGCAGCAGAACGGATCAGCTTCTTCTGACGGCTCCTGTAAGCCTGTTCCGTATTGTGATGGGCAAATATCTCGCTATGGTTACGGTGATTGCGGTGCCGAATGTGATTTTCTGTATTTATCCGCTGATCATCCGCTCCCAGGGAAACGCTTATCTGACAGTGGACTATATTTCGATTTTTGTATTTTTTCTGCTTGGCTGTGTGTATGCGGCTATCGGTATGTTTATTTCCGCTCTGACGGAGAGCCAGATGATTGCTTTTATCAGTACGTTCGGTATTCTTCTTGTGCTCTATCTCTGGGACGGGATCTTATCCCTGCTCCCGTCTTCTGCCGTAAGCGGACTGGCCGGAGTGCTCATCATACTGGCGGCAGCAGTGGTTTATATTTATCATATGACAGACAACATTACACTGGCCGGAATCGTTGGTGTGATCGGCGCGGCGGCAGCGGTCATACTTTATATTGTAAAAACCGGCCTGTTTGAAAATCTGCTGTCTGATCTGCTGGGAAGGCTGGCGCTTGCCAATGTGTTTACGGATATTACGTCAAACAGTATTGTGGATGTGACAGGGATCGCGTTATATCTGTCAATTATAGCTGTATTTGTATTCCTTACAGTGCAGACGATTCAGAAGAGACGTTGGAGTTAGGAGGGCGCAGACGGTGGAAAAAAGAAAGAGGATAAGAAGAAAAGCCGGAAGGATCTTCGGTACGGCAGGAACAAAAAACGGTGTGTACAGCGTCGGTCTGACAGTAATCGTGCTTGCCGTTGTAATAGTATTTAATCTGATCATAGGACAGATTCCCGAAGCCTACAGAAATATAGATGTCAGCAGCACAAAAATATATGATGTATCAGACACCACCCGGGAGTTCCTCTCAGGCCTGGATAAAGAGGTTGATATGACGGTGCTTGCAGTAAGAGACCATACAGATGAACGGATCGTAACATTTATCAGTAAGTACGCAGCGCTGTCAGGAGAAATCCATGTGGAATGGATTGACCCGGTGCTCCATCCCGGCGCGCTGACAGAATATAATGCTTCGGAAAATTCCATTGTCGTTTCCTGCGGGGATACCGGAAAGACTACAACCGTTTCTTTCGATGATATTCTGGTTATGGACAGTTATTCCTACTATTATTATGGAACAACTTCCTATACCGAGTTTGACGGGGACGGACAGCTTACCGGTGCGGTAAACTATGTGACAAACGAGACGGAGAGAAAGATATATCAGTCCGAAGGACACGGGGAGAGCAGCCTCTCTGATACGATAACGGATCTGCTGGATAAGAGCAGCTGTACTCTTTCCGAGGTAAATCTTCTGATGACAGATGCTGTGCCGGATGACTGCGATCTGTTCCTGATGTACGCTCCTGCTGTCGACCTGACGGAAGAGGAGGTTCAGATGCTGGGAAATTATCTGGACGGCGGCGGAAAAGTGATGATTCTGCTTGGAGAAATGGGAGGTGCAGAACTTCCCAATCTGTCGGCACTGATGGAAGAATATGGAATCGGAGCTGCAGATGGATATATTGCGGATCCGTCCAGATGTTATCAGAATAATCCCTATTATATCTTCCCGGAACTTTCTGTGTCAGGTGATATGGCAGCAGGCATCAGCTCGGGGATGGTGCTCCTGACAAATGCCCATGGGCTGGAACTTACCGATCCTGCCAGAGATACAATCACTACAACGGAATTTATGTCCTCATCGGATCAGGCCTTTGCGGTAACGGAGAACAGCCAGGAGCAGGGACGCTATACGCTGGGGGCAGTGGCGGTGGAGTCTGTCGCTCAGACGGAAACCAATACACTGGATGATGAGGGGGACAGTTCAAAGACAGATTCCGGCGGAACAGATACGGCAGAGGAGGAAGATGCAGCTCCTGATACGGATCAAAGTGCAGATGAGAACCAGGAGAGCAGGCTTACCGTGATCTCCGGAGCCAGCCTGATCGATCAGCAGATTACGGATACCTTTACCACGCTGGAGAACACAACCCTGTTTATGAATGCAGTGACAGCGAATTTCGATGGAGTCCGGAACCTTTCGATTGAGCCGAAAAGCCTTGGCGTAGAGTACAATACTGTGCAGCATACAGGCCTGTTCAGTCTGCTGACGGTATTCGGCACTCCTGCCGTGGTTATTGTCGGCGGATTTGTTGTCTGGTTCAGACGGAGAAAGAGGTGATCGGATTGAAGCGCAGAAAAGGACTGATCATTATGCTGTGCGTCCTGTGCGTACTTCTTGCAGTATATTTTGCCCTGTACAGCTGGAACAGCCGGCAGAAAGAGAAGGAGAAGGCCAGGGAAGAGGCCGGGATCATTCATGTAACAGATACGGATGCCGCGGAGATCACAGCGTTTAGCTATAACATGGGAAATGGACGTCTGTCTTTTGAAAGGCGGGACGGACAGTGGCATTACACAGAGGATGAAGACTTCCCTCTGGATCAGAGTGTGCCGGAACAGATTGCGGGAGAGATGGGACAGATTACAGCGGACCGGGAACTGAAGGACGGAGATGATCCGGTGGATTACGGACTGGATGAACCTCAGTACACAATGGAATATACGGATACTTCCGGTGATACGATAACAGTGGAACTGGGGAATCTTACCGGAGATTACTATTATGCCCGGGTAAGCGGCAGCGACAGTATTTATACGGTTCCTTCGTCTCTGGCGGAAGACCTCAATTATACGCTGGATGATATGGCGGTGCTGGATGACTATCCTGCTATCGGCAGCGGCAATCTGGTCCGGGAATCTATTACGCAGAATGGAGAAACGACAACATATGATTCGGAAAATGAGGACCAGGCGGAAGATATTGCAGCAGTGGCAGGCGGCCTGGGCGCGGTAACTCTGTCCAGGGCGGCGGATTATTCCGTGGAAGATAAAGATCTGGAAGGTTACGGACTTGACGAAACGTCCCGGATTACAGTGGAGGCAGTGTATACAGAGAATGGAGAGGAGAAGACGCTGACCCTTTATATCGGGGACGAAGATGAGGACGGAAACCGGTATGTTATGATAAATGATTCCAGGATTGTATACCTGATTTCAGATGAGATATGCCAGAATATTCTAAATTGTTAATAATTATTTCATTTTATTTCAATTGACAACGGGCAGAAAACAGAGCAAAATATATCTTAAATGTCAACGATGTCAGTATGCGGGAAGAGAAAACGGCAGACAGGATCTGCTTTTCCTGCATATGCTTTTATGCAAAAGGATGGAGAAAAAATGAAAGAAAGACTAATACGTTTCATGCAGGGGAGATACGGAATTGACCAGTTGTCCAAGGTGCTGATTGTGCTTGGCGTTGTGGCTGTTCTCATCTCGGCGTTTGTAAACTGGGGAGTTCTGGGCCTTATTGTTTATTTCCTGGGCTGGGCGCCTGTGATCTGGGGATATTTCAGAGTGTTTTCCAGAAATGTTTCAAAACGTTATGCGGAAAATGAAGCGTTTCTGGCAAAAACCAGCGGAATCAGGAACTTTTTTCAGAAACAGAAGTATATGTGGCAGCAGCGGAAAGCATATCATATTTATAAATGCCCGGGATGCGGCCAGAAAATCCGGATTCCCAGAGGAAAAGGGAAGATTGAGATCCGCTGTCCCAAGTGCAGCACCACATTTATAAAGAAGAGCTGATTGCAGAACAAAGAGGGACGGATTTCGGAGATTCGTTTTAATGCGAGACAGGGAGTGGGAGACGATGACAGATCCATACAGTGTATTAGGCGTAGACAGGAATGCAACGGATGACGAGATAAAAAAAGCATACAGGAGCCTGAGCAGAAAGTATCACCCGGATGCGAATATTAATAATCCGCATAAGGATGAGGCGGAGGCAAAGTTTAAAGAGGTTCAGCAGGCGTATCAGCAGATCATGGATGAACGTGAAAGAGGATATACTGCCGGAGGGCAGAGCGGATCCTATGCCGGCGGCTCTTCTGCAGGCGGCGGATCCGGCTATGGCGGTTCTTCCTACGGCGGTTACGGTCCCTTTGGCGGCTACGGCCCGTTTGGAGGTTTCGGCGGCTACGGGCAGGAAGAGGATCCGGGCAGACGGCAGCAGAATATGGATCCCTATCTGCGGGCAGCGGCAAATTATATCCGGAGCGGCCACTATCAGGAAGCGCTCAATGTGCTTGAAGGAATTAAAGAGAGAAATGCGCTCTGGTATTTTTACAGCGCTTCTGCGAATTCCGGCCTGGGCAACAACGTTACAGCTCTGGAACATGCCAGGGAGGCGGTCCGCCTGGAACCGGAAAACACCCAGTACCGGATGCTGCTGGAACGGCTGGAAGGCGGCGCCTGGTATCAGCAGCGCCAGACTATGTACGGATATCCGGGCTCGTTTGACAGCAGCTGTTGCGTAAAACTGTGTGTGGCAAATCTTCTGTGCAATCTCTGCTGCGGCGGAGGCGGCCTGTGCTGCGGCGGCTACGGCGGATCCGGCGGCTATGGCGGTTACGTATAAAAAGAATACCCTCAGCTGAAAGGGGTACATATGGCTGAAGCAAAGACGCTTCATTCCGGCACTGTGTATTTCCTGCAGCTGGGGGTAAAATAATATTTGCAGAAAAGACAGAAAATGGCGTATTATAGTAGAAGGCGGCGGAAGGCTTCCGGTTTTTCCGGAAACGGCAGCGCTGTGTGAGATAAAAGAAAACATATGGGGGCAGAAAAGTGACTGGTGTGCTTCCGGGTCTTCAAAACCTGTGTGGGGCGGCAGAACCGTCCCGGGTGGGTTCGATTCCCACATGTCCCCGCCAAAGCAGAATGAGTATACAGGGATAAAGAAGAATATATAAAAAGAAGGAATGAAAATGAACATGAATCAGACGCCGATGTCCGAAAGAGTGCACATCGGCTTTTTTGGAAAAAGAAATGCAGGAAAGTCCAGTGTTATGAATGCAGTGACCGGGCAGGATCTGGCTGTGGTCTCTGAAGTGAAGGGAACGACGACAGATCCGGTCTATAAGTCTATGGAACTGCTCCCTCTCGGCCCGGTAGTTATGATGGATACTCCGGGAATTGATGATGAAGGCGAACTGGGAGGCCTGCGGGTCAGGAAAAGTTACCAGGTCCTCAATAAGACAGATGCGGCTGTGCTTGTCATAGACGGCCAGACGGGAGCGTCCGGAGAGGATGCGGCTCTGCTTCGCCGTATCCGGAAAAAGAACATTCCTTATACGGTGGTTCTGAATAAACAGGATCTGGCTCCGGAAGGCGTGTTAAATCAGACGGCCGGTATCCTGGACATTCCGGCAGAACAGATTCTGGCCGTCAGCGCTGCAGCCGGAACAGGAATCACGGAACTCAAAGAACGGATTGCCGCGCTTGCAAAACAGGAAGAGCCGAAACTCAGAATTGTGGGGGATATGATTTCTCCTTCAGATTTTATTATCCTGGTAGTTCCTATTGACAGCGCGGCGCCGAAAGGCAGACTGATTCTTCCGCAGCAGCAGACAATCCGGGATATCCTGGAGGCAGATGCGGTTTCCATTGTTATAAAGGAAAACCGGGTGAAGGAGACGATAGAAAGCCTGGGCAAGAAGCCGCGGCTTGTAATCACGGACAGCCAGGCCTTTGAAAAAGTTGCCGCTGATACGCCGGAAGATATTCTGCTTACCTCGTTCTCCATTCTCTTTGCCAGATACAAGGGAAATCTTCAGACGGCAGTAGCGGGAGTGACCGCCCTGGATAAGCTGCAGGACGGGGATAAAATTCTGATCAGCGAAGGCTGTACCCATCACAGACAGTGCGACGATATCGGGACAGTCAAGATTCCGCGCTGGATCCGGGAGTATACCGGAAAAGATATCCGGTTTGAGACAAGTTCCGGCACACAGTTCCCGGATGAACTGGGAGAGTACAGGCTGATCGTACACTGCGGCGGATGCATGCTCAATGAAAGAGAGATGAAATACCGCCTAAGCTGCGCGGCTGACCAGGGAGTGCCCATGACAAACTACGGCATTCTGATCGCATACATAAAAGGAATCCTGGAACGAAGTGTAGAATTGTTCCCTGAAATTCACAGACTGCTGGATAAATGACAGCATGGATTATGCAGGGGAGTTTGCAGAATAAAATTATCAGAGAAGATAGAAAATACCGCTGTCCGGTTTGGCATGGACAGCGGTATTTCCTTCTGGTATGTAATTGAGAGGATTTCCTCCACTGCCGGGTCTGTCCTGCACATAACTGGGGAATTATCCTTATATAAAGGAGGCAGAAGCAGAAATGTCATCCGGATAAACTTTGGGGGAAGTTACCGGAAAAACCTTTGTACCGGCAGCAAGACCTGCAAAAACACGGCGGTTCCCGGGGAAAATGTGGCATAATATTTCCATATAAAATACATTGAGCATTTTTGAACAAATAAAAAAAGACAGTTTTCCCCGAAAGAAAACCGCCTTTGGTTTTTACAAGTCATGTACACTATAGCATTTAAAAGTGAATGTGTCAAATGAATTTGAATTTGCACAGTTTTAAATGGTAAAAATATATTTGCCTGCCATATGCCAATGAATTTCTAAGGGTAGTGTAAAAAACTTTGTGGCTTTGGTAAAAAATGGCTCCTTTTTGGTAA
>ERZ1643247.2823-NODE-2823-length-13092-cov-76.063588_pt1 | contig 13092 bp, 22 predicted proteins | sample MGYA00579264_ERZ1643247 | MGnify/ENA primary metagenome ERZ1643247 (study PRJEB29033, sample SAMEA4952262) | chicken gut metagenome | biome: Broiler Chicken; feature: Gastrointestinal Tract; material: Caecum | place: Ireland | collected 2018 | study: Broiler... | reverse complement strand
GCCCGTCTACTACCATTGTTTTGTCTGCTACTGCCATTTACGCCACCAGCCTTTCTTGCATCATATATGGTACAAATTGTATCGCTTCATCTCCAACTATATCATATGCTCTCTCAAATATTTCTTCTGCTTGTTGGGCGATTAAATTTGCTATCAGTTCTTCCATATCAATCCAGTATCGTTTCTTACAATACCTGTGTATCTGTTCTAAGTATCCGTAGCTTATCATCATCGCATGGCTCAATTCATGAAGAACTACAGTGGTTAGGAAACTTCCACGTAATTCATTTGACAGATAAATGGTCATGGCATCCGGGTCGGTAACGGCTACGGTCAAACTCCCGGTTCTGTCTACCAGTATGGGGTCTTTCGATTTTGTCCATCGCACATTCCAATGCAACCCGTTCATGTAAAATTCATCTATCATGTCATCACCGCCTTATAAAATATCCAGTTCCTGAAATACTTTGAAGATTTTCGGACTCTGAATTGCGAACCAATCCACCGTGGTTTCCTCAACCCCGATTGTTTTATGTTCAAAGTTGCTAGACAGCCCGGATTCCTCCATGAACGCATGAATGATTTCGTGCCGGAGACAAGTTTTCTGATAATCCTTCAGATTGCCTTTTGCTCCAACCCGTCCTTCGTTTTTTTTCATATCGTCCACAACGATTTCCTTTGTCGAAGAATCGCAGTAACCGTCAATCCCTTCCAGCGAAGGATATTTTTCTTCATTACCGAACTTTATGTCATATTCCGTCCCCAGAATATTTACTTTACAATCCTGCATAGTTCCTCCCCAATCCTGTTATATTCATTCTGAATTTCATCAAATGCCTTTTCCCACAATTTACCATGTTCTTCCTCTGCTCCTGCCGCTACATGAGCTAATTCGTGAGCAAATATCTCGATAGCATTTTGTATTGAAAGAGAGGAATCAATAAAAATAATAGGCGTATCACAATCATTAAACTGCGTACACCCATAAACTTTTTCTCCACTCTCATCTTTCATATCAACATCAATAAATGCAATATAACTTTTGTCGGGATAGAGGTTTTTAAATGCTTTATCCAATATTTCAAAAGGTGAATTTTGAAAAATCATAGTTCCTCCCAAAATCTATAATCAAAACCTTTGTATCGTTTTTCCACTATTATTCAAAAGGTAAAGCGTTGTATTTCCAGAGAAAATCAATGTCCTATTATTGTTAGAAACTTCTCCATCCGACAGTACAACAACCTTAACCTTCTTTTCCTTCTTCATTTTTTCATCATCAGATAACACATCGTCCATATCAAAATAAGTTTTATTTTCTGGATTCACCTCTAAATTCAAGGTTTCAATCAAATCATTTTTTGAATATCCAGATGTTTCAAACAAGTCAATTTCGCTTAACGTAATGCATTCTGCTTCTTGATAAATCCTCTTGTTACCCTTGTTAATCTGTAAAATCATCTTTCTTCCTACCTTTCTGTCTTTCTTATTTATAATCAAAAAGAGCCAACCTCTCCTTTTGAGAAGTCAGCCCTTTTCGTATTCAATATTACTGTAACTGCTGAACCATCTTTGTGAGGTCGGCTTTCATTGTCTGCCTCAGTGTCGGGTCAGCATCTTTCCACATTTCGCGAAGATTTTCGCTTATGTCCGACATGTACTCTTTCATAGAGTCATCCATCTGCTTTTTGGACTCAGCGTCCTTTGTCTCATGGTAATGTCTGCGCCTGTCAGAATATCTATCGTAGCTTTCGCCATATCTGGACGGCTGTCTCATGCCCTCGTACCCGGAGCGACTATTCCCACCGACGTAATTTCCGGAGTAGGAGCCAGAGGAAGATGAGTTTCCCATGTTCCCGCCTCTGTTACCATCTGTATAGCCCATGCGGTATCCAGTCATCGGATAAGGAATATCATCGTACATACCATATTCGTCCATGCCGTCATCCATCATATGAAGATATGGGGTGTACCCTGCGGAACGCCCTCTGCCAGAACGGTGAACGAATCTGCCATTTGTGGCCCGTCCACGATAGCCCATGCGTCCGTATTCTTTCTCGAAGTCATCCATCGCTTCAACTTCTCTGTAATCTTTATCTGCACAAATCGCACTCTTTACGATTTCCATGCAGTCTTTCAGGTCGTCCCACTGCTGAGATGTAAGATTGTCAAATCCGTGAGCTTTCGCCTGCTCCATAGCCCACTTTCCCATTTCCATAGCTACTTTATGCATAAGCTCACCTCCTTAACAAATTCTCTCTACAATAACAACCAGGTCGGAAACCTGAATTGTCTGCGTGTTTGGATTTCTCACAGCGATATTCACCGGACATTTTCCAGCATTGATGATTTCTTCTGTAGCAACGGAAAACTCATCCCCTGTCGCCGCCGGAGTGACCGTTGCGATAGAACTCTGAACAATCTCGCCGTTCAATGCAATGCCAAGAGAAATCGGGCCAACCGTTCCACCTGTTGGGATAGAAATATTTGCTTTCACAAACACTTTATATCTCGCTGGTTTGCAGTCACATCCCGAATTGTCTACACAAATAAGTCCAGAACCAGTTCTGTGGCTCACGCACCTGCTTTTAATTACATCCACATCAAGTACCGCATTCTGGCCTGCCGCTACCTGCTGGATCGTTGAAGTAAATTCAGCCATTTTCTATTCTCCTTTCCAAACCGAAAAGGGATAGAGCCAAAATCTCTTAGCATCTACCCCTTTGAAATGTTTAGTAATATCGACTATCTGTCGAACATCCCATAGGGAAGATACTAATTAGCAACCACAGCCGCAAGCGTTATATCCGCATCCGTTACCAGATACTCCGAAAGCAAAACCCGTAGGATTTACAATGGTCTGATACGGAGAACAGGTCAGGTATGCAGGAACAGGTGTCGGTCTGAGTGCATTTACGATATTGTTTGTCTGAGCCGCATTGCTAAGCTGAAGCTGTGCGCTCTGAAGTTCGGTCTGGAGAGACTGAATCTTATCCTGTGTGAACAGGTCTACAATCCGCTGTGTTCCGGCGTTCTGTGCGTCAATCACATCTCTGAATCCTGTGTTAAGAGCCTGCTGAATAGCAGTTCCATTGTTATTTACGGTATTCTGGAGAATGTTTGTCTGGGCGGCAAGGTTATAATTCACCTCTCCCAATCCCTGTTTTAAGTCGCAGCAGCAATTCTGGAGATTGTAGCCAAGATTGCTAATATTGCTGTTTACGGAATTAAACCCGTTACAGAGCTGAGTGCCGATTCCAGTAATTCCGCTTTCGATACCCTGTGTGGATAAAGCTGCATCAATATCTGTACGAGTGAGAGCACCTTGACCTGCGGGAGAGTTGAAACCACCGTTTCCGCCCCATCCGCCGAAGCCAAATCCACCGTTGAAGATGGCGGCGATCACAATAAGCCAGATAATCATATCTGCGCCGTAACCACCAAACGCATCATTGCCGCGGTTATTAGTCCCCATCACTGCTGCCATATCGGCAGGGGACATGCAATTTGAATTGAACATTATTTTGTTGTCTCCTTATGATTTATTTACAAAAAGAGACATCCGCGGCTGTTCTCTAAATGTAGCGTATTTATTTCATCCCAAACTGAGATTTAATCTGTTTCACCATATCATCAGCATTTACGCCGTTTGTTTCACAAAGGTTTCTGGCAAGCTTTTCAAGCCCTTCTGCGTCGCGCTTTTCAACCATATTTAATGCGTTTCCAAGAACCGGATTGTTTCCGGCTTGCCGTCGCATCATATCTACAATTGCCTGCTGTGGGTTTCCGCCTCTGAGCATTTGCATGAGTTGAACAGGATTCATCATTTCTGCCAGCCCCCTTTCTGGATTTTTGCATTATCCTGATTGGAGTTTTGCTTCGGAATCATATCCTTAATTCCGGAAATTTCCCGAAGCAAATCCTGCTTCAACTGCGTAAGCATGCCGTTCAGCATATCAATACTGATAGCCTGTTGCGTGGCTTCCTGCATCTTTTCCGGCTGTACCGCACGGTAGGTTATAATCCTGCTTGTACCGTCGCTCTGCAGCTGTTTTGTGTAGATTTCACTCAAATCAGCTTTAGGGTAGAACGTTACATTGCCGGACATATCCACATTTTTGGCTTTTACCACGTCGATTCCATCGACAACCTCTCCGTTTAAAACAGGAGTCTGCGTCTGCGGAACGGAATTAAACTGTTGCGGCTGCGCAAACTGATTCTGCATTTGGTTAAGCCTGTCCTGATAAGGGGTTAGTGGATTGTACTGCGGCGGATAAGCCGGATTGTTTTGGAAATAATAAGGGTTTATGTATGGTACTGGCATATTAATACCTCCCGTTCTTTACTTATATTGTAAGTCCGGAAAGGCTTCTACACCACGACACAAACCCGACAAAAAACCGACACAAATACGCTACTATATTCAGTTGTATTTCAAAGAAACGCCCCGGTAATACATCGGAGCGGCTTTCAGAATTTTCTTCTTCATTTTCTGGTTTATGCGTTCCACTGTTCGGTTGCAGTATCCCATGATTTCCGCCGCTTCTTCCAGTGTTTTGCCATCATAAACCCGTAACCGGAAAAGCTGTTCTTCCCGGCTGTCAAATCCTGCTTCATGAAGATAGAATTGCTTCTCATCCTCAATAAAGTCTTTATAATAGCATTTATCCATTTCATCTCCTCCCTTATGAAATGGACTCCTTTACATAGGAATTACACCGCTTAATAGCAAGCTCATAATCGTGCCCAAAATCCCAAAGATCGCGCTAATAACAGCAGTAATAATCACTGTTACTATACTGTCATAACGCTTTACCGGTTTCTGCATAAGAGCTTCTACATTCACATCTATCTTGTCCAGTTTTTCATTGATATGCTTTCTGTCGCTTACCGACTCCACCATGGACTTTTCTGTAGATTCAATGCGATTGTAGAACTCCTTATGATCCGTGGAGTTATTTTCCCTTAACTCTCTCAGGTCATTTTCGATTTGTTCAAAGCGGTGTTCGTTTACACACTTCCTGTTTTCGCATTCCATCCAAACACCTCATTATTTCCAATCTCCCTTTTGAAAGCTGCCATCTCCCCAACCTCACTCAATGATGGCTCCCTGCGGCAATGCGGGAGGATACATTGCCACGCACCGTCTATGTGTCAAAATACCCTAGCAATCGGTATCACGTCATGCAAAACATAAATATCCCGTTCGCTATTCCAGGATCGGCTCACTCCGCTTTCTGAATGGCTAGTCTGAAACTCCACCCCTTGTTTATCACACCAATAAAGCACAAGGTCAAAAATGCACATATAATACTTGTCCATGTCATTTTCAACCATGCTTTCAGGATACGAACTAGGATAATTTCTCTTATTTTTAAATGACTTGATCGCCCTTTTAACGCAAAAAGTCAGGGTGGATTCCTGCTCTGCATTATAATCATCGCCAAGATAATTCTTCAAATCCTGCAATAATTCCAATTCCACCCTGCTCACCTGCCTTTACTCCGTCTTTTTGGGTCTACCTCTACGGCTTTCTGTCTTTGTTACGACTGCATCAGTTTCTAAAACAATGTTTTCGTCTGACGCATACGAATCAAAAAGAGGCTCCTCGTTTTCCGGAACCTCTTCACCTGCCGCGTAGTATTTGCCGTTATGTTTTACAAGATGGTCATAAATCATGTTAATCACCATTCACATTCAGTACATATACTCCATCCATTCCCTCATAGGAAGGAATCGCCATCTGGGATACCGTGGTCAGAATCTTTACAGGCGGTCCAGCCTCGGTCTTTACCGCAATCGCAACGCCGCGGTCGAGCACAGTAACGTCTGCCACATTGCTTCCGATCAGTGTTCTTTCCTCGGGAGTGGTTCCAAACCAAGTTGTGCCCACTCTGTCTGCACCAAGAATAGTTACTCTATCATCTGGGTAGAACTGCTTCTCGGCTCCAGTATAATCTTTGTACACCTTATCATAGAGCAGGATGGTCAGCCCGGTATTTTGCCGGAATGCCTCTTTTACATTCGCCTCATTTACGTAGGTAACTGCGCTTCCGGAGGCATTCAAAATGGCCGCCTTAATCTGGTCGGCTGCCAACAGGTATGCGAATGTATTGCTGTTCATCAGTGCATATGCCGGAGTAAATCCAAACTTTCTCAGCGCTCTTTTTGCGTCATTAATGTCATCCAACGGCGTCGCGGTAGTGGGCTTATCCCATGCGCTTGTGCCAGTAAGCGAAGTGTAATGCCCTGTTTTCCAAGTTCCGTTCGGATCGTAGTTGTAGTTGTATACAGTGTTATCTACCGTTCCAAGAGAAATCTTAGGTGTGCCAGCATCGGTTGCAAGCAGCTGCATACGCATAGATTCAATGGCAATATCTGCAGCGTCTACCAGTTTGCTTACATCATCAAACGCATGGGCCATAGCCTGACGCACATACGGATTGTTTTCATTCTCTGCCATAGCTAACATCAGCATATCGCGCTCTCTAACGTGCATAGATTCGCGAAAGAAAGCCATCTCGGTGTTTTCAGTCTGGAATCCTTCGCGGGTTCTAATTTTAGGCTGTGCGTCCAGGTTAGATACATTCAGCATAACGTTTACGCCGAGTGTCTGCTTCAGCCAATCAATGGATAGACCTACTGTGCGGTCATTCGGGAAAAATGCTTCTCCCATAAAAGGTTCTCTGTTGCTTGCAGCTTCTGTAATATAGCCAGCAACATAATTGGATTTATAGATATCCTCAAATCTCATATTCTGTTAATGCTCCTTTCCACCCCATAGCTGTTAGGGGTCAGCAACTAATTTTCAAATTGATTAGTCGGTATTTTCTTTACTCGCTTGCGGCTGCCGGAATGGTTCCAACAACAGCAGACTCTTCAAAAATGATATTGCATCCCGCATTGATAAGAGCCGCCACAAGCGCCGCATCATAAGTCTTTCCGCTGTTTGTCTGCGCACGCCCTGTGTTGATATACGCCCGTTTCAGGATAGTCCCCTGCGGTCTGGACTCATAAACATCATCCAAAAGAATACCAACTGCGCCAGTCCATGGAGTCGCCGCAATCGCTTTTCCGTCCTTATCAATCGGCGTTCCGGCCTTCACTAATTTTTCACCAGTTTCAGCATCCGTGGACGTATTGGATGTAAAATCAATCGTCATGGATACGCCATCAAATTTTGTCCTGTTTAGAATCTCGGTTCCAAGCCCTACGCTTGTGGATTTATAACCCATATCGCCTCTTGCCATAAATTTTTTCCTCCTTTAATTACAGGTATCTTTCCAAAATGTTTTTGTTTGCTGCGGATTTCTGATGTGCCAGTTCTTTTGCCATATCAGATACCCATGCGTTCTTATCCGCTTCTCCGGTTCCAGCCTTAATTTCAGGATTGCTCTTAATGAGCTCCTGCACAGCATTTTCGCCGGCGGATTTAATTTTCGCTTTCACGAATTTATCAAGGACAGAAAAGAACTTGTCTACATCGGACAGCTCGCCAGTCAGTTCAGAAAGCATTTCTGCCGTCTTTTCATCCATGCCGATCCCCATGTAACGCTTACTGTAATCCATTGTGCGGAATTTTGATTCAAGTTCTTGAATCCGTGCGTCCTTGGCTTCATCGGCGGCTTTCTTGGCTTCCGCCTCCTGTTCTTCGGCTGACATTTTTGCCCGGAGGTTTTTGGTGAGTTCTCCCTTTTCTTTTAACGCCTTATCAAGTGCGGCTTTATTTTGTGCTTTTTCAGCTCTTTCCTGAGCAAGTTGCGCAAGAAGTTCTTCTACTGTGGGCGTACTGTTTGATCCTCCACCATCCACGCCATTATTATCGGTGCCCCCACCGCCATCACCATCTGTAGGTTCTGCAAAAAGCTGAAGGTTCATTGGTATTTTGCATCTGGCGCGTCCAAAAACAAGCGGCTGTCCATAATAATTGCTCTTAAATTTCATTGTTCTTTTCTACCTTTCTGTGTTTAGAGTTCTCTCTCATATAAATTTTGTGTTGTTTTTGGTCTGTTCTTCTCTGAACAGTTGTGCTTTAATGTCATCTCCGACATATAAAAACAGCCAGTTTCCCGGCTGTCGATTAGCAATTTAAAAGTATCGAATAGAGCATCTGCAATTCACAATTTCTGAAGAGTCCGCCCCAAAAGTCGATTTATCTTTGGGAAACATCATAAACGAATTTCCAACCACAAACGGCTCATCGATAGGTTTTACTATTTCACCAACACGCCTATGGCTCTCCCTTTCTCTCCGGTCTCGAATATCAATCCATTGTTTTCTTGTATATCCGCTTTGAATGGCCGACTGAAAATCAGAATAGTTCCACACTGTATTTGATTCGTTTTCAGCCATAACCATTGACCTATCAAGCGAATAATAATAAGGTTCATCAACATGATTCTGCGTTGATTCTGCCACATCATAAGAAAACTGCCTGATATATGAATCGAGGTATTCATCAATAGTGATTATATTTGTAAGTGCATCACGATACGCGCTTTCAAATCTCGTTCGGATTGTCTGCCAATTAATAGATTGATATTGTTGCATGGTAAAAAGAAAAGCCAAGACTAATAAAAAATTATCTTCCAGCCTTTCCGCCAACTCTATTCGTTTTTCTTTATCAGAATCAGATAGGTCCATGATTCCAAAATAATCCTCATAGTCCTCACTTCGATTCATTCCAACCAGTTTATTCAGTTCGTCATAATCCATAACATCAAGCACTTAATCACCGCCCAACCGATTGCTGCGAAGCATTTGTTTGTGGTCCGTCTATTAGCGGACTATTTTCGGCTTGATCGGAAGAATCCTGCATAAGACGGCCATCTGTACTTGAAGAATTATCTTCTCCATATGCGGATTTCTGATACTCCTCAATTCCGTGCTTAGAGTCAATGTATACCTGCTCAACATCATCAAACATATTAGCTACTTTCAATGCGTGACGCCCATGCACACCATGCGATACAAGCGTAGCAAATGCGTTAGATTTTGTTGCAATATCCCAATTCTGTCTTCTGGTAAACTTTAAATCAATGTCCGTGGAATGAATTTTTCTAAGCGGGTCGCCATCTGGCAAATATTTCTTATCCGCTAGGCTAATCGCTTTTAGGATAAGTACAAGCTCCTCTCGAACTGCGCCTTCAATAAGCTGCTGCTTTCTATCAGCGTCTACCGCCGTAGCGTCCCATCCAGAAGATAGGCTGGAAGCAATCCCCGTGCTTCCTCCGCCTTCTGAACTATACTGCATAGGAACAAAACACTGCTTTAAAATCTCATTCCGCGTATCAGTTATCGCATTTAATGTAGGCGTACTATCAAATGTGCTGGACATCGGCTGTATTTTCTGATTTATTCCACCAGAACTATCACTATGGGTCAATAACCACTGTCCGCTTTTTGGCTTTTTAGGTTCCCCTGTCTTTTCATCAACCGGGAACTCAATATCATTCCCCCACCAAATCTCTTGCGTTTTTTGAGCCACATCGTTTGCGAAATTGGATACCATTGAATTAAGATTGTCCATGAGAGAAATTTGTCTCTCAAAACAGCCAGAACGGTCAACCGAACGTTCATACTCCACAATTGGTATCATGCCAAGAAGATTTATGTGTTCAGAAATGTTATCGCCTTGTATTTCATATCTTCTCGTTTTGGTAAAACATGTAAAATATACTTTTCCAGATATTTTGGCAAACGTCACGGCCATTACCTTTGGTTGACCAACTCCAGCATAATAAACGCAAAAAGTATTTCTGGAATCCAATGTATGTACATTTACATAGGTTCTTTGATACTCTTCGTTCTCCCAGTCTGTTTTAATGTCAACTATCCTGTGTCCAATTCCGCTCTTTTCAACAAAATCAGCTAATATTTGGTTTTCTCTGCCGATGCATATGCCATTTAACATCATCTCGTTAAGCGCCGAAATGCCTTGGCTATCTATATCTGCGTCCGTGCCATGATGTTCTTGATCTCCTCTTTGTGTATAGATTATTGGTAATCCCCAAAAATATCCCTTGTGGAATTCTGTGACATAATTTGCCATATTATCAGAGGTTTGAATATTGATTTCTGTTCTGACTATTTTCTCATACGGCAACGGCTGAATCCCGGATTCATAATCAAAAAGGAATTGGGTGTCAGCCGCGTTAATTCTATGTTTCGCATATGCCTTTCTTAAAACAGAAAGAACATTATCACGAGTTATTTCTTTTTGATCTGTGAAGATTTTAATTCTTCCTGCTTTTCTAAACATCCTGTCACCTACGTTTTCTCAACATATCTGCCCCAAAACGTTACCCCGGAAGCTGTTTTGCGCTTATCAAGCGTTACTGGCACGCGCTCCCATATGCGATTACCTATTCTTGCCCGGTCTTTTGCCTTATTTTTTTCTGTCTTTTCCATAATCTCTCCGCATAAAATAAAGCGCCCGTTTTTATGAGCGCTTTTCTACAATAACATTGTAAGTCATTTTTTTATGCTTTTTATGCGAGATTATTTAGGTATTTGCTGATTTCTCTGCTGACTGTGCACTGATCCATATGCATTTTCATAGAAATTTGCTGTTGGCTCTTGCCATCCTCAAAATACATTCTAAAAATCGTCCTAGCCCTGGAATCCGGTATGCTATCAATAAAACTCCATACATCCGTTTCAATCTCTTCAATCCGAGACATGTTTTTTTCATGCCTGCTTTTTTGTAACAGTAGTCGGCTTTTTGTTTTTGAATAATCTCTATCTGGAAAGCCTTCAATTTTAAAACGCTGTGTTCCGCCATATCCGCCGGAGACAGAATCAATTACAGTTCCAACCGATGACAATTCATCAAGTTTACGTTCTAACTGCTTGATTCTTCTCTCCAGATCCGTGTGCTCTTTTTTAATATATCGATATTCTTTCAAAAGTGATTTTGAAATCATGTATTACCTCCGCTAAAATGGACTGTTGATAATTTGAGTTGGAACCGACCCACTACCGCGCCTCAAAAATACAGCAAGACTAGCCAATGAGTCGGGAGAATCATCATTTTTATTTTTTCCGGTCATTGTGAATGAATATAGATTTGTCATAAACTTTCTATATTCTTGTGACTGACATCCTATATCGCGGAAATAAAATTTCCTTATTTCTTCCGCATTATCCCATATTCGTTGTTCTTTCCTCTGATGTGTTTTTGCAGCATGTCCTCCAGTAGACAAAATCATCTGCTGAGCGAATTTTGAAACTAAGTTTGTTTTGTATCCCTTTTTCTTTAATTCCTGTTCTACTTCATCTTTGTATCCTTCTCCACCTGCATTTGCTTCAAAAAATGCATTTGTTACCTGATTTTCAATAATGGCGTTTACTACCTTTGGCATAGTGTATTTCTTTTCTGAATTGTCATAAACAACATCGTGAATATAAACAGATCCATCCTCATACACATAGGCTACCGGCATAGATAAGTAGTCCAGTCCTCCAAGAGCAACGTCACAGGCTGATACCACTTTCAATGGTTCTTCGTTCGGAAGAACTCCGTTATAGAAATTCATGTGTTCGGACTTAAACAACGCTCCGTCTCGTTCAATTGGTTCCTGCTGACATTGTGCAAGCCATCCCGCCATATCATCGTTTTCCTCAAATTTTGCCCGTACTGTTCTGTAATATTGTGTGGTAAACCCAACGCCATAATCATAATCAAAGTTACTCTCATCGGTTACTGGGTCTAGTGCTGGTATCTTAAGAATGTCATATCTGATTTTTTGTGCTTCTGGATTGCTTTGCAAAAAATTAAGTCTGTCCATGTATAAATCATGAAGCGACCAGATTGTGCCATTTAAAATCAATTTGCATTGTTCCTTTTTACGCATCATGACGTTATTATCAAATACAATCTGCTTTCTTCTCAAAATATCTGGATTTAAAACATCCTGGATTCCCTCAAGAATATCATCCAGAATAAGCCATCCATATGCGTCATATTCTCCATTAAGACCAGACTCCAATCCTTTTCCTGACAGAGTTGCATACTTCTTTTTTCGTTCTAAATCAACCTTATGATTTTTTGCGTCTGTTCTTGCCACTTTATGATGGAACACATCATTGTGGCAATATGTAGGGTCTGTCCATATCTCCATAACGCCGTCAAGAAATGCACCGCCTAATCCTTCTTTATATGTAACGTATAGATTGCTTTTTTCTGTATCTCTACCACAGTGCCAGCTTGTTCCTAACGTGATAATTTGCGACTTTCCAACACGGGCCGGCATGTGGATAAACAATTCATCCAGTTCATCATCTTCAAGGGCCTGTAGTTTATCTACGACTTTTTTTAGCGTTTTTCTCCGTGGCTGATAAAACCGTTCTTGTGGTTTTCTATTCTTTTCGATATACAGGCAATATGAGTCCAGAAGCATCGGTGCCTCCCACAACATCGCCCGCCAGTACAAGTCATCCCACTCTGGTTTCAGAGTTTCCGCATACCGCCGCAGGGCAATATCCTTTACCGCCTTTGAATACGCAAAACAATATTTCCTTTCATCCGGGTAATCTTTCAGAATGTATTGAGACTGGGCAAGAACTGCATTGACCGTTCGATAGTCAATCTGCCGTTCCAAAACGGTTTTCAGTTTTTTCATATCGGATTTGTATTCTTCTAAAAGTTGCATAAGAAAAGTGCCGAAACCTCCTTCCTTGAATATTTCAAAGTTGAAGTCACGGCACTTGCGAAACTAAGATATGGTTGATCTGTTTCCGGCTCTAGTTGACTTAATTATTCACTTACATAAAGGCTTCCATCAGGATTTAATCTTGGTGTAATCGCCTCTGGATGTTGAAATATACCACACTCCGGTTTCTTCATCTTTGAATGTGTATACAAAACAACTTCCCTCATTTAGTAATATGGAATATTCTATCTTGTCTAAACTCTCAACTTGATTGCCCTCAACACATCCCGTCAGTCCACCAAAACATATTGCCAAAACCAATATAAGTCCTATTACTTTCTTTTTCATGCATTGACCTCAAATTCCATTTTACAATTTGACCCCTTTCAAGTTTAATCCTCTAACCACCAATTATCCAGATAATAAAAACCTGCAACTAGTC
>ERZ1643247.2818-NODE-2818-length-13108-cov-9.992416_pt1 | contig 13108 bp, 13 predicted proteins | sample MGYA00579264_ERZ1643247 | MGnify/ENA primary metagenome ERZ1643247 (study PRJEB29033, sample SAMEA4952262) | chicken gut metagenome | biome: Broiler Chicken; feature: Gastrointestinal Tract; material: Caecum | place: Ireland | collected 2018 | study: Broiler... | reverse complement strand
GCATTAGATCATAATATGCCCAGATTACTGATGCATGGAATTTATAGAAGCCGGTGATTTCATTTGTTTTAAATGGGTCGAGTTTGCCAATGATAAATGAATCTTCAAATGTTCCCTTTAAGGCATCCCATGAATACGGATTTTTAAGTGCCAATGAATTTGCAAAAGCATAGTCAATTTGATTTGCAACATATAAAATTTTATCTCCCTCATTTGTCAAACTGCCAAAAGCAGAACAATCTTCCTGTCCAAACAAACCACCATCGCGTGTTACGAACGTACTTTGTACTTGTGATAATTTAACTTGATCATTACGCAATCGATTCGCCCCATACATGCTTGCATTAAACAGCATGCCCGAGAACGTTGACGTGCTTGTAGGCTTCAAATTACCAAACATATCGTAATTGGCATAAGTTACTTTACCATCTTCATCGGTACTAGATTTTAAAACATTAGTAGCACTTGTTCCATACAATTCGATGACGTCCGAACTATTACCTACACCCGCTGTAATATTATCAAGAGTTTGTAAAATAAAGCTTGCAAGTTGGAAACCAATTATTGTAACAATCGGAATAAATGCAAAGGTAAAGATTGCTTTACCTGCTGTATATATGTAAGTCCATGGATTTGTTTGTTGAGAGTCTTCGTTGTAATGGGCTTTTACCATTGCCACCATAGTAGTAATAGCAAGGATTATGAGAGCGAATACTGCAAGACTCCAGAAAACTGTATTTAATGCAGAATACACTACCGAATTTTCACCAATTCCTAAGACACCTAGAATAAAATTAGATAATGGATCACCAGAAGTTGCTGTGGATGTTGCATAGTCAATAATATTCCCCTTATCATCATATATAGGAATCATTGCTGACATTGCATAGTTTTCAAGTCCACAAAGCATTCTTACAAGTGACTGCATTGCATCGATACCAGCAGCAAGAGTGGCATACAAATAATAGATTAGCTTCATAAGGAAATCTATTGTAAACGCTTTTATGGTACCGGCTATGTCCAAGTTCAACAAAGAAACCAATTTCTCATCCCCCTTCTATTTATCATTTACATTATAACAAATAAAAATGCATTTCGCAAGTAAAGATTTACAAATTATTACAATTTTTTATAAATATCTATAATTTGCGCAAGAGAAAGTTGTTCGCTTCTTTTAGAAAGCAAGTCTTCATCGAGTTTTGCGATCAAGGATTTGTAATTTTTTGCTAAGTTATTGCGAATAGTTTTTCTGCGCATTGAGAAAAGATTTTGAACTAGGTCATAAAATTTATCTTCATCCACATATCTATATTTTCTATCAATTTTTATATTTACAACAGCCGAATCTACCTTAGGTTTTGGATAGAAATTGTCTTTACCAACTATCCTTGTGATTTTTGACTCTCCATAGAAAGCGGTCATGATCGAGAGCAAACCATAATCTTTGCTGCTTTCCTTTGCACAAATACGTTGTGCCACTTCTTTTTGTACCATAATGGTCATTGAGTCAAGTTTATGACTTTTAATAAATTTAAAGATGAGCGGCGAAGTGATATAATAAGGCAGATTTGCGACAAGTTTATAGTAAGAAAAATCGCTTTCAATTTTCTCAAGTGATAGTTTCATTATATCTTCAAAGAAAAATTTAGTTTTATTGAGTTTTAAAGATAGCAAATGCTCTTTTAGATCCAAATCAATTTCATAGCTATGAACGAATTCTGCCCTGTCATTTAGCACTTGAGTTAGTGTGCCAGCACCTGCACCTATCTCTAAAACTTGACAGTTTTCAATCTGAGCGTCATTTGCTATCGCATTAAGTAGGTTTTTGTCTGTAATAAAATTTTGTCCAAATTTCTTTTTAAACTGATGTTCTATCATATATTAAATAATCTCCTTGCGTTTGTAGTTGTCGCGACTTCAATTTCTTCAAGTGATACTCCCAATGTATCTGCGAGCGAGTGCGCAATGATTGGTATAAAACACGGGGTGTTTATTTGGTTTCTAAACGGGTGCGGAGCAAGGTATGGGCTGTCGGTTTCAAGCAAGATGCGAGAAAGAGGCAACGTCTTTAGCATATTTCGAACATTCTCAGCATTTTTGAAAGTAGACACGCCATTTACAGAGATCTGTAGGTCAAGTTTAAGTATCTCGCTGGCAATCTCCTTACTTGCAGTAAAGCAGTGGCATGTACCACCCCATTTTAAAAGGTTTCTATGCGACTTGAGTAAAGTTATTAAATCGCCATAAGCTTCTCTGCAGTGAATAACTATAGGTTTTTTAAGATCGTTTGCAAGATTTAACTGCCTTGCAAAGACTTCCTTTTGTTTTTCTCGATCACAATCTAAAAGTGAATAGTCAAGGCCAATTTCACCAATGGCAACAACCTTTTTATTTTGGGCAAGTTTTGCAATTTCACTTTCAAACTGATCATTATACTGCTGTGCATATTCTGGATATAAGCCAATTGACGCATATACTCCATCATGACTATCTGCAAATTTGACTGCATCGATAGATGAGTTAAGATCGGTTGCGCATGTAATAAATTTTTGTACATTTAGTTCTCTTGCTCTTTTTAAAATATTTTCGATGTCATTTATTTTTTCATCAAGCAAATGGCAGTGCGTGTCAATATACATTTTCTCTCCTTTATTCTTCTGCTTTTTTGTTGTTTGATTTTGCTATGAAGTCGGGATTTTGAAAGGCTTTGGAAGCGGGAGCGCGAGCGCGAGCGCGCTCCCTGCAAGGCCTCACGCCTTGCTAAATTTAGCGAAAAGCTAAATTTGCTTCCAAAGCCCCCTTGCAACAACATAGTAATTTATTTTATTCTTTATTTTACAATACCATTTTAAACTTGTCAAATTTAAAAAAGGATAATTTCTATTTAAGACCCGCCAGCATATATATAAACTATGAATAGAATATGGTTTTTAATGATAGTAGGCTCTATATGCTTTCTTTTGTGGAATGATCCATCAAACACCTTGACGATCATGGTTGACGCTTCAACCGATGCACTATCTCTCGCGATAGAGCTGTGTGCCGTATATGCGGTATGGCTTGGAATACTGGAAATAGTCGAGCAAAGTGGACTGAGCGAGAAGCTTGCAAAACTTTTAAGACCTATAATAAAAAAACTGTTTAATGTTGACGATAGCGAAACGCAAAAAGCAATCGCTCTCAATATGTCAGCGAACATTCTAGGTCTTGGCAACGCTGCGACACCTATGGGCATAAATGCCATGAAAAGACTTGATGATGGAAGCGGAAAGGCGACACCTGCGATTATTATGCTTCTAGTTATAAATTCAACATCTATTCAACTTCTGCCAACAACTATCATAGGGCTTCGCGCATCGGCTGGTTCTGCAAGTCCGTCAGATATTATTATTCCGACTTTAATTGTGACTTTGATCACATTTACTCTTGGAATAGTTTTAGTCAAGATCTGTAATAAAATCTTCTTTAAGAAAAAGTCAAAAGGCGAGGTGAAGAAATGAGCGGATATATTTTACCAATCCTTTTTATAGGACTTTTTTGCTATGCCAAATATAAAAAGGTAAATTGCTATGACACTTTTGTAAAAGGCGCAAAAAAATCAATACCACTTGTAGTCGACATTTTCCCCTACATTGCTGCCATAATGATAGCGGTTGCCTTGCTTCGCTCAAGCGGAATAACATCACTTTTATGCGAGCTTCTTTCTCCAATTTTTAATTTTCTAGGCATTCCGACTGGACTTATTGAACTTGTCCTACTTAGACCATTCACAGGATCTGGAAGCTATGCACTGCTTGACAGCGTGTTTACAACCTATGGAGTGGATAGTTACATCTCGCGGTGCGCCTGCGTAATACTAGGCTGTAGCGAAACAATTTTCTATGTGACCACCGTATACTTGTCACAGACAAAGATCAAAAAGTTATACTATGCAATACCTATAGCACTGGTCTGCTCTATTGTAGGCTCAATACTTGCCTGCCTTATATGCAAAATAATTTAAAATAAAAAAAATAAATAATATATAAAAAATAAATTAAATAAAAATATCATTAAAAATAATTAAATGTTTTAGTTTAAAAATTAATTAAAAATAAATTAGCCTTTAAAATAAAGGCGAAAAAATATCTTTACTTTTAATTTTAATTAATATTTTTATATTTTTAATTATAATTTTTCTAAATAAAATTTATTTTTAAATTATATTTTAAATTTTAATAATTTTCTTTTTTGCGAGTTAATCCTTCAATCTCTATGATCGCAATATTAGATGCGACAGAAGAAAAGAACATTCTTAGTCTTTTTAGATCCCCTTTTTCATATTTTTGAGCAAAACATATAGCAAGAGCTGAAGCAAGGCTTACAAGTTCAGCACCTGAAATATCAAGTTTTGACTTTTCTTCCATATATATTTTTATTCTCAAAACTATGCAATTGTTAGAAATTAATTGTCTTTTTGATATAAATTTGATATGATATTTAAAAGAGGAGAACATGGAAGCAAACTTTTTAAATGAAATAATCTTTTTGTTAAAAGGAGAAAATCAAAAAGGCAAAAATAACTTTGCAAAGATTGATAAACTCGCGTCTCTTTCGCCTGATAAAACATTCTTTATTGAAAGAGCATCAAATCAAACAATGTTAAACTTCTACTGTGCATTTAAAATGTACGATAAAGATTTTAAATATAATCTATATTGTCAAAAAATCGAAAAATTGCGAGATGCTTTTTTGGATGAAAAAATCAATCAATATAATAAGAGCGTACTGCTTGCATGTGATATATATTTGCATAATGAACAACTTAATGAAGTGAAAGAAAGATTGCGAGAAACAGATAAATTATCGCCAGATTATCAATCACTATTTGATCAAGGCAAATATCTTGTTAAAACCGGCAATGAAATGCTGAGTAAATATAGAAAGTATTTAGAAAGCAAATATCTAATCTCTGCACTAACCATCGACGATTTTGCCGAAAGATTTTTCAAAATCTCGGGCAAGGATTTGCTTTTAAAGGCAACTACTATAGTTAACTTTGCAAGGTGCAGTGAAAAATATAGAAATAGACTTGAAGAGAAAAATTATCTTGAATTTTTCAAAAGTTTAAAGGACTACATTGTCAAGGTTGTTCGCAATGATTATTATGTCAATCGTCCACCTAATGTGGAAGAAATTTTGTTTGGTGTATATAGTCTTGAAAATATGTTTGAACAGCAAGAATTTGGTAAACGTTGTAAAAAGTTTGAAAAGTTTGAAAGCACATTTAGGTATACTTCCCTTCTAGAAGAACTTGAAAATGAAGCAAAGGTGATTTTTGCTGACGCTTTGAATAATAGTTGTATTAGTTTAGATAAAAACAATTTTAATGCGATCGGCAGTGCAAAAGATGTCAAAGTTTACAAGCTCAGTGGCAAACCTTTCAAATTCTTTATAGAAAGTTTTAATCAAAACATACAGGCAGAAAGATTTGCAAGACTTGAAAACTCTCAAAGTGACCATGTAGAACTTTCTTATTTTGACGATGATGAAGGCTCCGTTTGCACTAGAAATGCATTTGTTAAAGGCGGAACTAATTCAATAGTACTGGGTTATTTAAAAATATACAATAATTCGCTTCTAATGGCAAACACTGAAGATTTTGATGGCTTGGATAAGGAAATTAGTACAAATAGTGAACTACTTTCACCTAAAATGTTTAGCCAGATGACTGAAAACTATTCAAGAATTATCGTAAGTCGCCGTCCAAAGCCAGATTTTGTTGTCTGCTTTGACAATGTGAGAATGACTGACCTTAATGTCGCACAGGTTTTAAATATACCTATCGTTTTAATAAACACTTTAGAGTATAAAAAACCACGCAAAAAAAGTGAAGACTTTATTAAACTGCACGCTAAAGAAAATAGAGCATATCTTATCTGTTCAAACAAACAATTCGAGTCATACAAACAAAGAAAACTTGAAAGACAGATGCAGTCTTTAAAGAGAAAAAATCTTTCAACTAGAGCAACACAAATTGTGGAAGCACAGAATATAAAAGGAACCAAACTCATTGCAAATAAAACCATTGCAATGCAAAAACTCAAGGAAAATATAGACAACTATAGATATCTTACGGATGATTTAAAAGTGGATAATGAAATACTTGACTTTGTCTTCGCAAAAGAAGGGAGTGCATATCTATGGGAGTTCGTACCTGATGAGTATAAATCAAATAAAGAATTTATTAAAAGAATGTTGACAATAAATCCTGCAATTATAATGTCATTACAGATGAATTTATTGAAAGATAAGAGTATCTTGATCTCATTAATAACAGATAATCCTTCATTTTTTGAAAAATTGCCAGATGAGATCAAAAACAATCCATATATTTTGGCTTCTATTATCAAGGCAAACCCAGAAATATATAGGTATCTTCCTTACAGCATGAAAACAAATCCTATGATTTTGAAAAAACTTATAGAATACAGTCAGGGCTACAACTGGGAGTTTTTAGACGAACTTGTCTTGAATGATCCTTCACTTATAAGCATCTTATATATCCTATCTCCGTCACTATTAAGGCAAATCCTTGCAAGACATCCGTCGCTAATCATGAATTGTCCACCACAGATTATCAATGACAACAATTTTATGGGAACGGCTGTCAAACAAAACCCTGATATATTGAAATTCCCATGGGACAACGATGATATACGAAACAATGCTCTGCTTCTTTTGCCATTACTTATGCTCAATCTAGATTTACTAAACTTTGTAGGTTTAGGCGTGCGTGAAGCATTTAATATGAATAGACCACACGAAATGATGTTTGAGGCTCAAAGGATGCAAGATCATCTCGGCGAAAGAATGGAAGGTGACCCGTTTGACTTTTATCATGACTTTGAAAACTATGATTTTAACGAAGATGATTTTGCATTTGGTGATAGCAATGATTTTGAATATAATGATTATGCCAACGGTTATTCTAATGACCAAGAATTTGATAATAATAGTTTTGATGATATTGACATTTCAAATGACTTTGGTGCAAGTGAGAATGAAAACTTTGATTTTTCTCAAGAAGATATCTTAAACGAAGTTGGCACACAAGATCATCTTGAAATAACAAGCACCATCGAACTTGAACAAAATGTCAGCGCGAACGAATTTGACGAATTAGAAAGCGAAAGATCAATAACCAATTATGATGATGGCGACTTTGGTGATGGTGGCGACTTTGACGGCGAATGAGATTACCTATTAAATAAAAACGATCTATTATTTTTAGATCGTTTTTTTAAAAAGTTCTATATACAAAATAAATAACCTTTAATTTATCTTAATCTTTTGTATCTATCCCTTTAATAAGAATTATTTTAACTTATTAATTATATTTTCTTTTAGCCTATTAAACTCATCTTGAGTTAGCATGTTTGCATCTAATAGTTCTTTATATTTTTTCATAATATTTACAAACTCATCATTACTTATCGCATAATCATTTTTTGTACTTTCATGGTTGATATTTTTATTTTCATTACTGATATCATTATTGACATTTATACATTCTCTCTCTGTCACATTATTATTTAAGTTTCTTTCATTATTGATTTTTAAATTTAAAGCCTGATTTATGATTAAATCATCATCTTTTATAGGTTTGTTAGTATTTTCTACTTTACTTTGATCTTTTTCGATAATTATACCTTTCTTTTTTAAATAGTTAATTAATATTAAATAGGTTATCCATAAAAATATAAAAATTATTAATGGAATATAGGAAAGGGTCGATGTTTTAAAGTACCTTGAATTAACTAAACCTATACCATCTATCCAATATCCTGTCTTGTTATATAATACAACAAAAACCAATCCAGCTATCCAATATAATATGATCATAGCAAAACTAACATAGAATAAAATATTTAAAATAATGTGATTAGGTAGACACTTATTTCTCAAATAATATATTAAGTAAAAACTTGATAAAATTATCAACAAAATAGAGATGATTAAATCGATTAAACTTAAAATTCCAATCACAATACTACAGCCTTCAAAATCTTGCGACATAAAAATACTTGAAAAGGACAGAAAGTCAAATCCATTTTCACTTAAACTTAAATATGGATCATTAATCATATCTACCTTTAATAATGGCGTAAATAAAGAAAATAAAAATAATATTCCAATTAGAAAAAAGAAAGTTAGATTGAGAAATGTGCCTAATTCTTCTCTTTTAATATATTTCATAAAATCTCCTTAACTAAAATAGTCTTCTATAAAATTAATATTATATGTTTCCAAATAACTATCATAAATATTGATGGTATCTTGAATGATAGTCAAAGTCAATTCTTGCATATTAGACTTATATGAATAACTCCCATCATAATCATCAAAATACAAATATGCCAACGTCATTATTCTATTTCTAGATACCTGTCCAGTCCCAGAAAACAACTCTACTCCTGAACTTTCATAAGATGAACTATAAAAACAATTATTACTCTCAAGTGTAAAAGTCAGCAGTACAAAAACTGATGAATTATTATAATCAAAGATTGTAGCAATAAAAAATGTATCCTGTTGATAATCGAATCCTAAATATTCTAATATAGTTGAATCATCTGTAGAATATGGAATACATATCGCAACCAAATTCTCATTGGAATTTTTGCTCCCCTTACTTTCAATAACATTTTTCAAATTGTCTTTCTGTTCAATCTCACCCGAACCTATATTATTTTCTTGATCATTAATGTATTGTTTAAATGAATTTATATATTCATTACTATAACTACAACCTGTAAAAATTAAAAGTGGCAATAAAACAATAATAAGTATTGATAAAAATTTAAATTTTGCCATCACACTACACTCCTTATCGACAAACTATGACATTATTATATACGAATATTTTTCGTATGTCAAGTATATGACGAAAAAAACTCGTATAATACACTATATGAGTGTTGGCAAAAATATTAGACAACTTCGGAAAGAGAAGAATTTAACACAAACGGAACTAGCGAAACTTCTTTTTACAAGTCAAGATACTATATCACTTTGGGAATTAGATAAAAGTTTGCCAGATGTTTTGTCAATCATTAAAATGACAAAAATTTTTAATGTAACTAGTGATTATATTTTAGATATAGAAAAATAGCCAGTTAAATAGCAATAAATATTAGTAACAAAAAAAATACACTTTTAAGTTAAATCATGTGCCTAACTTCCAAAGTGTATTTTATTTTGAATTGATAATATATTATGATTTTTTATATTTTTCTATGCAACTACATTTGATGATACAAAGTTTGTAAATCTTGAAATATAGTCGCCAAAATATTTTTCAATTTGCAATTTATATATACTAGCACCACTGACGCTCTTTTCATAGGAGTCAAGATTTTGATCATAGTCATTTACAAATTCGTAGCATGAAAATTCGGTAATTGCTTCAGTTGTATATGTGCGTTCAGAGGCAAATTTTTGGCATAGATCGATATATGAGATAAGTTCTTGTGCAGACAAGTCCTTCAAATTCTGTCCTATCACCCCTGTAAACAAAGTCAAACTACCGTCAACTGTTTGATAGAGCGAGTAATCAAGTTGTTGTCCTATTGCACTATCCATTAAGAATGCCCTATAGTCTTCTAGTATCAAAATATTTTGATAGTCAAAGTAAAATTCAAGATCAAAAGTATCTGCAATTTCTTCTTTTGTTGGCGTATTTTCATCACCTTCAGTTTGTGTTTCTTCTTGATTGAGCGTTTCTATCGTACCATCTATATCTAGATCTTTATAGATAAGATTGCCTAAATCTAAGGCAGACTGGTAAACATTATTAATAAAATCTTTTGTTTGCCATTTATATCTTGCAAAGTTGCCATTATAGATCTCGTAATTTGCTTTATCACTGACATCAATAATGTTTTGATATTCGACAAGTAATTGATCAAAACTGTCGGTCATACTATTTATACCACTCTTTAAAGAAGTATTTTTGTTTTTTTCAAGTCTTGGATAGTATTTTTCTATGAAATTGAGTCCATTTGCAAGTAAAATCAAGTAATTTTGATCATCGTCAACAGGAGTCACTGTTTCTCCATCAAAAGTCTTGCTTTGAAAATTTTTAAGTTGATAATTAGTCTGTACACCAACAGTACTTCCACTTTCAAACATTGCACCTTCAGTTTTGATAGTATTAAAGAATGTCGTGTAGTATTGATAACTGGTTTTTCCATCACCGCCACAAGCAAACATTACAAAACTCGATAAAGCGATAATAAGGCAGACAAATGCTGTAATTATTGTTTTCTTCTTCATACCTCACCTCCCGACAAGAATGTCTTAGTATTTGCAAGGCAGGTTAAACTTCCACTGGCGTCCACATCTTCAAAGTTTTCAGTTATTGCACCGTTTGGATTGATTGAACTGATAATATATTTAAAGTCCTCTTGATCATAGAGAGTGAAGAACTGATTTACGTCATCGTAGAAAACTTTGGTTTGTCCGTCGAATGTGTAATCAACAAAATTTTTACTATTTAACTGAGTATTTACAAAGGCGCTAAAGAGTTTAATCTTGCCAGCAATTGTATAAGAATATGTTTCCACACTGCCAGATTTTTTATCTTTTTCAATCACGCTCTTGAAATCATTAATTATGACATCAATATAATCATCAACTGTGTTTAATACTAAAGTAGATGCGCTATTATTGGTAAATGATGGATCAAAACAACCTTGATAACATGTATTTAATCTTGTAATTGCATTTTGCATACTCTCAAGCCAGTCGACATATATAACTCTCAAATCAATCCATGCATTACGCTGATAGGTGTCAGAATTGTTTGAAAGAGAAATCAAAGTAACAATTTCCTCATTCATATCGTCTTGCAATCTGCTTGCTTTGTTTAGATTAGATTTGATTGACTTGTAGTTTTGCGTCAAAGTACCATTGTTCTTGGCAAAAATGGTATACTCATCATAGAAATCAAGTACATTGTTGATTGTTTGACTTAAAGTTTCTATATCTTCTACTTCCTGCTTATAGCCAGTAACTGCAATGTCGAACTCCGCCTTCAGTTTGTCATAATTTTCACGCTCGCTGGTGTTATCCACATTCAAAAACGAGGTCGTTGAATGTGAATGCAAGACTTCTACCATGCTGTAGGTATTGCCTGGCACAAGCAAAACGATTACTACTGCAATGATTGCAACTAGCACAAGTACAGATAAGATTATAAGCCACTTTCGCGATCCTGTGGTGTAGTCTTTCTTTTCAGCCATTCTCACTCCTTTTAATCTTCTTATTCATCATCGAAGACATCTATATTTATATTATTGTCTATAGGTTTCTCTTCTATTTGTCTATAGTCCACTTTTTCATGTGAACTGATATTTATCTTTTCGTCTTTATTAACAAAAGTTGTATACTCGCCTATCCAGCGCAGTTTAATAGTCCCAGTACTTCCGTTTCTGTGTTTTGCAACAATAAGTTCAACAGTACCCGGCTCATCTTCCTGCGGAATGTCATTGTATTTCTCAGGGTTGTACAGAAATAGTACAATGTCGGCGTCTTGCTCAATAGCCCCTGAATCACGAAGATCTGAAAGCATAGGTCTATATCCGTTTTCCTTTCTCGACTCAACCGAACGAGATAATTGAGAAAGCACAATTATAGGTACATTCAATTCCTTAGCGGTAAGTTTTAAATTTCTTGAAATTTCGCTGACCTGATTTTGTCTATTCATATCCTTGCTTGTCCCAGGTGATGACATAAGTTGGATATAGTCGATCATTACAAGATCAAGTCCGTCTTTTGCTTTTAGTCTTCTACATTTTGAAAGCAATTCGCTTGGCGTGATGCCAGATGTATCTATGTAAAGTCCGCTCTGCTCAAGTTTTTTGGTTGCAGTCCATATCCTTTTCCATTCTTCAGCATCCATAGTACCATTGAGTGCTTTTGCCATGCTGACTTTTGCCATTGAACAAAGCGACCTTTGAACAAGCTGGTCAGCACCCATTTCAAGTGAGAAAACCGCACATTTTTTCTTAAGCTCAGTTGCCGCGTTGATGACAATATTCATGGCAAGTGAAGTCTTACCAACACCAGGTCTTGCCGCAAGCAAGATGATATCACTATTTTGAAGACCATTTGTAAGTCTATCGAATTCTTTAAGTCCTGTTGGAATACCTTTGATTGAGGTTGGATCTTTTGCTATCGCATCAAACTTGTCGATAACCTTCTTGATTGCTCCGCCTGCAAGTCCAACATGTTCAAGATCGCTTCTTCCTTCTTTTTCTGATATGTCAAAGATTTCCTTTTCAGCAAACTGGAGCGATTTTTCTTGATCTTCATTTTGATATGCGTCTTCAATGATCTTCTGCCCAGATGCAATGAGTTTGCGTCTTATTGAATGAGATTTGACAATGTCACAATAATATTTAAAATTCACTGCCGATGGCACAACATTTGTAAGGAAGGTTATATACTCTATTCCACCGACCTTGTCTAAGATCTTATCCTGTTCAAGTTGGTCTGTAAGCGTGACAAAGTCAATCGGTACGCTTCTTGTATAGATCTTTTGCATTGCCTTATAGATACTTTTATGAGCTTCGCTATAGAAGTCATCTTCCTTGACAATAGCAAGGATATCTATCTGCGCGCCGTTATCTATCAAAATACAGCCGATGAGTGCCTGTTCTGCTTCTATGTTGTGTGGCATTATCTTGAAATCAGCCATGTAAAAACTTAACTCCTTTTATTTCTTAGTAAATGGATCTTTATTTTTATTCGCTTCCAGCTTTTCCTTTTTCTTTTTATCAATTTTAGCACAAATTACCAAAAAGAGCAAGTACAAAACTGCAGTAATGCATATTATGATAAATCCGTTAAGGACTGGATGCATGTTTGTATAACGAAAAAAGAGGTAACAAATGAATGCATCAAACAAGAAAACACCAAGTATAAACCATAGAATTCGCTTATATGATTTTCTTAAATCTCTTCTTTGATCAGGAAGTAGCATTTTTCACCTCTATTTTTATTATAACTTATAATTATCTATTTGTATAGTGTTTTGTCAAAAATAAATTTTATTAAATTTATT
>ERZ1643247.2815-NODE-2815-length-13119-cov-12.189222_pt1 | contig 13119 bp, 15 predicted proteins | sample MGYA00579264_ERZ1643247 | MGnify/ENA primary metagenome ERZ1643247 (study PRJEB29033, sample SAMEA4952262) | chicken gut metagenome | biome: Broiler Chicken; feature: Gastrointestinal Tract; material: Caecum | place: Ireland | collected 2018 | study: Broiler... | reverse complement strand
GGGCTTCCCTGCATCAAGGAGATAATATGTGGCTGAAAAGTTGGAACATATCAGCGTTTCAAGTTGCACCTTTTTCTAAAGGGTCATTCCTGGCTACCACCTTGCAGTGGAGCGGAACAGGTTTTGAGGCAAGTTTGATCACACATTCCCCTTTGGTCAGCCTCTTCAAAATGGGCTCCCACTTTCTGGCCTCTTTAGGAGTATCTGTGATCGCTCTGGCAATACTGTTTTCTCTCCCATTTGGCTGGAAGTAAACGCTTACCTCTGATTGCCCCGCCAAAAGTTTTTTCATATCATTAAACTTACTGTCAATAAACTGTGTTGAGAGCCAAAGGGAGCACCCGTATTTTCTTCCTTCTCGTAACAATGTATCAATTGAAGAACCTGTAGAGGTGCTAATTTTTTGCAGCTCATCAATGACAATAACTTTCGGGGAACTTTCATCGCGCCCTGCTGCAATCATCGAATAGTAAAGATCCAGCAAGTAGAGCTCAACCTGCATTGTAAACAGATTCCCGGATTCTGAAAATGAAGAAAAATCCAGCGTCAAGAAACGAAAGCCTGAATTTTCCCAGTCTAGTTCCTCATGGGAAAAGGGATTCTCATACTGTATGCCCTCAAATGCATTTAGAGCGGAAGAGGCATTGACCTTCTGTTCCGCGCACCAATATGAGTAATACTCGCAAAAAGAAAGCCAGTCTCTCAGCTGATATGAATTTTCTTCAAAGAATTTATTTAGATGATTCTCTTGTTGTGCACGCAGGCGGAAGGAGCGACAAATCGCGTGTACCAGTCTCTTGGTGTCTCCGTTCGTCATTGCGCTTAAAGCGGGCTTCTCTTCGGCTATATTGATTACTTTCATATCAGAAAAAATCTGCGGAATGGCGCCTTGTAGATGGAAGTACACGACAGGAATATCCTGGGAATATGCTTCTTCTATCATACGAGACAGGAAAAAGGACTTCCCACTACCGGAGCTCCCTGTTACCAACATGTGACGGTTGGTATAGGACGGGTTGTCGAAGTCCCATAGAAGATCCTTCCCGTCAACTGGTGACACGCCAAACCACAGTGACCGGCCCGTTATAGGCGGCTCTTCACAAGGAGGCTGTGTCAACAACACCAGTGGCCGCCGCTGAAAGCAATAGACAGTTTTATCGGTTGCGGAACCATCTTTCAATCGGATTCGCACTTTGCGGCAAAAAGTGGTTTTGTTATCAAAAGGGCCGACAAGATACTGAGAATCTTTTAATGATGATAAGAATCTTTGTACCCCTGGAGCACCTGGGACTTTTCTTAAAACGTAATCAAGTGTAAATTTATTGATGTAAAAGACATCTTCTCCTTGATCTGCTAACAGACATGGCTTGACATCTAGTTGTTGAGGGTCTTCAAGCAACTCTCCACTTTCTGTATCGAGCCGAGCCAAGCAGACAATTTCTTTGCTTTCTATCGCGTCTGAAATCGCTTTATAGAAATCATTTGAAAAGTCTTTAACCGATACGCCCGAAAGCATATGGACTATGTCATTTTGAATAGAATAAATTACTTGCCATGATTCTTCATTTACAAGAGACTGGCTATTAAGATGAAAAATCTTCTGTAATAGGTTATACATAAAGATAAGATCGCGGGCAAAAAATGCTTCCAATGGAGGGATAGTATTTTGTACTATGGGTATTGATGGCATCAAAGACATCCAAGCGTTAGGCACATGTTCTCCAATAGATGCTTGAACAATTCTGAAATAAAAGGCTTGATAAAAATTATAGCCATACGCTATCAGTTGGTGATCATCGGTGGCCTGTAAAAGCGGTACATCCATTGCAGAAGTATAGGTGTTCAAAATAACCAGTGGGATATCAGAAAATGAATAAGCCCTATTACTGCAAAGAAATGGAGCGGTTCTAAACCTGAAGTGTGTACTGCTGAAATTGTCCCTGTTCCAGTATCTGATTTGCAGCAATTTTGAGTGCAATGCGGCTGCCCCTATATGCCCGTCATCTATTAACAAAGTAGGGATATCTCTCACTTCAGATAATTTTTTGCAGATTTCTTTTGTCGGCAAAGACAGCAATATCGGCTCAAAATAAATACTGCTGCCGCTACCTCCTATTAGACTGGAGTAATGCGAGAGATTTGTGTCATAGTCTCCAACACTCGGAACGCATACCCAGCACGGGGGTACAGCCTCATGATTCTCTTGGATAAATGCGGATATAAAGCTGTAATGATAATAGCACCAGAAAATAAGGGCAGAAGCCAAATCCATTTCCATGCTAAGCCGTTCGACTTGCCATATAGATGGTCCGGGGAAAGATAAAACATTTTTAGGATTCTGAAGTATACTATTGTCGTTCAGATATTCGAATGGAGAACTTTTATATCTCTGCCGCTGACTATCCAAAATAGGTGGAGTAAAAGATGTGGGATTATTATCATCTCTTCCACCATAATATGGGATTTTAATCCGATTAGATGGTGACATTTCAATCATTCGATTGATTGCCTCTATTAAGAGATGTCCACATCGCTTTTCTGAATATTCAGAAGAAACGTCTACCTGAATATACTTTTCGGCGCAAGCCTTTTTAAAAGCAGGTATGATTCGTATATCTTTAAAGTCCTTTTCATTTATTTGGATCTGAAAATTTGTTTGATTAGATGTACAATCAAGCAAATAAATGTCCGGTCTATTATAGATCGCTTCATAGACGTAGTATTGGACATTATTTATAGACACATTAGAAAGAAGGATACTTTTCTTATCAGAGCAATATACATAATTCATTATTTTTTCACCAAATTCCTATGTATAATATTTTATTAAAAGTAATATATAAAAAATAATTAAAATTGTCAATTATTTTTATTTTTAAAATAATATCATAGGAATTTCAATAAAAATAAAATAATAATAGCAGAGTAATTTCTGCTTAATTATTCCACAGGATGTGGACGAAGCTAAACTTTTCGACATTCGAACCTCCGACAAGGTTTTCCTTGTCGGAGGTCAATCTTTATGAGAGAGTAAATGCCACGCAAACGTGTGGGCAGCTTTTAGGTTGTAAAATAACTTCTTATAAAATCCAAACATATCATTAGGGGAATGTAGTACAAATCACATTCCCCTGCTAAGGTTTATCCAGGTGCCACGCCCCGGATATTTATAGTTTTTTATTCCTCACAGACCTGATTTGCTTTGTGTCGTCTATTCTACTAAGCAGATTGTGTACATCAAGAACTTATATCCCAGCATACAAGCATTCTATCTTGTGCATTTATCAATATGTTACTCAAAAATCAAGAAATACAGGAGGAGCTTATGAAAAAGAAAACCCACACCATACAGGTCAGACTAAATGACCAGGAGTATCAAAAGCTATTACAGAATTGTTCCCAAAGTCAAATGCAGCGGAGCGATTATGTGCGCGCCTGTCTGGCGGGCAGCCAGGTAACCGAGATGGAGTATAAGCGAGAGATTACAACTCTGCTTTTAGAAATGTATTCCATACTGAATCAGATGCCGGAAGTAGAAGGGAGATATGACCTCACAGAAAGGATGGACGAAATATGCCGCTGCTTAAAATCGTAGATGAATCCTACTTTAACGAAGATGCCATGGTCAGGGTGATCAACTATGTTTGCAGAAGCGGATATGTAGGCGGATTGGGGGTAAACCCAGAGTGCGCCGCTTTGCAAATGAGCTTGGTAAAGCACGTCTGGCATAAACCAGAAGGGAGACAGATCAGGCACTTCTTACTGTCCTTTTCCGATGATGAATCCATTGATCTTGACGGGCTCATGGCTTATGGCTACCAGATTGCCAGCTACTACTACGAAATGGGGTATCAGATTGTATTTGGCGTCCACACCAATACCAATCATCCGCATATCCACTTCGCCGTAAACACGGTGAATTTTAGAAATGGATATATGTATAGTCAAGGGTGGGCCGATGCGGAACGTCTCAAGATACATATCCAAACTATCATCCCACAATGGCGTGTGATCCTTAGAATTGAAAAGAGTAACGCAGGCAGACAATACCGCTAAATAATAGGATTTCAATTAGATATTATCGCCATGAATGACCCCGAGGCGATCGGGGTGCAAAATCATGGAGGTAATGATTATGAGTAAGCAAAGTATCAACAGAGCGACAGAAGTGCCCCAGGCCGGAAAGGAGAATTGATGTTATGTCAGCCAATGTAGAAACCATGTTTTACGTCCGAGAGAAGCCCTGGCACGGTCTGGGCACGGAGGTCAGCGAAGCACCGACCTCGCTGGATGCCCTCGTCTATGCGGGCCTCGACTGGAGGGTTGAGCAGGAGGGGGTCTGCACGGAAGATGGGGTGCCGATTCCCGGCTACAAAGTCAACGTGCGCAGCACCGACCACGCCGCTCTGGGCATTGTGTCAGACCGCTATAAGGTTGTGCAGAACGAGGACGCTTTTCAATTCACTGACGACCTGCTGGGCGAGGGTGTGACCTATGAAACTGCCGGCTCCTTGCAGGGTGGCAAAAAGGTGTGGATGCTGGCGAAGATACCCGACCGATACATCATCGCCGGGGACGAGATTGCCCCCTATCTTGTGGTGATGAACTCCCATGATGGCAGCAGCGGGATCAAAGTGGCAATGACCCCGATCCGGGTTGTCTGCCAGAACACCCTCAATCTGGCCCTGAACAGCGCCAAGCGTATTTGGACTACCAAGCACACCGAGAACGTCATGAGCCGTGTCCATGAGGCCAGAGAGACCTTGCTGTTGGCCGAGGCGTATATGGGTGAGCTTGGCCGGGGAATCGACGAGTTGTCCAGGGTCAGGCTCTCCGACCGGAAGGCCATGGAGCTGATGCAGGAATTTTTCCCGGTGACCGAGGAAATGAACGGGGTGCAGAAAAAGAACAACCTGCGTCTGCTGGAAGATCTGAAACAGCGGTATTGGGATGCCCCGGATCTGTCCAACGTGGGGCGGAACGGCTACCGCTTCATCAATGCGGTCAGCGACTTCGCCACCCACGCAGACCCGCTCCGCAAGACCAGGAACTACAACGAAAACCTGTTCCTCCGCACCGTCGAGGGAAACCCCATGATCGACAAAGCCTACAAGATGGTGCTGGCGGCGGCATGAAAAAGATTGGGATATAAAGGGCGGGGAATGTGTTCCCTGCCCTTTTCCCATAGAAAAGCGAGGTTTTAATATGTCGGCAAAAATCGTAACATCCACAGAGAATCTGCCCTATGAGGACTGGCTGGAATACCGCAAACAGGGGATCGGCGGCTCAGACGCCGCCGTGGCCTGTGGCATCAACCGGTACAAGTCCCCGGTGGAGCTGTGGCTGGAAAAGACCGGCCAGCTTCCCGCTCAGGAAGCGGGTGAGGCCGCCTATTGGGGGACGCAGTTGGAGCCCCTGGTCAGAGCGGAATTTACCAGGCGCACCGGGATTGAGGTTGCCCACACCATGCAGCTCCTTCAGAGTGTGGAGCACCCCTTCATGCTGGCGAACCTGGACGGCACCTGTGAGCACCCGGACTTCGGCCCCTGCATTTTTGAGGCAAAGACGGCCTCTGCCTACAAGGCAAAGGAGTGGGACAACTCCATCCCGGAGGAATACCTTCTGCAAATCCAGCACTACATGGCCGTCACCGGATACAGAGGGGCCTACATTGCGGCCCTGATCGGCGGCAATACCTTCCGCTGGAAGTTCGTGGAGCGGGACGAGGCGCTGATTGCCGTGATGATCCACCTGGAGGCAGAGTTCTGGGGCTATGTGCAGGAGGGCACACCTCCGCCCCTGGACGGCTCGGAAGCCTCCGCCCGGCTCCTGTCAGAGCAGTTCCCGTCCAGCGTCCCTCAGTCCCAGATCACACTGCCGGACACCGCAACCGACCTGCTCCGCCAGTATGATGCCGCCTGTGAGCAGCTGGAGGTGCTGGAAGGGAAAAAGCGGGAGGCCGAGAACCTGCTCAAACAGATGCTCGGGGCAAACGAAACGGGCACCGCCAGGGGGAGGGTCATTACCTGGAAGAATGTGACGCAGGAGCGGCTGGACAGCAAGACCCTGAAAGCCGAGCATCCTGCCCTTTATCAGAAATATGCCAATCAAACATCATACCGCCGCTTCTCTGTTCAGGCGGCAGAATAACCAGGAGGTTAGACCATGGATACCACGAAGCTGAAAGCACGGTTGGAGGACAAGGCAAAGGGGCTGGAGAAGCCGGCAGAGGCGGCTCCCGTACTGGAAGCGGCCCCGGCACCAGTGGATTCCGGCTACATCGCCCTTACTACAGATACGCTCCCGATCATCCGGGAGAACCTGAAAAACCAGCCCCTCTCCCTGGATCTCTTTGACCTTGTGAAATCCCCCTCCGGCGGGGCCACGGTGTTCTCCGTGCCGGGACTGGCCGGGGACGAGGCGGAGAAGGAGCTGATGGGCATTATCCTAGACTACACCACACCCCGGGCCTATTGGGATACCCCCGACCCGGTGGAGGGCACGCCGCCCATCTGCATGAGCCAGGACAGCATTGTCTCCCACGACGGGAAGGCCTGTGCCCATTGTCCGTACAATGACTTCGGTTCCAAAGACGGGGAGAGCAACGCCAAGGCGTGCAAGGAATCGGTTCTGCTGTTCCTGCTGCGGCCTGACAGCATCCTCCCCCTGCTGGTGCGCGTCCCGGTGACCAGCAAATCCCGGTTCCTCAAATACTCCGCGCGGCTCCTGAGCACCCTGACGCCAATCAGTAGCGTGGTCACAAGGATCACCTTGGAGAAGGCCACCAGCAAGGCCGGAAAGCCCTACGCCCTGTTCAACTTCCAGGTGGTCAACACCCTTGGCCCGGAGGAAGCGGCCCGAGCCCGGGCATTCGCACAGCAGTTCATGGAGATTGTGAATACCGACGAGCTGGTTCCCGAGCTGTCAGAGGCCAGCTGAAACCATATAGCCCCGGTATCCCTGCCTGTAGGTAGGCATGGGATACCGGGGCTTTTCTGATTTTAGGAGAAATGAGGTTTGGACAATGAAAGTTGAGGCATACATCCACAGCCTGGGGGACAGCGCCCGCCACCGGCATGTCCTGGGGGAGGCGGAGATCCTGGAGCGCATCGGTGACAACCTGTATCTGGCCGAGTACAACGGGATTCGGTGTACGGCAATTTTCAACATCTTCGTCGGCAGGTACTTTGTGGACGATGTATACGGAGTGAGGGGGGCGAAGTGATGCGGCAGGCAGTATCGGTGGCAAAAATAGGTCAGGAAAGGTTGAGATCGATTTATGACACACGAAGAAAGCCTGAAAAGGAGAAGGAAGCTATGCTTGTACTAATGATAGAGCCTGGGAAAGCTCCCCAGCGGCTGGAACTGAATCACAGCCTGGAGGAGATGCAGAAAGCCGTGGGCGGTTTTATCCAGATCCTCTACCCCTTTGAAGATCCGGTAGCCTTGGTGTGCAACGAGGAAGGGAAGCTGTTAAGGCTGCCCGCCAACCGAGCCCTGCGGGACGAGAGCGGCGCTGTCTACGATATTGTGTGCGGAACCTTCTTCCTGTGCGGCGCTCCGCCGGACAGCGATACACTGGAGGGGCTGACCGAGGAGCAGATAAGCGGCTATGAACAGCGTTTTGCACGTCCGGAGTTGTTCCTTAACATCGGCGGTCATATCATCTGCCTGCCGGATCAATAACCATCGTTTATGAAACGGGGGCCGGGAGGGGTCAATACCGCCCTCTCCGGCCCCTATTTTTGTTCCAAAATCCGTCTCAAAATCTATGGCTCAATACCCATACCTTATTGAAACAGGAGGAAGCAGTATGGAATCCATTTTGAAGTGGCTCTTTGAGAGTGAGCTGAACATCCCCATGGAGCAGGAAGAGGCATACCAGTACGCCGAGGCAGGGGAGAAGGTGATCGACGCCAAGGAAGAGGTAAACCTCCGCATCCCCCAGGAGCTCCGGGAGAAGTGGCAGACGTTTCTGGACAAGCAGGACAGCTACCATGAGTGGGAGCGGCGGATGGAGTTCGACCGGGGCTTCTACCTGGCCGTCCGCATCATCCTGGAGCTTCTGCGGGGAGGGTTGAAGCTGTGAACCACCAAAAGATCGGCTATGCCCGGGTGTCCACCACCGATCAGAACCTGGAGCGGCAGTTGGATATGCTCCGTCAGCAGGGGGCCGAGATCATTTTCCAGGAGAAAATGACCGGCACCAAGCGGGACAGGCCGGAGCTGAACAGGCTGCTCTCCCACATGGCACCGGGGGATACCGTCATTGTGGAATCCCTGTCCCGGCTAGGCAGGAGTACCAAAGACCTGATTGAACTGGTGGAGCTGATGCGGGAGAAGGGGGTACAGTTGGTCAGCCTGAAAGAACAGATTGACACCAGCACCCCTACCGGCAAGCTGCTGTTCACCCTCATGTCGGCGCTGGCCCAGTTTGAGCGGGATGTGATCGCCGAGCGAACCCGTGAGGGCCTCAGAGCGGCCAGGGCCCGCGGCAGGAAGGGCGGACGGCCCAGGTGCGACCAGCACAAACTCCAGCAGGCACTGAAGCTCTACGAGGCCGGAAAGCACACCATGGCGGAGATCGAGGAGCTGACCGGTATCAAGAGGGCCACGCTTTACCGAGCCCACAAGATGCATACTACATGATCAAAATGGGCAGAGGCCCCTCTAAAGTAAATGGGGCCTCTGCCAAGGTAATTTCGTCTTAAAACACTCCTTTTCATTTTTTGCAAACTAACAATATAGTAAATAAATGACAAAGGAGTGAAACCATCCTATGAAAACGAATAAGAGACATGAAGATCATATTGCATCAATACGGCGTGGAGAAACCAAGTTGGAACGCGCTGGGAAATACTGGACAGAAGAAGAACGTGAACAGCTCCAAAAACTCTATGAAATGGGAGAAGATCTTACAGATCTGATGCTCCAATTCCAGCGATACGAAAATGCCATCTTGGAACAACTTAAATCACTTCATATGCTTGCACCGACACAGACACCCCGTTTAAGGGGGCCAGATAATCCTCGTTGCAAGTGTAAAAAGTGTAAAATGAAGGATTGTCCAAACTGCGGGAAGGAGACTTATTGTGCTGGAAATGTATGACGATCTGCTGACCACCGAGGAAGCCTGTGCGGCCATGAAGGTAGGCAAAAACGCCCTCTATCTGCTGCTGTCAAGCGGCCAGTTGAAGGGCTACCGGAATGGCCGTGTATGGCGGATCCCCAAAGATGCCGTGATTGAGTATATCCGCGCCCAAGCCAAGCTGAACTGAAAAATTCCCTGGACACACGCTGTCCAGGGAATCACTTTTTTGTAGGCTCAGCCTCTTGGCGGTCGGCCAGGCCCAGCATATAGGCCGATGCCAGTTCCTTGCCGGTGCTGTCCAGCCTGTCCCAGATGCCGAGGCACTGCTTTTGATCTGCCGTGAGCTTTGCTGTCTCGTCCTGGTCGGAGAAGAACTGTGCCAGGGTGATGCCGAGCCCGTCACAGATCTTCATGAGGGATGGCACCGAGGGCACGTTGGTCTTGTGGAGCATGGTGCTCAGGGTAGAGTAGGGAATCCCGGACGCCTTTGCCAGACGGTAATACGTCCACGAGCGGGAACGGCACAGTTCCTGGATTCTGCCCACCACGTCAAATTCCTGCATAGAGCACCCCCTGAGTTTGATACCTCTATTCTACCCAGGGGTACGGAATTTCGTTAGATTATAATTTACGTTATAATTCTATTGATTTAATGACGTAAAATAGATATAATCAGGCATAGGAGGGATTTCGATGTTTTGTACTAATTGTGGAAAGCAACTGCCAGAAGATGCTTCATTCTGCCCTGCTTGCGGAAATGCGCTCGATAAAAGTACCAGTCCGCACGACACACATGCCAACCTCGATTATATGAAGAACGATCCAACTCTAAACATGGACACATATCGACGCATATTTAATTGGGGATATGCTGTTGATGCGATAGTCACCCTTTGTATTCTTGTCGTTTGGATACTGTTCGAGCCCGTAAATTTGAACCCCCTCTTTTATGAAAAAGTGTTCAACTGGCCGGTTATTGTAGGAGGCGTTTTAGCCTTGGCAGTTGCATCATCCGCTATCCATGTTGTGTTTAATAAAAAGGCCGCCGACCGCCTGCTAACTGATATTGAATTGGCTGGCAAGCAGATGATGTGGCGGACGCTCCAAACCGAGAGGCCACTTTTTGAGACGATTCGGACAATGGATCTTAATGTGCCAGCCAGCAATACAATAAAAGAAATTATTTTTTCAACCTCGTTTTGTTCATCAGAATTGACTGCGCGTTTTATTACAGGGATTATCAACAGAAATATCAGGCAGATTGGATTTGTGCTACAGCAGTGCGCGAAGGATGTATACCGAGATTTGGAAAGTGGAGGAATCACAAAATGAAGGTCGGCACTAATCAAGTTCTAGGTATGAGCATTCGCGCCTTTGCAGGGGTAACTATTATGGCAATCATATTGATGGTGATTGCTAGCTCCTGTGGATCAGGGGGAGGAACTGAACAATTACCTATTGATACGCAAAGGAAAACTCCAGTAGAGATTTCCGAAATGGCAAAGCTTCAGTATCCCGAGGATACCAGTGAATTAAATGTAGTCGATATTGCTCAGTTTGACTATTTGTCTGTCCCCAATATCAAAGAGTATTTGAATGAATTGGTAGGTCAATTCATTACTCTTAAGGGGTTAGACATCTGGTATTCCCAGGGGCTGTTTGATCAGGGAGTCACTTATACGAGTAATTCCTCAAACGAGAGTGTTACTATCTCAACTGATATTACTATTGGGGATATTGTTGAGATGGGAGCTACTTCTTATACAGCATATCTTTTTAAAGACCATGAAGATGACAGTGTATTTTATATTGGAGGCGGCTATGCTGTCATCGAAGATTTTAGTGCTATCACTGACGAAGATGGTAATATTCAAGAAAACAGTACTAGTGGATCTGACCTCCCTCCCGACATCTCCAGTATCTATGAGGTCACATCTGATCCGTTGATTCCTGACAATCTAACTGATAATCCGCTTACATTTTTAAGAGATCATGAAGGAATGTATGTAGCCATTGCAGGATTAACCGTTTGGGGAATTGATGAAGATGGTACGATTACCACAGAAGAACCAACCATTTTTCTCAGACATCAAGAGCAAATCTATGATGTTACGATGTATGAGGAGATCAATGTCTATGGAAAAGTAGAAAGAAATCCATATCGTGATGGTGGTATTTATATCACCGATGCTCAGATCGTAAGTAATGAATACTATGATCCGTTTGGATAATCAAAAGGGTCTGTTGTAAAGTACAGCTTTCAGGCCAGAGCAAAAAATTAGTACATTAAAAAATTCGCTGAGAACCGACAGAGTGACGGTTCTCAGCGAATTTTGCCGAAGATATGCACGGCTTGGTTTCAGATCCGACGGGTTATTAGCAGGAGCATTTTTCAAAATTTGAGGGCTCAAGATTTCTAACACTTTTTCTAACACAAATCCCAAAAAAGAGAGCGCCAGATGCCCCACAGCTCGTGCATCTGGGAAATTTACAGGAATCGCAGCCACAATCTCCTCAAATAGGTTCCCAAATCCACTTAATATGGGCGAATTTGAGAACCTATTTTACTAAAGAGGCCCTCATAACCCGGAGGTCGAGGGTTCAAATCCCTCCCCCGCAACCATAAACCCGTCAGAATCCACGGATTCTAACGGGTTTCCTTTTGTTTTCATCACTTTTTCGGGCTAATCATTTTTGCCGTTTTCGTCTGACCCAAACCGTGACCCATACGGGATTTGAGTTGTTCCCCGGAGACTGGACACGGCAGTCTGGCCCAATCAAGTTTGGAGGCTGCCGGAGAGCAGACTTCCCATCGTTTTGGCCGCCTGGCGCTGGGAGGCTGTGGTCACGTGGGCGTAGGTGTCCAGGGTGAAGCCGGCGCTGAAGTGCCCCAGTATCCCGGACACCGTTTTCACGTCCACCCCGCTCTGAAGGGCCAGGGTGGCAAATGTGTGCCTGAGATCGTGGAACCTCACTCGGGGTAGCCCAGCCCGTTTCAGCACCCGGTGGAGCATGTGCAGCACGCTGTCCGGGGAGATCGGCCCACCGGTGGGGCTGGGGAATACCCAGGGGCTACCATCCACTTTTTTCTTCTGCTCTAACAGAATGCTTACCGTATCCTCTGCAAGCGGCAGGGTGCGGTAGGCGTTCTTCGTTTTCAGGGGTGCCTCCACCACTTCCCCATTGATCCGGGCGATCTGCCGCCGAACCCGGAGGTCGCCCCGCTCCAAATCAACGTCCTCCCATTTCAGGCCGAGAAGTTCTCCCCGTCGGAGGCCGGTGGCCAGCTCCAGATAGTAGAACTCGAATACGCCGCTCTCTTTCGCCTCCCTGAGGAAGGATTGGAGCTGCTCCACCGGCAGTGTCTGCATCTCCCGGTGCTCCAGCCTGGGCAGGGCGCAGCCCTCCGCAGGATTGTCGGCTATCAGTTTCTGCTCTCTGGCCAAGTTCATTGCAGAGGAGATGATCTGATGGATGTTCCGCACCGTCTTGGCGCTGAGTCCTTTGGACTGGTGCCTGGATTCCAGCCGGTCTACTCTGCCCTTCTCCAACAGCTTCTTGTAGAACTTCTGTAATTCCAGAGAAGTGAGCTTTTCCAGCGGGATTTCGCCGATATTGGGCTTGATGTGGTTGTCGATGTACCCACGGTAGGTCTGGTGAGAGGATGGCCGTACCTTCACCTTGGCGTAGTGCTCAAACCACACCTCCATCCACTGGCCTACGGAGTACCGGCCACCCTTGGCCGCATCCAGCCCCTTCGCTTCCTCGATCGCCTGCTTCAGTTTGGCCTTGGCCTCTGCCTGGGTTTTGCCCAGGACGTTCTTGTAGATGGCCTTGCCCGTCTCCGGGTCACGGCCGGCGGTATATCGTCCTTCCCATCGGCCGTCTTTCCGCTTGCGAAGATTTCCTTCCCCGTTGGCCCTTCGTTTTGCCATACTGTTCGCCTCCTTTGCAGCAACACAACATACCGCAAAAGGGGAGAAATAGCCAGGCCAACGACGCAGAGTTAACAGAACATTATCATTTGC
>ERZ1643247.2814-NODE-2814-length-13120-cov-12.782396_pt1 | contig 13120 bp, 11 predicted proteins | sample MGYA00579264_ERZ1643247 | MGnify/ENA primary metagenome ERZ1643247 (study PRJEB29033, sample SAMEA4952262) | chicken gut metagenome | biome: Broiler Chicken; feature: Gastrointestinal Tract; material: Caecum | place: Ireland | collected 2018 | study: Broiler... | reverse complement strand
TGCACATTCGTGCAATCCGAAGCGGTTCCCCCGCTTCGCCCTGTTTCCCAGGGATTATACCCGCAATCCACGGCTTGGCAAGTAAATGCCGCTTGCGCGGCGCTTCCTTCCCTGCGCTCGTGGTATAATGATTGCACATTCGTGCAATCCGAAGCGGTTCCCCCGCTTCGCCCTGTTTCCCAGGGATACCGGGATATTTTAACAGATTAAATTTAAACAGAAAGGAACGAGAATATGTGGGCTTACAATGAAACTTTTTATCAGATATATCCTATCGGATTCTGCGGAGCTCCTGTGCATAATGACGGAGTCACAGAGCATCGCATCTTAAAAATCGGCGAATGGGCCGGATATCTTCAGGAGCTCGGGATCGGTTCTATCATCCTGAACCCGATTTTTGAATCCGACAACCACGGATATGACACGAGGGACTTTTTAAAGATCGACTGCCGGCTTGGAACAAATGATGATTTTAAGTCCGTCTGCCAAAAACTGCATGACCATGATGTGAAGGTGATGCTGGACGGTGTATTTAATCATGTCGGGAGAGGTTTCTGGGCATTCAGGGATGTACAGGAAAAGAAATGGGATTCTCAGTACAAGGATTGGTTCTGCATCAATTTTGACGGAAACAGCGGGTACAATGACGGTTTCTGGTATGAGGGATGGGAAGGCCACTATGAGCTGGTCAAACTGAACCTGCAGAATCCGGCAGTGGTTGATTATCTTCTGAGCTGCGTAAAGATGTGGATCGAGGAATTTAATATCGACGGGCTCCGGCTGGATGTGGCTTACAGCCTGGACCATAATTTTATGAAACGGCTGCGCACTTTCTGCGAAGAGCTGAAACCGGGATTCGCACTGATCGGAGAGGTACTCTTCGGAGACTATAACCTGATCGTAAATGATGAGATGCTGCACAGCTGCACGAATTACGAGTGCTACAAAGGCATCTACTCCAGCTTTAACAGCATGAACATGTTTGAGATCGCGCATTCACTGAACCGCCAGTACGGACCGGAGCAGTGGTGCATTTACCGCGGCAAGCATTTGATGACATTTGTCGACAATCATGACGTGTCCCGGCTTGCCACCATTCTTACAAACAAAAGACATATCCCTCTTGCCTACGGTCTGCTTTTCGGTATGCCAGGCATCCCATGCATTTATTACGGAAGCGAGTGGGGTGAAGAAGGTGCAAAAGCCCCGGATAATGATTATGCTCTGCGCCCATGTTTCGATGAGCCAAAACCAAACGAGCTGACAGATCTGATTCGCGAAATGATCTCCGTGCGCCGCTCAAGCGACGCGCTGTGCAACGGCTCCTACCGAAACGTTGTTCTCACGAACCATCAGCTCATCTTTGAGCGCAGATGCGAAAATGACCGGATGCTCGTTGCGATCAACGCTTCGGATTCTGAATATATTGCAAATCACCATGAACTTCAGGGAAAGTATGAAACGGAACTGTCATATCCGCGCAGTTCGGGAACCGGAAACAGCGCTGCTGATCCCGGAGATGCTGCAGACGAAGGCGCAGAGACAAAGACGACAGTAACTTTACATGGACAGATTGCAATGCCTCCATACAGCGTACAGTATTTCCATCAGATTTAGCCAGACAGAATTCTACAAAGAAGAGGGCTTCCTTATCAGCCAGGAACCCCTCTTCTTTTTCATGTATTCTACAGCTTTACCATCTTCGGCTCGTGCCCCATAGCAGGGATCACCTTTTCTATAAGATCTCCGGTCCGAAACCGAAGGCTCGATGTATTGATGCACGGATGGCACGCAAAATATTCCGCCGCAAGCACATCTTCGTCGATCAGCAGCTGCACGCGCTTATCCCGGTCATTCATCAGTCCCATCACACTCACCGAGCCCGGGGTGATATCGAGATACTCCTGCATAGCTTCCGGCTTGGCAAAGGACAGCCGGGAGGAACCGATCTGGGCGGATAAATACTTGGTCTTGAACGGCTTGTCTCCCGGGATCAGCAGCAGATAAAACTCTGTCGCCTGCCGGTTGCAGAGGAACAGATTTTTACAGATTTCCACCTCGTTCTCCACTCCTTTACTGAGCGCTTGATCGATTTCCCCGCACGCCTCCATGGTCATCGCCGCCTCATGATCCACTCTTTGATAATCAATTCCCAGGGAATCCAGCAGGTCATATACGCGTATTTCCTTCTCCAGCCTGTTCTCCGCATTCTCCGGCCTGCCTTTTAACAGCTCCATATCTTTTACCTCCGCAATGTTAAATAAACTTGTCTATCTTATCTTGCAGTCATCAGCAGATACAGATAAAACAGTATGATCACTGCCGCGATGCCGATAAGGATCCATTTCAGCTTCTTTTTCATAGTGTTTTTCTCCTGTCATTTTTTGTTATTCAAAAACAATTTCGTATTCATTCAGATCATATACCTGTGCAAAAAAACTTGTCAATATTGTTTCCGCATTTTCCCGTGCCTTTTCAAGAAGTCCGTTTGCCACCGCGTTTTCTTCCGCCCTTTCTTTTAACTCAGCCATGGCCTCGTTATTTTCCTCCAGCGTGATCTGCTGAAAAATACTTTCATCCTCAAGATAAACCTCAAATGAATCCAGGTCGATCTCATTGCTCAGCACTTTTACTTCCGGAAGTTTCACATTGATCTTTCCGTCCGTTTCCTTCCACTCGATTTCTCCAAAATCAATCCCCGCTTTTATTTCCACATCATAGCTGTATATGTAATGGCTCTGTGTAAACGGGATTTCAAACAGACCGAAGAACTCTCTCGCGTCCTTTATGTTCTCTATTTCCGTACAGCGCGCCTCCTGGGTTGCCAGCTCTCCGATATCCTCAAAACCGATCTTTGTCGTTTTACCGCTGTACGTAAAATAACTTACCGTGCCCAGCACTGCTGCAGCAGCGACTGCTGCCAGGATTACTACAGCCGATGCGATCCTTACCGCGAGGCTCTTTTTGAGCAGTGTCAGGAACCCGTTGCTTTTCTTATCTTCTCTTTTTTCTCTGATCTCATTACTGCCGTTCATGGACTCAGTCTCCCTCTTTTGTAAATGCTTCTGTTCTATCATAACACAGCCCGTCCAAAATAACTACACAATCACTTCTCTTCATGATTTTTAATACTTTTCTTCTTTCTGTTGATTTTCGTTTTCAAGATATCCCTGTACAGCGCGCCTTGATACTCCATAGCTATCACAGACCTCTCGCAAAGTCATAACCGTCATCATTCGTCATATCCCCCTTCTAGTTAAGCGTAAAATTGCACGCAACATGCTGTCAATGCCTTTTTCTATGCCGGCAGAATAAACGCACCTTCGCAGAAGGGCCTGTTTTTTTCGCGAAATAAGATTTTTTCTTAACTCCGCCAAAAAAAGAACGGGCATACCATCTTTCACAGTATACCCGTCTCTCTGCTGCTATTTTACAGATCAACTTATCAATAAGGATCACATTTCCCGTTTTATATGACCGGGTCCTGCTGTTTTCGTCTCCGCTTACAGCCTGTCAGAGTTTCAGTCCGCGGTATCGGTTAAAGCAGGCAAAAATTTCCTGTTTTCTCGGCACAGCCATGCAGGAAACGCTGGAACTGCTCTCGCACAGCGCGGCAAGCGAACCTTTTTCTATCGTGTTTTCCAGCTCGTCTACAACCTGCCTCAGATCCTTCCGCCCGTTCAGGATATGCTTCTGCGCATACCGGATGCAGTATCCTAGGGCTGTCACCTGTTCACTGTCTGTGATCTGTTCCACATACCGCAGGTCAATCGTTTCTTTGTTGATCATAACGCCCTCTCTGGACAGTGTTTTCATTTTGATCCTGTCATTCCCCCTGAATGCCTGAGACGGCTGCGGGCATCTCTTAAAGTCCGGTTTCTCCGCCGGTGCCTCAGGACCGCTGATCATAGGGAAGTTCTCCGCCTCTTTCTTAGCATATTCCGTAATATCCTTCGGCACATAACGGTCCATCTGAATGATGCTGTCTGCGATATGGAAATACGCGCCGGAGCTTCCCGCAACGATCACCGTGGAAATACCATAATCGTCATACAGTTCTCTGATCCGCTCTATAAACGGTGTGATCGGTTCCATATCCCGATGGATGACTCTCTGCATCAGCTCGTCACGGATCATGAAGTTAGTGGCGCTGGTGTCCTCGTCAATAAGCAGGAGGGACGTGCCCGCCTCAATACTCTCCACCACGTTTGCCGCCTGGGAGGTACTGCCGCTGGCATCTTCCGTGCGGAAACCGACCGTATCCTTCCCATTAGGCAGATCATTGATAAACATGGAAATATCGGTCTTCTGGATGCTCCTTCCATCCTCGGCGCGGATCTTCACCGCCGAGTCATCCGTGATCACATATTCCCTGCCATCGCCCGCGATGTGATTATACACGCCCAGTTCAAGAGCTTTCAAAAGCGTAGACTTCCCGTGATATCCCCCGCCGACGATCAATGTAATCCCTTTACGGATACCCATTCCCGTAATTTTCCCTCGATGAGGCAGGTCCAGAGTCACCTCCAGTTCCTTCGGAGACTTAAACTTGACGCCGCCTTTCATCGGTCTCGGCGAAATCCCGGATTCCCTTGGCAGAATGCTGCCATCCGCCACAAAGGCGCAGAGTCCCATCTTTGGAAGCATTTCTCTGATATACTGCTGGTCTTCCGCCAGATCCACGATAGAGCGCAGGCGCTTCGCATCCATGTTTTTATAAAAGAGGGATGCTTTTACACACTCGGGAACAAAGTCAAAAAGGATTTTCTCCAGTTCCCTCGCATTGATAGTCCTTCCATTCGCAGGGAATCCGATCTCCATCCTCAGTATAATATCCCCATTTCCCGGATCCATCCGGCAGGCAGTCCGCTCCAGAACTTCCTGATAGCAGCGGCTCACAGAAATAAGACCGCTCTTCCCTGACCCCTTCGCTTTAAAGGCAAACTGCTCTGCCCTCCTGCTGAACTGCCTGGTAAGCTCATCCTGAAGCGCGATCCTCTGATGTCTGTCTCTGTACAATTCCCCGGGGAATCCCGCCGCCTTGCCGCTGACGCGAACGCTCACCCTGGACGGAGAAGCAAACGGGTCCCCCTGGACATGGTCGATGGACAGCACATAGCCCGGGAACTGGTACATTCCTTTTGTATCTTTATAAGCAGGATAACCCCTGTGGTCGATCCTGTTCAGCAAACTCCTGAGATCAGTTGATGACTGCATATATTTTTCTCCTTTCACCGCATTTTCAATTTTCATGAAATGCCTGTGCAGGCATTCTTTCATCAAGAAAATGCACCTTCCGAGTCTTATTCTACCCTCAGAAGGTGCATTCAGCAACCATAAATATTTATTTGTGCTTATACTTCGAAGATCAGATCTCCATAGGATGGCATCGGCCATGCTTCCTTATCTACAATCATCTCCAGCTGGTCTACCGGATCTCGGAGCTCATCCATAGCAGGATGAACGACACGGTAATACTTCTGCGCTTTCTCCGGTCCGTCCGGCATCTCAGACACTTCCGCTGTCACCTTCTCCAGTTCCATCAATGCCGCCCTGGCATCTTTGAGGAGTACTGTGATCTCAGCCAGCGTCTCCTCCTGCACGCTGGTGTCCGCACCGGCCTGTTTCACCGCGTTTACTGTATCCGCAAGTGTCTTGGTATATTTGATGATCGCCGGGAGGAACTGTTTCCTTGCCATATCGATCATCGTACGCGCCTCTATATTGATAGCCTTTGAATAGTTCTCATAGCTGATCTCTGCACGGGACTCCAATTCCGCTTTAGTAAAGACGCCAAATTTCTCAAACAGGCCTACAGCCTTATCCGAAACAAGCGCCGGGATCGCATCCACCATAGACCGGATGTTCGGAAGTCCGCGGCGTTCCGCTTCTTCCACCCAAGCCTGTGAATATCCGTCTCCGTTAAAGATGATCCTCTGATTCTCAATCGCATATTCTTTGATCAGGTCATGAACAGCCTTCTGGAAATCTTCCGCCTTCTCCAGCACATCGCACGCCTCAGAAAAGGCTTCCGCCATAATCGTATTGAGCACGATATTCGCCTCTGCCACGGAATCCCTCGAACCTACCATACGGAACTCAAATTTATTGCCTGTGAACGCGAACGGTGACGTACGGTTCCTGTCCGTCGCATCTTTTGTAAACTCCGGCAATGTGCGCACGTTTGTCTCGAGATGCCCGCCTTTTAAGCTGTGCGTCGCTTCTCCTGTGCTGATAAGCTGCTCGATCACATCTTCCAGCTGCTCCCCGAGGAACACTGAAATGATCGCCGGCGGCGCCTCGTTTGCGCCTAACCTGTGGTCATTGCCCGGATCCGCCGCTGATTCCCTCAGAAGATCCGCGTGGCGGTTCACTGCCTTCAGGATACATGTGAGCACCAGAAGGAACTGAATATTTTCATGAGGAGTTTTTCCCGGATCAAGCATGTTGATGCCGTCGTCCGTTGTCAGGGACCAGTTGTTGTGTTTTCCTGATCCGTTTACTCCCTTGAACGGTTTCTCATGGAGCAGGCATTTCATCCCATGCTGGCATGCCACACGCTTTAATGTCTGCATAATGATCTGGTTGTGGTCCACGGCAATATTTGCCTCCGCGTAGATCGGCGCCAGCTCGTGCTGTGCCGGAGCCACCTCATTGTGCTGTGTCTTTGCCGTAACTCCCACTTTCCAGAGTTCTTCGTTCACATCTTTCATAAAAGATGCGATCCTCTGGCGGATCGTCCCGAAATAATGATCATCCATCTCCTGGCCCTTCGGCGGCATCGCGCCGAAAAGAGTCCTGCCCGTGTAGATCAGATCCTTTCTCTGGAGGAATTTATCCGCATCTACCAGGAAGTATTCCTGCTCGGCCCCCACAGACGGCGTCACCTTCTTGGAAGTCGTATTACCGAACAGCCTCAGGAGACGGAGAGCCTGCGTGTTGACTGCCTCCATAGATCTGAGGAGCGGAGTTTTCTGGTCAAGAGCCTCGCCCGTATAGGAACAGAATGCTGTGGGGATACAGAGGATCGCTCCGGCGGCGTCCTGTCTGACAAATGCCGGGGACGTGCAGTCCCACATGGTGTATCCTCTCGCCTCGAATGTCGCTCTCAACCCTCCTGACGGGAAAGAAGATGCATCCGGCTCCCCTTTGATCAGCTCTTTCCCCGAAAAGCTCATCAGAACTTTTCCGCTCGGCTGGGGTGCTGAGATAAATGAATCGTGCTTCTCTGCCGTCACGCCCGTCAGCGGCAGGAACCAGTGCGTATAGTGTGTCGCGCCTTTTTCGATCGCCCACTCTTTCATCTCGTGCGCGATCACATCTGCAGTCTCAAGATCCAGTTCTTTGCCTTCCTCGATCGTCTTTTTCAGATTTTTATAAACCTTCTTCGGAAGACGCTCCTGCATCACGGTATCATTAAATACATTTTCCCCGAAAATCTCTGCTACCTTGATTGGTTCTGTACTCATTATTATCCCTTCCTTCCTGTCTGCTTAGAAATGTGAGCGTTCCGGTCATACACCGTTCCACAAAAAAAGGGCACTCCAATCTTTATTGGAACGCCCTTGTTCATTTCTATGTCAGTCAGTATAACCTACCTGCCCGGAAAAGGCAAGTATTTTTTACACCAAATTTTTATTCAGGTCCTCTAAAAAAATTTCAGGCTTTTCCTACTGATCCGAATAATTCCATTTTTTCTTTCACTTTAGCCATGATAGCTTCCGTACCCGGTTTCAGAAGTTTACGCGGGTCAAATCCCTTGCCCTGCTGGTCTTTGCCTTCCTCGATATATTTGCGTGTAGCCTCTGCAAATACAAGCTGGCACTCTGTGTTTACATTGATCTTTGCAACACCGAGATCGATCGCTTTCTTGATCATGTCATCCGGAATGCCTGTACCGCCGTGAAGTACGAGCGGCATAGTTCCTGTCTTCTGCTGGATGGCGTCCAGAGTCTCAAAGCTTAAGCCTTCCCAGTTATCCGGGTATACGCCATGGATATTTCCGATACCTGCTGCCAGGAAATCAATACCCAGATCTGCGATTCTCTTGCACTCGTCCGGATCCGCGCACTCGCCTCTTCCGATCACGCCGTCTTCCTCTCCGCCGATGGAGCCGACCTCAGCCTCAAGAGACATATTGTGCTCATGTGCAATCTTAACAAGCTCTGTTGTCTTAGCTACATTCTCATCGATCGGATAGTGTGATCCATCAAACATAATAGAAGAGAATCCTGCCTCTACGCATTTCAGACATCCTTCATAGCTGCCGTGATCCAGATGAAGAGCTACCGGAACTGTAATGTTCAGCTCTTCGAGCATCCCGTTAACCATTCCAACGACTGTCTTGTAACCTGTCATATATTTCCCGGCACCCTCTGAAACTCCAAGGATAACCGGAGAATTGCACTCCTGAGCAGTCAGAAGGATCGCCTTCGTCCACTCAAGATTGTTAATGTTGAACTGTCCCACCGCATAGTGTCCTGCTTTTGCTTTCTGAAGCATTTCTGTTGCTGATACTAACATACTTTTTTCCTCCAATTCTAACTTCCCAGCCGGAACTGTCAGCCCCGGCCGCCGGGATTGTTTAATTGTTTTGAACCTTTTTCTATTATATCCCATCCATGATAAAAACACAATCTTATTTTCTTCCGCAGGCCGATTTAGACGCAGGAATCTATCATCATCTCTATGATCCTGCTTTGCCGAAAAACAGGCAAAAAAAGTCCCGTGAGATCTTTTTGCAAGACCTTACGGGATTTCGTGCAGTGACTCCGAGGGGAATCGAACCCCGGCCTAAAAGCCCGCAATCCCTTGTGGTTACTGCGTTTGCGGCACATTGCATTTGATACACTTTGATACACTTTTGATACACCTGACATCAGAGACCCGCCACCTGATCGATCGCTTCGATCTTCTGTCTCATGCTCTTCCGATCCTTGTAGTAATAATTCTTTGTAGTCTTAATATCCGTATGCCCCATCTGAGAAATAATAAAAGATTCTTCCGCACCGCTGTCCAGCAGGATCGTCCCGTATGTTTTCCGGATTTTGTTCAGCGACCTGACCGGAATATCCAGTTTCTGGCAGATGGACTTCAACCGCCACGTAAAACTGTAAGTCCGGATCCGCTTCCCGTTCTTCATAAACACATATTCGCCAAACGGATTTTGCCTCTTAATCTCTTTCACAATCCATAACGCCTGTTTCGGGATCAGTACGGTTCTTATGCCGGCTTCTGTCTTTGGAAAATCCCGTACCTCATACACATTTTCGCCATCCTCATTTTGATAATGGATCTCTGTTCTGCGTACATCAACACTTCTATCCAAGAGATCTTCCTTCTTCAGTGCGGCCAGCTCACCAGGTCGGACACCCGTCTTAAACGCCAGAAGGAGTCCGAGATTAATAAGATCCAGCTGCGAAGAAATAATGTACTGAATAATCTGGTCAGTTTCTTCCTCGGAAAACACCAGTGCCTCATCCGGCTGCTGATTTCTTTGGAATGCTTTTCTTGAGATTTCCATATCAGAGATCACTTCTGTGATACTGAAATCAATGTACTTTTTCTTTTTTGCCAGCTTGAAGATCCCATAAATAAGTGTCCTGAGATTACTGTACCCTTTTGCAGTCAGATTCTTTTCATGGATAATGTTCAGAATGAAATCTTCAATTTCATATTCTGACACGGATTTTATTTTACGCCGACCGAACACTTCCATACATTCTGAAAATTTTCTGTCATATCTGTTTTTGGTGGCAACAGATATTTCTTCTCTGGAAAGTTTCCCTGTGATCCACTGTTCGTAAACATCCTTCACCGTTGGATTTTCCATCTGTTCCTTCCAGTAATCCACAACAATATCTTCTATTCCCTGACGCGTACTGCTCCTCTTGTGTATCCGTTTCTTTTCAGCATCCGGCAAATAGGTATGCCAGAGTCCCTCTTTGCCTTTCCATATGCTGTATGGATGTTTTTCTATCAATTCCTTTCGTTTATTCAAAGCAATCTGCTCTTGAACGTATTTCACATCAATCATACCGTTTTCAAGAGCGTACTGCAATACATCATTCAGTTCTTTTCTCTCTATTTGCCGGTCACCTCCTTTACGCAGTTTCCCTTCAAACAAGGACAGGGCCTGTATGCTGTCAGGCAGTTTCAAGGCAGCCTTCAGGCAGTTTGAAAGTTACGGTTTTTCTATATTTTTCAGGACTTAGGCAGTTTAGGCAGTTTATTTCACTTCTCAAACAGAAATAAACTATAAAATAAAAAAAGAAGTCATTTTTACCCGCCTGGGCCGCCTGAAGCGCCTAGATCATTTTCTGTTACTCTGTACGGACTTCCACATGGATCCCACGGAAGCCGCGCACGGTCTTCCCATTTCTGCCGGGAAGATTTTTATCATAGGTCAACCCCAGTGTTTCTGCATTCTCATTCAGATACTTCTTGAAGGTATTCTCTGCCCTGGGCCTTTCCAAATTGTCCTCGCACCATTTCCGGTAGGCAGCGTAAAGCCGCCTGGAACTGGCATAGGTTCCTTCTTCCCTTCTCACATATCCGGCAGAATTCAGGAATGAAATGATATTGTTCTCATTTTCCATCAGATCTTCCAGATTCTTCCTTGCCCGGTCACTGATGCTGAATTCAAATCCATTCCGGACCAATCTGTGCAGTCCTTCCAGACACCACAGTACGATCCCTTCTGTCTCCCGAATCAGCTTGTCTCCCAGATACCGGTCATCCTTCCGATCGGCAGGCCGGTCTTTTGTCGTCAGTAGGATCTGCCTGCGATAGAACCCATAGGACTGGTCATGGAGAGATTTCAATGATCCGTTTTCTCCAGCAGATCATTCAGAAATGCCAGCCATTTCTCCGGTTTTGGTGCGTCCGGATCATATCGGACCGGGAGGCGGTTCATCGTCCATTCTTTTTCTTCTGTAAAAGTTCCGTCCAGATAATACGTTCCATTGGAAAAATGAACCCGGTCTTCTTTTAACGGAGGCATTTCACACTGGCACATCAGCTTCAAGGTACCCAGGATCCGATCCACCATCTTTGCCACATTGGTTTTCTGATAGGGCCGGATCTCATCAAGGATCTCTTTGCGGATCACCTCATCACTGATTTCTCCGTCCAGATCATAAAGTTTGTCGTGGATGCATTTCCGTTCTTTCTTCCGCAGCAGATACTCACCAAAGGCGATCTCATCAATCTGCTTCCCGTCAAACCAGTCCGAAACATCAGGAGGCTGTACATTATCTGTCTCGCCCAGCAACTGTTTCAGGGCTTCCAGGTGTTCCGGTTTCAGGCTCTTGAGGTCTTCCTGCATACCTGAGGATCTCCTTTCCGGCGGACAGCAGAAGTTCCACCCGTTCTTCCAGAGGAGCGCACAACAGAATATCCATCAGATACTCCACTCTGGGAATCCGATCCAGCGCTTCACAAAACCTGGAATCCCAGTCCGCATCCAGTTCTCCTGGGGCATACTGTTTTTTCCAAAACAAAAGTTGATCCCGATAACGCCCAAGTATGGAAAAGCACCGTCTTTCCAGTTTTTTATAGTTCTGTTCTAATGACACTGCTTTCACCTTCTTTTTTCGTTTTCCCCGATCCGGCGGCCGCTGCTTCTCATACCGGATCCCGAAATCATCTGCCAGTTTCAGGGCCGCTTCGCGAACAGACAGGCTAAAATATCCCGCCACGAAATCAATCACATCCCCGTCTGCCTGACACCCGAAACAATGAAATCTCTGATCCAGCTTCATGCTGGGATGCCGGTCATGATGGAACGGGCAGCGTGCCATACCCCTGCCTGTCACTTTGATCCCGTAATATTCCGCCGCCTGCCTGGTGGTCACTTTGCTTTTGACTGCTTCATACACATTCATTTCCTATCCCTTCCTTTCGCTTTGCAACAGTCTTTGAAGGGAAGTGATCGCCTCTTCATCTATAGAAAGGAAATCGGGTGATTTTACAGCGTGGAATTGCAAAAAAGTTTATTTTTATGAAAAGTTCACTGGACTTCTTACAAAAATATTCCTACAGCTGACTTCTGAATATTTTCCCCTTCGTTTATCACAAAGGATAGGAAGAATTTAACAAGAGGTCAGATTTATTTTTATAATGTAAAATGCGTACATACGAAGAGCCGGGCAGCACTTATGCCACCCGGCTCTTGTAAAATACCAAAATCTTAAATACTTTTAATTAATCATGGAAATTCTATTCAGCAACTCAATAACTTAGGATTTTTCTGCTTAACAAACTGGATTTTTCCAAATACTCTATTTTTTTAAGATGTCGATATCTGCATGAAAATACATTATGCTATCAGCACAATTATGATAAGGAAAAAGAGAAAGAAAGTTCCCCATATAAGGATCAGTGAATTTACATGCAAAAAAGTCAATAAAGCTAAAGTCAGACAAATTCCCAGCACCGTAAATATAGTATAAATTTTTCTGCCTGTGATGTCTTTCCTGTTGCTGATAAGAAGATAAAACCCTATGGGAATAAATGCAATAAAAGCGCCTGCAACAATTCCTCCACCTATACTTCCATAGCCATAAAATTTTATAAAAAATGTAACAAAAAACATTGTGATACACGAAATACATGCAATGATCCTATCCTGCTGTTTATTTTGCTTATTCATTTCAACAGCATTTTCCATCAAATGAACAATGATTGTATCGTCCTGGAAAAGTTGGACTTTATCTTTTTGTCTTTCTGAGTGCATCAATTCAAGAACTGATACTTCAAGAGCCTCTGCTAAGGGCAGCAGCAAATTTATATCCGGGAAGCCTTTTCCCCGTTCCCAACGGCTTACCGCTTTGTCTGTTACCATTATTTTTGCTGCCAATTCTGATTGTGTCATACTTTTCTCTTTGCGGCACTGTGCGATAAAAGCACCAAATTTTTGAGCATCCATCCTAGCACCTCCCGGCTATTATCATACAATAACCGCTGTTATTTTTAAATCGATGCTTCGTTTATTTTGCAATTTTAATAAAAAATCTTTATCCATTGCAAAAAAATATCCTAAATTAACTTCCATTTTTCTGCTCTACAACTTAGGATTTGTTTGTATCTTTATTGCTCCTTTTCTTGCTTTTCCAGATAC
>ERZ1643247.2810-NODE-2810-length-13129-cov-38.899878_pt1 | contig 13129 bp, 9 predicted proteins | sample MGYA00579264_ERZ1643247 | MGnify/ENA primary metagenome ERZ1643247 (study PRJEB29033, sample SAMEA4952262) | chicken gut metagenome | biome: Broiler Chicken; feature: Gastrointestinal Tract; material: Caecum | place: Ireland | collected 2018 | study: Broiler... | reverse complement strand
AGAGGCTGTTCCCCGAACATCACCCGCACGAACTTCGTTACACCTTCATTACTCGGTGCAAAGAATGCGTTCAAAAAGGAAACCAAAAAATAATTATCGCGTCAAAACAGCCATTTTCAATATCAATTACATGAGAAAGGAGCGCATTTGCGCTCCCTTTTTCGACAATTAAAAGTTAAATGATATAAAATAAATATAGGTTTATATTTCTATTTAATCATTTGTCCTATGCTTGTTAACATTTTTAGCGGTAAGATTTACACGACAAACTGATATCAGGCATTAGACCTTTTCTTCTTTATCAGCTCAAACGCGTAGCATAATCCCTGCAAGTCTGCCGGAAGATAGGACAGCGCCTTATCTTCAATTTCTGCGGGAATGCCATAATATGCCTCGGCAATCCCCCCTGCCATTGCACCTATTGTGTCCGAATCGCCGCCTATACCTACGGCATTTCTTATGACATCCTCGAAGCTATCGCCATCGAGAAAGGCGATAATTGCCTGCGGAATACTGCCCTGACAGGTAACCCAATCACCGAGCTCATCATACCCATAAGAACCAATTAGGTTCTCTATGGTAAAAGACTTATCGTTCAGCCTTGAATAGTACTTGGAAAGCCCTTGTCGTATGAAAGCCTTATCCTTGCCTGTCCTCGCCCAATAGACGGCCATCGCAACACACTCTGCACCCTTCAACCCCTCGGGATGGTCATGCGAGATTTCTGTGATTTTCCTCGATAAAAATCTGACTTCTTCCTCGCTGTCTGCAACCCAACCAACGGGACTTATCCGCATCCCCGCACCATTCCCGAAGCTATTGAGCCTTCTTTGCCTTACAAACAGCCACTTGTAAAAGCGTTCACCCCAACCGACGTTAGGATAGCTGTGTGCGATATCCACCATACATCTTTTAGCAACTTCCCCAAGATTTTCATAATTTCCCTTACAAAGATACAGAGCCTTGGCAACGGCCAAAGTCATAAGGCTGTCATCAGTAAAATGGCAAGTACTCGTAAACAACGGGAAATCCTTGCCGCTGTGTTCTATAAATTCAAATCTGCTGCCTACAATGTCGCCTATTATTACCCCTAACATGACCTGCTCCACTTATCCTTCATTTAAGATTTTAATTTCCACATCTTTTTTCTGATAACGTCAACCGCATAACTTTATGCGGGCAGACAATCGACTTTTACCCCTGCTCCGCTATAGCGTCAAGATACTCATGCCATATCGGCTTTTTAATGTACTTTATTTCCCTTCTTAACATAAAATACTTTTATAAAATATCATATCATGCATGCGGCTTCTTTTATCTGAAGCAACGTCTCCTTTGCTTGAATTTTGCTCTTCTTTAAGGTATATGCGCGTCCCGTTTATGTGTCGATCTGTTTTGTCTGGAAAGCAAAAACAAATCCGCTTCTATTCTCTGTTCAAAATCCTCTAATCGACGCTGTTGCTGAATGTTCTTACATTGCAGATACCCGTCCTGCGAATTGGCATATTGCAATTCAAGATATTCTGAATAACCGATTTCACAGACTTCGCGTATCGCGTCTTTGTGATGATGCTTGACACGTTTATATTCACGCGCCATGACTGCCGCTTCCGCTGCCGATTCTGCCTTAACCGGAAACCAGATATAAATACACCTTCCTCTCCCGACGTGCCCACATTTTTTAAAATGGATCGCCGTTGGCTAAAATCATATTTCCGACATTGACTTCTATCATCTTTATACCCGACGAATCGAACCATCCTATTGCGTCTTTGTATCTTTCGGTCAATAGAACAATCCGCTGATTGGCAGAGCCCAATAATTTGCGTTCTCTTTCGGGATTGTCATGTTCAAATGGCCCATCCATCACCATATCGCAACCATGCAATATCGTTGCAACATCCTCATATTTATGACCCGTAAACGATATAACGCCGAGGCCGAGTTGCTTAATCTTTTGTGTAAGCGATGGCAGATTTTGCTGCAAGGTCGGCTCGCCGCCGGTATAGGTAACACCCTCTATCCCAAACTCTTCTTTCGCCCGCGAGATAATTTCCAACAACTCATTGAGCGAAATAATATGTTTTGGAATCAGCGGCTGATAGTCCATGTTGCAACAGCCACAGCAACCAATATTGCAACCCTGAAACCATATTGTCAGCCTTTTGAACGGGCCTTCCGCTTCCGTACAGCGATTTATCGTCGCAATATTGAACTTAATCATTTTCAAAACTGAAATCGAGCCCGTTCTTCGTTGTCTTTACGACAATTTTTGCGCCCTTAAATGAGGAGAGGTCAGCTTTGTTTTCAAACATGAACATGGCAAGCTCATCGAGCAACTTATCATTGATGGCGTTTAAAATATCTCTGCCGCCCTTGTTGCTGTCTGCACCGCCGAGGATATAGTCGATAAACTTCAACTCGTCCTCAAATTCAAGGTCAATGCGGTATTTTTCGAGGATTGCCTTCTGCACGGGACGCAACTTGGAACGCGCGATTTTTACACTAAACTCGCGATCCTTAATAAAGTTAAACGGTACGATATTGCTGTAACCTATTCTGCCGAGAATTTCGGGGCGCTTTATCTCGTTGTCAAAATAATTTTTAACGATTTTGATGAACTCCTGCGCGACATCTTCGTTAGAGCCGTTTGACGACACCTCCGACGCGCCGAGGTTAGAGGTAAATATAATCACGCTTTCGCTGAAATATACCGTTTCACCCTTGCTGTCGGTAAGTCTGCCGTCTTCAAGAATTTGCAGGAAAATATCAAGAATACGGGGATTAGGTTTTGCCGCCTTTTCGATTTCGTCAAAGAGGATTATGCTGAAAGGTTTTTCTTTGACGGCATTGGTGAGTTGTCCGCCCTCCTCGTAGCCGACATATCCCGGGGGCGCGCCTATAAGTTTTTGGTCGCTGTTCTCCTGCGCATATTCGGACATATCGAAACGGATACAGGCCTGTTCATCCCCGAAAAGAAATTTTGCGAGCGCCTTGGAAAGTTCTGTCTTGCCTACGCCCGTTGGACCAACGAAGAACAACACGCCCTTTGGCGCGGAGCGGGAGGACGATTTGTGAATTCCCGTAAGCCCCATATACGCTTTGACTACGACCTTTTCAACCTTTTCGATGGCTTCTTCCTGTCCGACAACACGTTCAGACAAAATCTTCTTTATATTTTTGACGGCATTATAGTCGAGCTTTTCCCAAGGGTTGTCCTTTTCCCCGTACTTGAACAATAGATATAGCTGCTCGAAGGGCATTTTGCCCTCTTTGCGCGAGAGGCGTGCCATCTGTATGATTTCTCGGTTGGTGAAGTCGTCGAGCATATCTACATATTCATTCTTTTTATCGCAGGTCATAAGCGACTCGCCAGGTTTGAGTTTAACGTCGAACCCGCTCTCTATCTTTTCGAGCATGCGCTTGCGTTCTATTCTGTCGGGGCGCGACAGCGTTACGCAGGCGACCTCGGGGTTTGCCTGATAGAAGGATATGGGAAACATCGCGAGCTTGCTTGTAATGAGAATTACTGTACTCTCGTTGACTTCGGCAGAGAGATATTCCACTTTTTTATCCTTGACGGCTTTGCCGAGCAAAGTCAAAAGCTCGCGCTCGTCGGGAGGGAGTTGCCCGCTCGCCGTAAACAGATAGTCTGCCCAGTTTAACACAAAAGCCGTTTTGCGATTGGGCTTTTTGAGATTTTTAAAGACGATATTAAAAATTTCCGACGGCTCCTTGAATTGTCCGCTTCCCGTCTTTTGCTCATTTTGCGACTGATGCTCATCGTCTTCGTCAAAGGAATACGCCTCACCATCGACCTCAACGTCGTCTATTACGGAAAGGCGGGATATGTCGCCGTCAAGGCCTTCCACTCTGTCCCAATATAGGACGTCGTCATACTCCATGTTCTTAAGCATATCCATGAGGTAGGTTTTCAGATCGACTATTTGTTTTTTCTCATTGAGATACACATCGCCCACGTTGCCGTCAATTATGATGCAACGCTTTATGCCAATCTCTCTTTTTAATCTGTTGAACACGGTAGTCAATGCCATTGTTGTTTACCCCTTATTTTTATTTGTATTGATTGCCTGATACTTCATTGTGGAAATTTTGTCGGGATTACTCCATATCGTCTGCTGTGAAGTAACTTTTACTCCGTACACTTCTTCCAAGTCCCTCATAAACGGCTCGATATCATTTTGGCAGGCTCGGCCTTCGTAGCCACGGAAATCATAGATAAATTTTCCGTCCAAAAAGACGCGGAACTCTGCCTTTTCCCCGCTCGCCTTCAACGCGACGAGAATTACCTCGTTTGTATCACGCTTTATCTTGATATTTTTCCTATCGACAACAAATCCGCGCGCCTGAATTGCCTGCATGATAATTTTTAAGGACTTTTGGCGCACCTTTTCACCGACAATTTCATCGCTTGCCGCAGTGCGGATTGCAGAAAGTTGCTCTTCGAGAGAGCCCTCGCCGTTTTTCATTACCTTTTCTATCGTGCCTCGGTCGATGCGTGCGGCCTCGAGTTCTGCACGGATCTTTTGTTTTTCGGCTTCCATGCGTGATTCAAAGGTCTGTCCCATAAGCGATTTTCCCGCCGCCAGCAAATCCTCGCCCGCAAGGGAAGGGGTTTGAAGATGGGCAAGATATGTAAACTGCCGCAAGGCTTCGTCAGGAATGCTGTCTAAAAGTGTCTGCGTATGGCTATCGACGGCAACTATACCGTTATCACCGCCGCGCAGCCTTTTATAACTTTCTGAAATACTCTTTGAAAGCAACATATCCAGAAGTCCGTTGAATTCAACCAACTTTTTTGAGGCGAGTGCATTGACTTGCGTCTGCAATCGACGTGCCATTGTAAGAATATCACCTTGCCGAGAAGGCGCATTGCTTTGTTTTTGTTGTTCTGCCTCCTGCTTTAACTCTGTGATTTGCTTAACAAGGACTGCTCTTTCCTGCAATAAAGCCTTTTCAAATGATGCCGTCTGCACTCCCAACAGCGTTTTAGAGTGTTCTTTTGCCTTTTCAAGCAATTCATCGATTGATTTTAATTGCGCTTCGGCAACTTCACAAACGCTGTCGCATTGCACGGCGATTTGTCGATAATTAATCTGCACCTGATGGCTCATTTATTTCCCTCCGTTACCGAAAATACGACATCTCTCCATTTTTCAATAGCTTCTTTATTATATGGCACTTGCTTTGATTCGGGGTGTTGAAAATTATTTCTGCATATTCGCAATTTATGTAGCATATCTGCCTGCTCACGCGTAATCATACGCTGTATTTGGGCGGTATCTATCAATTCGTTTGCCGCTGTGCCATCGTCCGCCGAGAGCAATTTTCTTAAATCGTACTGCAATTTTACAAGCAGGTCGCAGACGGCGTCCTTATACTTTCCGCGGGCGAGCAGCCCGTCAATATAATTTCTATTGATTTTTTCGGGGTGGGAGGCAGAAGTTCTTTCAATAGACAACAATTCATGTATGGGGCGATATATCTCAAAATACCGCTCCAGCATAGCGAACTTGTCTGCGGCATAGTTTTTAAATTTTGAAATGGTCTGATAGGCGGAGATCAAAGTTCCATAAACATTGAAGAACTCGTCAGTATTATATTGGTCACCTATCGTATAGGTTTCGGCATTTTCTATTCCGAGCATACTGTTAAGCTTCCATAAATTGAAACGCACGGTTTTAAAGGGCACCGCAAATTTTGTTTCCGCTTCAATATCTTCATTATTAAGAATTAAATCTATATACCGCGGAACAACGTTGACAACCGAAAGCATGTCGTCAACAGAAAATCCTGCCACCTCCAAAGCCTGCCATATAAGATTTTCATCCTCGCCACGAACGGCGCCGATGAACTTCGCAACATATTCCGCATCTGTCATTTTTAGTGCGCTTTTAAGGGGAGCAAGGACGGCGTTTTTATATATCATATTGTCCAGCCTGATCTGCACAACGCTTTCATTAAAAAGCCCTTTTGCAACAGGTACAAAATACTTCTCCCAGCTTGCATTTAAGGAAAATGAACGATGCTCTCTGAGTAGCTCATCAATTTTCCCGTCGGCAGTTTCGATGACTGATATATAGCGGTCAATGCACTTTTCAAAATAATCGCTCTTGCCCGTTGCACTGACAATATAAAGTATCGCCCTGCTCACATCTTCACCGAACGGTTGCCCGACATAATAGTTAAATAGCTCACCGAGAATATCAAAAAATACATTTTGTTCCGCAGTATATTCAACTAAAAGCGGCAGGTTAAATATATCCCCGAATTGTGCGCAAGGGAAGCGAACGTTCCAACAGCAGTAATAGTGGCAGGCGGAGTTATCGAGAAGAGCAAACTCCGCATTGGGGTGAATTTTCCGCAAAAGTGCGGCTGCTGTACCCGTATCGGGTTGCAATACCTTGTCCGAACGCGTAAAGTCAACCTCTCCTCTGCCGAGATATAATTTACAGGGACGCGCCGCCTGCTTTTTTAAATCATCGGGGATATACACCGCAACGCCTTGCGAAAGTTCGGAAGAGTCGATTTCCGGGAGTTCCAAAGTATCGCCATTGCGTCCGACAAACTTATAGCGGTTCTTCATCTGCATGCATTCCGTCATAAGGGCAGAGTTGTAATATTTTTCAAAAAATATCTGTTCGTCCGACGTATCAAAGGTAAACTTTACCCCTGTGGGAGAAAGGCTTATAGCCATTCCTTCCTCTTTGCGGATATTTAGTTTTAGCGGTTCTTCGTGTTCCGTCTTTATAATGCGTTCTTCGGCTTTCAGTCCGAATTGCTGTTGATTTGCGCGGATATAATCTTCCATTCCGCTTATATCTATCTCTACATTATCTAAAAAGTGTTCGCCTAAAAAACAGCTTGCAAGCGAAGAATACGGCAGCGCAGAACGCAGATCGAATCTACGCGTTACTGGACTGTAAAATACATCTTTAATGGAAGCCTTCTCCTGCCCTGTCGGAATTGCACCCTCTTTGAACAGTTTTTCACCCCGTTCGGTGAGCGATTACCCTCTTTTGCCGTACTTTTTTGAATGAGGTCAAGTAGAATGTAGGCAATGCCGGAAGCTTTGCGCACCTCGTTGTATTTTATAGTAACCTTATACTGCAAGAGAGGGAAGGGGCAGGCTGTTTTAATAGTTTTGATAATTTTATCTTCCATACTTTACTCCCCCAAAATATCATCGGCGCGCAAAACTCTTCCGCGGAAATCGATCGTTTGGATGATCTCGCGGAAAACGGGAAAATTCTTTTTGTCAAGTGCGCTATTGCCCGAAAGATCGGGCAGGTCAATCAAGCCAGTCTCAGATAAAAATTTGCGTGAACCAATGACGATAAGCAATTTACGCGCACGGGAGAGTGCTACGTTGATGCGTTCAAACTTTTTTATGAACTCTGCGTCATACCGCAAACCCGAAGGGTTGCGCACCATTGAAACAAGGATAATATCGCGCTCGTCGCCCTGGAAATCGTCAACCGTGCTGATAATCAGCTTCTCGTCTTGCTTTTCGGAAAAGCCGTTGAACTTTTGATATTTGCGCTTCTTTTTTATAAGCCCTGCCTGGTCGCCGTACATACAGATAATGCCCGCGCTCGGCCGCTCATCAAGACCCTTTGTTTTATCTACGCGTATTTTATGAGCCGCCACTTGCTCTTCACATGCCATATTGATTGCCTTTAAAAGTTTTATTGCAACTTCGGCTTCCTGCTCATTGATTTTGGAGGTGCTGCCCTCATAAGCGCTCGACTCTTTTTGGTCGCAATCAACAAAATAGATGTGATGCGTGGGATTAATTATGGTCGTTCCGTTAATTTTTACGGTGAGATTATGTTCTTTTTCGTTATCCTGTTGTTTTGTACCGACGATTAACCCGTTTTTGTTGCCGCCATAAAAATGATTGAATACTTCCATAATATGGCTATGGCAACGATACTGCTTATTGAGCATTACGCGGAAATCTTCGGGCACTCTTTCGTATAATGTTTTAAAGAAACATTCCTCATACAGCTTCGTATATCCGTCGTTTATATCCTTATTTATGATATTTTCGTCGAGCCCTTCAAAATCGTCGCCACGCATATGGCGGAGGTCGTACATAGGAGGAAGCTGACGGTGGTCTCCTACAAGAATGACCGTCTTGCCATAAAGGATAGGGATGAGCAAATCGAGAAAGGACGACTTTGAAACCTCGTCCACGATGACGACGTCTATGCCCTGTGTTCGTATATCTACCGAATCAATGCCATATCTTTCCAATTCGTCCAGCTGTGCTTTGGTAAATCTATCGCGGCTGGTACAGGTAATACCGAATACGTTTACGCAATCATACAGTTCGCGCGTATAAGTCCTGCGGTCATCATCTAAAATATTTTCCTGCAAGAGATATTTTGCAATTTCGCGGTAAACGGGAATCTTTTTCCTGTCAGCATCTTCGGTGCGCTTATGGTCGAATTCAAGCTTGCGCCACTCCTCCGCAATAATATCAAACGCCGTTTCAAGATTAGCAGGATCATATTCACGCACGATTCCGAAGTCGCGGAAGAAGCGTGCAACGCGCTGTTTGAGGGAGGAGTTTAACTCGCTGTATTCTTCTATTCCGGTGTTCTCGCTCAACTGCTCATATTCTCGTTTGTCGCGACTTATTTCTGCCTGTTTTTCGGTTATTTTTTGCTGAATATCGACTTCGCCGTTTTGGCACTGCGATATTTTTTCATCAATCGCCGCTACGCTATCGGTTATAAGGCTGCGCAGCTTTAACTGAAACATCGCAAGTTCTTCCGGAAGGCGCGCAAGAAGAGCTTTATTTGCAATAACGGAAGAAAATAATTTCATTGTTTGGCTTTCCGCCACATCAAAATCACTGCCTTCCTTGGCTTCCCTGATTTTCTTGCCAATCTCAATCAATTCGCCCCGATAGCGTTTGTATAGCTCAAAATTTTCAGTCCCTTCCTGCGGCGGCTCGTCATTATCGGGGTCGCGCAATTCCTGCAATCTGTCGCGCAGTTGATTGCGCTCTGTTTCAAGACGAGCTATTTTATCGTCCGCTAAAAGAACAGAGATTTCACTGCGTACTGTTTGCGGGTTTAACCGCGCAACTTCACTGATTTTGCTTATATCAGTTCCCTGCAAAAAGTCAAACGTGTCGCACAACGCCTTGTATTTTTCCTGAAAATCCTCAAGTGCTTGCGCATCGGCGTCTTCTGAAGCAAATTTAAATTTATCTATACTGCTTTTCGTCCTGCGCCAAAGTTCGGTACGCTCTTTTGCAAGCGAAAGTTCGGCGCGCAAAGTTTCATGTTCGACGTTAAGCCTGTTGATGGCCGCCGTCAGCGAATTGCGCTCCTTTTCAATGTCTGTATTCTGCTGTTTTAGCCGCAATAGCTTTTCATATTCTGTGCGGAGGAGGCTCATCTCTTCATTGAATGTAGCCTTTGTCTCCTCAAAATGCTCATAGCGACTTATTTGCCTTTCAAGCGTGTCTGCAATGTTTTTATAGAAGTTATCTACAAGTTTTTCCGGGCTGTAATTTGTCTCCTTCTTATTCTGTGACGGAATCAATCGCAAAGGGCGTATCTCCGGAATTTTTGGTAGACGTTCAAACACATTATCGATCGCCTTGTGCGTTTCCGAAGAAATGAGGACTTTTTTGCCGCGTTTTGCAAACTGCGCCGTAAGTTCCGCAATGACCTGTGTTTTCCCCGTTCCGGGAGGACCCTGCAACAAAAACAAACTCTCGCTCGCAAGAGCCCGTCTGACAGCAAGTTTTTGTCTTTCGTTAAGGCTCTCCAGATACCAATCGGGCTCCTGTTCCGAAACATTGCCCGCGCGCAACGTTTCGGGCGCGAAGAGATATGTTGCCAGAAACGGATTGCGGACGTAACCCTCGTTAATGCTCTTTAAGGCGCGTTCCTGCCGTTCAATTTTTGCCTTTTCTGCTCGATTGTCGTATATAAGATACTTAGGCGCTATGCTTTCAATTTGTTTTTGAATTTCATTCAGCTTATCTGTGCTGTCGGCGGGACGGAAATATATCTTATAACAACGTACTGTTTCATCCTCAATTTTACGGGCCTTATCGATGTTAAGTTGTTTTTTGAACGATTCTTCCGCTTCCGTTTTCTCCGCAGTAATAGCAGATTTATGCTGCCGCTGCAAATTACTTTGTTGGTCCCTGCGAATGTTGTCAATTTCTGCCTGCTTGGAGATGGCAAGACTCTTCTTTTTCTCCTCCAAACGCTTTTGGTTGCGCGCAATATAGTAAGAGGAGACAGGCGTTTGCTTCTGCGCGGCAGAGAGCAGTTCCTCTAAGCGCATTGCGATGGAATCAATCTTTTCTCGTAGCGCTGCGGCTTCCCCGGATTGTTCATCTTCTAAATTATTAAGTTTTTTCTCCAACTCAGCGCGCTCTGCATCGACCGCCTTCCTGACAGGGGCAAGGATTTCCCGTTCATATCTATCGCGAACTTCTCTGTCATTATTTTCTGCAATATCTCTTTCGAGCGAGGCAGCGAGGTCGCGTTCATATTCTACGAAAAGTTTTTGATAATTTGCATCCAACTCCGGCGCGATGCTTGTCATATAGCGATCGAGTTCTGCCGCAATAATTGAAGCGTACTTATTGTCGATTTGAGCACATTTCTCTTCTATTGCTTTTTCACATTCTCTCTCCAAAGCCGAACAGTCGGGCTCTTCATCTATATGTGTAAACAAATAACGTTCGCCCAACAGGTACTGCTCAAAGCGATAGCCCTTCGGGACATTTCCATTTTCATCGTAGTTCGGCTGCGATGACGATAGCCCCATTGCCTCGTTGGTATATCTGCGCAGATGAACTTCAAACTTCGGCTTGCCCTTTCCACTTTTTCCAACGGTATCGGATAACACGGTTTTGCGGTTCTTTCGGATTTCTACTCTTATCAAGGGAAAGCTCTCCGCTCCGCTCTCTTCCCTGCTCAGAATAACCTGCTCGCCCTTGCCGAACTCGGCAATATCGTCAAGCAAGAAGGCGGAAAGCCTGTCGCTGTTTCTGCGAAAGACTTCTTTTGTGAGGATGTACGAATCGCATGCGGCGACGCTGTTTATTCCCTCGCACCGCTCCGATTGCTTTTTAAGATAATATTTACGAAAAGAAATATACTTCCGCCATTCTTCCAACGTCCATATTGCCTGTTCTGGATGCGGTACAGGATAGCACCCCGTGCATAGCATATTGATAAAATCATTGGTAAGTACAGCTTCGTGCAACTCTACATGGTCGCCATAATCGGGCACTTGAAATGATCTTCCTGTGTTGCGATTTAATACTGTTTTAGTTGTGAATGCGCACAGCGCGTTACATACAACAGTCTTTTCCCCAAATTTTACGACATCGGTGTCAATCAGCTCTATTCCCTTAACGGTTACCGCTGTCACGCTGTCAAATGTCAAATCGCCGATTAAAATTAAATCGAAATTTCGGGGAAGAACAAAATCGGCATAAAAATCATGTGCGGGTCTGATCACAATGTTATTGATACATTGCTTGCCCCATCTGTTGGTTTTAATCCTGCGGTCAAATCCGGGGACAGATATGTAATAAGTCCTCTGCACCTGCAAAGCGAGTGCAGACTGAAGAAATCCCTGCAATGTCGCAGGGGCAAGACCGCCAAGTTTTTTCTTTATTTTTTCGTACTGCTTGGGTAGCGGTTCTGTGTAAAAATCATCCCAACTCTTACTGCCCGATTGCATATTGTCCGCAAAGTTTAAGTAGAGATATGCCATCACACTCCCCCCTTTCTGGTCGCCATGCGATATTTTTCAAAGATATCGAGGTAATCCATAAACTCTTTCATCTCGGCAGGCGTAGTGTCTTCAACGATAGTAGCCAATTTATCAAATAATACTGCCCGCGTAAATTCGTCAATACCTTCAAATTTATCAAGTTCAGACACCTGCCGTTTCATCACGGTATTTTCCTGCATAAGCCTTTCCATGGCGGCAGTCAATTCTTCAACAGAGGCGAGAGATTCCTTTCTGATCTTTACGCTTTCACTTAAAATGCTTGAAATCCTGCTCACATAGCCGGCAAGTATATCAGGATCAGATTCGTCCAAAACGAGTTCCAACTCTTTTTCATCTTCTTTGCCAAACAGATAGAAAATCTTATATTGTTTGTCTTTGGGAATATCAGCAAAATTTTCAAGGTTGCGATAATTGTATATCGTAGCCTTGGAAACTTCGAGATATTTGACTAAATCGGCAACTTTTATTGAAAATTTTGTAACAAGTCTTTCAAAAACTTTTGATGGCATATTCATCTCCGCAACGGGTGTTTTTTCTAATTATACAGTATTGTCTTTATATTGTCAATATTATAGTCTAAATTTGGCTAAAAGTGTAAATTTTAGATTTGAATTATAATTTTATAGATGTAAAAACACGCCAGTTATTCACCTATTTTAAAATGATTTGAACACCAGTCCACAACGTATAATAAAATAGCGCAAAACAGCTCCTTACATGGCTACCACTTGTAGGGGGCTGTTTTTTGTTTGCTTTGTTTTAAAAAAGCAGAAGAAATCTTCAAATCATAGGCTCCGATTTTGCCATTCTCGTGGCTTTTATATGAGGATGCTTACGCCCCACAGAAAAAAATATTTGTGAAATTATCAAACATATACCCCCAAAAAAGCTACTTCTCGTGGCTATTAAGTGAAGAGATTTTTTCGCGTTATCAGCTGAATTTTTGGAAAAAACGTCAAAGTTTTTACCAGTAATTGTCGGGTAATTATGAGAGGTTTTTTTACAAATGCACACAATCACTTTTTTGACCGCAAAAATATCTTTGCAAACGTCTATATTTTGCAATCTCGTGTCCTTTGATATATGGAGGAGTTTAAAGAAAAAAGTATAAAACTTTTAGCAAAACCACGTACTGACATCCAAAAAGCGTCCTTTATTTATTGAGGGACTTTTATACTATGTTGTAGCGCTCCCCGCATCGAGCGCAGAAATTTTTGATTTACCCGTTGAAAAACACCACTTGCCGTGGCTACTAAGTGAGAAGGTTATTCATAGGCAAAAAATTTATTGTCGTACCCCGAACTTTTCAAATTTCGTGTCCTTG
>ERZ1643247.2804-NODE-2804-length-13156-cov-3.349515_pt1 | contig 13156 bp, 14 predicted proteins | sample MGYA00579264_ERZ1643247 | MGnify/ENA primary metagenome ERZ1643247 (study PRJEB29033, sample SAMEA4952262) | chicken gut metagenome | biome: Broiler Chicken; feature: Gastrointestinal Tract; material: Caecum | place: Ireland | collected 2018 | study: Broiler... | reverse complement strand
CGCGCCGCGCGCGTCCAGGCCCTGCAAAAGGCCCTCCGGCAGCGCCTCCTCGCCCACGGCGTAGAGCAGGAACCCGTCGTCGTCCTCAAAGGCCAGAACGTCCTGCCCCGTTCGGCGCTCGGCCGCCCGGCGGCAGAGCAGGGAGAGCGGCTTCAGGAGATCCGGCTGCGCGCCGGTCGGCCGGTTCTTTTATATATGGAAGGAAGAGAATATTTCCTGACCGTCAACGGCGGGCTGACGGAACGGGAGGGACAGGCAGTTCGGGCAGACCGCGCAGAGCTGGAGGAGCTTCTGTCCTATGTGTGCAGCAGCTCCATGTACGCGTATGAGGAGGAGATCAGCAGGGGCTATCTGACCCTGCCGGGCGGGCACAGGATGGGGCTGGTGGGCGAGGCGGTTCTGACTGACGGAGGAAGGGTGAGAAATCTGAAATACGTATCCGGAATGAACATCCGGATCTCCCATGAAATCAAAGGAGCGGCGGACAGCCTGCTGCCCTGGGTTTACGAGGACGCAAGGCCGCTGAACGTTCTGATTCTTTCCCCGCCCGGCTGCGGGAAGACCACGCTGCTTCGGGACCTGGTGCGGCAGATTTCCGACGGAAACTGTTTCAGCCCGGGCAGAACGGTGGGCGTGGTGGATGAACGGTCGGAAATTGCGGGATCCTTTCATGGCATGGCGCAGAATGACGTGGGAATGCGGACGGATGTGCTGGACGGCTGTCCGAAGGCGGAGGGAATGATGCTTCTGCTTCGTTCCATGGCGCCGGAGGTGATCGCCGTGGATGAGCTGGGAGGAGAGGAGGAGCTCCGGTCTGTCCGACAGGCCCTGAAATGCGGCTGCGCGGTCCTTGCGACCATGCACGCGGGAAATATCCGCGAGGCGCAGGAGAGGCTGTTCGGGACGGGAGCCTCCGTATTTTCCAGATACGTGCTGCTTTCCGGAAGGGGCCGCGCCGGAGAAGGCCGCCCGGAACGAAGAGAATGCGCCGGAGCAGGAGGACGCTTCGAAAGCGAAGACTGCTGCGATAGAGAAGGCCGTTCCGAAAGAAACGGGCAGGGGAGAAGCGTTTCCGTGCTGGATGGGGATGGAAATCCCCTCTGGAGAGAGGTATGCTGAGGTTTGTCGGCGCCTGCCTGCTCATCGCAGGTTCCTCCGGATTCGGCTGGTGCATCTGGAGGGATCTGGAACGGAGGGCGGAACAGCTGAAGCTTCTGGAGAGAGCCTTCGTCATGCTGGAGAGCGAGGTGGGATACAGCCGCCTGACTCTGCCGGACGGGCTCCTCCGGGTAGGAAGCCGTCTGGAAGGGACGCTGGGGAACTGCCTGCGCCGAATCGGAACGCAGGTGCGCGCGGAGCCGGGGATTACCCTGAAGGAGGCATGGGAGGAGCTGATGCCGGAATATCTGAAACAGACTGTCCTTGGAGGACGGGAAAAGGCGCTTGTGATGACATTTCCGGAGTATACGGGATTTGTGGACGGACGAATGCAGCTCGCAGCGCTGGAGCAGTTTGCGGGTGAGATGTCACAGGCAAAGGAAGCGGCGCAGCACGCCGCGGAAAACGGGAAAAAAACGATTCTGTCCATCAGCGCAGCGGCGGGGCTTCTGCTCGCCATCCTGCTTTTCTGAAAAAGGGACGGGAGCGGCCGGCGCGCGAGCCTCAGCGTAAAACACTTCGGCATGGAGGTAGGAATGGAAATAGGTCTGATTTTTAAAATAGCGGCCGTGGGCATTCTGGTCACCATATTGAGCCAGATCCTGAAGCACAGCGGGAGGGAAGAGCATGCCTTTCTGCTTTCCCTCGCCGGGCTGATTCTGGTGCTGACCTGGATCATCCCTTATATTTATGATCTGTTCGTTTCCGTGCAGAATCTGTTTGATCTGTGAGCCGTGTGACGGGAAAGCGGGGCTTGCAGGAAGGAATACTGCCCCCGGCGGCAGGAGGGAGGTGCGGCATGGATGTGGTGAGAGTTGCCCTGCTGGGAATTGTGGGAGTGCTGACCGGGCTTCTGGTTAAAAGCGGGAAGCAGGAATATGGCATTTTGCTTGGGATAGCCGTATCGGTCCTGATTTTTTCCCATGCAGGCGCTTATCTGGGGCAGATGAAGGAAGCGGTTTCCGCTTTTGGAAACCGCCTGTCCGGCAGCGGAGAGTGGGAATTCTGTTTAAGGTGGTGGGAATCACCTGGCTGAGCGAGTTTTGCGCCGGACTGTGCCGGGACGCGGGCTTTTCGTCCATCGCGGCGCAGGTGGAGCTGTTTGGAAAAACGGCGGTGCTGCTGGCGGGAATGCCCGTTTTTCTTTCTCTGGTTGAAACCATCGCGGGCTTTATGAGCTGAAACGCTTCGACATGGAGGTAAAAGTGGAACAGGACGGGCTGCTTGGGGAACTGAATCTGGACGCGATGTCGGAGCGGATGAACGAGCTGTTTCCCGGATTTTCCGTAGATTTTTCAGGCTTTCTGGGACAGCTCCTTGCGGGAAACTGGAAGGATGCCGTCACCCTGCTTGTCACTTCACTGCGGGACGGGATAACCGGAGAGGCTGCGGGAATGAAAAATCTGTTTCTGATGCTTCTTCTGGCAGGAATCCTGTCGTCCCTGTTTACGGTGGCGGCACAGGCGTTTAAAAACCACCAGATCGCGGATATCGCACATTTTGTCGCCTGTCTGCTGATACTCCTCATTGTGCTTGCCACCTTTTCCCAGGCGGCCGGGATCGCGGAGGACCTGCTTGATAAAATCCTCCTTTTCGTCCGCCTTTTTCTTCCGACTTTTATGATTGCGCTGGGTTTTTCTGCGGGAACCATGACGGCGGCCGGGTACTATGAGCTGATCCTGCTTCTGATCTACGGAGTGGAGCAGCTTTTGATGAGCGTCGGTCTGCCCGCTGCGGATGTTTACATGATGCTGGTGGTGATGAATGGCCTGTGGGAGGAAGAAAAGCTTTCCTCCCTCATCGATCTCATGAAAAAGGCGTTGTCCGGAGGCCTGAAATTTCTGCTGACCTGTATTACGGGGATCGGCGTCCTGCAGTCCATGGTGTCTCCCGTGCTGGAGGGCCTGAAAATCAGCTCAGCCACAAGGCTTCTTTCCTCCATTCCAGGCCTTGGCGGGCTGGCGGAAGGGACAGCCCAGCTTTTGCTGGGTTCTGCGGTCCTCATTAAAAACGGGCTTGGCGCCGCCGCCATCCTGCTTCTGCTCGCTTTATGTATCGTTCCTTTTTTAAAGCTTTTTCTGTACGGAGCGATTCTGAAGCTGTGCGCCGGACTGCTTGGGCTGAGCGCGGATAAGAGGCTGACGGGCTGTATCGACAGGGCGGGCGACGCGGTGTTCGTGCTGCTGCGGATCGTTTTCACCGCGCTGGCCTGCTTTCTGATTCTGTTTGCCATCATCACCTGCCTGGCGGGAACGCTTCGGTAATAAAAATCACGTTTACGGGATTGTCCGGCTGCCGCAGGCCGTGCTGCACATCATCCGGCGGGAAAAGGAGGGAGACTTCTGGGAAGCGGTTTTCTGGAACTGTTAAAAAGCATTACCATTTTTCTCCTGGCCGCTCAGGTGATCCTGCGCTTCCTGCCGGAGGGAGGATATGAAAAGTATGCGCGGATCATCATCGGCGTCATGGTGCTCTCCCGGCTCGCCCTGCCACTGCTTTCGCTGGGAGGCTTTGACGCGGAGACGGCTTTTTCCGCCGCCCTGGCAGAATATGAACAGGAAATGCAGCGCATTGAAAACCAGGTGGAACAGGCAGAACTGAAGGAAGGAGGCTATGCGCAGGACGGCCTGGAAGCGGCGCTTTCCGAACGTCTTTCCGGACTCTGTGAGGAATGGAACGTCCGTCTGGTATCTGCCTCCCTGGATGAGAACGGCGTTCTTTCCCTGACTGTGAGGAGCAGGGATGGAGGGAAAAATGGAGTGAAAGATGAAATATCCATCGACAGAATCGAGGTGGGGCAGATCCGGGCGGGAGAGGACAGGGGGAAGGCGGAGTCGACGGATGGAGAAACGGACAGCGGAGAGTTGGATAACGCCGGGGTGGAAATGCCGGATAGCCGGATGGAGACACAGAAGGAACAGGGGGATGATGCCGCGGCGCAGGCGGAGGAAGGCAGCAGTCTTCAGACTGCCTTCGCAAAGGAGCTGGGTATGGAACCGGAAAAGCTGGAGGTGATCTGGGATGGATGAACGCAGGACAGGGGGCAGGGAAACAGGTCTGACAAAAGGCCTGGAAAAATGGAAGAAAAAGCTCACCCGGGAAAACATGGCGGTGGTTGCTCTTTTCGGGCTCCTGATCATGGTGATTGCCATCCCCACGGGAGGACGGCGGGAAGAGAACGCGGAGGAACCCCTTCCGGAAGAAACCTTTTCTGAACAGCAGGAGCCGGGAGCCGGTACTGCAGGCGCGGGAAGCGGCACGGAATGGGAGGCGGGATATGCAAAAGAAATGGAAAAGCAGCTGGAGGAGCTTCTATCATCCATGGAAGGGGTGGGAGAGACAAAGGTGATGGTAACCGTCCGCGCCTCGGGCCAGCAGGTGGTGGAGAAGGATGTGCCTTCGGAATCAGAACGGATGAGCGAGACAGACAGCGCGGGCGGAACCAGGGAATCGGAAAGCGCCAGGCAGGAGGAAAGCACGGTGTACATTACGGATTCGGACGGAAGCCGGACTCCCTATATTTCTCAGACCACACAGCCGGAAATCGAGGGCGTGACCGTGGTTGCCCAGGGAGGAGGAGACGCCCTGATCCAGAAAAACATAACCGAGGTGATTCAGGCATTATTTGATATAGAGGCTCATAAGATTAAAGTAGTTAAGATGAAATAGCAGAAAGCAGAGGGAACAGGAGTGAAAAATGTGTTGAAACGCAATCAGATTATGATTACGGCTCTGGCGATTATGATCGCCGTGGCGGGATATCTGAATTTCGCCGGAACAAAAGCAGGGCAGGAGCAGCTTGCGAGTGCGGATGCGCAAAACGCAGAGGAAGAGGATATGACCGCCCTTCTGGATCTTTCGGAGGAGGACATCGTATCCGATCTGGACGGCGAAAATGTGTCCGATATCGAAAGCCTGGATTCCGATCAGGAAGCCGCTGCTGTTGAAAATTATCTGGATGAAAGCATGTCTGCGGACGGAGCGCTTTCCGGAGAGGTGGAGGCGGACGTGGCCGTGGCTGCCGAGGCCATCGATGAAGCCAGCGCGGAGCTCGCGCAGGAGGGAGAGAGCGTATCTGACAGCGGCACTCCGGGTGAGGCGGTTTTCACCAGCTCCTCCGGAATCAGCTCCCTTGCCGGCGCCAAGCTCCAGAAGGAGCAGACCAGGGCGAGAAACAAGGAAACCCTGCTGGATATCATCAATAATGAAAACATCAGCGAAGAGCAGAAGCAGGACGCCATCAACGGCATGATCAACCTCACCGATATGGCCGAAAAGGAAACCGCCGCCGAGATCCTTCTGGAAGCCAAGGGCTTTTCCGATGTTGTGGTCAGCATCAGCGGCACCATGGTGGACGTGGTCGTGAACGCCACCACTCTCACCGACGCCCAGCGCGCCCAGATTGAGGACATCGTCACCAGAAAAACCGGGATCACCCCGGAAAATATCATTATCAGCCCGGTTTCCGGGGGATGAGCAGGAAAAAAGAAAGCCCGCCGGGACTGTGGAGCAGATCGGAAACGTTCGCTCCATGGTCCGGCGGGCTGTGCATATTTTGAAAAAGAAAAAGAATCAGGCAGGCGGATTATAGGCAGGGAAAATGCACTGAAAGAAATTTCCGGAGGTTGACTGTCCGGGACAGAGCGGATATGCTATACTGAGAAAAAGGAAAAGGAGCTTGGTCCGAACCGGAAGCTTCGGGCCGTATCGGGAGAAATGCCGCCTGCGGCGGCAGGAAAATGAGGATGATATGCTGAGTATTTATCTGGGAAAAATGGATGAGGCGATCTATTATCCGCCCGCCTGGTTTGACAATCGATATGAGGATGAATGGATTACGGAGAAGCTTTCTGTGGAAATGATAAAGGATGTGGACAAGTCAACTGTGGTGAGCTGCCGCCTGATCGACAGTCCGGTTCTGGGCCCCATTTCCGTCAAAGAGCTATCCGGAGGCGTTAAGACGCTGATTCTTATGGCGTTTGATGAGTCGAATAAAATCTTTAATGCCTCTGCATGCGGAGATAACTGCGCAAAGTGGATTTTAAGAATCGCCCAACAGAAAGACCTGACCATCAATCTCCGACATATCATGGATTTCGGAAAAGAGGAATTTCAGGCGAAAATTCTGAACACTGGAGAAATGGTTCATAATATGTCGGAATTTGTTGAAATTGCGGGAAGATATGTGTAGGTGAAACGGATGAAGGGGAAGCATAGAGTCATTGTACAAAATAACAGACTGCACTATGAATTTGAGATCAGACGGAACATTACGGTGATTCTCGGAGACAGCGCGACGGGAAAAACCACCCTGATCAATATGCTGCGGCAGGCGGAAAATCTTGGAGCTTCCAGCGGTGTCGATGTGATCTGCGATGTGCCGTGCAGAGTGCTGGAGGGACAGAACTGGAAGCTGATTCTGGAAAATGCGTCGGGAAATATATTTTTTACAGACGAGGAGAATGCTTTCATAAATACAGAAGAATTTGCGGAGTCCGTTCAGGGATCGGACAATTATTTTGTCCTGATTACCAGAGAAAACCTGTATAATCTGCCATACAGTGTTGAGGAAATCTATGGCCTGCATTCTTCCGGAAAATACCAGAATACCAGAAAAGTATATCAGCAGATGTACCGGCAATCGGTCCGGAGATGAACCGACTGCATAAGCAGGCGGAAGAAAAATATATGCTTATATCTTCCGGAATCCTTTGAATGGTTGATTTTAAACTCAGGTTTGATCGAAGAAAAAAATGTCAGGAATATTCTGGAACAGCCTGAAAACTTTATTGACAGCAGAGAGTTTTTAAGCTGGGAACGTTTTTTTACAAAATTATTAATGGATGTAACAAAAGAGTCCTATCTGCAATATAGAAAAGCAAAATTGAATAAGGCATATCTACATGAAAAGAGTAAGAAATGCATTCTTCAGGTCGTAAAGGGAATATCACTTGAAAAGCAGTGGTCAGAATCTTCCAATCCCATGTCAAATCCGAAACCTGACGACAGGATTGAATGACAAAAATGGTCTTTTTATGACATTATAGCCGCAAATTTGTATGACTGTGATATTAATATTCAAATAGGGTAACACCGGCTTTGAGAGGGACAGAGATGATAAGGATATGTCTGGCGGACGATGAGGCGGAGTTCCTGGCTTACATGAAGGAACTGCTTTATAACTACCTGGCTGAAAAGGCAGTTTTATGTGAAATTGACGCTTATGAAAACCCGGAGCCGCTGTACTGGGAGTTCCTGGAAAAAAGGGAATACGACATCTGCTTTCTGGATATCGAGATGCCGCAGATGGACGGCAGGAAGCTTGCGGAAAAAATCCGGGAGTTGAGCGATTCCACGAATATCGTGTTTTTGACTGTCCATAAAGAGTTCATAAAAGTCGGATACCGGGTCAGGGCGTTTGATTTTATCACGAAGGATATGGCTAAAGAAGAAATACCGGACGTCATGGACAGGCTTCTACAAAAGCTGGAGAGGGATGAGAAGAAGTTCTATACGATAAGAACCCATTCCAGATATGAAAAAGTACCGTACCATGATATCATCTGTATTTACAAGCAGGACCAGAATGTACGTTTTGTATTGAAAACGAAGGAAAGGCAGGAGAGGAAGGCAATCAAAAAGGTGCTGGAAGAGCTGGACGGAAACGTATTCATGCTTGTGGAAAGGGGCTGCATCGTTAATCTGGAGCATATAGACAGGATCAATGCGCGTCAGGTGCTTCTGAGCAACGGTAGCGCATTGACCATAAGCAAAGAGCATATCCAGAAAGTGAGAGAGCGCCTGGGAATGTATTGTGCGAATCAGGCGGCAGACAGGCGGGGATGAAAAATGAAGGAAATCTTGGAGATATTAGTCTGCTGTCTGGAAATCTGTATTCCCTATTGGTGGACAGGAAAACTGGCGGAAAAAAGAGAATTACGGCGCGGCATAAAAGTCCTGTGGAATATCTGTATATTGATATGGATCGGGCTGTTATATTGTCAGTGTAGTATCGCTTTTTATTCACGCTGGTATTTGCTGTTTGAAATAGCCGGGACTGTTTTGCTGGCAAAATGGAGATACCGTATCAGATGGAGGGACGCTTTTGCTGTCGCCGGTATCTTTTATGAGAGCCTTTACTTTTTATATCTGATGGCGCTCATTGCGGTGGAATACAGCGCCGGATATGATGCCATGATAAAGATACATTTTGGTATCAATTATTCTCAAATACGAATCACAGCAGTGTCGCTGCTGCTGGTTTCCGTTGCCTTTTGGATAATATACAGAGTTCAGAAACAAAGTCTGGAGGTAAATGGAATGATGGAAAACAGGCTGGTCATCGTTCCGGTTATCCAGCATCTGCTCCTGGGCTTCTGTGATCAGGTCTTTTTTGAACCGGACAGGCTGTTCGTGTTAAAGCAGGGATTCTTCGGAATGCTTGGCTACATCTGTATACTTCTCATCCTTGCCATATCCTATATTTTAAAAAAAGGAAAATATGAAGTCAACGAGCTGGAAAAACGTGCCGACGCCGCAGAACAGAAATATCAGGAGAGGATAGAGGGAGACAGGGAACGGGACATTCTGGTTCACGATATCCGGAATCATCTGATCGTGATCGACAGCATATTACAAAATGGGGAAGCGGACAGGGCGCGGAATTATATCGATAAATTACAGGAGGATTACTGTAATATCAGGCAAAGCTTCCACACGGGCAGTGTGGTCGTGGACGCCATACTGGGAAGTAAGACATACCAGGCGGAAAACGCAGGCGTCCGTTTCAAAATAGTATCGGATGACCTGGCGGATTCTTTTGTTTCGGACAGAAACTGGTGCAGCATTCTGTCCAATCTGCTGGATAACGCGATTGAAGCATGCGGGAAAATGGAAGGAAAAGGCTGGATCAGGGTCCGGCTGGAGAACAGGCCCTTTGGAATGGTATGGGTGATTGAAAATACCTGCCCGGATCCGCAGGATGACCGGACGGAGACAAAACCGAAAAGGAGAGGGGTTCGTCACGGAACAGGGCTTCAGAGTGTGCGCTATGCAATCCAAAAGTACAATGGTTTTTTGGATCAGAAAAGGGAAAACCATATTTTCAGGACGACTCTCGTATTATACAGGGCAATGATAAAGTAGAAAGACAAAAAAACAGGGGAGACAGAGATGAAAAAGTTCTGTGCAATGATAGGGATGGGGATAAAAACAAAATTTGCATATCGGGGCGGCGCGCTGCTGAAAATAGCGGTCTCTGCGTTCAGTGTCCTCATCCTGACCCTTTTCTGGAAAGCCCTGTATCCGGAAGATGTTGAAATGCAGAAGTATATGATCCGATATGCTGCATTGTCGCAAATATTATCTATCATTTATAATGTGGAAAGTAAGCTTGCGGATGATATACGCACCGGAAATATTGTGATTGCCCTGCTGAAGCCGTGGAATTACCTGTTTGTGATGCTGCAGGAAAATATCGGGAAGATGATGGGAGATCTGTTTCTGGTCGGGCTGCCGGTCTTTTTTATCTGTTTCCTTGCGATCGGGTTTGAAAGTGTTAACTGGGCGAATCTGCTTTACTTTGGAATTTCTATACTGCTCGCTTTTCTGATCATGTATCTGATCCAGATTTTGGTGGAACTGAGCTGCTTCTGGATTATTGAAGCCTGGTCATTGGTATTCCTGGCGGATGTGATCATAAGGATCTTCTCAGGAAGCTTTATTCCCAGCTTCCTTATGCCCGCATGGATGCAGACGGTTATGGAGGCGTTGCCTTTCATCTGGATTTTTGAAATGCCGTTAAGGATCCTGATGGAAAATGATGAGATCACGAATGTGAACATCCTTTCTGTTTTCGTGCTGCAATTTGCATGGATCATTTTTCTGGTGATCCTGGTTGGTATCATATGGAGCCGCGGAAGAAAAAAGCTTGCCGTTCAGGGAGGATGAGTGCAGTTATGCTGATCAGAAGATTATTTTACATGTGTTTTAAGCGGGAGACGGAATATAAATTAAATTTTATTCTATGTGTGAGTGTCGCGCCGCTGCGTCTGATGTTTCTTCTCTTTGCCCTTGTTTTATCGTCGAAAATCGAAGCCCTGTATGGCTGGAATGCATGGGATATTGCCTTTCTTTACGGGATGTACGTCGTTTCCTACAGCCTTGCGCAGATTTTTTTCAAGCCTTTCCGCAATCTGGACAAGCTCATTACACACGGAGAACTGGACAAATTTTTTACAAAACCGCAGCCGGTGCTTTTCAGCCTGATCTTTTATAACATCCACATCATGGAAATTTTTTCCCAGTTGGTTCCGTCATTGATTATCCTGATCTTGGCGTGCTTTCAGATTTCTGCCCGCTGGAATCTGTTTAAAGTATTGATCCTGACAGCCGGGATTGCAGGTGGAACATTGATACAGGCGGGCATATTTGTTTTCATCGGCTGTACGTCGATATTTATGTTTAATTCGAGCTGGCTTGGCGATCTGTATTATGCGTTCCGCGATTTTCTGAGTTATCCGCTGGTGATATTCGGGAAAAAGATGTTGCTGTTCCTGACATGCGTCCTTCCGCTGGCATTTGTAAATTATTACCCGGCCAGATATATTTTGGAAAAGGAAAATAAGGATGCCCTGATCAATTTTATGACGCTGCCCGTAAGTCTGGTCATTTCCGTTCTGATCTGTAAATTATGGAAGATTTCATGTAAGCACTATACGAGTTCGGGAAGCTGATGGAGTGGATAAGCTATGGAAAATAATATGGTGGTAAAAAACCTGGTCAAGGAATTTGATATTGTAAAGAGGGAAAAATCCGTCAGGGGATTTCTGAAACCGCGGAAAACGAAGTTTCGTGCGGTCGATCATGTCAGTTTTTCCATTGAAAAAGGGGAAATTGTCGGACTCATCGGTCCGAACGGCGCCGGTAAGTCAACTACGATAAAGATGCTGACAGGAATCCTGACGCCGACGGAAGGGGAAATCTTTGTTGACGGGATAGCTCCGTGGCAGAAAAGAAAGCAGTATAACAAGAGTATCGGAGTGGTTTTCGGACAAAGAAGCCAGTTGTGGTGGGATCTTCCCGTGGAGGATACCTTTCGGCTGTATAAATATGTATACAACCTGACAGAACAACAGTATCAGGATAATATGGAACTGTTTCATGAGGTCCTGAAGATTGGGGAGCTGCTTCGCAGGCCGGTCCGGCAGATGAGCCTGGGGCAGAGAATGCGTTGTGAAGTGGCGGTCAGCTTTCTGCATAACCCTTCCATTGTATTCCTGGATGAGCCGACCATCGGACTGGACGTTGTCGCCAAAGACAATATCCGAAAGTTCGTCAGAGAGATCAACCGGGAGAAAAAGGTTACGGTACTGCTGACAACGCACGACATGGAAGATATCGATACTCTTGCCGGAAGGATTATTATCATTGATAAGGGAACAATCGTCTATGATGGAGAAAAAGACCGGATCAGAGACATCCGTGGGAAAAGAAGATATATACAGATGGAATTGGGAACGGATTTTGACATAGATTATCCGGGCGTTGAAGTGATAAACAATGAAAAAAGGAAGAAAAAGGTTTCCTTTTTGTTGGAAGACGTGTCCATGAAGGATTTTCTTCATTATGTCATGGAGCATGCGGAGCTCATAGATCTGGAGGTGGTCGGAGTGCCGATCGAAGAGATCATTAAGGATATCTATACCGGGAAGGATTCTCTGTGATATACTTTGTCTATCATTCAGGGCGCAGGGCATGCTTCTCAGGACGATGGATAAAGTTTAATACGAGGGGGAAAAAGATGAAAAAGAAAAAAAGCATGGGCGTATTTTGTATTCTGTTCACGCTGGTCTGTCTGTTTATTTCCGGAAGAGTCAATAATGACCTGGGACTTTTTTCGGACATGTACAGTACGGCCGGAATAATCCCGGAGTATATCAGGGAAGGAACGACATTATCTTTCCTGCTGTTGGCCGTGACCCTGGTTATATCACTGATATGTTTCTGCCTGTATACCTATAAGAATGTTCCGGGAGCTGTTGCATGGGTTCAGCTTGCCATCGTTTTGCTGATATGCGTTTACAGCCTTTTTGTGTCGATTATGTGTATCTGCTGTATGGATGGATACCAGCCTGGACGGCGACAGATGGCTTCCTATAATCGGGCGATCAATGATTATCTTGCGGGCGGGATGACGCAGGATGGGGCAGAGGTGCATTATCCCCTTCCGCCAGTTTTTATGTACCTCCCGCAAAAGACTGTGGAAACGATTCAGATGAATGGGATAAAGGATTATCCGCCCGGCGGTACGGCTGATTTTGAAGCTTTTCTGGAAGATCTGAAAAGCATCGCCTGGACAGACCAGATAGAAAGCGGAGAAATACAGAGGGGGAAGGATTATCTGGTGGTGACGTTCGGCTACGAGGACGGAGAGAAAGCGAATCTTTTCTTTTTCCAGTCGGAGAAGGACGGGGAAAACTGGTACCTGCAGATCGGAGATGGAAGAATATTTGGAGGAGCCGGCTTTATCACGGACTATGTAAGTACCGGAGAGGCGGTTTCCGCTACGGAGCCGCAGGAGATTTTTGTGCTGCCCATGGAACCGGAAGAACTGAAGAGATCGGCGGAGCTTATCGGACGCCTGAAAGAAATGGGCGTTTCCTTCAGCACTGTGGATATGCGTGCGCGTTTTATCAGAGAAATGCAGATTCAGATGAAACTGTGGGAAAAGGAGCAGGATGCGGTCGAAGCGGCAGCAAGGGAACTGACGTGGCGGATGGACCGGTATCACTATGCGGTGCAGAATGGATATGCGCCCACAGAAGAAGAAATAGATGGCAGGATTGAAGAGATAATTGCCTGGTTGAGAGAAGCGTCCAATTTTGTGGAGATTGAAACGACTCTGAAAGAATGCGGAACTACCTGTGAACAGTATCTGCAGGATTGCAGAGAGCTTTACAGGATTTCACTTGCCATAGAAAAGCTGCATACTGCAGCT
>ERZ1643247.2803-NODE-2803-length-13156-cov-4.221204_pt1 | contig 13156 bp, 9 predicted proteins | sample MGYA00579264_ERZ1643247 | MGnify/ENA primary metagenome ERZ1643247 (study PRJEB29033, sample SAMEA4952262) | chicken gut metagenome | biome: Broiler Chicken; feature: Gastrointestinal Tract; material: Caecum | place: Ireland | collected 2018 | study: Broiler... | reverse complement strand
CTTGCGCGTATCGGCCCGGGCCTTTGCCGAGGAAGTAGCCGCCATAGAAAAAGAAATCCGGGAATTTTTGCAGCAATAAAAAACAGGCATCCGCCTTGCGGCGGGTGCCTGTTGGTTTTTATGGGGATGTACAGGAATCAGACGATGCCCTGGCTCATCATGGCGGAGGCGATCTTCAGGAAGCCTGCGATGTTGGCGCCGGCCACCAGGTTGCCCTTGCAGCCGTATTCCTCGGCAGCATCGGCAGCAGCCTTGTAGATGTTGACCATGATGTTGTGCAGACGCTCGTCCACTTCCTCAAAGGTCCAGCCCAGACGCAGAGAGTTCTGGCTCATTTCCAGACCGGAGGTGGCTACGCCGCCGGCGTTGGATGCCTTGGCGGGAGCAAACAGCACGTTGTTGGCCTGCAGGTAGGCGATGGCATCCGGGGTGGAGGGCATGTTGGCACCTTCCGCCACGGCGTAGCAGCCGTTGGCCACCAGAGCCTTGGCACCTTCCAGAGGCAGCTCGTTCTGGGTGGCGCAGGGCAGGGCGATGTCGCAGGGGACAGTCCAGATGCCCTGGCTGCCTTCCACGTACTTGGCAGTGGGAACGTAATCCAGGTAGGTCTTGATGCGGGCGCGCTTGACCTCCTTGATTTCCTTCATGACCTTGTAGTCAATGCCGTTTTCGTCCACAATGTAGCCGTTGGAGTCGCTCATGGCAATGACCTTGCCGCCCAGCTGGGTAGCCTTCTGGTTGGCGTAGATGGCCACGTTGCCGGAACCGGAAATGACCACCTTGGCACCCTCGAAGCTCTTGCCGTTGGCTTTCAGCATCTCATCGGCAAAGTAGCACAGGCCATAGCCGGTAGCCTCGGTACGGGCGAGAGAGCCGCCGAAGGGAATGCCCTTGCCGGTCAGCACGCCGGTAAACTCATTGCAGATGCGCTTGTACTGGCCGTACATATAGCCGACTTCGCGGCCGCCCACGCCGATATCACCGGCGGGCACGTCGGTGTCGGGACCGATGTGACGGTACAGCTCGGTCATGAAGCTCTGGCAGAAACGCATGACCTCGGCATCAGACTTGCCGTGGGGGTCAAAGTCGGAACCGCCCTTGCCGCCGCCCATGGGCAGGCCGGTCAGGCTGTTCTTGAAGCACTGCTCAAAGCCCAGGAACTTGATGATGGACAGGTTAACACTGGGATGGAAGCGCAGGCCGCCTTTGTAAGGACCGATGGCAGAGTTGAACTGCACACGGTAGCCGCGGTTGACCTGAACCTTGCCATTGTCGTCCACCCAGGGTACGCGGAACATCACAACGCGCTCGGGTTCGACCATACGCTCGATCAGGCCGGCCTTCTCATACTCGGGATGAGCGGCGATGACCGGCTCCAGGCTTTCGAGGACTTCCTCCGCAGCCTGCAGGAATTCTTTCTGCTCGGGGTTGCGCTGGACCAGGCCTTCGTAGACGCCCTTGAGGTACTCATTTTTGATCGACATGGGAACACTCTCCTTTATACAATATTTCTCACCGGCTTTTATGTTATCACCAAATGGAAGCATTTTCAAGTTTTTTGTATATATTTTCAAAAATTTTGTCTGTTGTCAAGTATCAGCTGTTTCCATGTCGCGTACACTCTATTTCTTTTCAACGTCCTACCGTTGTTACCGGTGTATAATCGGTGCTCCCCTGCAAAAAGGCTTCGGCGTCGATGAGGCCGTAGACGTACTCCGAGCCGTATTCGCCCTCCTGCTGTGCTGTCCGGACCAGAAAACGTCCGTCGTCAGTGAAGGCGACGACACCCACAAGCCAGCCGGAAACGTCCTCGCCCTCCATCCTCTGCGTTACTTGGATAAGTTTTCCGCTTTGGGTATCCAGCATCCAGCCCAGGTTTTCGCCGTTGACGTTGTCGGAGCCGCTGAGCCAGAGATACCGTCCCTGCTGTTCAGCACTGCCGGGCAATGCCGCCACCGTCACATTGGCCAGCTGCATACTTTCCTCCGGGATGGGCCGCAGCAGGTCCTGCCACTGGCCGGTGGCGGTGTCGTAGGCATAGAAGGCGTCACGCCGGGAATCACCATTCTCCGACGGCGTCCAATCTTCAAAATAGAGCTTGCCGTCCAGCAGGCCGAAGAAATCTGCATCGCCATAGGTGGAATTGTCGTGGGGACGTTCCAGCACCTTGCTGCGCGCCCCGGTGGCCGGGTCCAGCCAGTCATATTCCACCGTGGCGTTCTGCAGCACCGCCTGGTAGGCGTCCCACCCTTCGGTGTTGTAGTCGGGCAGCGGCACCTCGGTGACGATATGGGAGGTCAGCAGCCGGTCTTCTTGCGCACCGACAATATTTTCCTGAGGCATCATGGAGAAGGTGGTGACCGCCCCATCCGCCAGGGAGATTCGGTACCCTATTGAGTTTCCCACTGCAGAGTCCGAAGAGCCATAGCCGTAGAGCGCCGTGCCGTCGCACCAGCCCACCATCACGTTGCGCAGGTCCTGGGACGTCTGAATATCCTGCCGGGAGGCACCGTCCCCCTCGATGCAATAGAGGCCCGCCGGGGCGGAACATTCCTCATACCGGCCGCGGCAGAAGGTCACCAGTTCCTCATTGGTCAGGTCCTCCCACCCCTGGGGACGCTCTTTCAGTTTGGGTTCCACCACCTCGGCGTAGTAGTCATCCCAGCTGCCTTCGTAGTGCATGGTGGCCACCGGGTGGTAGACATAGACCGTGTCCCCCGCCGTGAAGAGTCTTACCTCATTCCCCCGCCCCGGCAGCCAGGCCGGGCAGGATTCCGAATCATGGGTACAGCCCGGCACGCTGCACAGCACCCGCCGGGTGGCGGCGGCGTAGTCGGTCTTGGTGACCAGGCAGTAGCCCAGATGATTTTCCAGAGAGTACCAGGCATCCCCCGTGTTGAAGCCGGAGCCGGTGAGATAGTTGGAACTGAGGGTGTAGAAGTCCCCCGCCGGGGCGGCGGTGGGCTGCTGTTCGGCTTCCTCCTGCGGGGCCGGGGCCGGAGTGGCCGCATCTTCGGGGGTGACGGTGACCTTCCCGGGGCTTCCGCACCCTGCCAGGGAAAGGGTCAGGGTCAGCGCCAGTGCACAGGACAACAATCGTTTCATACAGTTTCTCCTTTATGTTGGTTGTTTCAGGGTACCAGCTGCGGCAAATCCTCCTCGGAAAAAGGCTGCAGGCTCAGGCTCAGGAACCATCGCTGGCTGGTGACGGTTCCCGCCGCATTGGTCCAGCCGGAATATTCATAAGGGCTGACCAGAGCTGTGATCAGTGCCTGGCCGTTCCGGCTGTACAGGGCGTTGGGATAAGGGGAGTTTTCCGGTTTTGCCCAGTCGCCCAGGTTTTCCAGCCCGGCCCGGTCGGCAAAGGCCAGCAGGGCTTCTTCGCCCGGGGTGGGCGGCGGTTCATCCCCCTGCCGCGGAGCCGAGATCCACAGTTGGGTCACCACGCCTGTGCGGCTGTCCATGGTCATGCTGAAAGCCGTGTACAGGGATTCCTGCTCCAGTGCAAAGCGTTTCAGGGTCACGAAGCCCAGACTGTCGGTGGCGTAATAGGGTACATCCAAAGGATAATACGCACCATCGTAGCCCACATACGCCTGGGTCGCATCCCCCCAATCTGTCGCCCAGGCAGCCCACTGGGGGGCGATGACGCCCCCGTCCGCCAGATTTTGCAGGGTGGTGTTCACCGTTTCCTGATAATCATAGCCATTGGTCATGTTTTCCAGACTGTTCTGGGCGCCAATGTACATTTTCAGTGCCGGACGGTTGGGGTCCTCTTCCGTTTCGGGAACGGGGGCCAGATTGCTCTGTTTTTCCTGCCGGGCTGTCAGCTGGCGCAGCACATAATAATCCTCGCCGCTGGGCGTGGGTGCCGTGTAGGCATCTTTCACAGTTTCGCTGCGGCCCAGCACGGCGGCATCCACCGCCGTCAGAAACACCGCTGGGGCCGCTGCACATACCAGCACCGCCGCCGCGCAAAGTCCCGCCATCCAGCGGGGATGCTGCCAAAGGCTCATGGAGTGCCTCCTTTCCGCAGGGTGACACGCACCGTGGTGCCCTGTCCCGGTTCGCTTTCGATCACCAGGTCACTGCCGTGGGCCGCCGCAATGCGTTTGCACAAGGCAAGCCCCAGTCCGCTGCCGCCCTGCTTGCGGGCGCGGGATTTATCCACCATATAAAATGGCTCGGTCACCCGTTCAATTTCTGTTTGGGGGATACCACAGCCGTGGTCCTCCACTTCCAATGTCACCGTATCCGCACCCGGCAGGCAACGCACTGCAACGGGTGCGTCGGGCGCGCCGGCCTTGGCCCCGTTCTGCACCAGATTGCAGAGCAGATCCAGCAGAAGGTCCGCATCCCCTTCTACCACGCAGTGGTCCTGCGGGGTCTGCAGATTCACCGCCGGGCAGGCTGCCCGCAGCTGCGGCCACAAGCCAGCCAGGTCCACATCGGTCAGGTGCAGTTCTTCTTCCCCCAGTGCCAGCAAAGCCAGCAGTTTCTGGCTCAGGGACTCCAACCGCCGCCCCTCGTGGTAGATGGCGGCGGCCGCTTCCCACTGTTCTTCCGGGTCGGTCTGCAGGCTGCGCAGCACATCGGCATATCCGATAATGCTGGTCATGGGGGTTTTCAGCTCATGGGTGAACGCGCCCATAAAATCTTCCCGCTTCTGCACATCCGCTTCCAGATCGGCGATTTTTTCCTGCACAGCATCGGCCATTTTGTCAAAGCTGCGGCTTACCTGTTCCAGCTCATCCCCGGTATGCAGGTCGGTGCGGCGGCCGTATTCCCCGGCTGCGATCTCGGCGCTGGTAGCGGTAAGCACCCGCAGCGGGCGGGTAACCTGCCGCGCCAGCAGGGCCATAACTGCCGCCCCCGCTGCCAGCACCACCGCTTCCAGCCCCAGGAACCGCCGCAGACTGGCGTTCCGGTCCTGATACAAACCCGTCAGATTAAAGGCGCTGACCAGATGCAGGTTGCCCTGCAAATCGCTGCCGTAGAGTGCCGTCACCGTTTCGCCGCTGCGCACCGTGCGCATGGTGCCGTTTTGCAACGGCGCATCACAGGCAACGGGCAGTGTATTGCACAGCTGCGTTTCCCCGCGCCACAGGGCAACTTCCCCGTCCTTGGCCAGCAGCAGGTTTGCCCCCGTCTGGTCGCCCACGTCCTCCCCACGGCGCTGCAGGTCGATGATCTCGGTCTGCAGCAGCGTGCAGGTCTGGGCATGGGCGGCCGCATTGGCCCTGTCGATACGTTCCAGCTGTACACCGAAATCGCTGTACAACAGATAGCATCCGCCGATGCCGAAGGACGCGCTGAGCACCAGCAGCAACAGGCAGATGAGTTTTTGTGCGTAACGCATGAGGTCACTCCTTTTTCAAGCGGTAGCCGATGCGGTAAACGGTTTCGATATGGTCATACCAGTGCAGTTTGCGGCGCAGCCGCATAATGTGCAGATCCAGGGTGCGGGTATCGGTTTCAGTCCGGTCACCGCCCCATACCCGCTCATAAAGGGTATCGCGGTAGAGGGCAGCCCCCCGGTTGCGCATAAGCTGTTCCAGCAGCAGAAATTCATTGGGGGTCAGATCCACCGGCTTGCCGTTCTGGGTCACGGTGTGTTCCCCGGCATCCAGCACCACATCAAAAGCCTGCATCACATTGCCCCGGCCTGCCCGGCGCAGCACAGACTCCACCCGGGCCAGCAGTTCCTCCACCACAAAGGGTTTCACAATGTAGTCGTCCGCGCCCCGGCGCAGCCCTTCCACCCGCTCTTTCACGGTCCCCTTGGCGGTGATAAAAATCACCGGCACACCCTGGGGCCGCAGATAATCCAACAGTTCGTACCCGTCCAGGCCCGGCAGCATAATGTCCAGCAGCGCCAGGTCATAGTCATTTTCCTCGATCAGATCTGCCGCTGTGCGGCCGTCCCCCGCCACGGTGCAGTCGTACCCCGCGCGGGTCAGGCTCATCTCAATCAGCCGTGCGATCAGGCGTTCATCCTCCACGATCAAAACATGCGTCATACGTGACTCCTTTTCTTTCCTGCTTTTATGATACATCCCGTTTGTATCGTAGTTGTAACAAAGTTCGTGGTAAATTTACACAATTTCCTTTATTTTAGCATAGCCGCCGTGGTATAATGTACCAAAACTTACAAAAATGTCAAAAGGAGCCTGTGACTTATGCGCTCTACCGTAGAAGAATTGGTTTCGGCCCTGACACTGGAAGAAAAAGCCGGTCTGTGTTCGGGTCTGGATTTCTGGCGCACCAAAGCTGTGGAACGGCTGGACATTCCGGCCCTGATGGTATCCGACGGTCCCCACGGCCTGCGTACCCAAAAGCCCGGCAGCGACAACCCCAACGACAGCATCGAAGCGGTATGTTATCCTGCCGGATGCGCGGCGGCCGCCAGCTTTGACCCGGCGCTGACCCGGCGTATGGGCGCCGCGCTGGGCCGGGAGGCCCGGGCCGTGGGCGTAGGCGTTGTGCTGGGCCCTGCCATCAACATCAAGCGCAGCCCGCTGTGCGGCCGCAACTTTGAATATTACAGCGAAGACCCCTTCCTGGCCGGGGAAATGGCCGCCGGCTTCATCCAGGGTGTGCAGAGCGAAGGCGTGGGGGCCTGCCCCAAGCATTTTGCCGCCAACAGCCAGGAGACCCGCCGCATGTCGGCAGACAGCCGGATGGACGAGCGTACACTGCACGAAATCTACCTGCCCGCCTTTGAAACGGCGGTACGGGACGGCCAGCCCTGGACCCTGATGTGCAGTTACAACCGGGTAAACGGCACCTATGCCAGCGAGAACAAACTGCTGCTGGAAGATATTTTGCGCGACGCCTGGGGCTTTACCGGTTTTACCATGTCCGACTGGGGCGCGGTGAACGACCGGGTGCTGGGCGTAGCTGCCGGGCTGGACCTGGAGATGCCGGGTTCGGGCGGCGTGAACGATGCCAAACTGGTAGAAGCGGTGCGCAGCGGTGCCCTGGACGAGAAGGTTCTGGACAAAGCCGTGACCCGCATCCTGAACATTGTGCTGCGGGCCGCCGATCTGGCCAAGACCCCGGTCGTGTTTGACCGCAGCGCCGACCACGCACTGGCGGTGGAACTGGCCAAAGAAACCGGCGTACTGGTGCAGAACCTGGGCGCGCTGCCCCTGCATGACGGGCAGAAAGTGGTGTATATCGGTGCCTTTGCGGACCAGCCCCGCTATCAGGGCGGCGGTTCCAGCCATGTGAATACCCATGCTGCTATTGGTGCCCTGGCCGCCGCCCGCGGCAAGGGCCGTGCGGTGACCTATGTGGAAGGGTTCCCTGCCGACCGGGACCAGCGGGACGAGCAGGAATTCCTGCGGGCGGTGACCGCCGCCGAGGAAGCCGACGTAGCGGTGATTTTTGCCGGTCTGCCGGATATTTTTGAGAGCGAAGGCGCCGACCGCCGCCACATGCGGCTGCCGGACTGCCAGAACAACCTGATTGCCCGGGTGGCAGCGGTTCAGAAAAACACCGTAGTGGTATTGCACGCCGGTGCGCCGGTGGAATGCCCCTGGGCCGGGGATGTTTCCTCGGTATTGTGCATGTATCTGGCCGGGGAAGGCATTGGAGAGGCCACCGACGCCCTGCTGTGGGGCGAAGCCAACCCCTCCGGCCGCCTGCCCGAGACCTGGCCCCTGCGGCTGGAGGACACCCCCTGCTACCTGGACTACCCCGGCGACGGCATCACCGCCGACTACCGGGAAGGCGTCTACGTAGGCTACCGCTGGTACGACGGCCGCCACATGCCGGTACGCTGGCCCTTCGGTCACGGGTTGAGCTACACCGGCTTTGTCTACCGGGATGCCGCCCTGGACAACGATACGCTGGAAGAGGACGGCCACGTTACGCTGCGTGTAAAGGTACGCAACAGCGGCACCATGCGCGGCGCCGAAGTGGTACAGCTGTATGTAAGCGATGCCACCAACGCCCCCACGGCGGGCGGACGGGTCCCCCAGGTGCTGCGCGGCTTCCAGAAGGTTACGCTGGACCCCGGCCAGGAATGCGAAGTCAGCTTTACTCTGACAGCCCGGGATCTGGCCCATTACGAAACCACCTTGCACGACTGGTATGCAGCCCCCGGCCGGTATGAACTGCGGCTGGGCCATTCCAGCCGCGATATCCGCACCACGGTATCGCTGCAATTCCAGACCAAACGGCATCTGCCGCTGACGGTAGACGAAAATACGCCGCTGGGCATTCTGTTGGCCGACCCCCGCACCGCCGAAGCGGTCCGCACCGTTCTGGAAAGCGACAACGAGGCCATGGCCAACGGCGGCGGCGACGACCTGATGCCCCCCGAAGCAGTGGCCCAGATGCTGGACGCCATGCCGCTGCGTGCTCTGACCAATTTCGGCGGCCCCAAAGCGGCTGCCGCTCTGCCCACTTTGCTGGAAACGCTGCGCAAAGCCGTGCAAGAATAACACACATAAAAAATCCCGGTGGGAAACTCCCACCGGGATTTTTACTTTATCAGTCGCGGCTGTACAGATCGCAGGTATAGATTTTTTCTTTTACGTCGGCCAGTTCCGGCGCGGCACGGTTGGCCAGGATCACATCGCATTCCGCCTTGAAGGCCTCCAGATCCCGTTCCACCCGGTCGCCGCAGAAGGTATCCTCCCGCAGCATGGGTTCATAGATCACCAGCGGCGCGCCCTCGGCCCGCAGGCGGCGCATGACCCCCTGGATGCTGGACTGCCGGAAGTTATCGCTGCCCGCCTTCATGGTCAGGCGGTAGACACCCACCACCCGGGGCTTGCGGCGCAGCACCTGCTCGGCAATAAAATCCATCCGCGTGGCGTTGGACTCCACAATGGCCTGGATCAGGTTCTGGGGCACATCGTTATAGTTGGCCAACAGCTGTTTGGTATCCTTGGGCAGGCAGTAACCGCCGTAACCAAAGCTGGGATTGTTGTAGTGGTCCCCGATGCGCGGGTCCAGACAGACGCCGTCAATGATGTCCCGGGTGTTGAGTCCGCGCACCTGGGCGTAGGTATCCAGCTCATTAAAGTAGGCCACCCGCAGCGCCAGATAGGTATTGGCAAACAGTTTGATGGCTTCGGCTTCGGTCAGACCGGGGAACAGCGTGGGGATCTCCTGCTTGATGGCCCCCTGCTGCAACAGCCGGGCAAAGGTGTGCGCCCGCTGCGCCAGCGCCTCGTCCCCTTCCGGTACGCCCACCACGATCCGGCTGGGGTACAGGTTATCATACAGTGCATGGCCTTCCCGCAAAAATTCGGGGCTGAAGATGATGTTCGGGTTGTGGAATTTCTCCCGGACCGAACGGGTATACCCCACCGGCACCGTGGATTTGATGACCACCAGGGCCTCGGGGGCGTACTGCCCCACCAGTTCCAGCACGTTCTCCACGCTGGAAGTATCGAAATAGTTGGTTTTGGGGTCATAGTTGGTGGGGGTGGATACCACAATGATATCCGCGCCCGTATAGGCAGCCGCAGCGTCGGTGGTGGGGTGCAGGTCCAGCGTGCGTTCGGCCAGATACTGCTCGATCTCCTTGTCCGAGATAGGGCTTTTGCCGGATGCCAGCATGGCGACCTTTTCCGGCACAATATCCACAGGCCATACCTCATTGTGCTGGGCCAGCAATACACTGATGCTCAGCCCCACATACCCGGTACCGGCAACGGCGATCTTCATAGACAGGACTCCTTACAGAGATATTTCTGTTCAGTATACCATGTTTTGGTGCTTCCCGCAACCGAGAGCCGGTTACTTGTCCTGCCGTTCCTCCTGGTTTTTCTGGACCATACGGCGGTATTCGATGGGGCTCATCCCCTCCAGGCGGCGGAAGCTCTGGGAGAAATAGCTGGGCGAGCTGAAACCCACCAGTTCACTGATCTGCGTCAGGCTGTGGTCGGTGCTGGCCAGCAGCGCCTTGCTCTCGGTAATGCGGCGGCGCAGCAGGTAATTGATGGGCGAGATGTTGTACTCTTTCTGGAAAGCATGGGCCAGATAATACTTATTGATATGGGTCACGGCAGCCAGCTGGTCCAGCGAGATACTTTCGCGGAAGTTTTCGTCCAGATACCGTTTGGCGGCGGCACACTCCTTATTTTTGGAAGCCTCCTTGGTGATGCGCACCGACACGGAAGCCATCCGCACCAGTTTGACCAGCAGCACTTCCAGAATGTCCTGGCAGATCATCTCACAACCATCTTCTTTGCCGTCCATCTCCCGCAACAGCATCCGGATCATGTACAGCATATCTTCCCGCATATCGTGGCATTTGAGCATGGTGTACCCCAGGTTTTTCTGGTCAAACAGAAATTCCACACCCTCGATGCCCAGCACCACATATTCCAGCGGGTTGGCCTGGTAACTCAGCTCGGTATGCTGTACCCGGGGATTGACGATGATCAGATCATCCGGTTCCACATTGTGCAGGGTACCTTCAATATTAAACTGGCCCCGGCCGCTGATGCAGTAAAACATCTCGCTGCAGGCATGGGTATGGGGCACCGAATGCCAGTCGCCGCCAAAACGGCTTTTGCTGATATAAAGCAGGCGTACCGCTTCCCGCGGGGGGACTTCCATATCCAGATCATAGCGGGTATTCATCTCGTCATCCTCCTGGCAGTACAAAATTCATAAAACCAGCAACAATTCGCATAAATTCTGTACATTTAATAAAAAACAGGGTTTATTTTCTTTCATTATAGCCGCCCTGTGCCCGTTTGACAAGCACCCCAAAGCACTTTTTTGCTCGCTGAACTTTTTTCGAAAAATCGTCAAAATTCATTTTCCACCCCCGCTATGAGCAAAATAGATAAGAAAACACGCCCGGATTTGGTCATAATTTTCAAATTCTTGCTTCTGTAGGAATTTTGTAACCGCAGCAAAGCAATATCAATAAAGTTGTGCTCAACAAATCCCTTGTGAGCATTTGGTGAAAACGGTATGATAAAGATGTCAACAGGACATCCCGCCTGTGCGGCGGGATCGCTCCATCCGCTTCATCCAGAAGGAGGAAAACAGAATGAAGAAAGCAATTTCCCTGGCGCTGGCGGCCAGCATGGCACTGTCCCTGGCTGCCTGCGGCGGTTCGGCATCCAGCTCCACCGCAGCGTCCGACAGCTCCGCAGCCACCACCGAGGGTGCTGCCGCTGAAACCACCACCATCAAGGTTGCTGCCATCGAGACCGCTTACGGCACCGAAATGTGGCAGAAAGTTGCCGACGCTTTCACCGAGCAGACCGGCATCGCCGTGGAACTGACCACCGACAAGAACCTGGAAGACGTGATCGGTCCCTCCATGCAGGGCGGCGATTACCCCGACGTCATCCACCTGGCCACCGGCCGTGAAGCCGGCCTGACCGAGCAGTTCATCAACGACAAGCTCATCGCCGACATCACCGACGTGCTCGACATGACCGTCCCCGGCGAGGAGACCACCGTCGGCGACAAGATCATCGAGGGCTTCACCGACACTTCCGCCACCAACCCCTACGGCGACGGCAAGACCTACCTCGCCCCCATGTTCTACTCCCCCTGCGGCCTGTTCTACAACGCCGGCCTCTTTGAGGAGAAGGGCTGGACCGTTCCCACCACCTGGGACGAGATGTGGGAGCTCGGCGACAAGGCTCTTGAGGAGGGCATCTACCTCTTTACCTACCCGACCGCCGGTTACTTCGACTCCTTCCTGCCCGCCCTGATGAACGTCGTCGGCGGCAGCGACTTCTTCAACGCCGCTACCAGCTTTGAGGAAGGCATCTGGGATACCCCCGAGGCCGACGCGCTCTTCGAGATTCTCGACAAGCTGGCCGACTACACCCACCCGAGCACCCCGGCTCAGGCCAACGATCAGGACTTCACCATGAACCAGCAGCTGGTCCTCGACAACCAGGCGCTCTTCATGCCGAACGGCACCTGGATAGTCGGTGAGATGGCCGAGGCCCCGCGCGCCGAGGGCTTCCAGTGGGGCATGACCGCCCTCCCGGCTCTTGAGGACGGCGGCATGGGCTACAGCTACACCTTCCTGGAGCAGGCCTGGATCCCGGCCGGCGCCGCCAACATCGACGCCGCCAAGCAGTTCATCGCCTTCCTGTACAGCGACACCGCCGCTGACATCTTCGCCAAGGGCGGCGCCGTGCAGCCCATCCGCGGCATGACCGATCAGCTCGAGGGCGACAACAAGCTGTTCTACTCCATCTACGACTCCGGCGCCGGCGCCGCCATGGGCTCCTTCGCTGCTTACAGCCCGATCCCCGGCATCGACAACACCAGCGTGTTCTTCGAGCCCATCAACTCCCTCGTCGGCGGCACCCTGACCATCGATCAGTGGAAGGCCAACATCATCTCTGCAACCGATCAGATGCGCGCCAACCTTCTTGCGTAAGCTGATCCGCATCGCAAGCTAGTTTAAACGGCAAGGCGGCGATGAGCAGTCTATGCTCATCGCCGCCGATTCTTTGAAGAAACCTGAGAGAGGAGTTGACCAAGTGAAAAGCAACAAACGGCGCACAGGCTTCCTCATCCTGTGTGTGGCGCCGGCAACTATCCTGTTCTTCATCTTCATGGTGCTGCCGACCCTGAACGTCTTCCGCATGTCCCTCTTTGAGAGGGGCGCTTATTCTCCCACCGAGACCTTCGTCGGTTTCTATAACTTCCAGACCCTGTTTGCGGACGCCAAGTTCATCAAGGCCATGCAGAACACGATACTGCTTATCGTCGTGGTCACCATCATAACCTTCGCGATGGCGCTGGTGCTGGCAGGAATCCTCACGCGCGAGAAAATAAAGGGGCAGAACTTCTTCCGCGTCATATTCTACATCCCCAACATTCTCTCCGTGGTTGTCATCTCCGGCATCTTTTCCGCCATTTACAAGCCTGACAACGGCCTGCTCAACAGCATAATCGGGCTCTTTACGGACCTGACCGACCCCATACTGTGGAAGGGCGAGAGCCTGGTCATGATAAGCCTCATTATAGCCATGATATGGCAGGCGGTCGGCTATTACATGGTCATGTACATGGCGTCCATGGCAGCCGTGCCTCTGGACATATATGAGAGCTCGTCCATAGACGGGGCCGGGCGCGTGCGCCAGTTCTTCCAGATAACCATTCCGCTCATCTGGACCAACATCCGCACCACGCTCACCTTCTTCATCAT
>ERZ1643247.2801-NODE-2801-length-13156-cov-13.287001_pt1 | contig 13156 bp, 16 predicted proteins | sample MGYA00579264_ERZ1643247 | MGnify/ENA primary metagenome ERZ1643247 (study PRJEB29033, sample SAMEA4952262) | chicken gut metagenome | biome: Broiler Chicken; feature: Gastrointestinal Tract; material: Caecum | place: Ireland | collected 2018 | study: Broiler... | reverse complement strand
GCGTCCCTGGGAGCTTCCTGTGTATCGGAGTAGATGTACATCTGGCTTATCAGGTCGTAGAGGAAACTGTTCGTCATATTCTCTTCGTGATCCTGTACGAATTTCGGCGTGTATCCCGTGGAGCCGGCGGTCATCTGGATGATCTCATTGTCATAGAAGGCGAAGCCCAGCTTCCCGGCGAGCTCTTTCCCGATGTCGTGCCCGCCGCTTCCGTACTGACGCCCGATCACGATGACTTTGTACGGCGCTGAAGCTGAATCATCCACCGAAACCGAAGCGCTCTCCGAAACCGAAGATGCGTCAGGAACCGTGGCAGTTTGTCCATCACTGATTTTTTCATTCGTGCGGAAGAGAAGCGGCCCGAGAAATGTGAGACGCCGTCCGAACAGGCGGGCGATGAAACCGACAAGCAGGGCGGCGATAATGGTTCCCTCTCTGACGCCGTCCAGACGATGGGCGAAGATCAGGGAAAGAACTGCTGCAATGCCGGTCAGCGACACGTCAAAAGCAACCTTTGTGGAGCCGAACTCTGTCTTCCAAGTGGAGGAAACAGCGCGGACGAACGATTCTCCGGGCAGCATCGCCACATTGGCGAGGACCTCCGTGTATACGCCGAATCCCAGGATCACACATCCGATCAGCAGGTAAACCACAGATAAAAAATAGCTCTGCGGATTCACAAAAAAGAGCATGATCATGGTCAGGTCAATGAAATATCCGAACAGGATGGAGATCGGGATCTGCAGCAGATGCTCCGCCTTAAAGTTCCTGCGCAGGATGACGAGCTGGATCAGGATCAGCAGAAGGCTGAACGCGATCGTGAACTGTCCCAGTGTAAAAGGGAAATTCAGGCTGAGCACATACGGGATCGATGAGATCGGGGACGTTCCCAGATCTGCCTTTGTGATCAGGCTGACACCCAGTGAATTGATGAAAAGTCCGATCAGGAATACAATGTAACGTTTTAGTTTTTCCATATTTAAATCAATCCTCCCTCAAAATAACAGACGGCGCGCCAGGCGGACCGTCTGTTGAGCTGTTGTCTTATTTTGTGTCAAATAAAGCCTGCCTCCCGGAATATAAGAGACATATGCTGAGATGAGATATTCTAAGATGAGATGTTCTCATAGACCTGATGCATCAGGCGCATCAATGTTTCATATTCTGTCTCCGACATGCCCCGGAACGCTTCTTCTTCCATTGCGGAGAATGCTTCCGTCACCAGCTCAACCTGTTCTTTCCCTTTTTCAGTCAGAAATACATAGAGGCTGCGTCGGTTCCCATTCCGCATGCGCCGTTCCACAAGGCCGATGTCCTCCATGCGGTTCAGGAGTGTGGTTAGCGTGCCGGGCTCGATGTGGCAGCCATGCGCGATATCCTTCTGTCCGGCTCCGTCGTGGTCCTTCAGGTAGTCCAGGATCTTCGGCTGTCCGATCGTCAGGCCGGTATCCTTCAGCCTGGCGAGCAGTTCCTTCTGGAACATGGATTGTTCCGCCATAATAAGATAATGAAATGAATGGGACATAGTGTCATCTCCTTTGCGGCAGTGCACCCGGCGGCATGTCGGCGGTTACTGTGAATTATAACGATCACCGCGGGCTTCAAATTGAATCCATATAAAATTTGAATACTAATAATTAGAATTCAAACAATAAAATTATAGAAGCCAAAGGGGGAATTGTCAAGAAATATTCCGATGAAAACCGGTGACATCCGGTGCCGGGTCTGGCATAATGGGGGCAGGAGGTGGTTTGTATGTTTTTTAAAAGAGAGGTTCTGATCACCTGGGATCTGAATGAGTATCAAAGGACAAAGGGCCTGCTGGCGGATCACCAGATCGAATATACCACCAGATCAAACCCGATTACAAATCCGGGGCGGTATCACGGCGTGCCGTCTATAAGCGCATCAGCGGCATATGAGTATCATGTCTATGTGGCGGGGAAGGATTATGACAGGGCGATGAGGATTCTGCAGGGCTGAAGTTATTATAAATATGTGGTTATAAGTGTGTGACTGGGGGAAATGTTAAATGGAGGTTAATATTGTATTGGCATATGATTCTGTTGACGAAGTGTGCAGACTTTTCTCAGAATATACAGATATGCTGATAAACGGAGATCCGGAATTTAGAGAATATCTTGAGATACAGAATTATGATGAGGAGTTAAACCATCTTGATACCAAATATGGCCTGCCGGGCGGACGGCTGTATCTGGCGTACTGTGACGGCAGAGCAGCGGGATGCATCGGCCTGAAGAAGCTGGATTCCCTGAACTGTGAGATGAAAAGATTATATGTAAGACCAGAGTTCAGAGGGATGCGTATCGGCGGGATGTTGATCCAAAGGATCATAGATGACGCGAAGGAAATCGGATATAAGCATATGCTTTTGGATACACTGCCTTTTTTAGAAAGTGCGGTACACATGTATAAAAAATGGGGATTTTATGAAATCCCAAGCTATAATGACAGCCCTATGGAATCGTCAATTTATATGAAGCTGGATTTAGATGACGATGCAATGAACAGTGACAGGACTGGTTCGGCGGACAAGGCTCAGCCTCAGGTGCTGTCTGTAAATGGAAAAGACTACAGCATCCTGAAACTTCTCGGCAGAGGAAAAGGAGGCTATTCCTATCTCGCTGAGCGGGACGGCAGAAGAATGGTGCTCAAACAGATCCACCATGAGCCCTGCGCCTATTACCAGTTTGGCAACAAGATCGAGGCAGAGATCCGGGATTACGACCGCCTGCAAAGGATCGGCATTCTGCTTCCCAAGATGCTGGATGTCGACAAAGACAATGAACGGATCATTAAAGAATATATAGACGGGGATACGGTTTACGAAATGGTCCTGGAGGACAGGCTTCCGGCGGCCTGCCTGGAGCAGGTGAGAGCAATGTGCGGCCCGCTTTATGCCGCAAATATAAATATCGATTACTTCCCGACAAATTTTATCCTGCAGGACGGAGCGCTGTATTATGTGGATTATGAGTGCAATGAGTATATGGAGGAATGGAATTTTGAAAACTGGGGAGTAAAATACTGGTCCAAAACACCGGAATTCCTTAAGTATGCTGAGGAACATCTGCATATATCTAATTTGAAAAACTGGCCGCGGTTAAGCGGGCGCGCGGCGCAATGGTTTCATGAGAAATGGCAGATTCCCCTGGAGGAATACAGATCCAGCATAGAAGCCTCCATAAGCGGGGGAACTCCTGTGCCGCAGTGGTACGTGGCAGTGAAAGGAGAGCGGATCATAGGCGGTCTGGGAGTGATCGAAAATGATTTCCACAGGAGAAAGGATCTGACGCCCAATGTCTGTGCGCTCTATGTGGAAGAAGAGTGCCGGGGGCAGGGGATCGCCGGCAAACTCCTGGATCATGTGTGCAGGGATATGCTGGAAAAAGGGATCGATACTCTGTATCTGATCACGGATCACACCTCTTTTTATGAGAGGTACGGATGGAAATTCCTCTGCTTAGTCGAAGAAGAGGAGGGCGGTCTGTGCAGGATGTATGTCCACAGAGAAAATGGAAGAAAATAACCTGGAAGCTGCAAGGGATATGAGAAAAATCGTACTATATATTGCCATGAGTTTAGACGGATACATTGCGGACGCAAACGGCGGAGTCAGCTGGCTGAGAGGGCAGGACCCTGACAGTGAAAGCGAGGGCTCTTATCCTGAATTTGTCCGGGATATTGACACAGTCGTCATGGGCTGGGAGACATATTATCAGGTGATAACAGAACTTTCGCCGGACGAATGGGTTTATGAAGATCTGATGACTTATGTGATCACACACCGGGAAGAAACTTCCTCTGAGAAAATCAGATTTGTTCATGAATCTCCGTCAGAGCTGATGAAAAAATTGAAAGAATTGGACGGAAAAGATATCTGGATCTGCGGCGGCGCGAGTATTGCGCGGCAGCTGATGCAGGACGGCATGATCGACAGATTCTATATTTCGGTTATTCCCGTTCTTCTGGGAGCAGGCGTAAGACTGTTCGGTGAACTTCCGGAGGAGCAGGAATTAAGACTTATGGAGACAAAAAGTTACAATGGGATTGTAGAACTCAGATACGAAAAGCGTTAAAATATGAAGGCAATAAAAGCGTCGAAGAGAGCGGACTGAAAACAGTGGAGGATAGAAATGGAAATAGATCTCAGCAAATTCAAATGGACAAGAGAACCGGAAAGCTGTGCCATTGATGAGGGAATGATAGAGATTGTCACAAAACCTCATACTGACCTGTGGCAGAGGACCTACTATCATTTCCGTAATGACAATGCTCCGGTATTTCAGATGGAGACAGAGGAAAGGTATTTCAGCTTTATCGTAAAGACAGATTTCCGGGAGAGCCATCACAGGTTTGACCAGTGCGGAATCGTGATGTACCTGGACAGCGAGAACTGGCTGAAGGGATCTGTGGAATATGAGAATGAAGAATATCAGCATCTGGGAAGTGTTGTCACGAATCAGGGATATTCGGACTGGGCAACTACAGTGATAGACGCCTCGGTAAAATCTATGTGGTACCGCTTCAGCCGGAGAGAGGATGACTACTGCATTGAATGCTCGTCGGACGGGGTTCATTTTCAGCAGATGCGGATCTGCCATATGGAAAAGGGCGGCGGGAAGATCCGGTTCGGCCTCTATGCCTGTTCACCGGAGGATTCTTCATTTAAGGCAGTATTTTCTGATATGAAACTGACAGAGTGCCAGTGGAAGGCACATGACGGCCAGCAGCCGGATGAAGTATGAAGAAGATAAAAACGAAATATAAAGTTCTTATGCTGCTGATTTTATTTTTGGTTATATACATCGGGAAAAATGTGTTTGATATCTGTGCCTTCAGCGCAGAGGATCAGAAATGCCGGGCAGATGTGGCGGTCATTCTGGGTGCGGCGGCTTACGATGGCGAGGTCTCCCCGGTTTACCGGGAGCGGATCAATCATGGGATTACCCTGTATGAGGCGGGGTATGTGGACAGGCTGATCGTGACAGGAGGGACAGCGGATCAGGCGGAGGAATCCGACGCATCGGCAGCAAAAAAATATCTTCTTTCCCAGGGGATTCCCGAGGAAGCAGTCCTGATTGAAGATCAATCATCGATCACCCAGGAAAATCTGGAGAATTCTAAAGCGATCATGGAAGAAAACGGATACGAGACCGCGATCATCGTCAGCGATCCCCTGCATATGAAACGGGCGATGCTGCTGGCGGAAGATGCAGGGATCACGGCATACAGCTCGCCTACACCTTCGACGAGATATATCAGTCTGAGGACAAAAATCCCATTTCTGGCAAGGGAGACATTTTATTATATCGGGTATAAATGGTACAGGATATTTTTTCATCAGTAAATTATATAAAGGAGATACATAGATGATCATCGAAGGAAATCAGAAAGAACTTGACGCAATGAAAGAATTCCATAAAGGAAACCGGCAGGAGGGCTTGAGGCTTCAGGAAGAATTTGCCGCTCAGTTCCGAGAGGAATACAAGGACAAAGATCACTGTCCATGTCAGAAAGCCTGCCGGTATCATGGCAACTGCAAGGAGTGCGTGGCGATCCACCGCGCGCATCAGGAGCATGTCCCCAACTGTATGAGACCTCTGCTCAATAAAAAGATCAAGCTCCTGTCCGAGCTGACAGAGCATTCTATCGCTAATGAGATCGAGCCTCCGAAAGAGGTGCTGCGCAAAGAATTTCAATAAGAGAAATTGCGGGAAGGAGGATAGATTTGTGAAAAAAATATTATTAGTATCAATGATGCATAATGTGACAGATCTGTTGAAGGAAGCAGAGCCGGATCTGAAAGGCAAGACAGTGGTTTATATCCCGACCGCGGCGATCGCAGAAGAGATCGAAGGAATGGCGGAAGAGGAGACGAGGATGCTGGAGGATCTGGGGCTGATTGTTGACGAGCTGGAGGTCTCCACTGCTTCAAGGAAAACTGTCATGGAAAAGCTGACAAAGAATGACACGATCTTTGTAGGAGGCGGGAATACATTCTTCCTTCTTCAGGAGCTGAAGCGGTCAGGTGCAGATAAAATCATTGCTCAGGAAGTGGAAAAAGGAAAATTATATATAGGAGAGTCGGCGGGAGCGATTGCTGCGTGTCCTGACATTGGATATTCTGCAGAGATGGATGTCCCCGAGAAAGCGCCGGAGCTGACGGACTATACAGGGATGGGGCTGGTGGATTTCTATGTAGTTCCCCATCGGGGACATCCTGACATGGGACCGGCAGCGGAAAGGATTATTGAACAATATTCATCAGTACCGGATTTAAAGGTTATAAATGATTATCAGGCGATACTGGTCAAAGGAGACAAGGTGGGTATATTGCCGGAATAGTGCGTGCCGGAAGGGGGTTCTATGGAGATCAGAAAAGTAGAAACGGATAAAAAAGAATATATGCCCCTGCTTCTTCTGGCGGATGAGCAGGAGGACATGATCGACCGGTATCTTGAGAGAGGGGATATGTACGTCCTGGAGAATGGCGGTGTGAAGGCAGTGTGCGTTGTGACAGATGAGGGAGAGGGAATCCTGGAGATCAAAAATTTGGCGGTCAGTCCGGAATCCCAGGGGAAAGGGTATGGCAGACGTATGATCCGATTTGTGGCAGATTCATACAGAGACCGCTTTAAGGTTCTGTATGTGGGCACAGGGGACAGTCCTGCAACAGTGCCGTTCTATGAGAAATGCGGTTTTTGCAGGTCACATGTGGTCCGGAACTTCTTCACAGAGCACTACGATCACCCTATCTTTGAGTGTGGCAGGCAGCTTGTTGATATGGTTTATCTGAAAATGGAACTGCGGGAGGCAGAAATGAAAATAGAAAGAATAGACCACGATTTTTCAGTGTGTAAGGTGAAAGATTATTCCCAGACAGATATGGAGAGTGAATGCTGCTTTATCGGTAAGACGGATGAAGAGTGTTCGCTCGTATGCATTACAGACGACATGCCTGGAAATGTGACCGACCACAATGACGGATGGAAGGCATTCAGGATCAAAGGGACACTGGATTTCTCTCTGATCGGGATACTTGCGAAGCTTTCAGCTCTGATGGCGGAAAATGGAATAGGGATCTTTGCGGTATCTACTTATAATACGGATTATATTTTAACAAAGAAAGAGAACTTTGAGAAAGCGATGGAAGTACTTGAACTTGCCGGATATGAGATTTTCTGAAGGCTTTCCGGGGGAAAAAGAACGGGAAAAGGGGACTTCACTGAACCATGTGGCAGCAGTCCCCTCTTGTCTTTATTCCAGGATCTTCCATACCTGTTCTAAAGGAAGATCACATTTTTCGGCGATCTCTTCAGCTGAACTGCCCTGGGCAGACAGCTTGAAAATAAGTTTTGCGAGATAGATGCCACGCTCCATACCTTGCTCCATGCCACGTTCATTTTCTTCTTTCAGCTCTTCAGCAAAGAGTTCTCTTAATGCATCGCACATTTTTCGCTCGACCTCCATTTCTGTCCAGTTTGCCCGCGTGATCAGATCCATCACAGCGGCGTAGTCCTTTGAGTGCCTGTTCTGCTCATATCTTGCCACGATAGTTTGGATTTCCCTGCCGGCTTTCAGATCCGTTCGGAGATTCTTCAGCCAGAAGTTTTCCTCCTGCGTCAATTCTCGAGTGATCAGGAGCTGCATGGGGATCGCATCTCCGGTCAGGTAATAGATTCCTTTATCCCGGTTTTCTACATGTATTCCGCGAATTTCTGCGAGATGCTTCAGCATTTCACGTGGATAACGGCTGCAGGCAAAGGTGATTGATAAAAGCAGGTGTAGCCGTATACTTTGTAGAAATCATTGATACTGAGATAATCGCCCGGCGCTTTATATTCAATAATGTTATGCTGGCGGAATATTCTGCCTATGGCTTTCGTAACGGGAAAATTCCGCAGCTTTTTAACAATAAGGATATCAATCTGGGGCGGCTTTTTGCTCAGCAGATATTCTTCCTGCATCTCCAGAAATTCCATTTCCTCTTTCAGGGTAATGCGGAGCGCTGCGCCAAAAGCAGGGTGCCATTGTAACTTTCTTTTCTCCATTTATCTCCTTTTTAGTATATCTAATTCGTTTTCAGGCTGCAACAATATGAAAAAGTTTTTTAGCTATCAATGGAATCCCCTCCTTTTTCAGCACTCTTTAAAGGGCTGTGATTCTGTCATAATAAACGTTGAAATTGCTCGACGTTAGAGCAGGAAGTATATTTTGGGACGGCTGATCAGGGCGACAGCCCTGCCGTCCGGGACAATTCCAGGTTGTGCATATATCTGCCTGGAAAGAATAAAGATAGAATAGCATAAGCAGGATGAAAGAACAAGGGATTTTTAACTGAACCTTTGCTTTACGGATACCGGACGTCATGCTAAGATAGGAAGGAGAAAACAAAGATAAAACACAGGGGCAGATAATGTCCCTTGTTTTATAATAAGGAGAATTATGATGCTTAATATCAGAAACGAAAGGGAATCAGATTACAAAAACGTAGAAGATATTACAAGAAAGGCTTTCTATAATGTATACGTTCCGGGATGTATGGAGCATTATCTTGTCCATATCATGCGGGGACATGAGGATTTTATTCCGGAGCTGGATTTTGTGATCGAGGTGGACGGGCAGATCGTGGGGAACATCATGTATACGAAATCAAAGCTGACGGATGAAGGCGGAACAGAGAAAGAAATCGTGACATTCGGGCCTGTCAGTATCCTGCCAAAGTACCAGAGAAAGGGGTATGGGAAAATGCTGATCGAGCATTCTCTGAAACGTGCGGCTGAACTGGGGTATGAGGCAGTTGTGATCATGGGAAGCCCGGCAAATTATGTGGGCAGCGGATTTCAGTGCTGCAGGAAGTACAATATCTGCGTGGAAAAGGAGAAATATCCTGCGGCAATGCTTGTAAAGGAGCTTAAGCCGGGCGCTTTGGACGGGAAACTGTGGTTTTATTCAGACAGTCCGGTGATGAATGTTGATGAGCGGGAAGCACAGGCGTTTGATGATGGCCTGGAGAAAATGGAGAAGAAATGGATGCCGAGCCAGGAAGCATTTTATATTATGAGCCATGCATTTGTGGAATAGAAAAGAATATCACAGGGGGAAGATGTATGAATTCAATCTGCGGAACAGACTGCTGTGAGAAATGCGGCAGAAAAGAAGAATGCGGAGGCTGAACGGATTTTATGTCAATCTGGAGTATCCCCTTCCAAACGGGCAGTCCGTAAAGCTGCTTGAGGACAATAAAGTATACCTGGGCAATCAGATAGAAATTCAGGGAAGCAACAGATGTTATGGAATCGTGGCGGACGAGAAATATCTTCTTGTTTGTGAATATGGATGTGGAGGAGCTGATCCTCAGATTGTTGTATATAAGAGGCGGCAGGCACAGAACTCTGTGTGTGAAGAGCTGAAATAAGCCTGAAAATGCAGTGTCAAAGACATTTGACAGCCCAAAAATCGGGGAAAACAGAGATGTCAAAGTTGTTTGATAGACAAAGCATATCCGAAATGATTAAATTTGAATTACAGGGAGACAGAAAATGGAACTGGGAACACAGATCAGAAAATATCGGAATGAAAGGACATTGTCTCAGGAGGCACTGGCAGAAAAGGTCTATGTGTCACGGCAGACGGTTTCGAACTGGGAGAATGACAAAAGTTATCCGGATGTGAACAGTCTTGTGCTGCTCAGTGAAGTTTTTGAAATCTCTTTAGATCAATTAATCAAAGGAGATGTGGAAATGATGAAAGAACAGATCGATCAGACAGATCAGAAAAAGTTTGAGCGCCTGAGCAATATCTTTACTATATTGTTTCTGGCTGTTCTTATTACGCCTGTCCCGCTTGTGCATTTCCTGTCTTATGCAGGGCTTGCCATCTGGATCGTGATACTGGGAGCAGGGAGTTATGCGGCAATGCTTGTGGAACGGGAGAAGAAAAAGTTCGACATGCAGACCTATCGGGAAATCATCGCGTTTACAGAAGGAAAAAGCTTAAGTGAGATTGAAAAGGCAAGAGAAGAAGGGAAACGTCCGTACCAGAAGGTGCTTCTGGCGGTCGCGTCCGGTGCAGCAGGAGTGATTGTTACAATGTTTTTCTTGTGGCTGCTGGGATAGTATCGGTGAACAGATAAGAAAAACAGAGAATTCGGAGGAAAACAGTATGAACAGAAAATCAACAGCACAGGAATATTATACATTAATGATCGATAAAAACGGGCTTATGCCCGCGATGCACAGAGATGAAGCGGGGGCAGGGCTGGCAGCGTCAGCTTTTATGGACCTGACAGTAAACGATATTGTTGCAGTGGAAAAGAAAAAGATTACTGTAATAAAAGATCTTCCCGACAGCCTGGTTTATCTTGAAGATTTATATACATATCTGAAAGAAAAGCCCCGCCATATGGAAAAGATGATGACAGACTTTTACGCGGGCAGCAGGAATAAAAAGCTTGCGGAAAAGATCGGGGAATCTCTGTGTAAAGAAGGAGCCGCAGTGGAGGCGAAAGGCGGTCTGTTTGCACCGAAACGGGTATTTATTCCTGAAAAAGCTTATAAAGATGAGTTGATCGGCATGATCAGATCGGCAGTGAAGGAAGAAGAGATGGCTCCCCGCGATGTGGCGCTGGTCTGGCTGCTGCAGCAGACAAACTGCCTGAAGCAGTATTTTTCAAAACACGAGTCAGATCAGTTGAAGCAAAAGCTGAAAGAAATGAAGAAAGACCCGCAGAACAAACAGCTCGCAGAGATGATTGATTACGTCAGTGATATGACAGCCGTTATGGCCGTGGTGATCGTGACGTCTATGAACTGAGGCAGTCATGCGGAAAGAATCAATATAAAAAGATGAGGGAAAAAGACATGAGATTTATCATTGAACATCTGGAGAAACATTTTGATAAAAAGGAAGTACTGAAAGATATTGATTTTACATTTGAAGAGGGAAAGATCTACGGGCTCCTGGGGCGCAACGGCGCGGGAAAGACCACGCTGTTTAACTGTATCAACCGGGATATCAAGTCGGACGGCGGAAGCTTTTATCTGGAAGAAGGCGGGAACCGCCGGGAAGTGAAGCCGGAAGATATCGGCTATGTGCTGTCCATGCCGGCAGTGCCGGAGTTCCTGACCGGGCGGGAATTCTTGAAGTTTTTTCTGGATATTAACTCTGATTCCATCAGAGAGCCGAAGAGCATTGACGAATATTTTGATTTTATGAGCATTGAGCCCGAAGACCGGGACAAGCTGATGAAAGACTATTCTCACGGGATGAAAAATAAGATGCAGATGCTTGTCAATATCATTGCGGAGCCGAAGATCCTTCTTCTTGATGAGCCTCTGACTTCCCTTGACGTGGTCGTGGCGGAAGAGATGAAGCAGCTTCTCCGGTCACTGAAGGACGGGCGGATCACTATTTTCTCCACTCATATCATGGACCTGGCGCTGGATCTGTGCGATGTGATCGTGCTGCTCAGCCACGGGGAGCTGGAAGTAGTGGAAAAGTCCAATCTGGACAGCCGGGAATTTAAGGACAAGATCATTGCAGCGCTGCGGGAGGAAGATCATGTATAAAACATTACGTCTTTCTTTTTCACTGAAAAATACATACCGGGTAAACAGTATCCTGTTTGCTGTTAAGCAGATTCCGCTGATCAAGAAGATTCTGCCGGATGCACTCTACGGGGTGAGAGGACTGAAAATCTTTGCGAATATCATTTCCGCCATATGGGAAGTTATTGCAGTGTTTCTTGGGAAATTTTTATATTTCATCACCATGGTCTGGGGTATTGGGATTCTGTATAAAAATGTCCCGGCTGACCAGATATTCCTGCACATCCTGCTCATGCTGACGGTGATCGGCGCTTATATGAACACCAGCATGTTTAATCCCACCAGGGATAAGTATTACGCAATGATCCAGCTCCGCATGAATGCCCGGGAATATACGCTGGTCAACTATGGATATATGATTTTGAAGGTGATCGTGGGCTTTCTGCCATTCGCAATTATATTCGGAATGCAAAGAGAAGTGCCGGTCTGGTTCTGCATCCTGATCCCGCTTTCCGTGGCTGGGATTAAGCTTGCGGTGGCAGCGTATTCCTTATGGGATTATGAGAAGAGCGGAAATGTATACAATGAAAACAAGATCAAAAAACACCTCTGGATCTTTGCGGCAGTCCTGCTGGCCCTTGCCTATGCACTGCCCGCTGCCGGGGCGGCGCTTCCGTCTGCGACATCTATGGCGGTGCTGCTTTTGTTCATCCCGGCGGGCATTATCAGCGTCAGGAAGATCGTGTCTTTTCGATATTACCGTGAGGTGAATCAGCAACTGCTTGCGCAGGTGGTAAACCAGATGGACGCGGTAAAGCAGGCAGTAAGGACAGTGAGCGATAAATCGATCTCCACGGATGTCTCTATCACAAGTAAGCGCAGAGGCTTTGAATACTTAAACGATCTCTTTATCAAGCGTCACAGGAAGATCCTTTGGAAATCAACGCTCCGTATAGCGGAGATCTGTCTTGTTTTAAGCTGTGCGGCAGTTATCGCACTGACAATGGTGCCGGAGGCGAAAAAAGACATCAATGAACTTATCATGACCTGGCTTCCGTATTTTACGTTCATTATGTATGCCATTAACCGCGGGACCGGGTTTACTAAGGCTTTGTTTATGAACTGCGATCACAGCCTGCTGACATATTCCTTCTACAAGCAGCCCGGATGCATCTTAAAACTGTTCCGGATCCGCCTGCGGGAGATCATGAAGATAAACGCCCTCCCTGCCGTTGTGATCGGCGCCGGGCTGTGCGCGATCCTGTATGCCTCGGGCGGGGCGGAGAATCTGCTGAATTATGTAGTATTGTTTGTGTCAATCCTCTGCATGAGCTTGTTTTTCTCCATCCATTACCTGACGATCTATTATCTGCTGCAGCCGTATAATGCCGGAACAGAGATGAAAAGCGGCATGTATCAGGTCATCCTCTCTGTTACCTATCTGGTCTGCTTCTTCCTGATGCAGGTCAGGATGCCGATCCTGGTATTCGGGATCGCCTGTATCGCATTTTGTGTGGTCTATTCTATTGCGGCATGCGTTCTTGTGTACCGGTTTGCGCCGAAGACATTCAGGCTGAGAACCT
>ERZ1643247.2800-NODE-2800-length-13159-cov-70.019383_pt1 | contig 13159 bp, 10 predicted proteins | sample MGYA00579264_ERZ1643247 | MGnify/ENA primary metagenome ERZ1643247 (study PRJEB29033, sample SAMEA4952262) | chicken gut metagenome | biome: Broiler Chicken; feature: Gastrointestinal Tract; material: Caecum | place: Ireland | collected 2018 | study: Broiler... | reverse complement strand
CAACACATCTTATATCAGTTTTTTTGAGTTTACACAAAACTTGAAACGGTCTCATTACCTCACCTATGTGATGGAAAAGATGAAAGATTTCGGCCCATTCCCAGAAAAGGAAGCCATGTTGGAACTGCTTCCCTGGTCCGCCAGCCTGCCAGCTGACTGCCATAGTAAACTAAAAAAATAAGGATCAGATCTTCCCCTGGTAAGCGCCGGGGGATTTCTTATTTTGTCAAGGTACGGATGATTACCTACTTACGGATGATTACCTACTTACGAAGATCTGTAATTACAGAGATTTTTTCACAGGCTTTTTTTCCTCGTTAATCCCGGGTCAATTTTCATTATAAATCAATACGGTTCCCATAAGTTAAACTGTAGATTTGAGAGACTGTCTAAAGCGAATTTGTCAGAGCTATGTATACTCTATTGTTCTAAATCATTAGCGTCAATCCAAAACTCTTCTAAGAGCATAGTGTATACCTCTTCTAATTGATTTACTGCTTTTCCTTCTTTTTTCTCTCTTTGGATTATATCTTTCAGTTCTTCAATTTTCCCGTTAACACTGGCTAAATTATAATTAATCTGATGTCGTTTTAAATATAAATTCAATTCATTGTATATATATTTGCCGAGCTCGCCATTGTATCCGATACTTCCATCCTCATTACGATAAATATATTTATAATAATCATCCGTACACGGATCAATAAAACCTTTATCGCCAACTATAGATATATTCGGACTATCACTGGGCCATTTATCTGATTTTGCTTCATTACAATATGGGCACGCATACAGCAGATTATCATAAGCATATTGTAAATCCGGGAATTTTTCTTTCGGAGCAAAATGTTCCACATGGTAACCTCGCATTCCACCATTATATCGATCCCAATCATCACAATAAGCACAGCGATGGTCAAAATCCTGTGCCAGATATTTCTTATTTGTCTTGTTTGTTTTCCACTTTTTTCCACTGTATGATCTTACAGGTACTTTATCCTTTATCCTCAACATTTTCTTGTTCTCTCCTTAGTAAAGCATCCAGCTTTGACAAAAGAAGTGTAAAATTATCTCCTGATAATTTTTCCTTTAATTCTTTTGGTATTGCATGTTCTCCATCAAAGCTCTTTTCAAGTTTGGTATCTAAATCTATGATCTTTTCATCAATTTCTCTACTCTTTCCCTGCTCAGGAAGCAATTCTTCCAATTGCGTTTTCCATTCTTCAATCTGACGTTTTCTCTTTATGCACTGTTCAACGATTTTTTTATTGATTTCTATCCGTTCCTGAACATCATTCATATACCGTTCAAAATCATAGACTTTATATGCATCAAAAATTTCTTTCTGATATAATTCCCCTTCATATGAAGTTAATACAAAGACTGGAAAATCCAGATATTTTTTATCTGTTTCTTCTGCGAATTTTACCCCTGTATAATCTACTGCGACTTCATATGAAGACAGCTTGTAATCTATGATCAAAGCATCAATATCTTTGTCCAGAATTTCTTCCAGCAGATCCTCAATATCTGTTTTTATCTCCAACTCTATCGGATTTAAAGAATATCTCTCATATCTTTCCTTTATTTCAGCAGGAGCGCCATTAACAAAATCATCCAGCTTCGACATAATCTGAGTTCTTTTTGTCTCATCATCATCTATAATGCCGACATTGATCACTGTTTTTTCCAAACCATTCACCTCCTGATCGTTACCTGCAACGTAAAACCTTTCTTATACTCCGAAATTACAGGGTTTGCATCATATTCGCGTAAAATTGAAGATACGATATACATTCCCATCCCTGTCCCTATAGTATTTCCCTCTTTGTCCACTTTACTTGTTGTTCCGTAATTAAAAATATCATATGGATTCTCAAACATGTCTGACAGTCCCGGACCGTTATCCTTATATGTAAAAACGATATTCTCAGAATCACTTTGTAGCAACAATTGTATATTCCGTTCTCTGCAGGATGATTTTTCAAATGCTTCAATAGAATTAATAATCAAATTGTACAGAATACTTTCAAAATCACTCTTAAATAGTTTTCTTTCTACTGTTTTATCATTTGCCTTCACAGATATATTTACATGCCTTCTTAATGAGATAGGATCTAATACACTAACAATATTTGAGAACATTTCATATACGTTATAACTCTTCCTTGTACGTTTATCCTGCTGAGGCTGAGTAGTTACTACAGTTAACCATGCCTTCAAAAATTCATCATTCTTTTTCAGATCTTTCAACTGTCGGTTGATGTTTCCTTCATTTTTTCTATCAATTTCTTTTTTTAACGAATCCACCCTTCCTACTAAAACAGCTTTTATTCCTTTCAGGTCATGAGCCACCGTCGAAGTGATCAACCCGTTTGTTGCCAACGATTTCAACTGCTGTAATTCGGTCAGTAATTCCTCTCTTTCTTCTTCATATATTTCTATCGCTCTCGCCATTTTTTCCTGATCTGTATATTCTTCTGCCTTTTTTTCTTCTGATGCTTTCCACTTTTCAGCGCTTTTTTTTCCTTCTTCCTTGGCTCGCTGCACTTTATTAACTTCGTCATTATACAACTTTAGAGCTCGTCCAATATATGCTCTGTCTCTTTCAAAGACAGCGATAAGGTTTATAATTACATTTTTCAAAATAGAAAAATACTCATTCTCAATGATACCTTCTCTACTTGATTTATCAAGCAGGACTTCATTCTGCACTCTTGATATTAAAATCGTACCCTGACTCTGATTATTTCTGACATGCCAGCCACCGCCTGGATGCGATACAGCAGCCGGGTTTTTTGCTCGTCTAGCATCCAGTCCCAGCCAGTCAAAAGTATCTGTCCCCGGAACCCCATAAGGACGCACGAAAAAATTATCACGGTAAATTTTTATTCCACCAAATTCCTTCAACCACTCTCCGCGTCTCCTGCTTATTTCTTTATAAAAAAAGGTCTCTTTTGAATCATCCCGCAAAGTCAGCTTCATAAAATTGTAATTAAATGCAAATTTCCCAAGCTTCTTAACCTTCCGGATTAAATCCTTATCGCATGTCTTCAGCAATTCCTGAATTGTTATTTTCCTTTTATAACTCTCCTGTTCAAAATCAATTTTTCTGTAAGGGTATTCCTGGAATTCTTCTCTTGCAAAAACTTCCGGCGGAATTTTATTAAGATCTAACTCATTTCGTCTCAGGGTAACATCAAAATCCATACCGTTAAATTCTGCCTTCATGTTATAATCGCACTCTTCCGAAATCTCATTCTTTATCTCTTGATATCCCGATTTCAAAGATTCCATTGCCCCGAGGAAGAAATCATCCTGATCTTTGGGCGGCAAAAGTGTCTGCAGATTATTAAACAGTTTATTGATAGATGCCTTATTCCACTGATCACGGAGTTTGCGGATTAAAAAAATTGTACCTTTCTCGAAAATACTGATTTTATCTTCTCTTGTTTCATTTATTTTATCGACAAATTCCCTGATGTTTGTCGTAATCTCTTGTGGCAGATAATCTTCTAAGTTTCCGTCTGTTTCATCAATATCTGCTTCCATCTCATTAAGATTTTTATCTGTTGTCTCAAACTCCGACCAGTCCGTATGCCAGCGTATCGTATGATATGCATCTTGCATTTTTGTATACATGACACAATCGCAGCCTAATCTATCCAAAGCAAATCTTCCTATCCCCTTTTCGCCAGATTTGATGCGTTTTTTTGTCGACTCATAATTATCTCTCTTATTTGCCGTTCCTATCAGCATCCAGCATTCTTCTATGATTTTGGAATCCATTCCGGATCCATTGTCAACCAGATAAATAGTATCCTGCTCTTCGTCTATACATATAAAACAGATCTCAGCATCGGCATCGTATGTATTTTTTATTAATTCAACAATCGCGCCATCTGCTTTAGAAACACCTTCACGCCCCAGCAGTATAGTAGCTCGTGCTGAAATTTTATATTTTACCTTTCCCACCCAGAAAATCCTCCTTTCTGAATTTAAATTCATTAATATCCCTTGCAGTAATACGAAGAGATTTCCCGCTAGCTGGTGTACCAATCCCGCAAATATATTTTAGAAACTGTTCGCTTTCCAGTATGTTCTTTGCAATTTTCAGATCATACCCAAATGGCGAAACAATGTATATACCAGCATATGGTATTGCATAATACTGTACATTGTAAATATATATACTATTAGTGACAACTGTAGAAACCAACAGTTTTTCTTGATTCATATTCTGCAACGCCTGACTTCTGCCAAACTCAAACCATTGGGCGGATTTATCCGCATCTCTTTGATTCAATTCATCTCTATTCTGCAACAAGTACACATATGTTTTTGGATATTGAGTCCTGAATTCTGCTTCGCTATAATTGAGCACCTGGTTATTGCGGATCATATACGGGAAAATAATATATTCTTTGTTTCCATTTTTCTGATTTCTGGGGCTGACTGCTTCACGCAACGCTCCTATTTCCAGATTCAACTCATCTTTTAAAGTCTCACTGACCACAAAAATCTTATTTCTCTGTGTAGCAACGGCCATAGATGCTTTAAAAAAATCACCGAATCGCACTTCCTGATCGCTGTTATCCCTCGGATCAAATATCCATTTCCCGGATAAATCCGCTTTATTAATTATAATATCTTTTCCCTCAGATATATTTCTATACTCCAGATTCTGAACATACTGTCTCTTTTTTAACAGCATAATAGATGAAGAAGTCATTGCATTTTTAAATAATTTTTTATTTGGATAATCTCTGATTTCCTCAATGTAACGCAGCACCAGTTTTCTGAGATCTTGTGCATACACATTTTTATATATACTGTTTGGAATCAGATATACCATACTTCCTCCATCTGCCAGATAGCGGATCGCATTTTCGATAAACGCGTAGCAGTAATCTGGTTTTCCCTTTTTACAGGTAAAATATTCTTTTCTAATAAATTCACGTACATTATCATCCAGATTTTTATATGAAATATACGGCGGGTTTCCTACAATGTAATCAAATTTTATCGTAAACGGAAACATTAATACATCTCCGCAAAAAATATTCCACCGAACTTTACCCAAACCGTACCGCTTTGTAATATTATCTAAGTTTTCTATACACTTTTCATAAGTTTTTACTACAATTTCTGCGCCATAAATGTCGCTTTCAAGACCGAGGACTATTTCATCATGTGCATATCCCTGCTCAAGCGCATCCTGAATATATCTTTTCACAACAAGACATAATATATCCCCTTCGCCGCAGGAATTTTCCAACACCGTTTTTCCGTATAAATTTTTCCGATAGCACAATAAATCTAGCATCTCTTCAGCGATTTCAGAGGAAGTAAATTGTTGACATCTGATATCCATAATCCTCACCTCTTGTTCGTGCCTATGTCCGATAAGCAGGGACACATAATTTGTTTTATAATCTGCTTCGATTGTCCCAAATCAGTTACCGTATAATCCAGGCTATAACCATATTTCTCCCATTTTTCCTTCTACTGCGAATCTGCCTCTAGCCAATAAAAAATTTGAATCGATCGTTTATGTAGTTAAAGTAAAATGCTCTAACTTTAACTTTTCGATTTGATCCGGTATCTTTTGCTGTATCATGTCAGACTAGGGCATCAACTCTTCGGTCTCATTTCTATGATCCGGCATATAGAGCAGTATGGTCTCCAGATATGCGTAGATGTTCGGATCGTTGAGTTTTACAGTTTCCACCAAACTGTAAATGATAGAACTGGCCCGGATGTCTTTTACGTTATCTTGGAACAAAAATTTTTCCGGTCTGCTATATAGGGGCAGACATAATTTTCCGCAATATTGTTCGATAACAAAGAAGCCTCAATAGATCACCTTTTTCAACTTATCATAACAGCTAAAGCCATCAAGGCTAAATAATGGAAAGGAATGCTAGCCTCTATTAGTAAAGATTTACATAGCAATGTTACAGATTAATTGAGTTTCTGCTACACCGATCACATCATCTGGAGACAAATTAAATTTCTATTTTTTAAATTATAACTCATTATCAAACAACTCACTTATCTTCCGGCAAAGCTTTGCTTTCTCCCCAGCATCCTCTGCCAACAGAATTCTCTTTACGCATTTTCCCACGTTCTCATATGTATCATGTTCCGGCCTTTCAGATTGATCCTGTCCAAAGAAACCGCGCATAGCTGCTCCTATTTTGCTTCCGGATGCTGTCATGATCTTATCCACTATATGATAAAGGTAATACAATCCGTCTCTCATATCCGGTTCGTCCGAAAGAATCCATGACAAAGCATTCGGGAATTCGTCATAACGATCTTCCTTCTCCTGTAGATAATAATCTGACTCCCTGATAGTTTCTGCCAGATTATACAGGCAATGATCACAATAAGCATCTGAAAACTGTTCAAAATTCTGCTCAAGTTTCTGCACTGTGATTTTATGGTCCTCTTTTTGATAAAGAAGCTGAATCTGTCTGAAAAGGCGGTCGGCTGCGACACCTACCGCCTTAACATTATTTCTGTCTGGCCATTCCCTGCAAAGGCATTTTACAATTGCTTTCATATAAGCTTTCAAGATATCTGCTCCCTGACCATTGAAAAGGCAGAGACAGGCAAGAGTCCGCCGTGCATCCAGCATATCATTCATGTTTACATACTGGATCACGGGGAGACTCCCGAGCACATTTTTTTCAGTCTGCTTATATGCCAGATTTTTCACACTATATCCATGACAGTTGATTAAATTTTTGACTGACGTACACTGTTTATAACAATATGTATCCGCCAGAGTTTCTTTCTCCTCCATCATTACTCCGTCCGCATTGATGTTGATTACCATTTCAGTTTCCATAAGGCACTGGAGCAGAAAAAGCTGCTCATGATCCATGCACAGACATTTTCCCGACTGGCATTCCATATTACAGTCCTCTTCAACTATTCTTTGTTTATTGACGCAATACAGCGCAGCTATATCTCTGCTCCAATCTTTATTATCTTGTGTCATAATTCTCCTATCCTGTAATTTCTTTTGCAACAGTGATTGCATAATCTGTATCCGGCTGTGAAAATCTCTCCCATGCTGCTTCAAGTATAACTTTACCGTAGTCTCTTTTTACTTCCATATTTTCCAGTTTTTTCAGATCATCTTCCAGGCAAAAATGCTTTTCCCTTATCCAATATTGCGTATACTTTTTCATAAAATCTTTCTTCCATTGATACAGACATTCTAATTTTCCAGAGACTTCCGCTGTATATTCCAAATGATACAGTCCATATAAAAACGGGAAATATTCATTCTCATAATATTTATAATTTTGCTCTCCGGCATGAAGCACTGACATGAAATATACTTTTCCGTTCTTCTGAAGCTTTCTTGAGACAATTGATCCTTTTCCAAAATCAATTGCATACAGTATAGCACTGACCAGTTCTCTGGTAAGTCCGCCCATCTCGTTCACAAACTGAAACACAGGGAACCCGATCAGGCGCCTGCTGCTCGCAAAATCCTGTTCCGTCGACTGTTCGGTCAGATTCCGGCTGTTCTGACATCTGTCTTCATCAAGCAATCCATTCAGATACAGATATTTTCCAAGAAGCATCTTAATATCCTGCCTGCTGCCATACAATTCATTATCTTCAAACTGAATTTTATTCTTCTTAAAAAGGTCGATCAATTCCTCAAAATCCGACTCACCTTTCGTCAACGCTTCTATATCATTGATTTCTTCAAAAGAATCATCTACCGCATTCCATACCGAATCCGCCTCATGTACTGGCGCTCCGACTTCTGATGTTCTTTTCAAAACATCGCATAAAAAATTGATTTTTTCTTCCTGTGCGTCATAATCCAGATTCTCCACCGATATATTCAAAACATCTCTTACGAATCTCCACCCCCAGACAGCGCTGATTACATATACAAAAATACGATAGGTAATATCATCATCGGTATACAGCTTTACCAGATCCGCAAATTCCTGGTTGACCAGGCTATCCATCTGCCGCAGGCAATTCAAAAGTGTCTGCTGCTCCATTGGTTTCATCATTACCATAGGAACGATCACATACTCTTCCAGCCATTTATATTCATAGATCCGTATATTGCAATTCAACGCAAACTTTGGAGGCTGTACATCCGCATAGACATACGCATCCACAAAATTCTCCTGCATATCTCTGCAGGTCTGGGAAATAAATCCGCTTTTCGGGTCTTTTAATTTCCGTTCAAGTATACGGCCGGCTTCACTTTGTTTCTCTATTCTGAGATTTGGTACATAAGATGTATAGCAGGTACCTGAAAGATAAAAAATATCGACTATTGTATTAGAAATGGCCCTCCAGCTTCCAGTACTGCAGACATGCTCCACCTCTCTGTGTCCGGCAAACTTCATATTTTTGAGTAACCCTTCTTCGCTTTCTGCATAAGCGAAAACTTTTATCTCATAATCTTCAATGCCGCCCTCTTCAAACCACGATTGTATCAGACGGTATATCTTATCCAGTGTACGTCCGTGGATAATAATGTCATCTGCCAAAAGGATTTTCTTATATTTTCCAGACTTTATCTGCTCCTTTAAAAGGATGAGCGCTCTGTCCGAAATTATGACCGGTTTATCCCTGTCAGCAAATACTTTTCCAAACTCATATGTGAGATTACTCCCATTTTCGCACAAGGCCAGAGGAAGAAGCGCAAAAAACATATTAGAAAACTTACGTGCCATCAGCACTTTCAACTGGTAATCCGCCAGGTATACTTTCTTAACATATCGGATAATATCTCTGTATTTTTCTCTGGAGATTCTCTGCAACAGTCTCTTCTTTTTAATCAATAATTTATTCTGCATACTCTTCTTTACCTCATACAGTATCACGATATGTAAAAATACCAGAATGGGTGATTCGGCTGGCTTCTGCACCATGCCTTCCGGCGCCGTCATCTGCCGTCCATGAAATCGTTCCTACTGCTGTTTCATATTTTACCGGTGCATATTCATAATATACATTTACAATAACCTTTGTAAGAAGACTATAATAATCCTTATCAAGTCTGTTTTCGTAATTTGTAAACTGCTCTATGCTCTCCCAAAACCGTGTTTCTGTATCCTTTTCTTCTGTATTTGTGGTATCTCTGCTTCCCTTTATACTATATGGGAATAGTTCCCATCTAATGCGAAACAAATACCTGTCCTTCGAATATTCAGGTGCACACACCCGATACTGTTTCCATTCATCCGGCATATCATAAAAATTAACCATATACGTTTCCTGTCGAAAAATGAACTCAATCCGCTCCGGCACCATATCGATAACACCAATGTCATTCTTAATCTCAATGTCCAGATTAAATGTCATCAAATTTGCTCTGGTCTGCTCAAGATCTCCTCCCAATACCCTTTCAACAAGTTTATCTCTGTGATAGTCCGCCGATATTCTACTATACTGCTTGTCCCGTATCCATGTAACTTTTATTTCCGCTTTCTGCAGCCCCAGGGATGGTCTATGGTATCTTTCCTCCAGTTCATGAAGTCTTTTAGTCTGAAGAAGCGCCAGTACGCCAGAAATAATACCGGGTATAGACGTTATGCTTGAAAATACGATTGAAAGCCATATTTCTCCACCGAAATGATTATCCTGATGAAGAACCAAGGTTACTATTTTATCCAGTATACCATGAAATCTATCTGTTAGAAATAAAAATATAAAAAAGCAGAAATAACATAATATTGTAATCAGCAGTATTTTTCTCAAAATATGATCCGACTGTTTTTTCTTTGAATACAGGGATTTTCTGGTTTTCTCTATTTTTCGTTTCAAATATCCTCTCTCCCTTTTTCCAGAAGATGCACATCTTTTTCCTGGATTCCCGGATATTTTCTCCGATCTCTGATCCTTCGAAGCAGTCTTATTTTCAGCAGGAGTCTTCCGATACGGATTTTTCTGCTCTCTTTTCTTGCGTATCGGACAAATTTTTCCGGCTTCTGCTGAAACAGACGAAGCTCGTCTCTCTGTGAGGGTATCATATCCTTCATCGGTAGATTTTTCAATGTTTCAAGAGCCTTTATCCGCTGTAATTCTGACATCATTTCCTGGAGGGTATGTCCCTGCTGTATATACAGCTTTGCGTAGAGCAGCTGGCGTGAAATAATTTTCTGCTGAACAAAAGCCTTAGCCTGTGCCAGATTTCCGCCGGTTCCATACTGTTCCAGCCACTGATCTGTTTTTATCCACGCTTCCATATAATCCTGAATATGGCAATCCCTGTACCTGACGGAGCCTGGTGTTGTATTATATATGTATAGAGGCTGTCTTCGGGTTCTGATTAAAACAGCCGCATACATGGCTTTCATTTTAAAGGTCATATCTTCGTTCAGATGAATCCCTTCATCAAAGAGAATATGATGTTCTAAAAGCAATTGCTTTTTATAGACTGCGGCTCCAAAATGTCCGGAAATCGGATAGGCCTGCCCTCCCGGAAATATTCCGTCCCGCATTTGCATATCTATGCCGTACCGATCCCGATCCACATTTCCGGTCAGCGATGAGAAAAGAATTACATCGTATCCCTGATGACATTCCTCCACAAGTCTGCTGTCTATAGCATTGTCCGCATAGGCGTCATCCGCATCCAGAAACAGCAGATATTCTCCCGATGCCCTGCGGATTCCGGCGTTTCTTGCTGCGGATACTCCGCGGTTTTCCTGATGGATAACAGTGACTGCAAATGAGCCGGCAGCCTTATTTCCGCGGATTTTCTCTGCCAGCTGATCGCAAAGCTGCCCGGTGGAATCCGTGGAACCATCGTCTACAAGAAGGATTTCCATATCTTGAACAGGCTGGCAGCAGACAGACTCCACCGCCCGCTTCAAATATTTTTCACAATTATATGCCGGAATAATTATACTGAAAAAAGCCAATTTTACACCTGCTTTCTGTCCCTGCGGTTTCTCAGACGAATGTAACCGTTCAGCAAAATGCCAGGAAGCAATGCCCACAGCATCCCTTTTTCAAAAAGAGGAGGCCTCAGTCCCTTTTTTTTCTGTCTCACAGCAAACAGCCAGGACGACACATAATGAATTCGCTGTCTGTAACGAAACCACCCGGGGAGATCCGGCATCCGCAGAAACTGAAGCCGAAGCAGGCCAAAGCTGACAGGTGAATCCTCATACTGGCGGAACAGGCGGGCTGACATTCCGTCCGGCTGGTAATCTGCAATACACAGAACGTGATTCAGCAGCAGAAGCGGCGCCTCCCGGTCCATCTGAAGCATTATATAATACGGATTGAAATCCTTCTCTCTTTCGATCACGGGCATGGGAAGAAACGGAGCTGAAGCAGCAGTCCGGTATACGACTTTGATATCGCCTTTATGTCTGTACCGGAATTTCAGATCCATCAGCGATGCAGTACGGATCTTTGGAAATTTTCCGCCGCAAATATGTCCGTCCGGCTCTGCGTCCAGGCCCGCCAGCCCGCTGATTTTCATCTGACGGGATTCGCTGTACCGGATAGCCTGGTAAATAATCTCCACTGCGTCATCCGCCAGCCAGTCGTCCGAATCTATGCACATCCAGTAATCTGTTTCCACATGGCTCAATGCCAGATTATATGCGGTATACATTCCCCCGTTTGCCTTCTGGTAAAATTCGATGCGAAAACCGGACGGATTTTCCACGGCCCTCTTCAGCCAGGGCTCCACTACCTTCTCCAGATGATCCGTGGATCCATCGTCCACGATGATCCAGATAAAATTCTGGTTTTTCTGGCGGAGCATACTCCTGTAACATCGTCCCACAAGATCTGCCCTGTTATAAACCGGAGTAAATATAGTCAGTCTGCATTTATCCATCTCTTACAGTCCCCTTAAAAACAGATAAAACCTCACAGCCATACAAGTAAGCTTCAGGCCGAACACCCGATGGAAATCGCGGATCATACGCGTTTTCTTATCCAACGCATATTTCAGCAGGTACCGGTGATCCTTCAGCATCTTTCGCATCCTGGGAGAGAGATGGCGGCTGTAGCCGAGACAGATACCATATTCAAAAGCAAGCAGGCCTGACACCGCTCCGGCGTTTGGCACTTCATGACGTGCCAGCCTGTCCGCCCAGTCTTCAATCATCCTGGCCTGATATTCCGGCCCCTGGATATCTCTGCTGGCTGAATACCCTCGGTGCTGTCTGTACGCATAAGAAATTTCATTCAGAAAACTAATGGTTTTCACATGGCTGAACAGCTGCAGAACCCAGTCAATATCCTCTGCGAGTCCTCCTTCCTGGAACATGATATGCTTCTCTTCCAGCAGAGACCGCCGTACACACTTATTGCAGGATGATGCCAGCACCTGGCCGTCACTGACAAGGGTTTCGTAAACATCTTGCAGATGATAATATTCTTTATCGGAAGGGAAGGGCCCCTTTCTATATTTCTTCAGAGTTTCCCCATTCTCTGTACACTTATCCATCCGAAACATAACGAGATCCGTCTGCTGGCAGGAAAGTCTTTCCCGCAGGTGCGCCAACAGAAGGGGATTCGTCCAATAATCGTCCGCATCAAGGAATATCACATATTTCCCACAGGCTCTTTTCAGTCCCGCGTTCCTTGCGGCGCCGGCGCCGGAATGAGGAATATCTGTTACGGAAATAGACGGATGCTGTTCTGAAAGACTCTGAAGAATGCTTTTCGTATTGTCCAGAGATCCGTCATTGATTACCAAAATTTCACAATCCTTATCCGTCTGAGACAATACGCTGCGGATGCATTGCGCTATATACTTTTCCGCGTTAAAAGCTGGAATAATAATCGAACAGAACACTGACACTCCTCTTTACCTCCGCTGGATCATATCTATTCCGGCATTACATCCACCACTGCAATCTCCAGAGGATTAAATTCCGGAAGCGGCCCGTGAACAGCGACAGGATCCCCTGTAATTGCCGTCCGGCAGATATTATCCACAATCGGAAATTAGTCTTGCCTGACTAAATTCCATTCCTTCTTACACAATTAAAAATTTTATTATTGTAGGTATCCGTATCTACCACTAAGACTTTACAATTTAACCACCGCAAAAATGTCAATCCGCTTTCTTCTTTACATCCGATCAAAGTTAGCAACCCCCATTTCAAATGGGGGTTTAACTCTGACCCCTCCGGGG
>ERZ1643247.2797-NODE-2797-length-13166-cov-31.431393_pt1 | contig 13166 bp, 15 predicted proteins | sample MGYA00579264_ERZ1643247 | MGnify/ENA primary metagenome ERZ1643247 (study PRJEB29033, sample SAMEA4952262) | chicken gut metagenome | biome: Broiler Chicken; feature: Gastrointestinal Tract; material: Caecum | place: Ireland | collected 2018 | study: Broiler... | reverse complement strand
ATTGGCATTCAGTCCGAAAAATCGAAATTTCATTTTACATATAGTACCCGCCGCCGTATCCGCCGCAGCACAATCCGCTGCCTCCGCAGCAGAGGTTGCACAGCAGATTCGCTATACAGAGTTTTGCGCAGCAGCTCGTATCAAACGAGCCCGGATAGCCATATGTACTCTGGCGCTGCTCATACCAGGATTCACCATTCTGCAGACGCTGAAGCAGCATCTGATACTGTGTGTTGTCCGGTTCGAGCCTGACAGCTTCCTTTGCCTGTTCCAGGGCTGTCACATTATTTCCCAGTCCGGAATTAGCGGACGCGCTGTAGAAATACCAGGGCGCACTCCTGTCTTTTATCCCGTCGAGCACGTTAAGTGCCTCTCTGTAGTGTCCGCTGCGTATATAATTTGCAGCAGCACGCAGATGAATCTCCTCTTCCGACTGGCTGCCGCCCTGCTGTCTTCCCCTGCCATATGCCCCGGAGTTACCGAACGGGTCCCCATCACCAAATCCTCCGAACGGACCATATCCGCCAAAGTTTCCAAACCCGCCGAACGGACCGTAATCATCATATGAACTCCCGCCGTATGGATTACCGTTGTAACCGCTTCCGGAACCGTTCTGTCCATATCCTCCTGAAGAGTATCCCCGTTCGCGTTCGTCCATAATCTGCTGATATGCCTGCTGGACTTCCTTGAACTTAGCCTCGGTCTCTTCCTTATGAGGATTATTGATATTTGCATCCGGATGATACTTTCGGCTCAGTCTGCGATATGCTTTTTTGATTTCCTCATCCGATGCATTTCTGTCCACACCTAATATGCTGTATGGATCTGACATTTCTTTTCTCCCTTCAATGCATGTATCATTTTTACGAAATCAGCTTTTCTTAATAAACGTAGTGCCGCATTTGGGACATCTTACTTCAATCTTTCCCTTGCCCTTCGGTATGCGGATCTTCTGTTTGCATGACGGGCAGGTATAGATATGATAAACTTTTCTCTGCTGCCATATATTTTTCTGTTTCCGGAAGAAATTTCTGATACCGTATGTCTTTGTCAGGAAAGCCTGATTCTCCGAATACCGTTTGCTCACATTCCTGGAAAACACCCGGAAATAGCAGTAGATCACAAAAGCCCATCCGATCAGATAAAGTATCAGAGCAATCGGCCTGTTCCCCAAAAGCGCAGATACAAGTACAATAACCAGCCCTACTGCAAGAAGAAATTTTGAGAACTGGTCAATCCCATATCTCCCCTGCATAAAACGTATAAATTTTTCTTTCATTTTCACCCGTCCTTTTTGAATTAAATAGGCGTCAGAGCCCGTTCCGGTATGAACAGGCTCCGCATCCGTATGACTGCAAAATCAAGTACGAAATATATTTTCTACCGTTTATCTGTCAAAGTCAATTAAAATCCTATAAATTCTTAAATATTATATATCTGTACAGCTTCGCGGGCGACACTGGCTGAAATGTCAGACATTCAAAATGTTATCACATATTTCATCCGAGATCAGATACACGATCCGGGAGTCATTTATCATCACATACCGGTTGCCGCTCCCGTCTTCATTGCCGATATAGAGTGTGAGCAGCTGTTCTTCGTCATCCTGTGTATATGTAGCCTCTACCGTAATCCGCGAGTCTTCATCCAGACCGTACACAGGCAGATCGTTATCCTCCACAGAATAATCCGCGGCTTCGGAAAGTGTCACTGCGCCCAGACCTCCCGCCACGACCGCAATGTCTTCCGTCTGATTTTCGTCCTCACTGTCATAGGTCGTCGTCTCGCCGTTCTGAGTAATAACTTCTTTTACAAGATTTCCGCTTCCGATACTCGGGTAATCATCCAGCTGTGCCATATCATCAAGCGTATGATTCAACGGATCGATCACACTGCTGCTCACAGTATATACTATATCGCCCCCGCTTTGCATAACATAATAATCATCGCCGGTCATATTTCCGAAAAGTATCTTCGTCCCATTACCATCTGCATCCGTATATTCTATCGTATATACCGGGTCATCCAGCCCGTAGTCTTCAATGGAATCTCCGTCCTTCAGTTCCCGGTCCGCCGTAATATTTCCTACAGCCTCGGCCATATCTTCCGGATAACTCTGCTTCAGCGGAAAATCTTTGTCCGGTGTATAATACCACTGATCACCTTCTTTATTAAACTCAAGATCACCGTTGCCTACATCAAACTTCAGTGACACAACTTCATCAGCAGGAGTATCTGTTACATTAACTGCAGCTGCTTCTTCTTTTTTCTCCTGTCTCGCATTCCATGTTCTCAGGCCGAAATACACTGCCACCAGCAGAACAAGGATAACCAGAAGGATCACGGCGCCTTTATTCTTTCTCATGCTCTTCTCCTCCTGAACCATACTACAAATCCTCCGATCAGGATTACCGCCGGAATTCCAAATATTACAAGGAAGCTGAGCAGCCCTACATGCTGCATTGTATTATATTCTGTGCCAAGGCTCTTTGCCTCAATAGAAAGATTCTGCACTCCCTCGAAATTAGCTGTCACGGCATTCATAAAGAGCTTTGTATTTTCAAGCTGGGGAAACGCGTCTGTGATCGACTGGTCGATCAGGCTGCCCGCTGAAATTACTGTAAGTCTGCTCTCTTCCGTTTCTGCGCTGTCACTGTCTGCGGCTTCATCATCACCGCCGTCCGTATCTTCCGTATCTTCATCTGAGTTCTCGATTTTCTCGGTTGCAACCGCGCCCAGAGTATAACTTCCCTGCTCCTGCGTTTCTTCAGTCACCGCATAAGACTGATCGGACGATGACATAAACGAAGTTGTGGAAATCGTATCCCGTGCCGGATCAACAAGGTTCATACCGTGCGCATTGGTAAGCAGCACCATTTCCGAGGAAATGCCGTCTGCCATATCACCGGATACAGAAAGTTCCGGAAAGATATAGTAATAATTGCCCTGATAACATCTTGTCGGATCCGCAATATATCCGTCTGCTGCCTCCATACCGTACTCACTCAGAACCTCTGAAAGATTAGGAAGTTCTGCAAAACTGGTATCTCCGAACAAAATCATAACCTTGCCCCCGTCTGCCAGATAGCTGCGCAGCATTTCCGACTCGTCTGCTGAGAGATCGGTCGTCGGAGCATCCATCAGAAGCAGATCACAGTCATCCGGAACAGAAGTCGTCATCAGAAGGTTGACTTCAGAAAGCGTATAGCTGTTCTTTTCCATCAGATCTGTAATTGTTGTGGAAAGCGAACTTTCCCCATGTCCTGTTGTCTGATAGATTGTATGGTCCGTATCATTAGTGACATAGTTCACCGCGCCTGTAAGCTGTCCTTCACCGTCAAATTCCGTATAAGATTCGGTTCCATAATAATAGTAAGAATACTCATCTAATACGAGAATATCGTCAAAGGAAACCGTAGTCGTCTTCCCGGTATCTTCACATGATACAACTATCGTATTCTCCGTAGTATCATAATCTGTCAGAGCAGACGGATGGAGCACCGGATCGATCCATTCCATATGAATCTTGTCTGACAGAGCCGCATACCGGCTGAGGAATGTGGTGATCCTTTCATCTGTGCTGTCTTTTACCGCCAGCACTGTCATATCCACATCACTGTCGAGACTGTCCAGAAGTTCTGTCGTCGTATCTGAAATGTCGTAAATCTTTGTACTGCTCACATCGAGATTACGATAAGCCTCCGGGATCTGTCCTACAATCAGATTAAAAACGATCACCACGGCAATTACCAGAACAGTCAGTCCCACACTGTACGCTCCGTGTCTTGTACCTGACGTACGAAATATATTTTTTAATGATTTTATTTTATTCATGATACGGCCCTCCTAACTCCAGCGTCTTTTCTGGATCGACTGTATTGTCAGAAATACAAATACTGCTATGATCGACAGATACAGTGCAATCCCGGTCACGTCCACAATACTGTTTTCCGTGATATCCGTGAACACATTTGCAAGGGCCAGCCTTCCCAGCAGACTGGTTAACAGATTTTCATAGAGTTCCTGCTTTACAGCAAATACGATAACTGCCGCAGCTGCTCCGACCACTTCGATCCCGCAGGATAATACCGCATTCCCCGTCATATGCCATACATAGAACGCCACGATCGTCAAAACGATCAGAATCCCCACAAGACCACTGACGGCAGAACTGGGCAGCATAGAGAGAATGCCGTCCCACAGATAAAGAACAAGCAGGATTCCGAAAGTACTGATAAATGCAATGATCTGACTCTCAGTAAGCGATGACAGAAACATACCGATAGCCGCATAGACACATCCCAACAGGAAAAATACTCCGATTGAGATATAATCCACCGTAAGATACGCGGTTCCCTGAGATTTTATGATCAGCGGGAAAATACAGAAAATCACATTCGGAACAGCGATCACCGTTACCATGGCAAGATATTTCCCCATAACGACTTTTCCCAGACTGACCGGAGCCGTAAGCAGCAGCTGGTCTGTTTTATTTTTCCTCTCTTCCGAAAAGCTCCGCATAGTGATCAGCGGTATTCCGACAATAAACACAATAAGCGAACCTGACAGTGTATACGAAAAATACGGATATCCCGACATCAGGTTGTACGCCATAAAATAGATTCCTGTAAATGCTATAAGAAACGCTACGAACACACATCCTACCATGGACTGGAAATATGCTCTCAGTTCTCTTTTATAAATCGCCAGCATCTGTTCCGACCTCCTCCCATTTTGTCTTATCAGTAAACACATACGGAACGGTATCGCTCTGAGTCAGTTCCATAAATACATCTTCCAGCGTCATTCCTGTTTCTTTCAAAGTAAGAAGCGGAGTCTTTGCAAAGGAGAACGCCATAAATATCTGCTCTCTTATATCTTCTCCTTTCTTCTCCGTGATCTTCGCCCATGTCACACCGTCGCCCTTTTCCTGCGTCTCGATCATTTCGATTCCCGGCACATTTTTCAGGATCAGTCTTATTTCGGATGGTGACGCGTCTGTCTCGATTTCTACAGAGTTATGCTCGCCAAACATTTTTTCAAAGTTCTCCGGAGTATCACTTGCCACCAGTTTTCCTTTTGATATGATCAGTATGTAATCACAGACCTCCCTTACCTCCGCAAGAATATGGGAACTCAAAATAACCGTATGCTTTTTCGCCAGTTTCCGGATCAGTTCACGGATCTCGATGATCTGCTTGGGATCCAGGCCCACACTGGGTTCATCCAGAATAATGATTTCCGGAAATCCGAGAACCGCCTGGGCAAGCCCCACTCTCTGCCGATATCCCTTGGACAGATTTTTGATCAGCCTGTGCTCCACATCTTTGATCCGGACCATTTTTTCTATCTCCGTGATCTCTTCTTCTCTTTTCGCTTTCGGAATACCCTTTAATTCCGCGGCAAATTCGAGATATTCCCTGACACTCATGTCGACATAAAGAGGCGGCTGTTCCGGCAGATAGCCGATATGCTTCTTTGCCTCCTCAGGTTCTTTCAGGATATCATGTCCGTCGATAAGCACCTCGCCCTCTGTCGCGCCGAGATACCCTGTCATAATGTTCATGGTCGTCGATTTGCCGGCGCCGTTAGGACCTAAAAAGCCATAGATCCGTCCGGATTCAATCTTAAAATCCAGATGGTCTACGGCTAAATGAGTCCCGTATTTTTTTACCAGATTCCTCACTTCTATCAAAGCTTTACCCTCCTGAACATATTTTTAAACACGTCTAAAAGGGTAACAACATTATGTGAAAGTTCTGTGTTGTAAATGTGATAAAGAGATGGTCGGAACAGTTCACACCTTAAAGCATGCACTCATGCAGGTCCTCCTGCTCGATTCCATGTTCCGCCATCACTCCGGTGAGGCGTTCTCTCTCTGTAAGAGGCGCGCACCATGCAAGCCCGCACCCTGCGGATATCTCTCTCGGCACAGGGATCAGCCTGCCCGGAACATCCAGTTCCCGGCAGGCTTTCTCCATGGCCATTGCATCCGCTGTCGTATGAAATGTTACTACAAGTTTTAATTCTTTCTTTCTCATATACTTTACTTCTGCGGTTCGATTACTACTGCAAATCCGCCTTCAATCTCTGTCGATGTATACTCTCTTCCGTGATCTCTCGCACATTTCTCCACATTCATCCTCTGATGGGGTTCTGTCACAAGAATTCTTATGGCTCCTTTTTCACTTTTGACAGCTTCTTCTGTGAGCATCATCGGCTCCGGACAGGAAAGTCCTCTTGCATCTACTTCTTTCATTTTTATTCCTTCTTTCTCTTTACTGCTTACTTCCGGTTTATTTATTTTCACTTCTTTTATTAAAAAATCCGATCGCAAAACATACCACAATGCAGATGATGACCGCCACTTTTCCATTGAGCGGCACGCTTCCCGCTACGACCTCCTGTGTCTCTGCATTGAGAGCTGTTGCGCTTGCCGCAAGTCCCAGATTGTGGGCCAGCGCCGCTCCGATAAACATGCCGATCACTGTCATGGCAGAATCCGACGATCCCTGACCTGCAAGGATGAGCTGACGCAGCGGGCAGCCGCCTGCAAGCACCGCGGCAAATCCTACCGCATACATACCAAGGATATTCCAGAGGTGTTCAGAGTGAGCGATCACACCCGGAGTATCGAATGCCAGAGTAAAATTGCCTGTAGCTATATTATAGATCAGCATGACAATGAAAAAACTTCCGATGATTGTCAGCAGATCAAAGTTTCTCATTAGGATCACGTCACGGATACTTCCCGCAAAGCACATCCTGGATTTCTGTGCGAACACTCCGAAGACCAGTCCTCCGATCAGAGAAAGAATGATCGGTGCGTGCATGCTTCCCGGTCCGCTCTGGCTGCTCTTTAACAGTGTTGTTGCAAGAGCAAGTACAAGGATGCCCAGCATCAGTACCGGCAGTACGCCGCCGCTCATGCGGTTTGTCAGATGCGCACGGCCAAGGCTGAATCCTTTCTTAAGAGCGATGACTCCTGTCCCCACTCCGAGGATGAATCCGACCAGCGCAACCCATGCATTCAGGTCTCCTGCAGACATACGGATGATCATGCGAAGCGGACATCCCAGAAATACAAGGGAGCCGATGGCAAGAATCATACCGAGAACGAAGCGTACCATAGGTGATGATCCCGCTGTGGAGCGGTACTCTTTTGTCGCTACAGAAATAATAAATGAGCCCAGCACAAGACCGATGATCTCCGGTCTTGCATACTGCACGGTCTCTGTAGAATGAAGCCCTAGGGCTCCCGCCGTGTCACGGATAAAACATGCGATACAGAACGCCATGTTTGCCGGATTTCCGAAATACGCCAGACACGCCGCCACAAGTCCGCAGACAACGCCCGCCAGCGCAAGTTTCTTCTTTGAATCAGATAAATTCATGTTTCTTTTCCCTCCTGCTATCTACGGCACAGACTCTCATTCCCATGCCTTTTTTCTTTCGGCACGCATCTTCATTCCCGTGCCAGTTCTTCCACCACCCGGATGGCGGTATTTACCTCTTCTTCTGTATTGTAGTGGGAAAAACTGAACCTGACGGCTCCCTGTTCCACGGTTCCCAGCGCTCTGTGCATCAGCGGGGCACAGTGGGCTCCCGGCCGCGTCACGATCCCGTACTCCATGTTCAGCTCGTCACTGACTTCAGAAGAGTCATAGTCACCGATATTAAAAGATACGATAGCCGCACGTTTCCGTGTGCTGAAATCACCATACACTTTAATACCGGGTATACGGGAAATGCCTTCATAAAAACGCCACATCAAAGACTGTTCTTTCTCCCGGATCACATCCAGTCCGGTCTCTTCCAGATACGAGACTGCTGCCCCAAGCCCTGCGATCCCGTGTCCGTTCAGAGTCCCGGCTTCCAGGGCTGTCGGCATCTGGGACGGATGATGCGGATTGTAGGTGTCGATTCCGCTTCCTCCTGAGAGAAGGGGACGGATCCCGACATCTGTCCTTACATACATCCCGCCGGTCCCCTGCGGTCCGAGCAGACCTTTGTGTCCGGTGAAACAAAGTACATCGATTCCTGTTTTCCGGACATCGATGGGCCATACGCCTGCAGTCTGGGACGCGTCTACGACGAAAAGCAGCCCGTGCTTCTTCGTAATCTCTCCCACTCTGTCCAGATCGATCATATTGCCTGTCAGATTCGACGCGTGCGTACATACAACCGCTCTTGTATTACCTTTAATCGCGCGTTCCATCTCGTCATATGAGATATTTCCCTTTTCATCGCATCCAAGAATTGAAAGCTCTACTCCGTGCTCCCTGCATTCATACAGAGGTCTTAAAACAGAATTATGTTCGAGCACAGTCGTGATCACATGATCTCCGGGACAGAACAGGCCTTTTATGGCAATATTGAGACTTTCTGTCGAGTTCGCGGTAAATACGATCCTGAATGCTGATTCAGCATTAAAAAAATGTGCCAGCTTTTCCCTTGTGGCATAGATTACCCTCGAAGCATCCAGAGCCGGCTCTGAAGCCCCTCTCCCGGCATTTCCCATCGTATCAAATGCGGCGAGGACAGCTTGTTTGACAGCGTCCGGCTTACGTAATGTAGTAGCCGCATTATCCATGTAGATCATAAATCTTCAACTCCTTTTTTGCACGATGCATACTTTAAGTATAGGGTTCTTTCTCAATTACGTCTAATCGAAAACGAAAATAAAAAAGCACCGCTTATAGACAATATCTATAAGCGGTAAACCGTCAAAATATATTCCTGATCAACCGGTCAAAATGCACCTTTACAGATACATCTGCTTTACTGTTTTTATGAATTTATCTGCTGCGGGAAGGCTCGGATACCCCGCGTCATAGACAACGTTGATATTTCGCTTTCCGCCCGTCTCACCAAGGGGAAACGCAAGAAGTTTTCCGCTGTCTATTTCTTCTTTTGCGGCCAGCTTTGAAAGAATGGATATACCCATGCCGCTGCCGACCGAACGCTTGATCGTCTCCTGATTCTCCATCATCGCCGCCACATTCAGTTTAGAAATATCGACTCCCGTCTGAGCCAGAAGCCGCAGCGCCTCTTTACGTGTACCTGAGCCTTCTTCTCTGAGTATAACCGGCTCCTCCAGGATCCACGATACGATGTCATCATTTTTTCTTGCCCTGTATCTTTCCGATGAGGGGGTAAGAACGACAAGTTCATCCTGATAGAACGGGATATAAGTACAGCTGCCCTTCTCAAGCACAGTACCAGTGAACCCCACATCCGCCTTGTGTGACAGTATCATCTCTACTACACCGCTGCTGTCCGTCTCAAAAAGTTTCAGCTGTTCCTCCGGATATTCCTTTCGGAACCGTGCCATGATATCAGGCAGAAGATACAGAGAAGGAATTGTCGAAGCAGCGATTCTTAGCACACTGCCGGGCTGTCTGCCCGTAAGACCGAACCGCTCCCGTATCTTCTGTTCCAGTTCCAGCATCTGTTCTGCATAGGCATACAGCTCTTTTCCTGACTCTGATAATGCGACGCCTTTCGTATTCCGGATCAGCAGACAGGTATTGAGTTCCCGCTCAAGTGACGCAATATGTGCGCTGACTGTCGGCTGCGTGAGAAAAAGCATCTTTGCGGCTGCGGAAAAACTCTTTGTCTCCGCCACCCGCGCAAAAGCTTCCAGCTGTTTCAGATTCATCGCATTTCCACCTTATCACACAGACGTATGCACGGCTTGTCCACACCGCTCTCAAGCACTCTTCCGACCAACGAGACTTTTGTTCCAAGATCAGCCTGTTCAAATGCCTGAAGCATATCCTGCGCTTCGTCTTCCGGCACGGCAAACAGCAAGCCGCCTGAAGTCTGCGGATCGCTGAGCAGATCTACATATACCTCTTCCATACCGCCGGCGTCAAGAAGATGGCTGACATGCTCCTGATTCCTGTATGCGCCGCCCGGGATCAGCCCCATCTCGGCATACTCTTTTGCTCCGTGCATAAAAGCAATGCCTTCTACTCCAAGTTCGATCACTGCCCTGCTTGCGTCCGCCATCTCTGCGCAGTGGCCCAGCAGTCCGAAACCGGTCACGTCCGTACAGGCATGTACAGTAAATTCAGCTGCCGTTTCCTTCGCTTTTTTGTTCAATGTTGTCATAACACGGATCACTTCCTGCTCTGACTCCGGCGATGCCATCTGTGCTTTTACCGCTGTATTGATGATTCCGCTGCCAAGCTGTTTTGTAAGGATCAGCACATCGCCTTTCCTGCATCCGAAGTTTTTATACACATGATCCGGATGCACAAGTCCGGCCACAGACAGTCCGTATTTCGGCACGTCATCCTGAATCGAATGGCCTCCCACAAGAACTGCCCCCGCTTCTCTTACCTTGTCCGCGCCGCCTCTTAATATCTCTCCTAAGATATCCGGATCAAGGTCTCCCGGGAAACATACGATATTCAGCGCGATCTTAGGCTCCCCGCCCATGGCGTATACATCGCTTAATGCATTTGTGGCCGCCACCTGGCCGAACGTATAGGGATCATCCACCACCGGCGTGAAAAAATCAAGAGTCTGAATCACCGCCACATCATCCGTAATCTTATATACCGCTGCGTCATCCGACGTCTCAAATCCGACGACCAGATCCGGATCACTGAACTTCGGCAGACGTCCGAGTACGCGGGAAAGCGTGTCCGGTCCGATCTTTGCCGCGCATCCTCCATGCTTTGCAAACTGTGTCAGACGGATTTCTTCTTTCATATTCTGTACCTCCCATAGTCTGATTTAAAGCCGTTACTGTAAGCAGTAACCTGAAACCTGAACTCGCCAGAAAGGCGGTAAGTTCTCTACGGGCGAATCACATTCATCGCGCTCTGGAGCGTCTCTACAATACTGTACATATTCGTCACGCTGCCGATTGCAAGCTTGTCCTTAATTCCGTAATAATCCAGACATGTCCCGCATGTCATGATCTCTACTCCCTGTTCCTCAAGGGTTTTCAGATCTTCCAGACTCTCTGAACCTTCAATGGTGATCTTTGCGCCGCCATTATAGAAGAGAATCTTATCCGGAAGGTCATCCAGCTGGGTCAGGGCAAAAATAAAGCTCTTCATGAGGATATGTCCCAGCTCTTCACTGCCCTCTCCCATCCTGTCAGAGCCGATCGCCACTACCGTGCCTACGCATGTCCTGCAGCCTGCGGCTGTCTCCGGCTGAGCCTGAGTCTTTGCGTCCGCATTATGTGCGCTCTTAAGCTGCTCTGCCGCAGCTTCTCCCACCGTGATCAGCACCCGGTACTGTTTTTCTCCGAGCTGCTCTGACTCTGCAGAAGCCCCTGAACTCTTAGCCATCTTTGTCACATTCTTAACCGCTGTCTCGTTGTCCACCAAAACCTCTATCTCTCCCGGCCCGTTCAGCTCTCCGAGAGCTTTCTTCGTCTTTACAACCGGAATCGGGCAGATATCGCCCATTGCATTTACTGTGATCATCTTTATCACGCTCCTTGCATCTTAGTTCGGCTTGCGCCATCAGCTTTTCCAGATATGATCTTCTAACGAATATCAACTGTTCTCTCAAGTATACCACATACTTTTTTCTCCGTCCATTGCCCTTCCCATCGCATCTGTGCTATAATCACTTGACGGTTACAGTTTATTCCTGAATATACAGATAAACTGTAACACCTGACAAATTTGCATGTTGAATTGGAAAGGAAATATTTATGTGGATAGCTGACAACTGGAAAGATTATGAAGTCATTGACTGTTCAAAAGGAGAGAAGCTGGAACGCTGGGGGGATTATATTCTTGTGCGGCCAGATCCCCAGGTCATCTGGGACACTCCCAGAAACGCCAGAGGATGGAAACACATGAACGGGCATTACCACCGCAGCAAAAAAGGAGGCGGTGAATGGGAATTTTTCAGTCTGCCTAAACAGTGGCAGATTCATTACGGTTCTCTTACTTTTAATCTGAAGCCGTTCAGTTTCAAGCATACCGGCCTTTTCCCTGAACAGGCGACAAACTGGGACTGGTTCTCTAAGAAGATCCGCAGTGCCGGACGTCCGGTCAAGGTACTGAACCTGTTCGCTTACACCGGTGGCGCTACACTTGCAGCGGCTGCTGCGGGAGCTCAGGTCACACACGTGGATGCATCAAAAGGCATGGTGACATGGGCAAAAGAAAACGCTGTGTCTTCCGGACTGAAAGATGCTCCCATCCGCTGGCTGGTAGATGACTGTGTAAAATTCGTAGAACGCGAAATACGACGAGGGAATACTTACGACGCCATTATCATGGATCCGCCTTCTTATGGAAGAGGTCCGAAAGGGGAAATCTGGAAGATCGAGGACATGATCCATCCGCTCATTAAACTTTGCACAAAGATCCTGTCAAAAGACGCCCTGTTCTTTCTGGTAAACTCATACACGACCGGCCTTGCACCGGCGGTGCTCACTTACATGATAGCCACTGAATTAAAATCATGGAATGGTCATGTGGAATCACAGGAGATCGGCCTGCCGGTGACCGAATCAGGGCTGGTGCTCCCCTGCGGCGCTTCCGGCCGCTGGGAACGCTGAATGATTGCGGTTCAGTCCGGACATTATTGCTGAAAATTACCATTTTACCGAAGGGGGAAATATGAAGCAGAATATACAGAAGAAATTTGCCGAATATTATCTTTATTTTATGATGTATTCCATCCTCGGGTGGATTTACGAAGTGTTTCTGGAAGTTGTCGTATACCGCTGGGGATTTTCAAACCGCGGCGTTCTGTTCGGCCCGTACTGTATCATCTACGGAGTCGGAGCGCTTATCCTGATATTTTCTCTTGGAGGTCTCCAGAAGAAGCGTCTGTATGCGGGAAAGGTACTGATCACACCGGTTCTTGTTTTTATCGGTATCGTGGTGATCACAACCGTTCTGGAGCTTATAGCCAGCTACATCATGGAGTTCACTCAGGGCGGATGGCTGTGGGATTACACCCGGTTTCCTTTCAATTTCGAAGGCCGCATCGCACTGAATCCCAGCATCCGTTTCGGCATAGGCGGTATGGTCTTTCTCTATCTGCTGCAGCCGCTGTTTAAAAAGCTGACCGGCAAAATGTCTGACCGGACATTATATACCGTCAGCCTGATCTTATTGATACTGTTTATCGCAGATATTATTTATACATACTGTTTTTAAAAAGAGCCCCGGAAAAGT
>ERZ1643247.2794-NODE-2794-length-13187-cov-4.515306_pt1 | contig 13187 bp, 9 predicted proteins | sample MGYA00579264_ERZ1643247 | MGnify/ENA primary metagenome ERZ1643247 (study PRJEB29033, sample SAMEA4952262) | chicken gut metagenome | biome: Broiler Chicken; feature: Gastrointestinal Tract; material: Caecum | place: Ireland | collected 2018 | study: Broiler... | reverse complement strand
CCGGCGGGTGCCGGAACAGCGTGGCAGTGATGGCATAGAGCGTCGAGGTCGGAAACAGCCGCTCCGGCTGAAGGAAAATCCACGACCAGCGGCTCAGCGCGTCCCTGTCCGAATAGGTGGTGTGCGGAATGTTGCGCGGAATGCAGGTCACATCCCCTGCCGAAAAGCGGAAGAACTTGCCGTTGCCGAATTCCAGCGTGCCGCTCCCCTCATGGCAATAGCCGAGCTCCACGCAATTGTGAAAATGGAGCGTACTGCTTGCAACAGGGGATATGATCCATTTGGGGCCTGTGAGCAGCAAAACCGGGAAATTGTTGGGAAGATAATAGTTCCGGTATTCTACCACCTTTTTGTGATTGCGAGACAAAAGAATGTTCCTCCTGTGAAAAAGCATAAATGCGCAGACTCCACAAAAATAAAAGCTGCGTTGAAATCCGAATTTCGAACGTAAATTCACGGTGTTTAAAATGAAAAAACAAAAATAAACTCTAAAACGTCCACGAAATCCTCCGGTTTTTCTGGTGAAAAGCCGTTTCTATTGTGGATTCCTTTTGGTATCACCCCTCTTTTTTCTTAAGAAACTTCACTATTTGCACAAAAGAATTGTGGATGAAATTGCACAGTTTTCGGTATGAAATGTGGATGCAAAGCGTTCTCAAACTGTTCATAATTATAGCATGAATTGTGCACAAAAACAATACCCGTTCCCGCCTTCTCAGGGTGTTATTCACAAAAGGCAATTTTGAGTGTGGGCAAGTGGCACAAGTTTTCCCTTTCTCTTCCGTCTTTTTCCACCATAGTCCTTTGAGATCATGGCGGAGGAGCAGATAGTATTTTGTCTGCCTTCTTTATCTTTTGTGCAAGGTTTTGTGCAGATTGGCGTATTCCCAAGAGCACCAGATGCGCGCAGTATTCCCCTGAAAAAGCCTCTCGGGGAAGAGGAAGAACTGTTGAAAGGAGCAAACGAAACATGACGACAGCGACTCAAGCAGTGAAGAAAAAAGCCGCCGCTGCAGGCGGCAAACGGAAACGACAAATTACACTGGTGTTACTTCTGCTTCCCTTCCTTGTGATGATCGGTATTTTCAATTACGCCCCGCTCTTTGGCTGGAGCTATGCCTTTGTGGATTACACGCCCGGCGTCTCCATTTGGGATTGCCAATTCGTCGGCCTGAAATATTTTGAACGCATCTTCTTCGGATCGGGCGACTTCCTCCGCGTTCTGCGCAACACGCTGGCCATCTCCCTGCTGAACATTCTCTTCTCCGTGCTGCCGGCCATTTTCGCCATTGCTATTTCCCAGGTGCGCAGCAAGCGGTATGCCAAAATCGTGCAGACCTGCACCTCCATCCCGAACTTCATTTCCTGGGTTCTGGTCTACTCCATGGTCTACATGCTGCTCTCCTCGGAAGCAAGCGCCATGAACACCATCCTCAAAAGCCTGGGCCTCATCGAGGAATCTCTTTCCCCGCTGACGAACGTCGACCACGCGTGGGCCATGCAGGTCGGCATCAACATCTGGAAAACGCTCGGCTACAACGCCATCATTTATCTTTCCGCCATCACTTCCATTGATCAGGAGCTGTATCAGGCGGCCGATGTCGACGGCGCAAACACATTCCAGAAGATTATCCATGTTACGGTTCCCGGCCTGCTTTCCACGTTCTTTGTGCTGCTCCTGCTGGCCATCTCCAACATGCTTTCCAACGGCTTCGATCAGTTCTGGCTGCTGGGCAACGGCATGACCTGGGACAAGCTGGAGGTTTTCGACACCTACGTATACCGCATGGGCATTCGCAACATGGAATATTCGCTTGCCACGGCCATGGGTATTTTCAAGTCCATTGTCAGTATCGTACTGCTCACGATCGCGAACCTCGGTTCCAAGAAGCTGAGAGGCGTCTCGATCTTCTAATCGTTCCCGCTGACGGACTTACTTGAACAATAACACAGAAAGGACTTGAGAATTTATGACCACAGCGAGTGCGGCTATGCCGAAGAAAAAGAAGAAGCGGCTTTCCGTTGCGAACATGATCAACTATGTTGTCCTTTTCCTTTTGATGTTTATCTGCGTGTACCCCATGTGGTACATTTTCATCAACTCATTCTCTACGCCTGCCTCCATTACGCGCGGCGTGTTCATTTTGCCGTACGATTTCTCAACGGAAGCGTATCAGAACTTGGGCGACATTACAAACATCGGTTCCAGTATTGTGGTGGCTGTTTCCCGTACTGTACTTGGAACCATTCTCACCGTATTCTGCTGCAGCTTTTGTGCCTACATTCTGGCGCACCGCTCTCTGCCCTGCAAGAAGCTGTTCTATCGCCTGTTCATCGTGACGATGTATCTCAACGCAGGCTTCATCCCCTATTACCTGACGGTGAGCGGCATCGGCCTTCGCAACAATTTCCTCGTGTACATCCTGCCCTATGCCGTGCAGGCGTACTTCATCATTCTGATCAAGACGTACATTGAATCCATCCCCGGTGAACTGGTGGAGTCTGCCGAGATCGACGGCGCCGGCATCGTGCGCATTTACTGGCAGATGATTCTGCCGCTCTCCAAGCCGATTCTGGCCACGATCGTGGTGTTCGCTGCGGTGAACCAGTGGAACACCTGGTCCGACGACATGTACTTCATGCAGGGCCGCAACTCCGCCAACCTGCACTGCCTGCAGTACCTGCTTTATCAGGAGCTGCAGGCCTCCAGTGTGGTGGATACCAGCAGCGCAGGCGCCGCTGCCGGCGCCGGCATCAAGGTGAGCCCAACCTCCCTGCGTATGGCCATGAGCTTTGTCACCATCTTCCCCATCCTGTGCGTCTATCCCTTCATGCAGCGCTACTTCACCAAGGGCATCATGCTCGGCGCCGTCAAGGGCTGATATTCCCGGCACATTGATGTTGTTCTTACTTCACTCCGTTTCGAATTCATGTTTCGGAATCGTTTCGGAATGAAAATCTATAAGTAAGAAAGAAGCGAAAGGAGAACCCATGAAAAAGAAGTTTGCTTTCAAACTGATTGCTCTGGCTCTTGCAGCCGCTACGCTGTCTTCCTTTGCCGCCTGCTCCAACGGCGGTGACACCGCCTCCACCGGCGGCGACACGGCTTCCACCGGCGATACGTCCGGCGATGGCAGCACGGATGACAAGTTTGCCGAGCGCGTTGCACTCGATGTGTGCGCTTTCGTCAGCCAGAACGAGCAGGATGGCCGCAGAAGCGACCCGATCTCCAAGTATATTGAGGATCAGCTCAATATCGACCTGTATCTGACAGGTGTTACCGAGGCTGATTGGCCGAACCAGCTCGCCACCATGATGGCCGGACAGGATCTGCCCGACATCTTCCTGCTCTCCAACCCGACGGAGCAGCTCTCCATGCTGCTGGCATCCAACTCCATCCTGAACCTGTCCCCTTACCTTGAGGAGTATGCACCCAACACGATGGCCGATCCCGGCGGACAGCTGATGGTCACCGCAAACACCCAGTCCGCCAACAGCCCGGACGGCAACCTCTATCTGTGGGGCATGTGCAAGGGTTCCTGGGATGACGGCACGGTTCCGACCTGCGGCCATTACATCAGATGGGACCTCTACAAGGAGGCCGGCTATCCCACCCTCGAAAACTTTGACGAGGACATGCTGGACGTCATGGAAGCCATGGTAGCTCTCGAGCCTGAAACGGCTGACGGCCAGAAGACCTACGGCATGGGCTCCTGGTTCGGCGCCGGCCAGGGCTGGGGCGAGTGGTTCTTCACCTTCGGCATGGCCCCGCAGGAGGGCGCCGGCCTGATTGAGGCCACCGGCCGTGTGCTCGGCGTTTCCACCGTCGACTCCACCCCGCTTGAGACCAACCAGCTCACCGACAAGGAAGGCTATTTCTGGAGAGCTGTTAAGTTTGCCAACAAGGCCAACCAGCGCGGCCTGTTCGATCCCGACTCCTTCACGATGACCTCCGACACGTACGAAGAGAACCTGAAGGCCGGCAAGTACATGTTCAACTATCCCGGCTGGATGAGCGTTTCCGCCAACCAGGAATTTGCAAAGACCGAAGGCAATGAAAAGCTGTTTGTTTCCCTGCCCGCCATCGGCGCAGACGCAGAAGACCGCTTCGGCAACATGTACAGAGGCGAGCGCCAGTATGGCGTCAACGGCCAGACGAAAAACCCGGAGCGTTGTGTCGCCCTGCTTGACTTTGTTTCCACTTATGATTTCTCCAGAATCGCTTATAACGGTCTGGAAGGTACGTATTGGAACATGGAGGACGGAGTTCCCACCCCGACCGATGAGTATCTGACCATTACGAAGGACGAGGCTGAAGCTACGGCGACCGGCGTTGGTCTGTATCACCACTTCATGGGCTACGGCAACGGCGCGATCGATCCGGAAACCAATACCTACATGGATCTCTATCAGTTCTCCGACAAGGCCAAGGAAGCCAAGATGAACCCGACCCTGCAGGATTTCATCGACCACTATGGTGCTGAAACCCAGGTTGACGTTTACCGCCAGGAAACCGAGACGACCAACTCCCAGAGCTTCCTGTCCTTCGGCGAGCCGGACGACGAGATCTCCAACTATGTGAACGAAATCAACGCGTATGTCGGCACCACCGTGTTCACGGCTGTTGCTGCCACCAGCGACGAAGAGTTCCAGAAGATCCAGGATGAAATGATCACCACCCTGCAGAACAACTACCATGTTGACGAAGTCTTCGAGTACTTCTACAACGAGGCGGTTGCCCAGGCTGACGACGTCGCCGTCCTGAGCGAAATGAGCAACGAAATGCTCGGCATCGAATAATCACTGAACTGCTGTTGTCCAGTTGATTCTTCTTTCTTCAAGCCAGCGCCCCCGGCAAGGGATTCTCCCTTGCCGGGGGCGCATTTTTTGCCGATCCTTTTTCTGTTTTTTCTGCTATAATGGGTTCGTATCAGAACCCTTCCCCACAACTGCAACCCGGCACGCCGGGCAAGGAGGTATTGTGAATGAAACGGTTTTCCATTGGTGTCCTGCTCGACTCCTTCCGCATGAAGCCTGAGGACGCACTGCGCCGCGCCGCCGCGCTGGGCGCAGAGGGCATGCAGATCTACGCGACAAAGGGCGAGCTCGCACCGGAACAGATGGACACGCAGAAGCGGCGCGCCCTGCGCGCGCTTGCCGAGGAATGCGGCCTGAAAATTTCGGCCGTGTGCGGCGATCTGGGCCGCGATTTCGGTGACACGGAGTCAAACGGCGATCTCATCGAGCGCTCCAAGCGCATTTTGGATCTGGCACAGGAGCTCGGCACGAACATCGTGACGACCCACATCGGCATCATTCCGCTCGACAGCACCACGGAGCGCTACCATGTGATGCAGGAGGCCTGCGGCGAGCTTGCCCGCTATGCGGACAGCATGGACGCTCATTTCGCCATCGAGACAGGGCCGGACATCTCCCTCACGCTGCGCGAATTTCTGGACAGCCTGCACTCCACCGGCGTCGCCGTGAATTTTGACCCCGCCAACATTGCCATGGTGACCGGCGAGGATCTGGTGACGGCCGTTTCCCACCTTGCCCCCTACATTGTGCACACCCACGCCAAGGACGGCGTGATGGTGCACTACCGCGGGCCGGCTTTCGTCTACGGCGGCAAGCACCCCAGCGGCGGCGGCGAAGCCGTGGCCTACCGCGAGGTTCCGCTCGGCGAGGGCAGCGTGCGCTGGCCGGAATACCTGGACGCCCTGGAGCGGATTGGCTACCACGGCTTCCTCACGATTGAGCGCGAGGTGGGCGAAAAGCCGGAGGAAGACATTGCCCGTGCCGTGTCGTTCCTGCGCGACCTGATCTGAGAACAAACAGCCTGCGCGGCGCGCAAAGCGCGGCACAGACCGCAAGAAAGGCGAGAAAAAATATGGAGAAAGTGAAAGTTGCCGTCATCGGCACAGGAAATATTTCCAACAACCACATTCAGTCTTATCTGAACAACCCGAACGCGGAGCTTGTCGCGCTTTGCGACATTGACGCGGACCGTGTGAAAATGATGGGTGAAAAATACGGCGTGAAGCGCCTGTTCACCGACGAGGCGGAGATGTTCCGGGAAATGCCGGAGATCGACGCCGTGAGCGTGTGCGCCTGGAACTCCGCCCACGCGCCGTGCGCCATTGCCGCGCTGGAAGCCGGCAAACACGTGCTCTGCGAAAAGCCGATGGCGCTTTCCGCAGCACAGGCCGTTGAGATGGAGGAAGCCGCCAAGAAGGCCGGCAAGCTGCTCATGGTGGGCTTTGTGCGCCGCTTTGAAAAGGGCTCCGCTCTGCTGCGCGATCTCGTGCAGCAGGACTTCTTCGGCGAGCTTTACTACGCGAAGGCCACCTACCTGCGCCGCAACGGCAACCCGGGCGGCTGGTTCGGCGACAAATCCCGCTCCGGCGGCGGCCCGCTCATCGACCTGGGCGTACATGTGATTGACCTCACCCGCTACCTCATGGGCAACCCGAAACCCGTTTCCGTTTACGGCGCCACGTTCCAGAAGCTGTTCAACCGGCCCGGCATCCGCACCACGAAAGCCTATCGCTCCGTTTCGGCCGGCGGCCGCGACGTGTGCGACGTGGAAGACCTCGCCTCCGCCATGATCCGCTTCGACAACGGCGCGGTGCTGCAGGTGGAAGCGGCCTTCTCGCTCAACCTCAAGCAGGACACCGGCAGCGTGCAGCTCTTCGGCACGAAGGGCGGCGCGAAGCTCTCCCCCGAGCTGGAGCTCTACAGCGACATGAACGGCTACATGACGGACATCACGCCCGTCTGCCCGCCGGAGTCCTTCGCAGAGGAATTCCAGTCGGAGATCAACCACTTTGTGGACTGCGTGCGCACGGGGGAACCGTGCCGCGCTCTCGCCGCGGACGGCGTGCAGATCATGCGCATCCTTGACGCGGTTTACGAATCGGCCCGCACCGGCCACGAGGTGCTGCTGGGCTGACACCCGGAAAAACAGAATCCCTGGCTGAAACAAGCAGGCGCGCCGTGCAGAAATTCTGTACGGCGCGCCTGCTGTTATGGAAAAGGAGAATCAGTGAAAAAGCGGTGGGAAGGGGGAATCGAATCTATTGAAACCCTTTGAAAAAGGGGGGGTGATTGGTCTGCCGGGTGTACCGGGCCGGTATTCCGTCCGCACCGGTTCCTTCTGGCAGTGAATAAAAGAGGAAAGAAAGGGTATGGAACAGGCGGTTCCGCATGGGAGGTACGGCTCCTTTGCGCCGCCCTTTGTTTCTTCCTTTGTTGTGATTTTAGTATAGCGGTGTAATGTGAAGGGCAGATGATGAAAAAGCTAACAATTTGCGCACGATTTATAAACAGATTGTGTACAATGAAGGGCAAAACCGTTCTATTCTGCACCGTTGCACGCTTGACGCGGTGTGCACAAGCCGCTTATAATAAATGTACTTTTTTGTTCCGAGGTGTATCATGGCGAACCATTCCGAAAAGGGCAGAATCACGCTGCTCTCGCTCTCCATTCCGATTGTCATCGAACAGGTCCTGCGCTCCCTGATGGGCACAATCAACACCTTTATGCTCAGCCGCGTGTCGGACGACGCTTCCGCCGCGGCGGGCGTCGCAAACCAGGCGCTCAACGTGGTGATCATGGCGGCCACCATGCTGGCCTCCGGCACCGCAGTGGTCATCAACCAGTGTCTGGGCGCCGGGGAAACGAAGCGTGCCGCGCGGCTCACCATGAACAGCCTCACGGTGAGCGCCGCGGTGGGAGCCGTGCCGAGCCTGGCGGCCCTCCTTTTCTCCACCCCTTTCATGGAGCTCGTCGGCCTGGAGGCAAAGCTTGTGCCGGACGCCGCGGCCTATCTGCGGATTGCCGGCTCTGCCTGCCTGTTCCAGTTTGTCTCCTCTATGATCGCCGCACACCTGCGATGCCGCGGAAAGGCCCAGCTTGCCATGATCTCCGTCGTGTGCAACAATGCGGTAAACCTGGCTGGTTCGCTCCTTGTGGTGGAGGGGCTCCTGCCGCTCGCCGGGGTGCCGGGGATCGCCGCCGTCCGCCTGTTCAGCGAAGCGCTGGGCCTGCTGCTGATCGCCGTGTTTCTCTTCTGCGGCGGCTGGGGCCTGCAGGCGCGCGACCTGGTGCGCATCCGCATGCGCGACGTGCGGCAGATTGTGAAGCTCGGCTTCCAATCCGGCCTGGAGGGTATCTCCTACACGACGGCACAGCTCGTCACCACCAGCTTTCTCACCTCCCTCCCCGCCACTGTGCTTTCTGCCAAGGTTTATACGCAGACAGTAAACAACTACGCCTACCTGGCAGGCCAGGCAGTGGGCCAGGCTGCGCAAATCCTCTCCGGCCAGCTCATCGGGGCGGGAAAGCAGGAGGAAGCCTACCGTTTCGTGCGCAGGAGCTGGCGTCTTGTGTGCGGCTGCAACCTGCTGTTCAGCGCGCTGTTCTTTCTCTTCAGCGGGCCGCTCATCGGCCTGTTCACCGATTCGCAGGAGATTCAGGCCATTGCGCGCACGCTGTTCCTGATTGATATTTTCACGTGCGTGGGCCGCTCGTTCAACCATTCGTTCAACTATGGGCTGCGCAGCGCCGGGTATGTGTTCTGGCCGATGATCTTCGCAAACTGCTCCGTGTGGCTGATCAACGCCGGTCTGGGCTACGTGTTTGCCTTCCCGCTCGGGCTCGGCATTGTGGGCGTGTGGCTGGCACAGATGACAGACGAATGGGTGCGCGGCCTCGGCACGGCGTGGCTGTGGCTCAGGAAAAAATGGATTCACACAGCCGTGCTGCAAAACGACTGATCGAGGCAGGAAGGAGGAACTGCGATGCTGGACTTTTCCAATCTGGAACAATACCGCGAAAACAACCGCATTGAGGCAAAGAAGGCGCTGGGCGGGCTGCCTCGCAGCATCTGGGAGACATACTCCGCCTTTGCCAACACGCTGGGCGGCATCCTGCTGCTGGGCGTGGTGGAGCGGAAGGACAAATCGCTGCACGCCATTGACCTGCCGGACCCGGAAAAGCTTGTGCGCGAATTCTGGAAGCTTGTGAACGACAGGGAGCAGGCCAGCGCAAACATTCTGACCGCTGACCAGGTGCAGATCCGCAAAGTGGATGGCAAGCGCATCGTGGTGATCACCGTGCCGCGGGCGCAGCGCTTTGACCGGCCCGTCTACATTGGAGGGAACCCGCTGACGGGCACATACCGGCGCAGTGGCGAGGGGGACTACCGCTGCACGCGCGAAGAAGTGCTGGCCATGCTGCGGGACGCCGCCGTGCAGCCGCAGGACGGAAGGCCGCTGGAACGTATGCTGCCGGACGTGCTCGACGGCGACACGGTACGCCGCTTCCGCATCCGCATGAAAAACGAGAGGCCGGGCCATGCATGGGAAGGACTCGGCGGCGAGGAATTCCTTTACAAGGCGGGAGCCATCGCGCGCGGGCAGGACGGCGCCCTGCATCCTACGGCCGCGGGGCTGCTGCTCTTCGGCCACGAATATGAAATCGTGCGCGAATTTCCCCATTATTTTCTCGATTACCGGGAGCTGCCGGACGATGCCGGGCACTGGACGGACCGCATTGTGTCCTCCTCCGGCGACTGGAGCGGCAATCTGTATGACTTCTACTGCCGCGTTTCCCAGCGGCTGGCGGAGGACGCGCCGCCGGCGTCCCCGGTGCGCCGGGCGCTGTGCGAGGCGCTTGTCAACTGCCTGGTGAACGCCGACTACTGCGGGCGGCAGGGCGTGGTGGTGATCCGCCAGCGGGATTTCGTCTCCATTTCCAACCCCGGCTCCTTCCGCATCGAACCGGAAACGGTGCGGAGCGGCGGCATATCCGATCCGAGAAACGCCGCCCTTTTCAAGCTCTTCCTGCTTGTCAATGTGGGCGAACACACAGGCAGCGGCGTGCCGCGCCTTTACGCCGCCTGGCGGGAGCAGGGATGGCCCCCGCCCGTCTTCACCGAACAGTTCCGGCCGGACCGCATCACCGTGCGCCTGCCTCTTTCCGGGAACGGGGACGTCCCGCCGGCAGCCGCGGCGGAAAAGAAGCCCTCCTCCTCGCGTGTGAAAAAGCAGCTTATCATCGATTTCCTCACGGAGCACCGCAGCGCAAAAGCGTCTGAAATTGCGGCCTATCTGGGCCTAAAGCCCTCGCGCGCACGGGAATATCTGAAAGAGCTGACGGATGAGAACATCCTCACCGCCGTAGGCGCCAATAAAAACCGCACCTATGAACTGAAAGCCTGACGGAATCAAGAAAAGGCCCACGCAGTCCGAAACCGGACCGCGCGGGCCTTCCTCATCTTTTTTCGCAACATCCGTTCAGCAGCCACGCTGTTCCCGCTCAAATTCCCGCCGAAGCACGGAGAGCGCCTTTTTCTCAATGCGGGATACATAGCTGCGCGAAATGTCAAGGCGAGCGGCAACCTCCCGCTGCGTAAGCGGCAAACAGTTGCGCAAGCCATAGCGAAGCTCCACCACTTCACGCTCGCGATCCGTGAGGGAGCTGGCCAAAAACTGCCGCAGGTGTTCGGCCCGCGTCTTTGCTTCCAGATTTTCGCAGATGTTGTCCTCAGAAGCAAGCACATCGGAAAGTGTGAGGGAATTGCCGTCCTTATCCGATTCAATCGGCTCGTTCATGGAAATATCCTGCGACGTCTTTCGCCCGCTGCGAAAATACATCAGGACTTCATTCGCTATCCTCACCTGACGGCTCTTTTGCATCCGGCACAATCTGATCAGCTGCACCGCTCCCTTTCCCGCCTCCTGGAGGAGCCGGGAACTCATACTCCCCGTCATTATGAAACAGATAGAGGTGCGCATTTTCTCCATCCCAAACAATTTTGCGGATAAACGTCCGGATGGCGGTGCGTTTCTGCTCGACACTGTAACTGTCAATGGCATTTCCGATGGAGGAAAGCAGCTGGCGAATCACATCGAACTCGATGCCGGCAAGGTTGTGCTGCTTCCCGATAGACTCCAATTCTGCCAAACGCTTTTTCAGGGACTCGCCTTTCTCGTGTAGACGGTCAATCTGTTCTATTAAATATTGCTCCGCGTGCGTCCCCTCCGCTTTCCCGATGGAAAGTGCCAGAGACTGGATGACGCTGTTGTTTTGGTCAATCTGCGTTTTCAGCTGCGCGATCTCCGCGTCATACTCTGTAGCATTCCTGCCAATCTGCTCTTTGGCATGCAGGATTAATTTTGCCATATCGGAACTGTTCCTGCCAAACCCTTTCACAACATCAATCACTTTCGCATCCAGCATATTGCCATTTGCGTTTTTCATATTGCACACCTGGCTGCGACTGCGCTCCTTCGTTGTGCAAAGATAGGTATAGATCGGCTCCCCGTCTGCCGCTGTCCGGTTTGTCAGCTTTGGGCGCATATAATTGCCGCAGTTCCCGCAATAGAGAAGACCGGACAACAACGCGACATGGCTTCTCGGTTTCCGGTAGCTTTTTGATTTATTGCGCTCCAGCATGTTTTGAACGCGCACCCATTCTATCCCCGGGATGACGCCTTCGTGCTTGCCAACAGACACAATCCATTGGTTGATCGGCTTTACTTTGTTTGCTTTTCCGGGATGCTGCAGGGTGCGGTTATAAGCCATTATCCCGCACCGGCCGTCAAAAGCGGATTTTGGGGAAAAGAGGTCGGCGTTATGATCTACCAGATATTGATAGGCCGCTTCATCCGCTATCATGTAGACCGGATTGGTCAAAATACCTTTGATGGCAAAACGGGTGAAGTCCTTGCCGCGCCTGGTTTGGTACCGGCCCTGCAGCAAAAACTGATCGGTCTGCGTCAGGGAGCCTGTTTCCAAAAACTTGCGGAAAATCAGCTTGACAAGATCGATCTCGTCGGGAACGATCTTCAATTTGCAGGATTTCCGAACCTTTCCATCTACCGTAACATGGGAAACGCTTTCCGACTCATAGCCCGTAGGGGTTGTGCCGCCAAGCCAGCGCCCTGTTTTTGCCAATTCACGCATATTGTCCCGAATGCGCTCTGCAATGGTTTCCCGCTCCAGCTGTGAAAAAACGGAAGCAATGTACATCATGGCCCGGCCCATGGGAGACGAAGTGTCAAATTGTTCTTTTATAGAAATAAAATCAATCTCCCGATTCCCCAAATCTTCAATCAGCCCGGCAAAATCCCCAATATTCCGGCTGATACGGTCAAGCCGGTACACCACAATGGCGGCAAAAGGCGTCTTGTGCGAATCCGCCATCATCTTCTTGAATTGCGGCCGCTCCATATTTCCTCCCGAAAAACCCTCGTCCTCGTAAACAAGGGCATCTTCCGCTTCTTCCCTGCCATAGTGCATGGCAATATATTTCCGGCATAACTCAATTTGGTTTTCTATGCTTTCGCCTTTTCCCGTAAACTTTGATTTCCTGGAATAAATGACAAACTTCCGGTTGCTTTTCTGTTCCATCCGGTCATCCCCTCCCTTTCTGATATATGCTTTTCTGTATTATACCATAAAGTCTCCAAAATTGAAAGCAACCGTTTTACCAAATTCCCCCCAAAAAGGAACGCCCGCCGGACGCTGCGCAAACTGCGCAGGCCCGGCGGGCGCTGCCTTTCGGCTTTTTCAGGTATGGGTTAGAAACGCATGTGTCTTGTACTCAAAAGCTTATACGATGGTCGCAACCGCAACGGGAGCGGCAGAGCTGTTCACGTAGAAGCCGCAGCCGTCACCGGGCTGGCCGACAGTGTGTACCTTAAAGAAGTAGTCGCTGCCAATCTGGCCCGCATACTCAACGGTGAAGCTGGGCGAACCGGCCGCAAACGACGGCATCGAGGACGCCGTGATGCGGAACTGGTACGTACCGCCGTCCGCAACGGTGAACGGGGCCGTCGTGTCAGAGACAGCGCCGCCCGGAATCACCGTACCGCTGACCGTCGCCGTGAGCAGCGCCGTGCCATTGACAGAGACAACCGACGTGCTGCCCGGTGCACCCGCCGCGGTAATCACAAAGAAATAGTCATTGCCGCTCTGGCTTGCCAGCGAGACGGTAAAGTTGGAATTGCTCACCGTCATATTCGGTTTGCTGCCGTTCGTGCTCGTGATGCGGAACTGATACCGTCCATTGACCGTGAAGTCGCTGGTCGTGTCGCTCACAAAGCTGTTCGCAGCAGGCTGCGTGGGCGTTGTGCCTGTGCCCGCATCCGGCAGGGGCGAGCCAATGCCGCTGCCAAAA
>ERZ1643247.2791-NODE-2791-length-13199-cov-6.039562_pt1 | contig 13199 bp, 14 predicted proteins | sample MGYA00579264_ERZ1643247 | MGnify/ENA primary metagenome ERZ1643247 (study PRJEB29033, sample SAMEA4952262) | chicken gut metagenome | biome: Broiler Chicken; feature: Gastrointestinal Tract; material: Caecum | place: Ireland | collected 2018 | study: Broiler... | reverse complement strand
CACCCAGTCTTATCATAGAAGAATCTTATTTACAGACTTTTCTTCATACCCTCTTTAAAAATTACATGCATCACTCTTTCACGTAATACCATATTAAAAATTTACGGGATATGAATGGTAATTTAGTAGATGATAATGCACTTTCTGTATCTATTCTCAGGCTGCGTGAAAAATTGAATTAAACCCATCAAAGCCGAAACATCTGCTGACTATACGTGGCTTTGGATACCAATGGAGGGAATAAAATGAATTTTTTACAAGAAGATGAGTCACATAGATTTTTTATTGGATATCTTTCTTTTCTGTATTTCTAATTTTATTTGCAATGCTTATTTCATGGGTTCATGTTTCTGAGCTGCAAAGGATGATGTTTGAAAGAGAAAAAGCTATTGCTTCTTCTCTTTTGAGTCAAGGTATCTCCAAGGCAGAAATTGCAAAGGCACTAAACCAAACACAAATTACAACAGACGAAACCGAACTGCTGCGACAAATTGGACATACAAAATCCACATTCTTTCTGTTGTCTCCATTTATCAAAAAATCTGCAGTTTTATTTGGCAGTATTTGTGTCTGTATGGTTCTCATTTTTTCTGCGTTCTTATTATTGCTTTCGAAAAGTTTTTTTGCAGAAAAGAGAAACATTATATGAAAATGCTACAAAAATAATTGCGGAGTTTTCTGGAGGAAATTTCAAAACACTTCTTCCTGATGCAAACACAGGAGCACTTTATCAAATGTTTCATTCTGTAGAATATCTGGCGATGGCTTTGCATACAGAAAATGAAAATACAATCAAAAATAAAGAATTTTTGAAAAATACCATTTCAAATACACACATTGTTATCTAATCCTACAATGTCAATATATTCTCCCCCTACTTCCTACATTGTCTACAATATATTTTTCAGCATATAGACTTCAGAATGTTTACGCGGATTTACTTTTATCCTTTTAATTACGCTTTCATTCAAAATTTTCACATTCTTCTAAAATTTGTCGAAAAAACTTTCCAAAAAGTGATTATATTTTTTGAAACTACTTTTTTATCAATTTTTAGAAACGAAGAAAGGCAGTGAGATCTTTCATCTCACTGTCTTAGTTTTATTGATAATATTATTCCAGAATGTCCCATCACGATGGGGAAAAAAGTATGTCTGAACAAGCTATCTGACCCTTTATGTAGAATGAAATATCAACTGTAATATTGTCGGTTTCTTCTTCCGTTGTTTAATCTTAATAATGCAATTCGATGTTTTTCCCGTATTTTTTCAGGTTTCTATGGATAAGTAAATTAATTTTTCTATTGTAAAAAATTATTTTTGAATTCTAGTCAGAGTGATTTCACCCGAAATTTTTACAGCGAATTCATCTATACTTTTTTATTTCAAAACCGTCATTTCAAATTAACTGAGAACCAGTATATCTTATACATAGCCAAACGAAAGTCGTTTTATCTAATTATTCTCACAAACCCATATAATATTGATGAATCAAATCTGCCATTAACATTCGACGCTTCTGCAGGAATTCATCATAATTTTCAAAAGTCATCTGATCTACATTATCTGGAATACAGTTTTCCGCAAGATTCTTTTTCAACAACTCTTGGCTGGCAATATTACCAATCACAACATTTTTTGTTTGGCATTGTTCTTTTGCTTTTGCAAAATATACCGCTGGTGCTTCATCACTGATAGATTTATTAACTTGTGTATCCAAATAAATATAGTTTGCCACTTGATTATATTTTGTTTTGCTCTTTATTCCGTTCTTTTGCAGATAATTTTTCGGAAAGATATGATGTACATCACCAGAAATCGTAATCAAATCTGCGATTTTTGTACCATTCATCAGCATTGAATTACAATTCTGGTTGATCTGTGCCGCTAAAAACGTATTAAATCCAGGGCTATTAACAGAAGATGTTTCTAAATTTTGAGGAAGTGTCACTGTCCAAAATGTTTCTGATAACGCAGATGCTTCAATTTCTAAAAGAAACTTCAAAAATCCTTTTTCCCCGATACTTCTCATATCTCGATCCATTTGCGTTTCTGGAGAACCAATATAGCGAGATGTTAAGGTAGAAAGGACAAACCATTTCTGAACATATCTTTTAATTTGTGCATTCGGAATTTCAGGATCGTCCAACAGCATCAGATACAATGTATAGGCAAAATCCAATGTCATTTGGGAGTTTAATTGTTTACTGGATACAAAACCAGCACCTTTGATTGCCATAACAAACTGAGAAAAATGATATTGATTGATAAAGTTCATAATACCCTGATCTAACTTTTGATAAGAATCATCTATGATATCATCTCGGTATTCTTTTGTAATAAAATCTCTGCCAGACAGCAGGCTAACCAAATCTGCCAGTTTACCACGCCGGAACTGATGCATAAACGATACTCTAAGCATATCACCGAAATTAGGATCATAAATATCATCATAATCGTTGGCAAGCCATTTGATTTTCGCCGCATATTTGGAATTCTGAAATTCCTGATCCTTGATCATTTGAGAATAGAAATCGGGTTTTACAGCCAAATGACAAAAATAATCTACTGTTTTACGCATCAAACTTCCGTTATGATTTGTATCTGCAGCCATTTTGGACATAACGAAATCAGACTGACTTAACGCCGTCCCCTTAGAATTAATACGAATAAAAATTTCAGTTACCTCATCAATTTCCAGAGAGGCATCTAATTCAATAACACCAATCTGTCGATTTGCAATACTTCGCAATTCCATAACAGCATTATTCACTACATTAGGCTTTACACCTTCATTTGTCTCACAATAGCGAATAGAGAATTCAAATGGATCAAATTCTGGTTCAAAAACAACAGAAATATCCGGTATCCATTTTTTATCTTTTAAATGAGAAGCATCTTGCACGGCAAACCGTTTTGTTTCATCTTCTGCCAAGGGATTAAAAGCAATCTTGATACGTTCTTTATTAAAATCATCATCCAAAACTTCTTTTCCTGAAATAGCTGCCATGAGTGCTGTTACTCTTTGCTGACCATCAATTAACACTTTTTTCCCATTGGCTTTTCCACCATCCTTCGTTTTAACATCGGGATTTTTCCATGTAATGATATAACCAGTCGGATATCCGTTATATAGCGAATCAATTAAATCTCTCACTTGACTACGCTTCCATACAAAAGGACGCTGTATCTCTGGGATGACAAAGTCCTCTGCTTCAATAAGCCCTAAAATTGCATGTACTGAATATTGCATTAGATTAAATTTTTCACCTGTCATTTCTTTGTCCTTTCTTCTTTTATTTTCTTGTTTTTACAGAGGTTATATTTTTTAATTTTGCCCAGAAATTCCATATCATCACGCTATCGATATATGAAAAAAAATCCTTTTTTTATTCTTGATATCTCAATTCGATGTTTTTCCCATGTTGTTTGCAAGTATCTATGGATAAGTGAATCAATTCTTCTATGGTAAAAAGATCATTTTTGATCCAAATATGCAAGATCTGTTTTTCTGTATTGCCATCTTCATACCATGCTTTGATATACAAACCTGTTTCTTCGAAGAAAGCCCTTTGTTTTTGGATGGTATCTTGCAAAGGGACGGTTCCTGGATAGCAATACAAGATAAAATCCTTTTTCTCTACTCCATTTTCTTCTGCAAAAAAACTTTCTTCTGATAAAATAGAAAAAATACCTCTTCCCTTTTCAATCACATTTCTATCTTCGTCAAATAAATAAGATCCATCTTCTTTTTCTTTTACTTTCGTAATGAAGTCTGAAAACAAATCTACCTTTGGTACAGATCGATCAAGGAATACACAAGCATCTTGTATCAATGCATCCAAAATCTCCAAAAAAACCGTTTGGTATCGGGATTTTTCGGAAACCTGATTTCTGAAAATCACATACTCTATCAGATTTTCTTTTTGTTGAAGAGAAAATTCAAATTTTGGAATAGGTGGTTCTTTTCCTTTTTTCTTTCTTTTGAAAAATAACATGATTCATCCCTCTTTCGTATTGTCCATATAAAAAAGTGATCGCGTTTTACCATGTTTTTTTATGATTTCCATGGACAGATGCATCAGCTCGTAAACATCAAGAGATCCTTTCTTGATCCAGATATTAATAGATGGTCCTTCAAATAATTCTTCGTATTCCACGCAGACATCTTCGTTTCTTTCATAAAGAAACTCATCTTGCGCTTGCATCGTTTCATTCACTGCAACATCCTGAAGAAATCCATAAATATAAAACGATCTAAAGTCATGTTCTGGTCCATCCTCACTTTCACTTTGAAAATACGCCTTCAACAAATTGGAATGAAATCCTTTCTGCTTTTCTGTAATTCCGCCATCATCATACACATATTCTGCATTCTTTACAGATTTCATATATTCCAGCATTCGATGATGTACTTCCGGTTTCCATTCATTTTCACAAATAAATAAATCGTACCCATCTAAAATTTTTTCCAATATCTCAAATATCTCAAAAGCAATCTCTAAATAATCTACGAGGGGATCATCTTGAGACCAATGATACAGACCAAACTCAATCGTATTCTTTTTTCTACCAACATATACTTTATATGGAACCGGGTTTGGTTCTTTCTTTTTCCTTTTTTGAAAAGAAAAATAGAATAACTTTTTTGTTCTTCAGGACTTCAGATACGATATCATCACATAACTTACAAAAATCCTCATCAGAATTTTCATCATAAAGACTTGGATACAATGTAAATACTTGATACATCTCGCCTTTTATGCTGTCATCCTCGTGTTCATAATAAGCGTAACCCCGACTGAAAAATACATCCTCAAACAGCTTTTCTCGTTTTTCAATTTTTTGTTTTCTACGAAATAAATTTGTTAGAACTTCCATTATCAATCACCTGCATAAGTAATGTCAACAACATAACTTTCCAAATTATCGCCAGCAAAACTCCCCGAAATTCCCAGTAGTAACAACCAACATCTCATTATCCGCCAGAGCGCACAATACTTATAATGATAAAGATGTTATTACTTTTCATTTCAGTCTTAATATGAAAATTCTTTTTCCTCTTTATAAATTAGCTCTATCTTTTTTCCGTAACTTCTCAAAACTCTAATGATGAATGCAATGAGCTCTTCCGGACGAATAATGTCTTTTTTCAAAATGATAGAAAGGCTCTGCAATTCTTCAAAATGGTCTTCATAATCTACCCGAATATCCGGATTTTCTTTCTCAAGAAATATGTATTGTTCATCGGCAGTTGTTTTCATCAGGATATCGTCACGATATCCATATAGCGTAAAATCATTCATCGGAAAACTCCATTGACCAGGCTCTATATTATGAAAGCAGTCTTTTAACAAAAAAGAATGTACGCCCTTTCTTTTTTCAATAATGATTTCTTTTTCATCTGATAGGAATTCTGCTGTTGATTGGTTTTTCAGATAAGCGATGCAGCGTTCCAATTCTTCCTTCTCACCCAGGAAATGTCTTACCGTAAAAATACAATCTTCTTCCATCAGTCTTTCCAGAATTGCATAATTGATTTCTGTAAAGTTTGTAGGATGCATTCCTTCTGTATAAGAAATTTGACAAGTAAGGTTCTCTTCCGTAACCGTCACAAAAACATAGTATTTCTTTGCTTGCTCTTTCTCTGGTTTGTCGACTACTTTTCTTTTTCTATGAAAAAACACACTATCATCCCCTAATCATACCAAATCTGTGATATCAAATACCCAGTTTGCAAATTCTTCTCCACCTACTGCACCTGCAATACCTCCAGCTAAACCAAGTACTGCACCACCAATGGCTGTTCCCAGTCCCGGTGCAACAGCCGTACCAATTCCAGAGCCTGCCATAGCTCCAAGTTTTGCCCCAATAGTAACTCCTGCCCAGCGGCTTCCTATTTCGGCTGCTGCCATACCTGTTTTTTTCCCTATTTTTTTGTCCGCATCATTTAAATCATCTATCACAGTATTTCCTAATTCCATAGTATCCAAAAGGATACCCGCTACCAAAAGTACTTTTCCTCCGATGCGGACTACCTTTCCAATCTTTTGAAAATTTCTAAATCTAAGATACATAGCTTCTGAAATTTCCCTATGATCTAAGCTATTTACAATATATTTTGAAGCGGCTCCATCATAATTGATATGATATCCAAGCATTTTTCCATCCTTTATGTGTGGTTTATCTAACCTAAAAATAGCTCGATCCTTTCCACCTATTTTCTGCATTAGAATTGAGTACTCTAAGTTAACCTGTTTTCCATTTTTCAAGGTAATCAGACTATTTTTGCTAATTAGTCTATGCGTAATTCCTGTTATATCGCTTTGCAATATATCCACATATGACAGCACAGGCACAGACCCTGACACCAAGGACTTTGACACTTGATTCCATGCACGAAGTGTTTCCTCTCCAAAAACACCATCTTCTTCTAATTTTCCACGGCTGCCTTTCATTCCCAATACATTCAGATTCCTCTGTAGCTGCAGTATCTGTTGTGAATTTCCACCTACAAACCACATCAGATTTTCTATATTCTTTTTCAAATTAGAACACTGGATACCACTTTTTTGTAATTGCTCAACTGCATTAATTAGTATTTTCCCATTTTCATCTTGAATATAGTGATGTTCTTTCTCTCCTTGTTTGATATCACGTTTCATTTCATTATAAATATTCTTTAACATTTTATCAATTTCATAAGCATATTTCTTTGCAGAACCATAAGAATACTTTATTGGAAATTCGTTTACAAAGACTTTTTTTATAATTTCCGTATGATATTCCTTGCTACATAAACGCTTTCCATTTTTTCCTTTGTAGTTTGTTTCGTTCCATTTATATTGATCATAATGATACACATCTGTTAGAAAAGCAGTTCCTTTCCCCTGCTCCACAGAAGATAAGAACGCAAATTTTTTCAAATCGTTGGATGCAGCTTTAGAAACATTGCTATTTACTGCTTTTTGCAACAGATTTAACCTTTCCGATATAAAAATGTTGCTGCCAGTGGTACTTCTTATCTTTTGATCTGCTTTTTCAATATTGCTTAAACTTTCTGATGATTTTCTTTTAGATTCTTTCGCTGACAATAATACATAAGAAACAATTCTATCTACATCACCATTATGACTTCCCCATTTTCGAATAATCTCTCCCATTGCTTTCGCCAGTTCTGCCGTTTCTTTCCGATCTTTTTCCGGAATAAACGCTAAAATATCAGTATTGCCTTTCACATCTTGGTAAATCATTGAAATCGTTTCATTACAACGTTGTACAAGCTTCTTTAATCCATCTGAATATTCATACCCTTTGGGGACTTCCATAACTTCTGTAATTCGAAATTGCTGATTCATTACTTGAAAATATACATCTGTTCCTACAATTTTTCCATTTTTTCCAGTTAACTCTTTACTCATATTTCATATCCTTTCTTTTATTTTTTCTTGATTATAACTGGAAAAAAGTCTCACAAAATCTCAACATTTTCATTTGAATTCTGCCATTCTGCATATTTTTTGAAAAAAAGCAGTGAGATATTTTCTCACTGCTTTTATCTTACAACATAAAATTATTCTTCTGTGTCCCATGACGATGGGAGAAAAAGTATGTAGGATGAAGCTGGTTGCCCCTTGGCGAGGGGTATTTTTTAAAAAAGTGTTGCTCCTTGTTTCTCTAAATATAGTGGAAACAAAAAAATCTGGAATGGGTGTTTACTCTTGCCATTCCAGATTTTTTTCTTTTCATTATGTAATAATGTTAACCTTTTCGTATTGCGTCTTAAATAATTCGAATAAAATACTCATATCTCATATTCTGGATATATTCCGTCCAATAACTTGACTAATATATTTTTTAATCAAAGTATTAGGCTTGACACTTATTTCCAATTTTTCCTAATTCTAATAATTTTGTCTACTTTATTGACTATAGTCCATGTTTATTAAGCTAAAGCACCTAATAAAAAGAAGTCCATAACAGATCATCAATCGTTACAAACTTCTATAGATTTTTAAACACAAACATTGTAATGTGTGATTGGTGAAAAATTGGCTTATACTGAGCTGGATTTATTTCTCTTTATATTCAGAAATCAGTTCTTCCGTAAGATATTCATCGCTCATACAGTGCAGATCAGACACTCCTTCACTAATTAGTTGATAAACAGTTGAACGATAAAAAAAACTTAAGGCATCATCTAAAGATAGGTTTTCTTTTTCCGAAAAACGCTCGATAATTCTAGCATATTTTTTTTGCAATAAAATGGGGTTGGCGGTCAAATCTGTTCACTCCCTTCATAGTGCAAATATTCATCAAGCACTTTCTGTGTTCGAAAACATATTTGCAAATTAGGCTTTTCATAGCGTAGGCGGCGAATGGCTTCACCTTTCTCGATCAGGTTATCAAAATAAAGTTCGACGGTATTAAATACCTTGTCATTGGCAACACCACCAATCACAATATCATAATTTGTCGTATCATTTCCAGTTCTGCATTTCAAAATGAAGTCAAGCCATTCTTCGGAATAATTTTCGAATTTCAAAATCTTGAGTTCTTGATAAGCCTTTTCATCAAAGATGTAACGAGAAACAATTCCTCTTTTGCCACGGCGCTTGAATTTTTCACACCACTTCACTGCCTGATCGTAAAGAGGCGTTGTGTAAAAGCCACATCCAAAATCAACATTTTTTCTGGAATGTACTAAATCTGGATTTTGAATCTCTAGATAGGAGCCATGATATAAAATCATAATTGAATACCCCTTTCTTCCATCAAGCTGATAATATCATCTACGATATAGTCCTTACTTTGTGTATGAAGCATCTCATACTCTGGTATGATATAGCTATTTAAAATATCACTTTTTTCAGTCAACATCTGATAAATTTCTTCGGCATTTTTTCCCAACCTGATGGCAATATTTTCAATACAAAATACAGCAAATTCCAGCTCATCTATTTTTGTTATTTTAGCGTTATCTAACACAGTTGGAACACCTCCTGTTATTTATATTCAAAATAATTATAACATCATGAAATGGAAGATAAATAATCCTATTATGTATAAATGGTTCATTTGATGTAGCATATATAGTTACTTGTATATCTTGATAAATAGCTGATATTTTTCTCATACTTGTTTTTATGCCGATTTTACTAGATTATAAATGACCATAATAGGAAATAAGAAAATTAAAAATGTAATTTTTAAAATAGTCTTCATTGCTATACACCTCTTTGCTAACATTTTTTGATTTTAGTCTATAAAAACTAATGGAAATTATAAATCACCAAAATAGTCCCTATATTCACAAAATTGCACAGTATTAAAAAAATCAGCCTCCACTCCAGGTTTTATTTCATGAGTGATTACTTCATTATAAAGTCTATCTGTTTCCTTAGAAAGATTTGACCAACTATTTTTAATTTCTCCATAAAATGTATCTAAATTCTCAAAATACGCATCGTAACTAGCTTTCTTTTCAAAATTCATTTTTAAATCATCAAGAGTCTTCTTGATATCTAATGGTTCACCTACAGAATCCGTACCATTATATAAATAGTGCTCTATATTACAAAATCCTTCATTCCAAATGTCCGCTACAATATAATTATATGCGTTATGCATAACTTCGGATGGCTTTAATTCACGAATTAGTACGATTTTACTATCCCAATCCCATTCAACCTCTAAACAAAAACTTTCTGAGATGGCTCTAACTGGAACCATTGTTCTTCCTTGAATCACTTGAGCTGGCGAATCTAATATAACTGGTTTATTATTGACATATAATATATTGTCGCCTATTTTAATCCGAATTATTGTTGTTCCTCTTTTGGCAATAATTGTTTTTGTCGCATCATCCCATTGAACTTCTGCCTGAAGTTTTTCGAATATTGCTCTCATAGGCACCATAGTTCGATTATTCACGATTTGTGGTGGTACATCAAATTCAATATTTGCACCATCTACCTTTACTTGAATAGAGTCTGCTGCATATGTTGAAGAAAACATTCCAAAAACCATGGTAGCAGACAATACAAAAACAACAGCTCGTTTTTTCATAAAATCACGCCCCTTTTTTATTTCAATTTAACAAACATCGCATATCAAGTCAACTTAATTATTTATAAACTTTGAATCCAATTCAGATATTTATACCCAAAATATGCCTTATCTTAATCTGTGCTCATCATTTTGCCATATGGTCTTATACAAAATCAAAAACTTAATACATTTGTTGGTGGTTATTTACAACTTGGAAACAACCACCAACTTTTTCTCCTTCATCACATATTTAATATTCCGGAAGCATTTCTACAACTGTAATTCCTGACTTGAATACTACTTCTATCTTTCTTGAATTCACTACATTAATATTCTGAATCAATTGACGTGCCAGCTTATCATCGTATTCTGTCAGTACGCAGTTTGTTTTGTCTATAAAATCCTCGATATCTTTCATCTTTCTGCCCTTCTCACCTCTACTTGCTACTTTGATCTGCTTCATTTCCAGCGCTTCTATCTGTTCTGTGATCGCTTGACAGCGTTCCTCAAAGGCGGTTTCATCGCCGTTCTGCTGGGCTTGCTGTTGTATCAGCTCTGCCATGGCTTTCTGCAGTTTTTTCTTTTCTTTGGCATATTCGGAATCTTCAGAATCATGTGCTAGTGCTGTAATTACATTTTTTCTGAATGTCTGGACGAAGTCAACTTTGTTTTCAAGAACCTGATTGATGGCGTGTAAAACTACCCTATGTAATACGCTTTCCTCTATGGTTGGGGAGTCCTTACAGTATCTTGTCCCATTTCTCAGCCGATTTTCGCATCTCCATACGGCTTTCTTTTCTCCGTACTTCGACCAGATCTGTCTGCGGTACTCACAGCCGCATTCTTTGCAGACCGTGATCTTGGATAAGGCGTATTTTCCGCTATGCTTACCCTTTGATTCTGTTTCCTGTTTACTGGATTTCTTATATAGATTGGCTCGCTGGTGCAGTTCTTCCTGGACTTTATAGAACACTTCTCTTGGTATGATCGCTTCATGGGCATTCTCTACATAATATTTTTGAAGTTCTCCTTGATTCTCTTTTCTTGCTTTGGTCAGATAATCTATTGTAAATGTCTTTTGTGCCATAGCGTCACCGATATACTTTTCGTTAATCAGGATGGTACGGATTGAATTCACATTCCATTGGGTATTGCCTCTGATGGTTTTGATCCCCTTTTCTTTCAGTATGCGGGCAATACTGTTCAGGCTCTCTCCCTCCAGATATTTTCCGTAAATCAATCGTACCACTTCTGCTTCTTCCGGGATGATATGCAGCTGTCCGTCTATCCCTTTTTGATATCCAAACATTCTTCTGACCAGCACCTCTCCTTTTTCATATTTTCGTTTTAAGCCCCATTTTACGTTTTCGCTGATGTTTCGGCTTTCTTCCTGTGCCTGGCTGCTAAGTATGGTGATCAGCAATTCCCCTGAAGATTCCAGTGTGTTGATATGTTCTTCGTCAAAATAGATGGCGATATTTTTCTCTTTCAGCTTTCTGATACAGGAGAGGCTGTCAACGGTATTTCTGGCGAATCGGCTGACGGATTTTATCAGGACCATGTCGATATCTCCGTCCTTTCGCAGGCATCTTTCCATCAGAGCATTGAAGTTATCCCTCTTTTTCATATCCGTTCCAGAAATACCGTCATCCGCATAAATCCCTGCTAACTGCCAACTGGGGTTTTCTGTAATCAGTTGGGTAAAATATGCTACCTGTGCTTCATAGCTGGTTTCCTGGCTTTCCTGCGTAGTACTGACTCTACAGTATGCGGCAACATTCATCCGTTTTACTTCCTGTTTCTTCGTTGTATGAATATTGATCTTCGGCGGAATAACCTGGACTTTTCGTTCATACGGAATACTCATCATACACACCCTTTCTTTTTTATAATGTTTCTGTTATGGAAACTCCGTTCTTCAGTGTAAATACCACTCTGCCGTCTTTGTATACAGTAATTGTTTGAGTTATCGTATCGAACAAGTCTTTGTCGAATGTTTTTTCTTTCGGCTGCTCTTTGTGCTGCTGAATCAAGTCCTCTATTTTCTTTGTATAGTATGCTGTTCCACCATCATCTACATCTTCGTACCGCAAAGATGCTTTTTTGTAGATCAGCTCCAGCAATTCATTTATGTTATGACTGGTACCATTTTTCAGAAGCTCTATTTCATGCTCTACTGCCTGTAAACGGGTATTTCTTTTGCTTCCGTACACAGTGATTTTCCGTAATCGTTCCGGATGGTTTTTCATTTTGGTTACTGCCTGCATAAACAGTTCCTTGATCTGTTCTTCCTGTATATGCTGGTTTCTACAGGTAACTCTGCCTTTTACCAGACGTTTACTGCAATCCCATCTCTGCAACTCTCCATGCTTGTAGCAGTGATATGCACTGCCACATTCTCCGCATTTTATTTTATCTCCCAGCAGAAACTGCTCTTTATGGTAGAGATAGGGCTGTTCCTTTCCTACTTCTTTGCGTCGTTCTTTTTTCCTTTGCTGTACAGCTTCAAACAATTCTGGATTGATGATCTGTGGGAAGGCTTCATTTCCCAGATACCTTCTGTCACTAAGCATATCACTGAGTTTTACTCGGTGGATTTCCAGTCCTTCGATATGGTCTTTTAATCTGGACACCGGAACACCTCTGTTGTATGCCTCGAAAATTTCCTGCACCATCCGGCTTTGTTCCTGATCTGCTTGCAGCATCCCATCGATAAATTGATATCCGTAAACTGTCACTTTTCTGTTCATACTTTTTCCCTTCTTTCTGTCAGCTGTAATTTATTTTTCAGTTGGAAGACTAGTTCGTTTGGATTTACAATAATCTGTTTTACGATTACTTGAAATAATGTTTTATCGTATACCTCCAAATACTGCGGTTCTTTTTTGAGTTGTTTGACCAGTTCTTTGGTTTGTTTCAGCTCTTTTCTCTGTCTGGATCTACGAAGGCATTGTTCTTTTGCTCTCTGATACTCTTTCAGATTTTTGCTGATGATATTTTGCTGTTCCATATAAAAAGCAGAGTCGATCATCTCTCCACTTGCCAAGTGATTGAGAATCTCCCTCTGCTTTTTCTGTTCCTGTATTTGTTTGTCCAATCGTTCCAGCTGTTCCTGGATCATAGGCGTTGCCTGTAATTGCTCCAGTTCGT